>Ga0164243_10008268_pt1 | contig 15390 bp, 15 predicted proteins | sample OricompcompostOP_FD_108781 | JGI IMG/M metagenome (GOLD analysis project Ga0164243, IMG submission 108781) | Organic Plus compost microbial communities from Emeryville, California, USA - Original compost - Organic plus compost (OP) | ecosystem: Engineered > Solid waste > Mixed feedstock >... | reverse complement strand
GCAGCTCCAGCCGCGCCCCGCCGCGCGCCGCGCGCGGGAGCGAGACGGTCAGCAGCTTCGGCTGAGCGGCGCGCTTCGCCGCGCTCGCGGCCACGGCCGGCGCGGCACCAGGCACCGGCCCCGCATGCGGCCCGGCGGCCGCCCCTTCTGCCCCGCCGAGCGGCGCCACGAGGGCGGCGCCGACCGCGAGGACGATCATCCGTGACGTTGTGTGTGACACCGCGTGACGCTCCATGGGGCGCAACGGTACGGCGCGCGCCGACGCGCCGCAACTCGGACGTGCGTCCAGCGCGACGCCGTCAGCGCCGCCAGTCGGCCGCGGTCAGCTCGTAGAGGACGTGCGGCGCGAGCCGGTGGTCGGGCGGGAGGACCGGGTGCAGGAAGTCGCCGCCGGCGACCCGCCGCATCCCGATCCGCTCCATCACCCGCTGCGAGCGCTCGTTCAGCACGGCCGTGAACGAGACGATCCGCTCGACGCCCGCCTGCTCGAAGCCGAAGGCGAGCGCCGCCCGCGCCGCCTCGCTCGCGTAGCCCCTGCCCCAGTGCTCGGGGGCGAGCCGCCAGCCGATCTCGACCGCCGGCGTGAACGGCGCCTCGAACGCCGGGACGTTGAGGCCGGTGAAGCCGGCCAGCTCCCCGCTGTCGCGCAGCTCGACCGCCCAGAAGCCGAAGCCGTGGCGGTCGATCGACGCCTCCAGCCGGTCGAGGAGCGCGTCGCTCTCGGCGCGGCTGAGCGGCGCCGGGAAGAACTCCATCGTGCGCGGGTCGGCGTTGATGCGGGCGAACGGCTCGCGGTCGTCATCGCGCCAGCGGCGCAGCAGCAGGCGGTCGGTGGTCAGCGGCAGGTGATCGGAGGTCATGTCGCGATCGTCGCGCGCAGGCGCCTCGACGGCGACGGGGAGCGACCCCAGCCCTCAGCGCCGCCGTGCGGCCGGCGTCAGCGCCGGGTTGAACGACATGTCGTCGGCAGGGTCGACGATCGCGCCGGGGGCGACGATCGCGTCGATGCGGTCGAGCACGTCGTCGGGCAGCACGACGTCGGCGGCGGCGAGCTGCGATTCGAGGTGGTCGAGCGTGCGGGGGCCGATGATCGCGGAGGTGACGGCGGGATGGCGCGTGACGAACGCGATCGCCAGCTGCACGAGCGTCAGACCGGCCTCCTCGGCGAGCGCGGCGAGCGCGTCGGCCGCCTCGAGCTTGCGCTGGTTGACCGGCAGCGAGAGGTCGTAGCGGTCGGGGAAGAGACGTGCCCGCGCGGCCGAGCCGGGGCCGGGGTTGTCGCCGCCCTTGCGGTAGCGGCCCGACAGCCAGCCGCCGTTGAGCGGGCTGTAGCTGAGCACGCCGATCCCGTAGCGCTGGCAGGTCGGCAGCACGTCGTGCTCGATCGCGCGGTTGAAGATCGAGTACTGCGGCTGCTCGGTGCGGAAGCGCTCGCGGCCGCGGCGCTCGGCGGTCCACTGCGCCTCGACGATCTGCGACGCCGGCACCGTCGAATGGCCGGCGTAGCGGATCTTGCCCTGGTGGATCAGGTCGCTGAGCGCGCCGAGCGCCTCGTCGACGTCGGTCTGCGGATCGAGGCGGTGGAGCTGGTAGACGTCGATCCAGTCGGTCTGCAGCCGTCTCAGCGACCGCTCGACCGCGGTCGTGATCCAGCGGCGCGAGTTGCCGCGCTGGTTGGGGTCCTCCCCCATCGGCATCCACGCCTTCGTCGCGAGGATCACGTCGTCGCGCCGCCCGCCGGCGAGCGCCTTGCCGACGATCGTCTCCGACTCTCCGGCCGCGTAGCCGTCCGCGGTGTCGATGAAGTTGACGCCCGCGTCGAGCGCGCGATGGACGATGCGGACGCAGTCGTCGTGGTCGGGGTTGCCGGCGGCGCCGAACATCATCGCGCCGAGGCAGAGCTCGCTGACCGAGACGCCGGTGCGCCCCAGGAATCGCTGCTGCATGGGTCTGCTCCTCGTCCGCGCACGGAGGCGCGGCGTGGTCGGGTGTAAAGTGGAGAACCTCTCCAAAAGCAAACGGAGAGGGTGTCCGTATTTCCGTCAGCATAGCGGATAGCCTCTCCGCTTAGAAGCCCGGCTCGATGACCGCTCCCCCGCCCACCTCCCCAGACGGCGCCGCCGCGCGCCCGCAGCGCGCCGACGCCCGCCGCAACCACGACACGATCCTGGCCGTCGCCCGCGAGGCCTTCGCCGACGGCGGCAGCTCGATCTCGATGGCCGAGATCGCCCGCCGCGCCGGGCTCGGCATGGCGACGCTCTACCGCAACTTCCCCAACCGCCTGGCGCTGCTGGAGGCGCTCTACCGCGACAACGTCGCGCAGCTCGCCGACTCCGCCGCCGAGCTCGCCGACCTGCCGCCGTGGGAGGCGCTGAGCGCCTGGCTGCGGCGCTTCGCCGCCTACTTCGGCAGCAAGCAGGCGCTCGCCGCCGAGCTGCTCGACCGCGGCGACGCGAGCGACGCCGTCTTCAGCGACAGCCATCGCGCGCTCTTCGCCGCCGCCGGCTCGCTGCTCGAGCGCGCCCAGCAGGCCGGCGAGGCGCGCGCCGACGCGACCCTCGACGAGGTGATGGACCTGGTCGTCGGGATCGCGAAGATCCCCTCGGCCGATCCCGGCCACCTCGACCGCATCCTCACGATCGCGCTCGACGGGCTGCGGCCGCGCGCCTGACGGCGCCGCCGCCGCGACCGCCGGCTACCGCGTCGCCAGCTCCAGCAGCGCCTCCGCCGCCGGCGAGCGGGCGCCGTCGGCGCGTACGGCGAGCGAGATCTCGTGGCGCAGGCGCGGGCGCAGCTCGGCGACCGCGACGCGCGGCCCGGGCGCGGTCGCGTCGGAGCGCGGCAGCACCGCGACGCCGAGCCCGGCCGAGACGACCGCGCGCGTGCGGCCGACCTCCTGGATCTCGAAGGCGATCCGCGGCGCGAAGCCGGCCGCCAGCGCCGCCGCGGCGACCGCCTCGCGAATCGTCGCGCCGGCGTGGAAGGCGACGAACGGCTCGTCGCGCAGCTCGCCGAGCTCGATCCGTCTGCGCGCGGCGAGGCGATGGGCCGGCGGCAGCACCGCGACGAGCGGCTCGCTCGCGAGCGGTCTCAGCGCCAGCCGCTCGCGGCCGTCGGCCGGCAGCCGCGACAGCAGCGCGACGTCGAGCGCGCCGGCGCGCAGGTCGTCGGCGAGGCGGACGCTGAGCCCCTCCCGCACCGCCAGCTCGACCGCCGGGTGGCGCCGGTGGAAGCGGCGCAGCAGCGGCAGCAGGTCGAACGGGCCCGGCGTCTGCGTGATGCCGATCGTGAGGCGGCCGGCGAGCAGCCCGGTCAGCTGCTCCAGCTCCGCGCCGGCGGCGTCGACCTCGGCCAGCACGCGGCGGGCGCGCGCGACGAGCGCGGCGCCGGCGGCGGTCAGCGCGACCCGGCGGGTCGTGCGCTCGACCAGCGCCGTCCCCAGCTCGCGCTCGAGCTTGGCGATCTGCTGCGAGAGCGCCGGCTGGGCGACGTGGCAGCGCAGCGCGGCGCGGGTGAAGTGGCGCTCGTCCGCGAGCGCGACGAGGTAGCGCAGCTGCCGCAGCTCCATAGCGGAAGCTTATGAGAAGGCATCCGATCGTGTATTGGACTTCTGAGTCGCGCGGGCCGAGGATCGCTCGCCATGGAGAGCACGAAAGTGGTCGCGAGCGCCGCGGAGGCGGTCGCGCGGATCGACGACGGCATGACCGTCGCCGTCGGGGGCTTCGGCCTCTGCGGCATCCCGCAGGCGTCGATCGCCGCCCTGCGCGAGCACGGCGCCCGAGGCCTCACCGTCGTCAGCAACAACTGCGGCGTCGACGGCGCCGGCCTCGGCCTCTTGTTGGAGAACGGCCAGATCGCGCGGATGGTGTCGTCGTACGTCGGCGAGAACAAGACCTTCGAGCGGCTCTACCTCAGCGGCGAGCTGGAGGTCGAGCTGGTGCCGCAGGGGACGCTCGCCGAGCGGCTGCGCGCCGGCGGCGCCGGCATCCCCGCCTTCTACACCCCCGCCGGCGCCGGCACCCCGGTCGCCGACGGCAAGGAGACGCGCTGGTTCGGCGGCGTCGAGCACCTGCTGGAGCACGCGATCGTCGCCGACGTCGCGCTCGTGCGGGCGTGGAAGGGCGACGCGCTCGGCAACCTCGTCTACCGCCGCACCGCGCGCAACTTCAACCCGCTCGCGGCCGCTGCCGGCCGCGTCACGATCGCCGAGGTCGAGCAGCTGGTGCCGGTCGGCGCGCTCGACGGCGACGAGATCCACACGCCGGCGGCGTTCGTCCAGCACCTGTTCGCGGCGCCCGCGGCCGAGAAGCCGATCGAGCGGCGGACCGTGGCGGTGGCGGCATGAGCGCCGTCGCCGGCCCGCGCGCGCTGATCGTCGCCCGCGCCGCCGAGGAGATTGCCGACGGCGCGATCGTCAACCTCGGCATCGGCATGCCGACGCTGCTGGCCGACGCCGGCGCCGCGCGGCCGGGCGTGCTGCTGCAGTCGGAGAACGGCCTGCTCGGGATCGGCCCCTACCCGGCCGAGGAGGAGGTCGACGCCGACCTGATCAACGCCGGCAAGGAGACGGTCACCGCCGTCGCCGGCCACTCCTACTTCGACAGCGCCGCGTCGTTCGGGATGATCCGCGGCGGCCACGTCGACCTCGCGATCCTCGGCGGCATGGAGGTCTCGGCCGGCGGCGACCTCGCCAACTGGATGATCCCCGGCAAGATGGTCAAGGGGATGGGCGGCGCGATGGACCTCGTCCACGGCGCGAAGCGGACCGTCGTCGTGATGGAGCACCGCAGCCGCGACGGCGCCTCCAAGGTCGTGGAGGCGTGCGCGCTGCCGTTGACCGGGCGCGCGGTCGTCGACCGCCTCATCACCGACCTCGCCGTCTTCGACTTCCCGCGCGCGGCCGACGGCTCGCGCCGCATCACGCTCGTCGAGACGCAGCCGGGCGTGACGGTCGACGACGTGCGGGCGGCGACGGCGGCGGAGTTCGCGATCGACTTCTAGCCCGTCGCCAGCCGCGGCCCGCTGCGAGCGACGGCGCTCGGCAGCGGGCGGCCGACGGCGGCCTCCAGCTCGCGCGACGCGGTCAGCAGATGCGGGAGGCTGACGCCGCTCGCGACGCCGAGGTCGTCGAGCAGGTGGACGAGGTCCTCGGTCGCGAGGTTGCCGGCGGCGCCGGCCGCGAAGGGCGAGCCGCCGAGACCGCCGAGCGCGCTGTCGAAGCGCGTGACGCCGCGCCGCAGCGCCTCGTAGGCGCAGACGAGCGCGGTGTTGCGCGTCTCGTGCAGGTGCATGCCGACGTCGGAGCCGAGCGCGTCGAGCAGCTCCGCGACGCCGCGCGGCGTGCCCATGCCGGTCGTGTCGGCGAGCGTGATGCGGGTGGCGCCGCGGGCCGTCGCGGCGGCGGCGATCCGCGCCACCTCCGCGACCGCGATCTCGCCCTCGTACGGCGAGCCGAAGGCGCACGAGATGACGACGTCGAGCCCGCCTGCGAGCGCCGCGATCCGCTCGATCTGCGCCAGCGACTCCTCAACCTCCATCCCGACGTTGCGGCGGTTGTACGCCGGCGAGGCCGAGATGGTGCAGGTGAGCGCGTCGGCGCCGGCGGCGAGCGCGTCGCGTGCGCCGCGCAGGTTCGGCACGAGCGCGACCCGCTCGACGCCCGCGAGGTCGTCGAGCTGGGCGAGCAGCTCGGCGGCGCCCGCCATCGCCGGCACCGCCTTCGGCGAGACGAACGCCCCGACCTCGATCTCCCTCAGCCCGGCCGCCGCCAACCGCCGCACGAGGGCGACGCGCAGCGAGACCGGCAGCGGCGCCTCCGACTGCAGCCCGTCGCGGGGGCCGACGTCGCGGACGCGAACCGCTGCCGGCAGGCCCGCGGTCACGCCCCCGTGAGGTCGATGAACAGCGTCCGCAGGCGGCTGTACTCGGCCAGCGCCGCGACGCCCTTCTCACGGCCGTAGCCGGAGTCCTTCGCGCCGCCGAACGGCAGCTCGACGCCGCCGCCGGGCGCGTAGCCGTTGACGCACGCCTGGCCGACCCGCAGCGAGCGCGCGGCCCGCAGCGCGCGATCGACATCCTGGCACCAGACGGCTGCAGTCAGGCCGTAGCGGGTCGCCTCGGCCACCTCCCGCGCCTCGTGATCCCCGTCGACCGGCGTCACTGCCAGCACCGGCCCGAAGACCTCCTCGCGGAACAGCTCGCTCTCCGGCGCGACGCCGTCGAACAGCACCGGCGCGGCGTAGAAGCCGGCGAGCCCGTCGGGCACCGATCCCGACGCGACCAGCGCGGCGCCGTCCGCCTGCGCCCGCGCGACGAAGCCCGCCACGCGATCGGCCTGTCTCGACGTGATCAGCGGCCCGACGGCCGGGTCGTCGAGGCCGAGCCCAAGCGTCGCGCCGGCCAGCAGCGGCGCCAGCCGCTCAAGCAGCTCGCCGTGCAGCGACCGGTCGACGATCACGCGCGTGCCGGCGGTGCAGGTCTGCCCCGCGTGCAGCAGCAGGGCGCGCGCGATCACCGGCGCGCAGCGGTCGAGGTCGGCGCCGGCGAGCACGGTGTGCGCCGACTTGCCGCCCAGCTCCAGCAGCGACGGCCGCCCGCGTGCGGCGCAGGCGCCGGCGACCGCACGGCCGGTCGCGACCGAGCCGGTGAAGGAGACGTGGTCGACCGCGTCGTGCGCGGTGAGGGCGGCGCCGGCGTTCGGGCCGTCGCCCGGGACGACGTTCACCACCCCGGCCGGGAAGCCCGCCTCGCGCGCCAGGCGCGCGTAGCAGAGGGCGACCAGCGGAGCCTCGTCGGCCGGCTTCACCACCGTCGCGTTGCCGACGGCGAGCGCAGCGCCAACCGAGCGGGCGGTGATCTGCGCCGGGTAGTTCCACGGGATCACGTGCCCGGTGACGCCGTGCGGCTCGTGGTCGACCAGCGCGATCGCCTCGCTGCCGAGCGGGATGGTGTCGCCGTGGAAGCCCTCGACGACGGCGCCGTAGAACTCGAAGTAGCGCGCCGCGGCGGCGATGTCGGCGCGGCCCTGCGCGAGCGGCTTGCCGGTGTCGCGAGTCTCCAGCCGCGCGAGCGTGTCGGCGTCGCGGCGGATCAGCTCGCCCAGCCTGCGCAGCAGCGCTCCGCGCGCGCTCGGCGCCAGCGCCGCCCAGGCGGGTGCGGCCGCCTCGGCGGCGCGCACGGCGGCGTCGATCTCGGCCGCGGTCGCCGAAGCGACGCGCGCGAGCGGCCTGCCGGTCGCGGGGTCGAGGTCGTCGTTCCAGCGCTCCGGCGCGACCGGCTCGCCGCCGATCTCGAGCGGAAACTCCTCCGCGAGCGGCGCGTCGTGGCTGTGCAGGTGCTCGGTGGTCGCGAGCGGCATCGGGACTCCTTGGTTCAGGGAACGACGCCGGACGCGGCGCGCCAGGGGAAGCGCGCGCCGCGTCCGGACGGTGGTGCTAGTTGGCGGGGACGCCGTACTCCGTCGCCCACTTCTCGTAGAACGGTCTCGCGGCGTCGCCCTGCGAGACGGGGCCGTTCTGGTTGCCGGGCGGCAGCGTCTCGGTCGTGATCTCGGCGTACTCGTACGGCTCGACGCCCTCGGCGCTGATCTCGGCGCCGTTGGCGAAGTGGTCGAGCAGTCTGTCGACCGCGACGTAGGAGGCGCTGATCATCGTGCCGTCGGTGAGGCCGTCGATGATCTGCGGGTTCTTGCGCATCAGCGGCGTGTTGACCGCGTCGGCGTAGAACGAGTAGACCTTGACCGGCTTCTTGGCCGACTTGATCGCGCTGACGGTCGCCGCTGTCCAGAGGTCGAAGATCGGCACGATCGCCGTCAGGTCGGGGTTCTGGTTCAGCAGCGAGCTGGCGTTTCTGACGCCGGCGGTGAAGTCGAACCCGGTCTCCAGCGGCGGCGCGACTCTTATCCCGGCCTCCTCCAGCTGCGCCTTCAGCGCGTCGGTGCGCTGCACGGCGGAGGCGAGCGCGGTCGTCGTCAGCATGCCGACGGTGTCGCCTCTTCTCAGTCTTCTGACCATCAGGTCGCCGAGCGGTCTCGTCAGCGCGACCTCGTCGCCGCCGATGTAGGTCAGGTCGAGCGACTCGTCGAGCGAGTCGTCGACGGCCGAGCCGACCATCAGCACCGGGATCCCCTTCGCCTTCGCCTGCAGCAGGCCGGCGCGCGCCGTCGAGGGCGTGACGGCCGACATGATGATGCCGTCGACGCCGGAGTTGACGAGGCTGGAGACGCCGGCGGCCGCGGCCGCAGGGTCGCCCTTCGTGTCGACCGTCTTGACCTTCCAGCCGACGTGCTCGATCGCGTCCTTGCCGGCCTGGTAGATGCGCTGCTGGAACGAGCCGGCGAGCGTGCCGTCGACCCAGCCGATCGTCTTCTCGTCGACCTTCTTCGCGCCGCCGTCGCCGCCGCTGCCGGCGGCCGCGGTCGAGCCGCCGCCGGAGCCGGACGAGCCGGAATCGGAGTCCGACGAGCCGCAGGCGGCGAACGTGACGGCGAGGCAGACCGCTGCGAAGGCAGCCAGCAGCCAGCGCCGGTGTGAACCGTGCATCCCTTCTCTCCTCCTCTGTGGGGAACTACGAGTGAGCCGCGGGGGCGGCGACGTCGCCGGTCATCGCGGCGACGAGCTTCTGCTCGCTCGCCTCGGCGGCGGCGAACGACACGACGATGCGGCCGCGTCGGAAGACGGCGACGCGGTCGCAGAGCTCGAGCAGCTCCTCCGCGTCGCTGGAGCCGACGAGGCAGCCGAAGCCCTCGTCGGCGAGCTGCCACAGCAGCGCGTGCAGCTCCGCGCGCGCCGCCACGTCGACCCCGACCGTGGGATCCTCCAGCAGCAGGAAGCGCGGCTGCGCGAGCAGCTTGGCGCCGACCAGCACGCGCTGCTGGTTGCCGCCCGACAGCTGTCCCATCCGCCGCTCGACGACCGGCCGCAGCGACAGCCGCTCGACGACGTCGGCCGAGCGCCGGCGGGTCGCGGCGGGCGTGATGAAGCCGCGCCGGCCGCACCGCTCCAGCGCCGGCAGCGCGAGGTTCTCCAGCACCGGCTCGCTCGTCAGCGCCGCCGCCGCGCGCGAGGCCGGCAGGAAGCTGACGCCGAGCCGCTTGGCCGCGCGCGTCGAGGTCAGCCTGCGCTCGCCGACCGCGACGGTGCCGTCGGCCGGCCGCTCGTGCCCGGCGAGCTGCAGGAACAGCTCCTCGACGCCGGAACCGGGCAGGCCGGCGACGCCGACGATCTCGCCGGGCGCGACGCGCAGGTCGACGCCGTCGAGCTTGGCGCCGCGCAGGCCGGTGGCGACGAGCGCGGGGGCGCCGGCGGGCGCGGCGGCGACGGCCGGCGCGGCGGTGACGCCGCGAGTCCGCCGCGCCGGCCGCTCCAGCTCGACCTCCGAGCCGGTGATCGCCTGCACCAGCCGCGCGTGCGTGAGCGCGTCGCCCTCCATCGCGTCGACCACGCGGCCGTCCGCCATGACCGTGACGCGGTCGCAGAGCTGCTCGACCTCGTCGAAGCGGTGGCTGATGTAGAGGATCGCCAGGCCGCGCTCGCGCAGCCGCCGCACGACCGCCAGCACGCGCTGGCAGTCCTCCGCGTTCATCGCGGCGGTCGGCTCGTCGAGGATCAGCGCCTTCGCCTCGCGGTGGAGCGCCTGCGCCAGCAGCACGACCCGCTGCCACGACACCGGCAGCTCGCTGACGCGTCTGCGTACGTCGACGTCGAGCCCGATCGAGGCGAGCAGCTCGCCCACCTCGCGATCGGCGCGGCGGCGCGCGAGGAAGGCGCCGCGCCGCGGCTCGGCGCCGAAGGTGACGACCTCGGTGACGGTCATGTCGAGCGGCATCACCAGCTCCTGCGGGACCGCGACGACGCCGGCGGCGAGCGCGTCGGCCGGGCCGCGCGGTGACAGCGGGGTGCCCGCGACGGCGATCGTCCCCGCGTCGGCCGGGGTGCGGCCGGTGAGGACGTTGACGAGCGTCGACTTGCCGGCGCCGTTGCGGCCGATCAGCCCGTCGACGCGACCGCCGCGCAGCTCTATCGCGACGTCGTCCAGGACGAGCGCGTCGCCGTAGCGCTTGACGACGCCCTCGGCCCGCAGCGCGGCGCCCTCGGCGGGCTCGGGCGCGGCCGCGTCGAGCGTGGCGGCGGTCACCGCTTCCGCTCCTGGCGCGCCAGCACGACCGCTGCGAGCAGCACCGCGCCCTCGATCAGCTGGATCACCGCCGCCTTCTGGTCGAGCATCGTGAGGCCGCGCTCGAGCAGCGCGATGAAGGCGACGCCGAAGACGGTCGCGCCCGGGCTGAAGCGCCCGCGCCCGACGACGGCCGCGCCGAGGAAGACCGCCGAGTACGGCGGCAGCAGGAGGCCGGCGCCCGAGTTGGGGAAGTACGAGCCACCCTGCGAGGTGACCATCACGCCGGCGAGACCGGCGATCAGCCCGAGCGCGACGAAGGCGGCGAGGCGGACCTTGCCGACCGAGATGCCGGCCAGCGTGACGGCGCTCGGGTTGAGGCCGGTGGCGCGCAGGCGGCGGCCGAAGGTCGTGAACGACATCAGCGCGACCGCGATGACGACGAGCGCCAGCGTCAGCCAGGTCGACAGCGGCAGTCCCGCCTTCTCGGCGAGCGTGAAGTCGAGATAGGAGCCGGGGATCCTGTCCGCGATCGTCTCGTTGTCGGTCAGCAGCTGCTCGATCCCGACCGCGACCGAGCCGGCCGCGAGCGTCGCGATGAAGGCCGGCGCGCGGCCCCACGCGACGGCGACGCCGTTGGCGGTGCCGACCGCGACGCCGACGGCGAGCGCGGCGAGGATCGCGATCAGCGGCGAGACGCCGCGCTCGGACATCAGCAGGATCGAGACGGCGCCGGCGAGGCCGAGCGTCGAGGCGAACGACAGGTCGAACTCGCCGATCACGAGCACGAAGGTGACGCCGAGCGCGAGCACGATGAGCACCGACTGCTGCGTCAGGATCGATTTCATGTTGTCGGCCGTCAGGTACGTGTCGGGCAGGCGCAGCGTGAAGTAGCCGACCAGCAGCACGAGGAACAGCGTCGCGATCGCCGGGCGGTTGGTCGCGACGCGGCGCGCCAGCGACGGCTGCGCGGGCGCCGCCGCGAGGTCGGGCGCCGACGGGGTGGCGACGCTCATCGGTCGTCCTCCTTCGCGAGGGTCGGGATCGCCTCGGGATCGGCGAGCGGGTCGAGCTCGGCCGCGGTCGGATGGCCGGCGCCGTGAACGGTGATCGTGCGGCCGGTGAGGATGTGCGAGCGCATGATCGCGCCGGCCCACTCGCCGTCGCGACGGTGGAATGCCTCGGTGATCGCGCGGTGCTCGGCCCAGGAGCGCTCCAGCTCCGGAACGGTGTACCGGCCGATCGTGCGATGCGTCAGCGGGATCTCGACGATGCTCGCGACGAGCGCGATCAGCCGCCTGTTGCCGGTCGCCGCCAGCACGCCGCTGTGGAACCTGTTGTTGAGGGCCGTCACCTGCTGCAGCCAACCCGGCTGCTGCGCCGCCAGCGCGGCCTCCATCTCGTCGCACAGCCGCTCCAGCTCGCCGACCTGCTCAGGGGTGACCTGGGTCGCGGCGAGCTGCGCGCCGTGCGACTCCAGCACCGCGCGCAGGCTGAAGATCTCCTCGACGTCGCCGGCGTTCCACTGCGCGACGACGACGCGACGGTTCGGCATCTGCTCGACGAGGCCGTCGGCGTTGAGCCGCGCGAGCGCGGCGCGGACCGGGGTGCGGCTGACGCCGAGCGCTCTCGACAGCGCCGCCTCGGGCAGCGGGGAGCCCTGCGGGTACTCGCCGCTGGCGATCCGGCTGCGGATCTCCAGGTAGGCGTGCTCGGTTGCGTCGCGGCGGCCGCTGTCGGCGTCCGCGCGGTCGGCGGGTCGCTCCATCTTCTCTCCTCTGGGTGCTGCGGGACGACGCTGCAAGTCCTAACGGTTTGGAGTACCGATTGCAAGCACTTGGTATCCCGTTTCGTGAAATTTATGGCCGGTTCTGGCCTACTGAGGCTTAGTTGGTATACATTCAGCCTCGCTCGGCACACCACACGGCGTTGCCGAGCCGGAGTGAGAGATCGAGAGGAGAGAGCGATGGCCACCCGTCGACGGGTCGTCACCGGCCACGACGCCGCGGGCGCCGCGATCGTCGCCAGCGACGCGGCCCTGGAGCCCCAGACCTCGCCCGGCCTGCCGGGCGTCGAGATGCTGTACCTGTGGGGCGCCGACGCCCCGGTCGCCTATCCCGACAGCGGCGAGCAGCCGGCCTGGCGCGACCACTTCCCGCCCGTCGGCGGCTTTCGCTTCGTCACCTTCTCGCTGCCGCCGGCCGGCCACCCGGTGCCCGACGACGCCGGCTCGGCCGAGGCGCTCGCGCACGCGAACGCGGTCTTCCCCGGCCTGCTCGACACCTTCGCCGACGACGACCCCGGCATGCACCGCAGCGACACGACCGACGTCGCGATCGTGCTCTCCGGCGAGGTCGTGCTGGAGCTGCCCGGCGGCGAGGAGCGCACCCTGCGCGCCGGCGACACGATCGTCCAGAACGGGACCTCCCACCGCTGGAGCAACCGCTCGGCGGAGCGCGTCGAGCTGCTGTTCGTGCTGATCGGCGCCGAGCGCGCCGCGGGGGCGGCGTCATGAGCGCCGTCGCGCAGCGGACCGCGCGCGCCGCGGTGCTGGAGGAGTACGGCGCCGAATTCGAGGTGCGCGAGTTCCCCGCTCCGACCGCGGAGGCCGGCGGGCTCGTCGTCGAGATCGACGTCGCGACCGTCTGCGGCTCCGACGTGCACGTCTGGCAGGGCAACATGGCCGGCGTGCTGCCGATCACCCCGCCGCTGATCCTCGGCCACGAGATGGCCGGGATCGTGACGGAGGTCGGGGCCGGCGCGGAGCTCGACAGCGTCGGCCAGGAGCTGCGCGTCGGCGACCGCGTGGTGTGGGCGCACGCGCCCTGCGGTCACTGCCACGAGTGCACCGTCGAGCGGGAGCCGGTGCTCTGCTCGACGCGCTACATCGGCTACCTCAACGACTGCTCGGTGCCACCGCATTTCACCGGCACCTTCGCCGAGCTGGGGATCGTGCGGCCCGAGGCCGGCCGCGTGCGCGTGCCGGACGCGGTCGAGAGCGGCTGGGCGTCGGCGGGGTCGTGCGCGCTGCGGACGGTCGTGCGCGCGCTCGAGATCGCCGGGCCGATCGACTTCACCGACACCGTCGTCGTGCAGGGCGCCGGGCCGCTCGGCCTGTTCGCGACAGCGCTGCTGTCGCTCCACCAGCCGCGCCGCCTCGTCGTCGTCGGCGGCCCTGATGACCGCCTGGAGCTCGCGCGCGAGTGGGGCGCGACCGACGCCGTGCTCGTCGACCCCGCCGGCGACCCGACCGAGCGGATCGAGGCGGTGCAGGCGGTCACCGGCCGGGGCGCGTCGGTCCTGTTCGAGCTGGCCGGCGCCCCCGGCGTCGTCAGCGAGGGCGTCGAGATGGTCGCCCGCAACGGCCGCTACGTGCTGATGGGGACGCTCGGCGGGCCGCCGCAGCCGCTGCCCGTCGCCAAAGTGGTCACGCGCGGGATCCACATGCGCGGCTCGATGAGCGGCGACATCGGCGACTACCACACGGCGATGAGCGCGCTCGACCGCTACCGCGACCGCTTCGACTGGGGCCGCATGCTCGGCGAGGAGTACGGCCTCGGGCAGCTCGCCGAAGCGATGTCGGCGATGCGGCGGATGGAGCAGATCAAGCCGGTGATCCGCCCGGCGCTCGACCGATGACCGTCGCGCGCGCGTACGAGGGGCTGCGCGTCGTCGACCTGACGGCGATGATCGCCGGCCCGATGGCGACGATGGTGCTCGCCGATCTCGGCGCGGATGTGATCAAGGTCGAACGGCCGCACGGCGACGACGGCCGCTGGCTGCCGCCCTTCCACGACGACGTGGCGACGCTCTTCCAGGCGTTCAACCGCAACAAGCGCTCGATCGCGCTCGACCTCACGCAGCCGGCGGCGCTCGACGCCGTGCTGCGGCTGGTCGACCGCGCCGACGTCTTCGTCGAGAGCTTCCGCCCCGGCAAGCTCGACCGCCTCGGGCTGTCATGGGAGGCCCTCCGGGAGCGCAACCCGCGGCTCGTCCACTGCTCCGTCAACGCCTACGGGACCGGCCCGCTCGGCCGCGACCTGCCCGGCTACGACCCGGTCGTGCAGGCCTTCTGCGGGATCATGGCCGCCAACGGCGACCCCGACGGCGAGCCGGCGCGCGTGCCGCCGTCGCTGATCGACATCACGACCGGGATGTGGGCGGCGACGGCGATTCAGGCGGCGCTCGCGCGGCGCGCGGCGACCGGCGTCGGCGAGCATGTCGAGACGGCGCTCGTCGACTCCGGCTTCTTCCTGATGTGCCACCAGCTGCTGTCGATGCTGGCGACCGGCAGGCCGCCTGCGAGGACCGGCGCCGCGACCCCGATCGCGGCGCCGTACGAGACCTTCGCGACGGCGGACGGGACGGTGATGGTCGCGGCCGGCAATAACGCGATCTTCCGCCGCCTCTGCCGCGCGCTGGGGGTCGAGTCGCTGGCCGGCGAAGCGCGCTTCGCGACCGTCGCGGATCGTCTGGCGAACCGGCCCGAGCTGCACGACCTGCTGGAGGCGGAGACGCGGCGGCACGCGAGCGAGGCGCTGGCGTCGCTCCTGCGGGCGGCCGAGGTGCCGGTCTCCCCCGTCAACCGGCTCGACGTCGCGCTCGCCGACCCGCTGACGGTCGAGCGCCAGCTGTTTCTGTCCCAGCACGCAACCAGTGGGTCCGACAGACCAGCAGATCGCGCTCTGCCCCACATCCGCCTGCCGTTCCTGGGGCCGGATGCGACGCCGACGCCGCCGCCGGCGCTCGGCGCCCACACGCAAGAGGTACTCGCCGAGCTGGGGCTCGACGCGGCCGCGCTCGGCTAGACCGCCAGCCCGTGGCGGAGCGTGTTCTCGCTCACCACGATCGGCTCGACGAACTGCAGCAGGTAGTCCGGCCCGCCGGCCTTCGTGCCGGTGCCGGAGAGGCGGTTGCCGCCGAACGGCTGACGGCCGACCATCGCGCCGGTCGTGCCGCGGTTGACGTAGAGGTTGCCGACCGGGCTGCGCGCCGCGACCCGCTCGACGGTCGCCGGGTCGCGCGTGAAGAGGCCGCCGGTGAGCGCGAACGGCAGCTGCTCGACCAGCTCGCACGCCTCCGTCACGCTCTCCACCGGCTCGACCGTGAGGACCGGGCCGAACAGCTCCTCGCGCGTGACGGCGGCCGCGGCCGGCGGGCCGACGACGAGCGCCGGCGCGGCGAAGAAGCCGTCGCCGCCCGGCAGCTCGCGCACGCGCGCGACGGTCGCGCCGGCCTCGCCGGCGGCGGCGACCGCGCCCTCGACGCGCGCGACCG
>Ga0164243_10008266_pt1 | contig 15391 bp, 13 predicted proteins | sample OricompcompostOP_FD_108781 | JGI IMG/M metagenome (GOLD analysis project Ga0164243, IMG submission 108781) | Organic Plus compost microbial communities from Emeryville, California, USA - Original compost - Organic plus compost (OP) | ecosystem: Engineered > Solid waste > Mixed feedstock >... | reverse complement strand
GGAACCAGCGCAAACTGTTGCCATGGAAGAAGAACCGTTAGATTCCAAGATATCGGAAACAACCCTCACGGTGTAAGCATAGTCATTACCCGGCATCATTTGTTTCAGGGAACGCATCGCCAGGTTACCATGACCCACTTCACGGCGACCGGGGCCGCGCATCATTTTCACCTCGCCGGTAGAAAATGGAGGGAAGTTATAGTGGAGGATAAATTTAGAGTAATTAGATGTTGCAGCGGTTTCAACCAACAGTTCATCATCGGGGGTACCGAGGGTTACGGTTGTCAAAGACTGCGTTTCACCGCGGGTAAACAAAGCGGAACCGTGCGGGGAAGGTAAAATGTCCACTTCCATTTCCAGCGGGCGAACTTGATCCAGGCTACGGCCATCCAAGCGGATGCTTTTATCGAGGATCATGTTACGAACCACTTCTTTTTCGAGGGCGTGGAAATATTTACCGATCAGGGCTTGGTCTTCTTCCGGTAATTCCTCACCTAAGAAAGTCACCAATTCTTCCTCTACTTTCTTGAAAGCATCGGAGCGTTCGTGCTTCGCAGAAGCGGCAGCAGCGATGTTGAATATTTTTTCCGTAGCAAATTCAGCGATTTTCGCTTTCAGTTCCGGATTATCGTAAGGTTTGGTAAATTCCCTTTTGGCAGTAATACCTTTCTTATCGCGGAGTTCTTCCTGTGCTTTAACCTGGATGCGGATAGCGTTGTGCGCTAACTCGATCGCTTGGATAAGGTCTTCCTCGCTACATTCTTTACTTTCCCCTTCTACCATCATGATATTCTTCTCGGTAGCAGCCACGATAAAGTCCATATCAGCAGTCGCCAACTGGGAACGGTTCGGGTTGATGACCATTTTACCGTCTACCCTGGCCACCCTAACTTCGGAGATGATTTCCTGGATAGGAACATCAGACACCGCTAAAGCAGCAGAAGCAGCCAAGCAAGCTAATGCATCCGGCATCACTTCAGGGTCAGAGGAAATAAGGGAAACGAGTACTTGAACATCACATAAATAATCGTCGGGGAACAAGGGGCGTAAAGCACGGTCGATCAAACGGGAAATCAAAACTTCAGAATCGGATAATTTGCCTTCGCGTTTGAAGAAGGAGCCGGGTATTCTACCGGCAGAGGCAAATTTTTCCTGGTAATCCACGATCAGTGGGAAGAATGATTGACCTTCCTTTGGTTCTTTGTTTGCAACCACGGTGGCCAACAGGATACAATTCCCGAGCCTTACCGTAACGGCGCCATCAGCCTGGCGGGCCATCTTGCCCGTTTCGATGGTCACCTCGCGGCCATCGCCTATATCAAATTTAACCGAGGTAGGTGTCAGCATCATAAATAAGTGAAGATTAAAAACGTATACATACAAAAAAACTATTCCCAACTGAGAAAGTTGGGAATAGCGCTATAAAAAATTCCAGGTTATTTTCTGAGACCTAACTTTTCGATAAGTGCGCGGTAGCCTTCCAAGTTAGTTTTTGATAGGTAAGAAAGTAAACGCTTTCTTTGACCTACCATCTTCATCAAACCACGGTGGGTAGAGAAATCTTTCTTGTTTTCTTTCAAGTGAGCTGAAATACTAGAGATACGAACTGTCAATAAAGCGATTTGAGCTTCGATTGAACCGGTATTTTTCTCGCTACCACCAAATTCTTTAAAAATATTTGCTGTCTTTTCTACTGTTAAGTAAGGCATCTTGTAAAAAATAATAAAATTATAAGTCGCTATTTTTCCGGTGCAAAGGTAATGCAAATTTAGAAATTCCCAAATTTGTTATTTATATATAGCTTTTTTCTGCCCCGGCCAACTTTTATATTAAAAAAATAAATACTATGCAAAATTAATCGCCGCATTATCAGCCACTTGACCATTTTCCGTGCGGATCACCCTGGATGGGAATTTCTGTAAAACGATATAATCGTGGGTTGCCATCAGGATCGCGGTACCGTCTTCACGGCAAATCCTGAATAATAATTGCATGATCCCGTCGGAGGTTTCCGGGTCGAGGTTACCGGTAGGCTCATCTGCCAAGATCAGCTTCGGCGCATTCAGCAAGGCACGGGCAATATCCACGCGTTGTTGCTCGCCACCGCTCAGTTCGTAGGGCATCTTGAACCCCTTGGTACGCAATCCCACTTTTTCCAATACATCGTTGATTTTATCCTCGATGTCCTTCCTGTCTTTCCAACCGGTCGCTTTCAGAACAAATTCGAGGTTATCGTGCACGGTCCTGTCGGTCAACAGTTGAAAATCCTGGAACACCACGCCCAGGTTACGCCTCAAATAAGGCACCTTTTTCCAATCTACCTTCTTCAGATCGAATCCCACTACTTCACCGCTCCCTTCTTTAAGGGGTAAATCACCGTAAAGGGTTTTCAGCAAGCTTGACTTCCCGGAACCGGTTTTACCGATCAGGTAAACAAATTCTCCTTTATTAATGCTGATGTTCACATCCGACAATACCAGGGCATTCCCCTGGTAAATATTTGCATTCGATAATTGAATTATGGGTTGTTCGCTGGTCATCGATTCTGATTTAACTTGAACAAAAGTAACTAATTATACTGTCCTAATACAAAATTAACGCAAGTTTCGTGCGATTTATTTGCACCTACTACGCGAAATGCCAATATTATAGTAATACACATAAACCAAAATTTGAATCCCTTGCTTCCCCCTTCATTTTCAATGTGCCGGAAATAAAAATGATATTTTAACTATTTTTTTAGTTAACAAACTAAATATTTAGTTATATTTGAATTATTAAAATTGTATTTATATCTAAATACGTAAATTAAGACATGAAAACATTAACAAAGGCCGAAGAGCAAATCATGCAGGTACTGTGGAAAAAGGGGCCTTCCTTCGTGAAAGACATCATCGGGGAACTGCCTGAACCGAAGCCCCATTACAACACTACTTCTACACTGGTAAAGATTTTAGTTGATAAGGGTTTCGTTGATTTCAACGCCTTCGGTAAATCCCATCAATACTTTGCACTGGTTAGCAAGGAAGAATATAGCAGAAGTACATTGAAAACTTTTGTCAAGGGTTACTTCGAAGGGAGTTATAGCAAGATGGTTTCCTTTTTCGTACATGACAAATCAATGAATGTTAATGAATTGGATGCCTTGATGGAGATGATTGAGCAAGCTAAAAAAGAAAAGCAATGACACCATTTTTTGCATACATCTGCCAAGTAGTGGCATGTTCCGGTGTATTTTACCTCTATTACCAGGTTGCGCTGAAAAATGCAAGGCTCCACCGTTGGAACCGGTATTTTATAATGGGTAGTGTTGCTTTTTCCATGCTCGCACCCTTGATCAAGATACCTGTCCAACTGGTAAAAGAGAGCGGCAACAAGGTCAGCGACTACACCGGGAGCTTTATAGAATTGAAAACATTCGTATTTCAGCAGGATCATATTTCGCAAAACTTGCCATTATCACGAATCATGATTTTGGCTTACCTCGGCGTATGTATCATCATGGCCATCATCTTCGTCCAGAATATATTATCTATACAAAAACTAAAAAAGCGGGGTAGCGGCAATACGGAGCCGGTGGGCTCATGGGTTTGTATTACCGGTGATTCGATAGAAAGCCCCTTTTCATTTATGAATACGATCTTCATGCCAACAGGGCTACAGGATCAACGGGTTTTACAACACGAATTGGTACATGTTAAGGAAAAGCATTCTTGGGACAATATTTTCATGGAGCTGGTAACGGCGCTTTTTTGGATTAACCCGATCTTCCATTTCTTTAAAAAAGAATTGAACATGGTGCATGAATTTATTGCCGATGAAAAAGCCTCGGCTAGTGATGTCACGGCTTACGCGGAAAGCATCTTGTTATATTCCATGCAGGCAGGAAGGCAACCGGTAGCAAGCACATTTGCCTATGCCCCGGTTACCAGGCGCATCCATATGCTATTAAAATCTCACCAAATGAAAAATAATACATTACGCAAAATGCTCATCTTTCCTTTCGCCTTCTTAAGTTTCATGGCTGTAGCGGTTTCGCAGGATAAACCGGGAGAAAAAGATACTACCGCAGAAAAAACGGTTGTCGTAGTGGCTTATGGCAGCGGTAACCCGGAACAAGAAAAGCCGGTCAAAAAAAAGGTTGATAACCCTCCCGTTTACCCAGGCGGTAACAGGGCAATGGCCAGCTTTTTAACCCAACATATTCGATATCCTAAAGAAGCTGCCAAGGATAATGTTCAAGGTAAAGTAATTGTAAGCTTCGTTATTAACGAGGACGGTACTATATCCAGGGTGAAAACTCTCGGGAATCCAATAGGAAGCGGCCTCGAAGAAGAAGCCATGAGGGTAGTCAGAAAGATGCCGAAATGGAAACCCGGATCAGATAAGGGCGAGAAGGTCAAAGTCCTGTACCATTTGCCTATCCAATTCAACCTGGATACCCCTAAAAAAACCGGCGATACTAAATAATTATTAAAATTTTCCCCTTTTTTTGATTTTCCACATATTTTAAGTGTATATTTGACCCTTATAATATACACTTAGGGATGATATTGTCTAAAAATACAGGTGATCAAGTATTTTGATGGTAATTACTATCAAGATGCTTGATCATTTGCTTTTTATAAAGTTTATATAATACTACGTTAACATTGTTTTACCCCCTTTTTCTAACTACCAAAAAATAATAAGCCGGGCATTTTCTAATACCCGGCATTTATTTTTATAAAGATCCTTATATTAATTATTGGTAGATAAACTCTCCGAATTCACTTTTCACCGTCACCTGTTTTTGTGTAGCGGCTTCTACCCTTCCCACTATTTGCGCGTCAATTCCGAAATTTTGCGAGATTGCAATAATGGATTCGGCAATTTCTGCCGGTACATACAACTCCATGCGGTGCCCCATATTAAATACCTGGTACATCTCTTTCCAATCTGTTCCCGATTGCTCATGAATCAATTTGAATAATGGCGGAACCGGGAATAAGTTGTCTTTAATTACATGCAGGGAATCTATAAAATGCAATACCTTAGTTTGTGCGCCGCCGCTGCAATGCACCATCCCGTGAATTTGTGCACGGTATTGCTCCAATACTTTCTTAATGACCGGGGCGTAGGTACGCGTGGGCGATAATACCAGTTTCCCGGCATCAACCGCGCCAAATCCCGGTACTTCGATCTTGTCGGTGAGCGACTTTTTCCCGGTAAATACTACTTCCGATGGCAAATTAGGGTCAAAACTCTCCGGGTACTTCGCTGCTATATTCTTGCTGAATACATCATGCCTTGCGGAGGTCAAACCGTTGCTCCCCATCCCCCCGTTGTACCCCGCTTCGTAGTTGGCTTTGCCATAGGAAGCAAGGCCCACGATCACGTCGCCCGGTTGGATACGGTCATTCGAAATTACATCGGAACGCTTCATGCGGCAGGTAACGGTAGAATCCACGATGATCGTTCTTACCAAATCTCCTACATCAGCGGTTTCACCGCCCGTAGAATGGATACCGATGCCATGCGCTCTTAATTCCGACAACACTTCCTCGGTACCGTTAATGATCGCGGCGATTACCTCGCCGGGGATTAATTGTTTATTTCTCCCGATCGTGGAAGACAGCAGGATATTATCTACGGCACCCACACAAAGTAAATCATCGATATTCATGATGATCGCATCTTGCGCGATCCCTTTCCAAACGCTGATGTCCCCCGTTTCTTTCCAATAAGTATAAGCTAATGATGATTTAGTTCCGGCGCCATCTGCATGCATAATATTGCACCATTCTGCATCGCCGCCCAAGATATCGGGGATAATTTTGCAGAAGGCCTTCGGGAAAATTCCCTTGTCAATATTCTTGATGGCATTATGCACATCTTCTTTCCCGGCAGACACACCGCGTTTCGCGTAGAGGTTTTGATCCACTTGTTGAATATTATTTAAGTAAATTCGTTCCTGATTCAGCTTGCAAAAATAAAAGATTCTGAGCAATACCCGGTGATAGTATTGAGGAATATGCTTAAAACGTTTAGATTTGCGGGGCTTTTACCGGATTAGATCAATAAAGATGCAGGTTTATAGGGATTTACAACAACTACCAAGATTCAAGAATGCAGTGATTACCATCGGGACTTTCGATGGGGTACATTACGGTCATGTTCATATTTTACAACAACTCAGGAAAGTGGCCGAAGATTGCAAGGGCGAATCTGTAGTAGTAACTTTTGATCCCCACCCCAGGGAAATTCTCTTCCCGCAAAAATCTGCCACACGGTTGTTGACTACCCTCGATGAGAAGATCGAATTGCTATCACAGCATGGCATCGACCACCTTGTCATCGTTCCATTTACTAAGGCTTTTTCCGAATTATCGGCCAAGGAATACCTGGAGAATTTCCTGGTGCAGGTATTCAACCCCCATACTATTATTATCGGTTACGATCACCGTTTCGGGCATAACCGCGAAGGTGGCTTGCCATTATTGGAAGCAGAACAAAGCCGTTACGGTTTCCAATTGGTGGAAATCCCGCAGCAGGTTGTTGATGATCTTGCTGTTAGCTCTACCAAGATACGGAACAGCCTCATTGCCGGGGATGTGCATTTGGCAAATGAATTACTCGGGTACCCGTATTTTTTGCAGGGAACGGTGGTACATGGTGATAAATTGGGGCGCACGATCGGTTTTCCCACGGCAAATATTTCGTTGAATGATAACCGTAAACTCGTCCCGGCAAAAGGCGTCTACGCCGTGGATGTGCTGCTCGGCGATCAAGTATTTCAAGGCGCCTTAAACATCGGTACCAGGCCTACTTTCGACAAGCTGGAGCTAAGGATAGAAGTATATATTTTTGATTTTGACAGGGAAATTTACGGGGAATCCATCAGGGCAAACTTCCATGCATTCTTGAGGGAAGATCAAAAGTTTAATTCCGTTGACTCGCTCGTTGAACAAATAAAACTTGATGTAGAAAATGCGAAACTGTATTTCGCAGATCCTTATAGGCAGTCCTAGTCGTGCAGGATCCGGAACATCAATTCCTTCATCAGCTCCCCATCTTCAACACCGCTATCGTTAATACCGATGCTTCTCAAATTGTACTCATGGAGTAACAAGATGGCTTTTTCAGCCCCCCGGGGGCCATATTGATTGGCGGCTTTCAGGTAATCTTTAACGAAGAATGGGTGAACCCCGATTGTACCGGCGATTTCTTTCTCGCCGCCTTTAACACCGAAAACCATATTCACTTTAGCGAAATAATTATATAGCGCGGGGATCGTCATTTGGATCGGTCCCGCCTTGGGGTTAGCTGCAAAATATTGAATGATGCGCATCACTTTAGCCATATCCTTACTGCCCACGGCATTCTGTAGTTCGAATACATTGTATTCCTTACTGATGCCCACGTATTTCTCAATGTCATTTTCATCGATCTTTTTATCCGCTGGCAAATTAACAAGCAGCTTATCCAGCTCATTGGCAATGCGGGAAAGGTCGTTGCCGATATGATCGGATAATAAGATGCTGGCTTTCTGGGAGATGGCTCTACCTAAAGTACTTACATAGGCTTCAATCCAAGCAGGCACCTGGTTATCATATAATTTCTTCGATGCTAATACAACGCCTTTTTCCTTGATCAATTTCGCCATTTTGCTACGCCCGTCGATCTTACCTTGCTTGTAAGCCACAACGAAGATCGTGGAACTCAACGGCTGCTCGATATAAGCTTCCAACTTGAGCAGGTCCCGCATGGATTGCGCTTCTTTTAGGACCACTACCTGGTAATCGGCAAACATCGGGTAACGCCTACAGGCATTGATAACGGAACTCCACTCGGCATCCTTACCATATAATACGGTCAGGTTAAAGCCCTTTTCCTCTTCCGCTAATAAATGGTGCTCGGCATAATCTACCACCTGGTCAATGAAAAAGTCTTCATCTCCTTCCAACCAATAAAGCGGGCGAAATTTCTTTTGTTTCCAATCTTTGATGATCGCTTGGTAATCCATGAATGCAAAACTATTAGTTTCCTTGACTATTGCCAATCATAATTATATCTTCCGTTTCCAGTAGTGGTAAATTCTTAAATTTCAGTAGCAGCTGCGCAACGGTGACCACATCCTTCTGGCAGTACTCGGTGATCCTATGGATATCCTTTTCCTCCCAGTATACTTTGCCGACCATGCTTCCGTCGATATCATCTTTCGGAGAGGGAATGCCCATGATAGCAGATAATAATTTCAACGAAGTATAATTCTTAAAATCCCCGAACCTCCAGAGCTGCATCGTATCAAGCATCGGCAGTTCCCAGGGTTTCATACCGTGAATTTGCAGTGCGGCGGGCAATATTAGACTACTGATTACCGACCTACGGCAAATATAGGGTATATCAAATTCCTTGATGTTATGCCCGGCAAACTGGAAGCGGGGAAATTTGAGAGAAAAACGCTGTACTAAATCCAGGAATTCTTCCAGGAGTTGAGGCTCATCATCCCCGGAAAATGATTTCATACGAAAGTTGTACTTCCCGCCATCAGCGTGGAAAAAACCGGCAGAAATACACACGATCTTACCGAACTCGGCGTAGATCCCTGCCCTTTCCATGTACCCTGCGGCAGCGTCCCCAGTTTCTGGCGCAGTTTTTGTAAATTTCTCTTCCCAGAGATATTGCATCTCGGTTGATAGATCACTAAATGAAGATACCAGCGGAACAGTTTCTATATCCAAGATTAAAAGTTGGTCAAGTGCGACATGGTTTAACACGATGAATGATTTTATGTTGATCTAAATATAACTAATTCTAAAACAACGTAGTTCAAATAAAATTTTACCCATACAACAATTAAAAAACAACAAATATTATGGCGGAAAACACATTTAATGCCGGCCCTACCGGTCCATCTTCGTCAGGACAAGAAAAACCGAGTAACAACAAGAATGGTATCATCTACGGTGTATTAATCGCCGCATTACTGGGTACCTGGGGATACATGTTCTACAGCAGGAGCCAAACATCCCAACAATTAAATCAACAAGAATTAACTATCGATACCATCACTACTGCCCGTGACGAGTTGTATAGCCAATTCCAAGCAACCAACGCACGAATCGATGAATTGATCTCCCAAAATACCCGTATGGATAGCCTTGTTAAAACCAAGGATAAGGAGATTCAGGACATGAAAGCCAGGATCAGCAGCATCCTTGGAAACAAGAATGCTACGCAGGCTGAACTAGCGGAAGCCCGCAGGCTCATCGAACAATATAAGTCCAACATCGAATCTTACACTGCTACTATCGAAAGATTGGAAGGTGAAAAGATCGTATTAACCGGCGAACGTGATGTTGCCAGGAAAGAAAGAGATTCTGTTCAGACTTTGAAAGAAGACCTTGATAAGAAAATCGATCTCGGTTCCGTTCTACATGCTTCTAACATCAAGTTGACACCTTTGCGTTTGAAGGGTAGCAAGGAGATTGAAACCTCCAAAGCTAAGAAAGCGGATATGATGCGCGTGACCTTTGATTTAGATGAAAACAGGATCGCGCCAACCGGCGATAAGGAAATCTATGTTGCTATCACGGCTCCGGATGGAACACCGTTAGCAGTAGAAGCCCTGGGCAGCGGTAAATTCACGCTGGAAGACGGTACTGAAAAATTATACACCGTTAAACAAACCATAGCTTATACCCAAGGAGAAAAAGCTGCCGTGAAAATGGATTGGAAACAAAATTCTGATTTCAAGGTGGGCGACTATAACGTTGAAATTTACCATGACGGTTTTAAAATCGGTCAAGGTAAAGTAACCTTGAGAAAAGGCGGTTTATTTTAAGCTGAACGGAAATCATACTATATAAATCTAAACGCGGTTCTCAAAAGGGGCCGCGTTTTTTCGTGCAAATGATTCCCGCTGGTTTGGATAAAAAATCGTTATGACTACAGAATGTTAGGATCACCTATAAATTAAATGCCCGGAATAAGTCTAATTTTGCTGGCTTTGTCAGTAGGCAGCAATAATATAACGAAAAATTGTTAAATATTAGTTATCGGATATAAAACATATATATTTTAATTTAAAATTAACTTTCTTTGCAATAAATACAGAAATGCGATCTAAAAAATGCCATTTTTTGAAAAAAATTTAAACCATTGCTTGTTGAACAAAGCAAAACTGCCAGATCTATTGAAAGTCCCCAACATGATTCTTGAGCTAAAGAACATTTGATAACTAAATTATATCATGGCACACAAGCAGAAGAAGGTCTATGTAATAGATGACGACGAAATTTTTCATTTCATCATTAAAAAGATGTTTGGGTTGCAAGGTTGGGATGTGACAATATCATCATTTTTATGTGCGGAAGAAGCGATTGCAGCATTAGAGGAAGACCCGGTTGCAAGTAATTTGCCTACTTTAATCATCCTGGACATGAATATGCAAAGGATGAATGGCTGGGAGTTTATCGAGGCTTACAAGGTATTAAAAACTAAAACGGGGCGGGAAGTACCAATCATTATGTGTTCGTCGAGTACGAACATATCTGACCTTGAAAAAGTGAAGGAGATCCCGGAGTTGAGGGAATATATTACCAAACCCCTCGACAAGCAAAAAATGAAACTGATAGCCACTTACTTGTAAAAAGTACACAGTTCACCCACCTATGTCCAACAATTAAGAAAGGATAAGGGATATTTTCCAAGCAAAATACCCTTATCCTTTCTCTTTCTTTATGCAGATTTGATATGCTAAGTAAATTAACCCGCCACTACTTGTTCCCCGTACATTTCTTCCCGGAGCGTTTTCACGCGGTCATCCGCCAAGTATTCATCGAAGGTCATCAAGCGATCGATAATACCTTTAGGCGTAATCTCGATAATCCTGTTTGCAACTGATTGCATGAATGTATGGTCATGCGTGGTAAATAACACGATACCTTTAAAATCTTTCATGCTTTCGTTGAATGACTGGATGGATTCCAAATCAAGGTGATTCGTCGGTTCATCTAAAATCACGACGTTAGGATCTTGCAACATCATGCGGGAAATCATGCAGCGTACTTTCTCTCCCCCGCTCAATACTTTCGTTTTCTTCATGATCTCATCGCCGCTGAACAGCATTTTACCAAGGAAGCCGCGTAAGAATGGTTCATCAACATCGGTAACATGTGAAGGTACGTACTGGCGCAACCAATCCAACAAGTTAAGATCTTCCTGGAAATACGCCGCGTTTTCATTTGGTAGGTATGCCTTGGTTACGGTTGTACCCCATTCCAATTTACCGCCATCTGCGTCCTCTTCCCCATTGATAACTTGAAAGAAAGTGGTTAATGCGAGGTGGTCCTTGGAAAGGAACGCGATTTTATCACCTTTATTAACAGAGAAACTAACATCGGAGAACAATGCACGCCCGTCGATGGATTTCTCTAATTTTTCTACGTTTAATATTTGGTTACCTACTTCGCGCAATTGTTTGAAGATGATACCTGGATATTTCCTATTGGATGGCTGAATATCCTCAACAACCAATTTTTCCAGGGCTTTCTTACGGGAAGTGGCCTGCTTACTTTTAGAAGCGTTGGCGCTGAACCGCGCGATGAAGTCCATCAAATCCTTACGTTTCTCTTCTATTTTCTTGTTCTTATCATTCATCTGGCGCGCCATCAATTGCGATGATTCGTACCAGAAAGAATAGTTACCCGTGAAAATCTGGATCTTAGCGCGATCTACATCCGCCACGTGGGTGCAAACCGCATCCAGGAAGTGACGGTCGTGAGATACAACGATCACGATATTTTGATAATCAGCCAGGAAGTTCTCCAACCAACCGATCGTTTCCACGTCCAGGTCGTTGGTAGGCTCATCCAGCAACAATATATCGGGGTTGCCGAACAATGCCTGTGCCAGGAGCACCCTTACTTTCAGGCTACCGCTTATATCTTTGAGGAGTGTATTGTGCATTTCTTCCTTGACACCGAGGTCGCCCAGCAAGGAAGCAGCATCACTTTCGGCAGTATAACCACCCATTTCACCGAACTCGGCTTCAAGATCGCCTGCCCTCATGCCATCTTCCTCGGTAAAATCTTCCTTGGCATAGATAGCATCCCTTTCAGCGGCAATGGCAGCTAATTTCTTGTTACCCATCATCACGGTTTGCAAAACAGTCACTTCGTCAAATTCGAAGTGGTTCTGTTTCAATACGCTCATGCGCTCGCCGGGGGTAATTTCAACCGTTCCCTTGTTGGGATCGATCTCACCGGAAAGGATCTTGAGGAAGGTAGATTTACCGGCGCCATTGGCCCCGATAACACCATAACAGTTACCCTTGGTGAAATTCAGGTTTACTTCGTCGAATAAAACCCGCTTTCCAAAAGAAAGCGATACATTTTTAACACTAATCATGCTTGGAATAAAAATTTTGAAGCCGCAAAGTTACAAAAAAATAGTGGCATGCCTAGGATATTCGAGAATTGTTATATGCTTAACATATTAAACAATTTTCCTGTATGCTTGTTAGGCCATTATAGATCTTTCACGCTAAAAAAATCCATATGTTCCATCAAATTGCACAAAACTGGTGGTTATTCATCCTAAGGGGTGTATTTGCCATATTATTCGGCTTAATAGCCTTTTTCTGGCCGGGCATCACCATACAGGTGTTAACCATCTTCCTGGGCGCCTTTCTTTTGGTGGACGGCATTTTTGCTTGTTATAACGGGATAAAGATCAGGAAGAGCGATTCCCAGTACTGGGTCCTCATCCTGGAAGGCCTCCTGGGTATTGCCGCCGGCTTGGTCGTTTTCTTCTGGCCTGGACCGACCGTTATTTTCCTCATTTACATGTTAGCATTTTGGGCCATATTTACCGGGGTGCTAGAGATCATCGTGGCAATTAAATGGCGTAAAGAGATGGAAAACGAATGGATGTTGATATTGGCAGGGGTATTATCTATCGTGTTGGGAATACTCTTCTTAGCGCAACCTATTGCCGGGGCCATCGTGATAGCGTACTGGTTAGGAATTTACGCGGGCATCTTCGGGATAATGTTAATTATGGTGGGAATACGCTTGAATAAATACTTGAAAACGCATCCAAATCATTATCCTTCATAATGGAGAATACCGGTCGTATCTGAATTGTAATCCCCGGTACTGCAAATACCGGGGATTAATAATTTTAGGCCTGCATCACTTTCGCCGTTACAGGACCTTTAATATCATGCGCTACCAAGGCTTTCCTGATATTTTGATTCGCATCGAAGAAAACCGGCCAGTAATCCCCGGTTTTGGTTCTTGCCCGGACGGAAATAACCATATTATTATCTTCGTAAGAAGTGATAAATACCTGGATCGGTGGATCTTCCAATATCCTGTCGTCCTGCTTCAGCTCATCGATCACCACCTGTTTCACTTTTTCAAAATCTTCATCGAATGGCACTTTCACCGTGATATTAGCCATCAGCATGCCGGTTCGGCTGGCGTTGATAATATTTCCGTTTGCTACGGCACCATTTGGTAAGATGGCGATCTTTCCATCTCCCGTGCTTAATATGGTGTTGAATATCTGAATTTCGGTAACTACGCCCGTGATTCCCTGTACGGTAACCACTTCCCCGACTCTAAAAGGTTTAAACATCAATATCAATACGCCCCCGGCGAAATTTGCCAAACTCCCTTGCAAGGCTAAACCGATTGCCAATCCTGCCGCACCGATAACGGCAATTAAAGAAGTGGTTTGAAAACCTATCATCCCGGCAGCGGAGATGATCAACAGTACTTTCAGTCCAACGCTGACCAAGCTCCCGAGGAATGTTTGCAGAGACACATCGGCTTCCCGCTTCTCCAATATCCTTTGCAGCATCTTGTTGAGCTTCTTGATGATCCAAAACCCGATAACGAGGGTCAAGATAGCCCCGATTACCCTCGGGGTAAATTCCCCTGCCCACAGCACCAGCTTGTCGATATAAGTTTGCAAATTTGAAACGTTCATAATGTTTTTAATGAATAATGTTCCAAGCAGACAAATTGTTCATACACAGCTGTGAAAGCTGATAAAATGATCTCAATAAAAAGGCCGGGCGCTTATTATAAGACCCGGCCAAATAAACTTCATGTTGAAAACTATTTTGTTATCCCTTCCAGGTCGAGGAAGAAAGCGTATTGCAAGGCTACTTCTTTCAAGGCTTTAAACCTTCCCGATGCGCCGCCATGCCCGGCATCCATGTTAATTTTAAACAGCAGTAAATGTTGATCTGTTTTCATTTCCCGGAGTTTGGCAACCCATTTAGCCGGTTCAAAATATTGCACTTGTGAATCATGTAGACCCGTGGTAACTAAAATATTAGGATAATTCTGTGCCTTTACATTATCATACGGTGAATAAGATTTCATGTAATCGTACGAGTCCTTGTTATTAGGATTTCCCCATTCATCGTATTCGCTCGTCGTTAATGGAATCGAAGCATCCAACATCGTAGTAACAACATCTACAAAAGGTACCGCGGCAATTACACCATGCCATAACTCGGGCCGCATGTTGATTACGGCGCCAATCAATAAGCCACCGGCGCTTCCTCCCAATGCATACAAATGGTTGGAAGAAGTGTATTTATTGGCAATTAAATAGTCGGCACAATCTATAAAATCGGTGAAAGTATTCTTCTTCTTGAACATTTTTCCATCTTCATACCATTGGCGTCCCATTTCCTGTCCACCGCGTATATGGGCTATTGCATAAGCAAATCCCCTATCGAGCAAGCTAATCCGGTTTGAGTTGAAACCTGCTTCCGTTGAATTACCATAAGAACCGTAGCCATACAACAAGAGCGGCCCGTTGCCGTCTTTATGGAACCCTTTCTTATATACGATAGAGACAGGAACTTCGGTACCATCCTTTGCTTTGGCATATAACCGTTCCGTTGTATAATTTTTAGGATCGTAACCGCCTAAGACTTCTTGTTGTTTTTTCAATTCTTTAGCGCGTGTTTCCATGTTATAATCGAAAGTCGAGTTGGGCGTCACCATGGAAGCATAGCTGTAGCGGAGCAGCTTCGTATCGTATTCGGGATTTCCATATATCATGGCAACGTAAGCCGGTTCCCCGAAGTCAATGTAATGTTCTTGTTCGCTGTTGCTGTTGATAATTCTCAGTTGGATCAGCCCCCTTTTGCGCTCCTGTAAAACGAGGTAATCTTTGAATAACAAAAACTCTTCAAGCAAAACATCGTCCCGGTGCGGAATCAGGTCTTTCCAGTTAGATTTGGCCGTTTGATTTTCCGGGCAAACCATTAACCTGAAATTCTTAGCTTCCCAATTCGTTTGGACATAAAATTGGCCTTCTTTATGATCCAGGTAATAGAGCATGTCTTTTTGGCGAGGCTGAAACACTGTAAAGTTCAGGC
>Ga0164243_10008265_pt1 | contig 15395 bp, 11 predicted proteins | sample OricompcompostOP_FD_108781 | JGI IMG/M metagenome (GOLD analysis project Ga0164243, IMG submission 108781) | Organic Plus compost microbial communities from Emeryville, California, USA - Original compost - Organic plus compost (OP) | ecosystem: Engineered > Solid waste > Mixed feedstock >... | reverse complement strand
TCCACCAGCGCACTCCACCGACGTGGGAGTGGGCGCCCGGTCCGACGCCCCACCAGTCGGCGCCCCGCCAGTAGCCGAGGTTGTGCCGGCACCGGGCCGCGTCGTCCCGTGCCCAGTTGGACACCTCGTACCAGCCCAGCCCGGCCGCGCCGAGCCGCTCGTCGGCGAGCAGGTACTTGTCGGCGAGGTCGTCCTCGTCGGGCATCGGCAGCTCGCCGCGGCGGACCCGTCGGGCGAGCGCGGTGCCCTCCTCCACGATCAGCGAGTACGCCGAGACGTGGTCGGGCGCGCAGGCGAGCGCGGCGTCCAGCGAGGCGACCCAGTCGCCGATGCTCTCCCCCGGCGTCCCGTAGATCAGGTCCAGGCTCACCTGCCCGAACCCGGCCGCGCGCGCCTCGGCGACGACCTGCGGCACCCGGTCCGGGTCGTGGGTGCGGTCGAGCGTGCGCAGCACGGCGGGTACGGCGGACTGCATGCCGAAGGAGATCCGGTTCAGGCCCTCGCCGAGAAGCCTCTCGAGGTCGCCGGCCCGGATCGAGTCGGGGTTGGCCTCCGTGGTCACCTCGGCATCCGGCGTCAGCCCGAACTCGTCGCGGACCGCCCCGAGCACGGACCCGAGGTCCGCCGGGGTGAGCAGCGTCGGCGTCCCGCCGCCGAAGAACACCGTGGAGACCGGGACGTCGCGGTCGCCGAGCACCCGCCGGGCCAGCCGCAGCTCCTCGACGACGGTCCCGGCGAAGCTCGCGCGGTTCACGCCCGGGCCGAGCTCCTCGGCGGTGTAGGTGTTGAAGTCGCAGTAGCCGCACCGCACCGTGCAGAACGGCACGTGCACGTAGATCCCGAACGGCCGCTCGCCCAGCTCCGCCAGCGCCGACGCGGGCAGGGCGCCGTCGCGGGGCGCGGCATCCCCCTCGGGCAGCGTCGACGGCATCCCTCGATTGTCCCCGCCGGTCGCGGCGCCCCTGACGCTGACCCGTCACCACGGTGGCGACGGGTCACCGTCGGCGCGTGGTCCTAGGCTGCGGGCGTGGAGCAGATCGACGGCGAGCCGGTGCTCGACCGGCCGTCCGTGGCCGACGTCGAGGCGTTCTTCGAGGCCGCCGGGCCGGAGACCCGGGCGGTGTGGCTGCGGTTGACCCGCAAGGACGTTCAGCCCGCGTCGCTGACCTCCGACGAGCTCGTCGACGTCGGGCTCTGCCACGGCTGGGTGTCGGCGGTGCGACGGCGCGGCGACGAGTCGACGTACCTCCAGCGGTACACGCGGCGCCGGCCCGGCTCGAAGTGGTCGCGGATCAACATCGCCAAGGTCGAGCGGCTCACCGCCGAGGGTCGGATGCGTCCCGGCGGCCTGGCCGAGGTCGAGGCGGCCCGGCGCGACGGGCGCTGGGACAACCCCTGGACCTGACCGCCGTACCGTCGGCGCGGCTCAGGCGGTGTAGAACGCGGCGATCCGGTCCTTGTTGTTCTCCTCGACCACGTTGCGCTTGACCTTCATGGACGGCGTGAGCTCGCCGCTCTCGATCGAGAGGTCGTGGTCGAGGATGTCCCACTTCTTGATGGTCTCCCAGCGGTTGAGCTTGGAGTTCAGCTCGTCGACGTAGCCGCCGATCATCTCCTTCACCGGCTCGGAGGTGACGATCTCGCTGTAGGACCTGCCGGCCATGCCGTTCTCCTCGGCCCAGGTCGCCATCGCGTCCGGGTCGAGGGTGATCAGCGCGACGACGAAGTTGCGGTCGTTGCCGAAGACCACGAACTGGCTGGCGTACGGGCACAGCGCCTTGAACTTCGACTCGATCGCCGACGGGGCGATGTACTTGCCGCCCGAGGTCTTGAAGAGGTCCTTGATCCGGCCGGTGATGGTGAGGTAGCCGTCCTCGTCGAGGAAGCCCTTGTCACCGGTGCGCAGCCAGCCGTCCTCGGTGAGCGTCTGCGCCGTCTCCTCGGGCAGGTTGTGGTAGCCGGCCATGATGTGCGGCCCGCGGAGCAGCACCTCGTCGCCCTCGCCGATCTTCACCTCGGCACCGGGCAGCGGCTGGCCGACGGTGCCCATCTTGTACTCGTCCGGGTGGTTGACGGTCGCGCCGGCGGCGTTCTCGGTCATGCCGTAGCCCTCGAGGATGAGGATGCCGGCGGCGTGGAACCACTTGCCGATGTCGGGGTTGAGCGCCGCCGACCCGGAGATGAAGAACCGCACCCGGCCGCCGAAGCGCTCGCGCACCTTGCTGAACACCAGCCGGTCGAACAGCGCGTGCTGGAGCTTGAGCGGCAGCGGCACCGACTTGCCGGCGAGCCTGAGCTCGTCGACCCTGATGCCGACCTCGAAGGCCTTCTTGAAGATCTTCTCCTTGGCGCCGCCCTCGGCCTCCTGCATCATCACGATCCGCGCGTGCGCCTTCTCGAAGATCCGCGGCGCGGCACCCATGAACGTCGGCTTCACCACGCCCAGGTTGTCGACGATCTTGTCGACCCGGCCGTCGATCGCGGTCGCGAACCCGCAGGCCAGCTGGGCGGACTCGAGGACCTTGCCGAACGAGTGGGCCAGCGGCAGCCACAGGAACTGCAGGTCGCGCTCGTCGAGGATGTCCTGCGCCTGGATCGCGGCGCCCTCGAACACCCAGGCGCGGTGCAGCAGTCGCACGCCCTTGGGCCGGCCGGTGGTGCCGGAGGTGTAGATCAGGGTGGCCAGCTGGTCGGGGGCGATCGCCTTCGCGGTGGTCTCGATGACCTCGGGGCGGTCGGCGAGGAACTTGTCGCCGAGCTCGGCGAGCGCGTCCATCGTGATCACCCAGTCGCCGTCGGCGGTGCCGTCGAATGTGACGACCTTCTCCAGCTTGGGCAGCTCGTCGCGGTGCTGGCGCAGCTTCTCCAGCTGCTCGTCGTCCTCCGCGAAGACGACCCGGCACTCGGAGTCGCCGAGGATGTACGCCGTGTCGGGGGCGTTGGTCGTCGGGTAGACGGTGGTCGTCGCCGCGCCGGCGCACATCACGGCCAGGTCGGCGAGGATCCACTCGTAGCGGGTGCTCGACGCGATGCCGACGCGCTGCTCGGACTCGAGGCCCAGGGCGAGCAGGCCCGCCGCCAGGCTGCGGACCCGGTCACCGGCCTGCTTCCAGGTGACGGACTCCCACGCCTCGCCCCGCGGGTAGCGGAACGCCTCGCGGTCGGCGGACTCGGCCACCCGGTCCCAGAACATCACCGCCACGTTCTGAGGCATGTGGTCGACGAAGCTGGTGTCGCGGTTGACGGGCATGTCACTCCTGCTGCTGGGCGGCCGAGATGGAATTTCCTGGCCAGTAACTTAGATCACGCGGCGGGGCGACCGGTAGGAGTCCTCATCGCGAGCGGTCACGCGAAAACACCCGTCGACTCGAGCCGCCGCCAGACCCTGCGCTGGTTGTCGACCAGGAAGCGCGTGGTCACGTGGTCGGGATCCCGCCACACCACCGTGCCGTCGACGACGGGCGCGCAGGCGGGACGGTCCGGGCAGAGGACGGGATTGAGGTCCACGGTGTGCACCCGCTTCCGGGACCCGGCCAGGAAGTCGTAGACCCCGTCCACCGCGGGCCGGCTGATCGGCGGCACCACCGCGCAGTCCGCCAGCCGGTGCGCCCGCGCCAGGCACTCGACGGGGTCGAAACCGCGCACGCCGTACCCACCGGTCCCGAACGTGCTGCGCGCGATCACCAGCTCGGCGCCGGCGTCGGTGACGGCCTTCGCGGTCTCGCGGGTGGTGCGCGCCTGCAGCTCGTGGAGCGTCTCGTCACCGTGGTCCCCGCGGCCGGCGAGGCGGCTCTCCCAGTAGGCGTCCGACCTCGACAGGCCCACGGCGAGGACCACGTCCACGTCCATCTCGGGCAGCACGTCGGCGAAGAACTCCTCCCGCGCCCGCTCGCACGCGGCGCGCTCGTCCCGCCCGTCCCGGAGGTTGACCTGCCCCTGCTGCCACGGGCAACCCTGCCGCACGTTCGTCGACAGGGTGAGGTCGTGCTCGCGAGCGATGCGCTCCATGGCCGGGACGAACGAGCGCGCCTGGCTGTCGCCGAGCAGGAGGACGTGCGGGCCGGACCCCTCCACCCGGGTGCAGGCGTGCACGTGGTCGGCCGTGCACTGCTCGGTGTCCGGGCCGATGTCGTGCTTCGCCTCGACCAGGTCGAGGTCCCGGGGAACCGGCCGGTCGAGGTCGGCGCCGATCGACCCCACCGGGGACCGCTGCGCGACGGTGAGGGCCGGACGCCGGTCCTGCTCGAGCACCGGGCCGACCACCAGCGCGGCCACCAGGGCGCTGACGCCGACCCCGCCCAGCGCGACCGTCCACCCACGGCGTCCGAGCCGCGGCGAACGGCGTACCGGGCGCTCGAGCAGGGTGAACGAGAGGGAGGCCAGTCCGGTGGCCAGCACGGCGCCGAGCGTCGCCATCACCAGCGGCCGCACGTCGAGGACCTCGCGCAGCGCGAGCAGGACCGGCCAGTGCCAGAGGTAGGTGCCGTAGGAGATCTGACCGAGGTACCGGGGCACCGACGTTCCGAGGAGTCGCGACCAGACCCCGTCCGGGCTCCACCAGAGGCCAGCGACCACCACGACGCCGACGGCGGTCGCGAGCAGCCCCCGGACCGCGGGCGAGACGTCGACGACCGTGCTGGCCACGAGGGCGAGCGCCACCAGGCCCACGCCCGCCACTCCCGCCGCCACTCTCGCCGCCAGTCCCGCCGCCAGTCCCGTCGCCGGGCCGCGCACCGGTCGCGGTGGACGACGGCTCGCCACGGCGCGGACGACGAGCGCGAGCACCGCACCCGCCGCGAGCTGGTAGATGCGGGTCTCGGTCGCGTAGTAGGCGTACGTCGCGTTGTCGGTCGCGCGCCACAGCTGGAGGACCACGGATCCCGTGAGCACGACGGTCAGCACGACCACCAGGGCCCGCACGGGCCGACGCGCGACGCGGAGCAGGAGCAGCACCAGCAGCGGGTAGACGATGTAGAACTGCTCCTCGATCGCGAGCGACCAGAAGTGCAGGTAGGGGCTCGCGGCGTCGTCCCGGGCGAAGTAGTCGCGCGACTCGCCGATGAAGTGCCAGTTGGCGTAGTAGAGCAGCGATGCGCGGGCATCGGGGACCATGCCGACGCGAGCGGGCAACGAGGCGAGCAGCACCTGGACCGCGGCGGTGCCGACGACGGCCAGCACCGCTGCCGGCAGCAGCCGGCGGACCCGGCGGGAGTAGAAGCCGCCGAGGGAGAAGGTGCCCCGCTCGTCGACCTCGCGCAGGATGATGCCGGTGACGAGGAAGCCGGACAGGACGAAGAAGAGGTCGACGCCGACGAAGCCACCCGAGAACGTGGCCATCCCGGCGTGGAACACCAGCACCAGGTAGACCGCTATCGAGCGCAACCCGTCCAGCTCCGACCGGTAGGTCAGGTTGCTCACGCGAGACGACGTTAGGCACGCGGTCGCCTCACCCGCGAATCGTCGCTAGGTGAGCGCGGCGTGCTTCTCCGCCAGAGCGCGGAGCTTCTCCCCCAGCGCGTCCAACCGCGCCACCTCCGGGAGCAGGTGCCGCTCGGTGGTGAACGCGCGGAACAACGTCGTCACCGTGACCCCGTGACCGGGTCGGTGCAGGACCGAGATCTCGTCACCGGCGGCGACCCGCCCGGGACGCAGCACCCGGAAGTACGGACCCGGCCGGCCCTCGACGGTGAACCGCTTCACCCAGGCCCGGTTGTCGTAGCCGGTGCGGCCCATCCACTGCTTGAAGTCGTTGCACGGGATCCGGACGGCGGACACCTCGAGCTCGACCGTGCCGACCCGCCACCGCTCCCCCACCTCGGCCTCGTTGAGGTCGATGCCGGAGGTGGTGAGGTTCTCGCCGAACTGGCCGTCGCGGAGCTCCCGGCCCAGGAGGCCGGCCCAGTGGTCCAGGTCCTCGCGGGCGTAGGCGTACACCGCCTGGTCGGCGCCGCCGTGGTGCTTCGTGTCGCCGACCTGGTCGCCCTCGAGCCCGAGCACGTCCACCGGGACCGCACCCGCCGCCGGCCGCTTGTCGATCGCCGTACGACCCAGGCCCGCCCAGGCGGCCTCCTGGGGCATCCCCACGTTGACGCTGCGCACCACCGGCATGGCCGCATCCTCCCAGTTCCGAGCGCCGGACCGTACCGAATTGCGGCGGCGCGTCCTGGTGCGGTCGGGGCGGGTCAGTCCTGCACGGCCTTCGCGACCGTGACGCACATCGTCAGGTAGTCCTCGTCGGGGGCGTCGGGGTGGTCCTCGACCTCCCACAGCGCGTTGTGCACCATCCGCACCACCGTCCAGTCGCGGGCCCGGTCCTCGTCGAGGCCGGCGGCGTCGACGACGGTGTGGAAGCGGCGCCGCACTCCCTCGCGGTACCGGCCGCGGAGCTCGTCCCAGCGGTTCCACAGCAGCGGCGCCACCTCGTAGTGCGGGTCGCCGCTGGTCGGCTTCGGGTCGATGACCAGCCACGGCTCCCGGTCGCCGGCGAGCACGTTCTCGTAGTGCAGGTCGCCGTGGATCATGGTGCCGACGCTGGCCGGGTCCGCGACGAGGTCGCGGCCGAGCGAGACCGCCTGCTCGACCAGCCGGTGCGGGACGGGTGCGCTGCGGGGCAGCCGGTCGAGGTCGTCGGTCCACCGTTCGACGTACGTCGTCTGTGCGACGAGCTGCGCCGGCGCCGGCATGTGCAGCCGGGCGTAGAGCGCGGCCACGACCTCGCACGCCTCCACGTCCGGCACGGCCGTGAGGTCGCGCCGGTGCAGCCGCTCCAGCAGCAGCGCCCGTCGCGCCGGGTCGGCGCGCAGCAGCCGCACCGCGCCGTCGCCGCCCCACCGCTGCAGCGCGAGGTGCTCGTGCTGCTCCTCGTCGCCGGGCATGCCGAGCTTGAGCACGGCGGGCACCCGGTCGTCGGTGACGACCGGCAGCACCAGCGCGGTGAACCCGGTCGTGGGCTCCCCGTCGGCGGTCAGCTGCCACTCGTCGAGCACCTCGGCGACCAGCCGCGGGAGGCGGCGCACCCACCGGTCGGTCCCCGGGTCGCGGGACGCGGCGAGCAGCGCGCCCTCCGGGACCGGGACCGTCACTTCTTGGGCTTGTCCCCGGCGGGTCCGACCGTGGAGAGGGCGGCGATGAAGGCCTCCTGGGGCACCTCGACCCGGCCGACCATCTTCATCCGCTTCTTGCCCTCCTTCTGCTTCTCCAGCAGCTTGCGCTTCCGGGTGATGTCGCCGCCGTAGCACTTGGCGAGCACGTCCTTGCGGAGCGCGCGGATGTTCTCTCGGGCGATCACCCGAGCGCCGATGGCCGCCTGGATCGGCACCTCGAACTGCTGCCTCGGGATCAGCTCCTTGAGCTTGCCCGCGAGCATCACGCCGTACGAGTACGCCGCGTCGCGGTGCACGATCGCGGAGAACGCGTCGACCGGCTCGCCCTGGAGCAGGATGTCGACCTTGACCAGGTCGGCGGCCTGGTCGCCGGTGGGCTCGTAGTCGAGCGAGGCATAGCCCTTGGTGCGCGACTTCAGCTGGTCGAAGAAGTCGAAGACGATCTCCGCGAGCGGGAGCGTGTACCGCATCTCGACGCGGTCCTCGGACAGGTAGTCCATCCCCTGGAGGCTGCCGCGCTTGGCCTGGCAGAGCTCCATGATCGCGCCGATGTAGTCGGCGGGCGCCAGGATCGTCGCGCGCACCACCGGCTCACGCACCTCGGCGATCTTGCCGTCGGGGTACTCGCTGGGGTTGGTCACCTCGACGTGGGTGCCGTCCTCCATCGTCACGTCGTAGACGACGTTGGGTGCGGTCGAGATCAGGTCGAGGTTGAACTCGCGCTCGAGCCGCTCGCGGACGATCTCCATGTGCAGCAGCCCGAGGAAGCCGCACCGGAAGCCGAACCCGAGCGCGCCGGACGTCTCCGGCTCGTAGGTGAGCGCGGCGTCGTTGAGCTGCAGCTTGTCGAGGGCGTCGCGCAGCGTCGGGTAGTCGTCGCCGTCGATCGGGTAGAGCCCGGCGAACACCATCGGGTTGGGGTGCTTGTAGCCGCTGAGCGGCTCGGAGGCGCCGTGGTGCTGGGAGGTGACGGTGTCACCGACCCGGGACTGGCGGACGTCCTTCACCCCGGTGATCAGGTAGCCGACCTCGCCGACGCTGATCTCGGCGGCTTTGACCGGCTCGGGGCTGATCACGCCGACCTCGAGCATCTCGTGGACCGCGCCGGTGGACATCATCTGGATCCGGTCCCGGTGGCTCAGCCGGCCGTCGACGACCCGGACGTAGGTGACCACGCCGCGGTAGGTGTCGTAGACGGAGTCGAAGATCAGCGCCCGGGGCGGCGCGTCGGCGTCACCCTGCGGGGCCGGGGTCTGCTTGACGATCTCGTTGAGCACCGTCTCGACGCCCTCGCCGGTCTTCGCGCTCACCCGGAGCACGTCGCCGGGGTCGCAGCCGATGATGTGGGCGAGCTCCTCGGCGTACTTCTCGGGGTTGGCCGACGGCAGGTCGATCTTGTTGAGCACCGGGATGATGTGCAGGTCCGCGCCGAGGGCCAGGTAGAGGTTCGCCAGGGTCTGCGCCTCGATGCCCTGTGCGGCGTCGACCAGGAGCACCGCCGCCTCGCACGCCTCGAGGGACCGGGACACCTCGTAGGTGAAGTCGACGTGGCCCGGGGTGTCGATCATGTTGAGCACGTAGGTGCCCGGTTCGGCGCCCTCGGGGTTGCCCGCCGGCACCGTCCACGGCATCCGCACCGCCTGGCTCTTGATCGTGATGCCGCGCTCACGCTCGATGTCCATCCGGTCGAGGTACTGCGCGCGGGCGCTCCGCTCGTCGAGCACGCCGGTCAGCTGCAGCATCCGGTCGGCGAGGGTCGACTTGCCGTGGTCGATGTGGGCGATGATGCAGAAGTTCCGGATCACCGACGGGTCGGTGCGACCGGGGCGGGGCGCATCGGCAGGGGCAGCGGGCATGATGCGCCCATTCTCTCAGGCGCCACCGGGCACGGTTGAATTGGCGCGTGAGCCCAGCGCCGTTCCCCCGAGGCCGGACCGCACGCCGTCTCCAGTGGTCGCACCTGCCGCCCGAGGTGCGCGCCCTGGTCGAGCAGCGCTGCGGCTCCCCCGTGGTGGACGCCGCGTCCCAGGACTCCGGCTACACCCCGGGCTTCGCGTCCGTGCTCACCTGCGCCGACGGGAGCAGGCACTTCGTCAAGGCCGCCTCGGTGAAGGCGCAGCGGATGTTCGCGCACTCCTACCGCGAGGAGGCGCGCAAGCTCGCCGCGCTCCCGCCCGAGACCCCGGCGCCCGGGCTGCGCTGGCTGCACGACGACGACGCCTGGGTCGTGCTCGGCTTCGAGTACGTCGAGGGGCGCGCGCCCCGCCGGCCCTGGCGGCGCAGCGAGCTCGACGCGTCGGTCGCGATGCTGGCCCGGGCGGCCGAGCTGCTCACGCCACCGCCGGCGGGCCTGGACCTGGCGCCGTTCGTCGAGGAGTTCGCGGGGTTCCCCGGGTTCTGGGACCACGTGCGCGCCGCCCACCCGGGCCTGAAGCACGCCGACGACGCGGCCGCGCTCGCGGCCCGGTACACCGAGATCGGCCCCGGCGACACGGTCGTGCACACCGACGTCCGCGACGACAACATCCTGCTCACCCCCGGCGGCGAGGCGCTGCTGTGCGACTGGAACTGGCCGGTCGTCGGGCCGGCCTGGCTCGACACCGCCATCCTGATGATCGGGCCCCGCGCCGACGGCCTCGACGTGGACGCCGTGCTCGCCGAGGCGGAGCTCACCCGCGACCTGCCGGCCGAGCACCTCGACATCCTGTTGGCGCTGGTCACGGGCTACTTCCTCAAGAGCGCCGACGAGCCGGTTCCGCCCACCTCCCCCTACATCCGCGTCGCCCAGCGGTGGCAGGGCGAGGTGTGCTGGAGCTGGCTCTGCGAGCGGCGCGGATGGTCCCCGGACGGCCTGCGCACCGATTAGGCCGCGGCGCGTGCCGCTGCTAGATTTGTCCGTCGCGTGTCCGGCCGGTTCGGCCGAGCGCACCACAGACTCAGCACGACTCCACCTACGACGAAGGCGCAGTAGTGGCGAACATCAAGAGCCAGATCAAGCGGAACAAGCAGAACCAGAAGCGACACGAGCGCAACAAGGCCGTCAAGTCGAGCCTGAAGACGCACGTGCGCAAGTTCCGCGAGGCCGCCGAGGCCGGCGACAAGGAGAAGGCCATCGAGCTCGCCCGCATCGCCAACCGCGCCCTGGACAAGGCCGCCTCGAAGGGCGTCATCCACAAGAACCAGGCCGCGAACCGCAAGTCGGCGATCTCCAAGAAGGCCGCCTCGCTCTGACCTGAGCCTCGCACCGCTGACCCGTCACTAAGTTAGTGACGGGTCGACGTGTTTTTGGGCCTCGCCTTCCGCGCCCGTCCCAACGGGCGCGATCGCGCCGCTCGGGACAGCTGTCCCCGCCCAGGCGGTCACCAACAGCGCGATCGCGCGGTTCGACACGTCCCGCGCGCCTGGGACGGTCTCAAACGGCGCGATCGCGCCGAATGGGAGAGGCGCGCAGGCGGCAGACGGTCTCCAACAGCGCGATCGCGCTGATTGAGCAGCGGCCGTCAGGCCTCGCGCAGGCCGGCGATGGTGAGCACCAGGCGCTCGAGGGTGTACGACGCGTCGCTGGCCGCGCCCTTGATGTCGGCGTCGGCCTGGGCCACGGCGCGGATCGCCCGGCTCAGGCCCTGGTCGCTCCAGTCGCGGGCCTGGGCCCGGATGGTGCGCAGCTTCCACGGGGGCACGCCGACCTCGCGGGCCAGGTCGGCGTCGCGCTGGCCGCGCGGGGCGCCGCGGAACCGGGCCAGGCCGCGGGCGCTCCCCGCGAACGCCGAGGTGACCAGCACCGGCGGGGTACCGGCGTCCAGAGCCCAGCGCAGCTCCTCGAGGGCGACCTCGCGTCGGCCGGCGAACGCGGCGTCGGCGACCGCGAACGACTTCGCCTCCGCACGACCTCCGAAGTAGCGCTTCACCACGTCGAGCGTGAGCGCCTGGCGCGGGAAGTCGGAGGCCAGCTGCTGGGCGGCGGCGGCGAGCGACCGCAGGTCCTGGCCGACCGCCTGGACCAGCGCGGCGGCCGCCTCGGCCTCGATGCTGCCGCCGTGGCGGCGCACCTCGGCGGCCACGAACCCGGGGATCTCCGAGGGCTTGAGCTCCTCGGACTTCGACTCGGTGACCGCAGGGAGCTTGCGCAGCCTGGTGAGCACCCCGCTGCCCTTGGGCCCGCCGCCGTGCACGAGCACCAGCGCGACGTCCTCGGCGGGCGCGGCCGCGTAGCCGAGCAGCCCGTCGACGGACTCCTCGGGCAGGTTCTCCAGGGCCCGGACGACCACGCAGCGGACGCTCGAGAACAGCGACGGCGCGGCCAGCTCGCCGAGCACCGCCAGCGTCAGGCCGGAGGCCTCGGTGTCGGAGACCTCGGCCTCCGCATCGTGGCCGAGCACGGTCTCCTTGACCTGCGCGACCGTCCGTTCGTTGAGCAGCTCCTCCTTGCCGGTCACCAGCGTCACCCGGCCCAGCACGTCGCCCACCCGCATGCGGTCAGCCTCCCACAGGGCACCGACCGGCTCAGGACGGCCCGCGGGTCCGCACCTCCGGGCCGTCGGCGCCGGCCACCACCGCGATGTCGCCGTCCCGGTCGGTGCGGTGGACCTCCGCACCGGCGCCGCTCAGCGCGTCGAGCAGGTCCGCCGACGGGTGGCCGTAGTCGTTGTCGGCGCCGACCGAGACCAGCGCCACCTCGGCGCGCAGCGACTGGAGCCAGGCGAGGTCCTGGTACCGGCTGCCGTGGTGCGGAACCTTGAGCACGTCCACGTCGAGCCCCGGCACCTCCCGGGCCAGCGCCGCCTGGCCCGCGGGCTCCACGTCCCCGGTGAGGAGCAGCGTCAGGCCGCCGGCCCGGACCAGCAGCACCACGCTGGCGTCGTTGGCGGCCGACCCGTCGCCCGGGCCCTGCTCGAGCGGACCGGGCCGGGGCCAGAGCACCTGCAGCGTGACGGTGCCGTACGTCGTGCTGGCGGCGTACGCGGCCGGGCCGGTCGGCAGGCCGTCGGCGCGAGCCAGCGCCGCGACGTCGGCGGCCCCGCCCGGCGGGTCGAGCACCCGCGTCGTGAGCACCGACCCCACCTCGCGCCCGTCGACGACCCCGGACAGGCCGTCGACGTGGTCGGCGTGGAAGTGGGTGAGCACCACGAGCGGCACCCGCTGCACCCCGAGACGGTGCAGGCAGTCGTCCACCGGGTCCGGGTCGGGACCGGCGTCGACCACCACGCCCTCCCCCGGCCCGGTGCGCACCACGAGCGCGTCGCCCTGGCCGACGTCGCACATGGCCAGCACCCACCCGTCCGGCGGCCAGCCCGGCGTCGGCCAGCGGACCACGACCAGCGCGACCAGCACCGCCGCCGCGGTCAGGGCCGCGACCGGCCGCCGCAGCACGGGCGCGGCGAACAGCGCGACCAGGACCGTCAGCACGGTGAGCACCGCGACCGCGACGGCGCCGGTCCCCCAGGCCACGGCCGCGAGCGGGAGGTCCGCGCCCCGCTCGGCGACCAGCGCGATCCAGCCCACGCACCAGCCCGCGCCGGTCCCGACCAGCCGGCCCAGCGCGGGGACGAGGAGCCCGACCAACCCGCCGGCCAGCCCCAGCACCGTCGCCGGCGCGACCGCCGGGGCCACCGCGAGGTTGGCGGCGACCGCCACCAGGCTCACCTGCCCGGAGATCGCGGCGATCACCGGCGTGCAGGCCACCTGGGCGGCCGCCGGCACCGCCACCGCCTCGGCCAGCCAGCGCGGCAGCCAGCAGCACAGCGCGTCCCGCCACCCCGGCCCGAGCACCACGATGCCGGCGGTGGCCAGCACCGAGAGCGCGAACCCGACCGACACCGCGAGCCCGGGCTGGACCAGCAGCAGCACGACCACCGCGACCCCGAGGCCGCGCAGCGCCCGGTGCCGGCCGTCGAGGCCCATCGCCAGCAGTCCGACCGTGCCCATCACCGCGGCCCGCAGGACGCTCGGCTCGGTCCGGGCGAGCAGCACGAACCCGGCGATGCCCGCGGCGCCCACGACGTACAGCCAGTAGCGGCGCACCCCGCACCACCGGGCGACGACGAGCAGGAAGCCGACCACCAGGGTGAGGTTCGTGCCCGACACGGCGGTGAGGTGGGTGAGGCCCGTGGTCCGGAAGTCCTCCTCCAGGTCCGCGGGCAGCTCGGCGTCGTCGCCGTCGACCAGCGCCGGCACCAGCGCGCGCTGGGCCGCGGGGCGGTGCTCGACCGACGCCCGGATCGAGGCGCGGACCGCGCTCGCGCCGCGCCACCACACGTCCGGCTCGGCCCGCACCTCCGGGTCGCTCGTCGCGACGAGCAGCCCGGCGAGCTCGTCGTCGTCCGCCGGCGCCAGCCGGCCGGAGGCGACCACCTCGGCGCCGAGGGGTACGGCGAGCCAGGCGGCGTCGCCGACCACGAGGACCGGCGCGCGCAGCCGCGTGGTGGCGCCGCGACCGGTGACCTCGCGCACCTCGACCCGCAGCACCACCCGGTCCTCGAGCTGCCCCGTCACCGTGCGCGGGTCGCTCACGACGCGGGCGGTCACGTCGACCACCGCACGCTCGTCCGCGAGCCGGGCGACCGGCGAGGTCTCCACGGACTCGGCGCGCAGCCAGGTCACCGCACCCACCGCCGCGCCGACGAGCAGCACCGCCGCCACGGTGGGCACGACCTCCCGGCCCCACCGGCGGCAGGCGACCACCGCCACTGCGGCGGTGGCGGCCCCGGTGGCGAGGGCCGCCCAGCCGGGAGCGGGTCCGCCGAGCAGCGCCCCCGCCCACGCCGCCAGCCCGAGCAGCGGCATCCGGAGGTCGGGTCGGCCGGTCAGATCGTCACGTAGGGGGTGAGCTTGGCCAGGGTGGCCTCGCCGATGCCGTCGACCTCGAGCAGCTCCCCGACGGCGCTGAACCCGCCGTGCTGGTCGCGCCAGGCCAGGATCGCCTGCGCGGTGACCGGGCCGACCCCGGGCAGCGTCTCGAGCTCGGCCTGCGTCGCGAGGTTGAGGTTGACCAGCGGCGCGGCGGGTCCGGGCGACCCCGGTGCGGGAGCGGCACCGGGCGGCACGGGTGCGGCGGGCTCCCCCACCAGCACCTGCTCCCCGTCGACCAGGAGCCGGGCCAGGTTGAGCGAGGACAGGTCGACCCCCTTCCGGGCACCACCGGCCGCCTCGATCGCGTCGATCACCCGGGCGCCGGGGTCGAGCACCGCGATGCCGGGCCGGCGCACCTTGCCGGCCACGTCGACGGTGATCGCGCCGCCGGTGCCGGGAGCGGACGCCCCCGGCGACGAGGCCGGGGCGGAGGCCAGGGAGACCAGCGGGTCCGCAGGACTCCCCTCCGGAGCACCGGGGGTCGTCGGGTCGCCGGGGTCGGCCCGCACCACCCACCACGTGGTCACCGCGAGCCCGACCGCCACCAGGACCGCCACCACCGCCAGGTGCGCGGGCCCGAGCCGCACCCGGCCGCGCAGCGTCTCCGGCAGCAGCGCCGGACGCGGCCGGCGGGCGGCGTGCCGGCCGGGCACCGGCAGCGCGGCCGGTGGCGGCACCACCTCCAACGGCGGTCGCTGGGCGAGGCGGGTGTAGCCGTCCCACCACTCGCCGCCCGCGGCGGGCGCGACCTCCGGCGCCGCCCGGGCCGCGGCCACGTCGGCCGACAGCCGGGCCAGCCGGCGGGCGACCGCCTCCTCGTGCTCAGCGCTCGTGCGTCGGGTTCCCATGGCGGGACGCTAGGCGGGCGCGGGGTCGTCCCCGCGGTCCGGCGAGAGGGCCTGTGGACGACACCGTCGGGAGGCCCACCTGTGGACGGTTCCGGGCCGCCCGTCAGCCGCCCGTCAGCCGCGCGGCGCCACGCAGGCGGCGATCATGCCCGGCCCGACGTGCGCGCCGAGCACCGCGCCCAGCTCCGCGCACCAGACGTCGCGTCCGCCGAGCTCGTCGGCCAGCCGCTCGGCGAGCCGATCGGCGAGCTGGGCGGCCCGGTCGGGGTTGGCGAGGTGCGCGACGCAGACGTCGACCTGCCTGCCCTCGCCCGCCTGCACCGCGAGCTCCTCCAGCCGGGCCAGCGCCCGCGCCGAGGTGCGGACCCGCTCCAGCGACGCGACCCGGCCGTCCTCGATCTGCAGCAGCGGCTTGACCGCGAGGGCCCCGCCGAACAGCGCCGCCGCGGCCCCGATCCGGCCGCCGCGCCGGAGGTACTCGAGGGTGTCGACGTAGAAGAGCGACGAGCAGGCCGCGGCGCGCCGCCGCGCCGCCTCCGCGGCCTCGTCGACCGAGGCGCCCTCCCCGACCTTGTCGGCGGCGGCCAGCGCGGCG
>Ga0164243_10008264_pt1 | contig 15396 bp, 11 predicted proteins | sample OricompcompostOP_FD_108781 | JGI IMG/M metagenome (GOLD analysis project Ga0164243, IMG submission 108781) | Organic Plus compost microbial communities from Emeryville, California, USA - Original compost - Organic plus compost (OP) | ecosystem: Engineered > Solid waste > Mixed feedstock >... | reverse complement strand
GTAGAGCGACGCGAGCATGGGCACCGCGGTGATGCACACCAGGCCGAGCAGCCACGGGGCCATGAACAGGTGTGCGGCGCCCTCCTGACGACGCAGCGACCGGCGGCGCGGGGCCGGCTCGGGTGCGCCGCGCGACCCCGCCTCGGTCCTCCCTGTGAGGGTGGCAGCCATGCAGGACTCAGCTCGCCCTCTCGATGCTGCCGGACACCTCGTCGATCAACTGGTCGACGGCGTCCGGGATGGTCAGCGAGCCGTGGATCACCTGCTCGAGCAGGCGGCGCAGCGTCACACGCCACTCGCCGGACCCGGGCGGGGACTCGTAGAACGGCGACCGGTCCGCGCTGCGGTTGTCCTCGCCGAGGTCGATCATCTGCAGCTCGAGCGGGCTGGCGTACTCGCGGTACTCCTCGGCCACACGGGGGTTGATCGGCGTGCCCATCGAGAACCCGACCGTGCGCAGCAGGTCGGTGCTGTTGATGCAGTACGACAGCACGTGGCCGGCCGGCAGCACGACGTCGTCGGCGATGCCGGAGTAGATGCCCATCCGTGGCGTGTAGAGGAACTGGTAGCCCGGCACGGCGTCGGCGAGGACCGGCGGGTGCGCGATGCCGAACTCGAGCTCGGGGAACATCGCGGCGTCGTCGATCACGTGGTTGGCGTTGCCGAAGTGGAACAGTGTCTTGTCGCCGATGTCCTGCCAGCTGGGCTCGATGCCGTCCTGCTCGCTGATCGACGTCGTCGCACCGGCGACACGGAGGTCCTCCCACCACTGGATCCAGCCGATCATCGTGTCGGCGGTGAACCCGATGCCGCCGTCCTCGGTCCACAGCTGCTCGCCGTGCTGGCGCAGCCAGTTCTGCAACGAGAGGTCGTGGTCGGCGCGGTAGGAGAGGGCACGGCGGCCGTGCGCATTGCTCTCGGTGTAGTCGCGGCTGAACTCGGCCAGCTCGTCCCAGGTCCAGCTCTCGGGGATCGTGACGCCGTCCTCCTCGGCGAAGGTCACGTTGTGACGCAGCACCGGGACGTGTGCGCCGAACGGCACCGTGTTGTGCTCGCCACCCAGCTTGAAGGACTCGATGTCCGCGGAGTCGAAGTCGGACAGGTCGAGCGAGTCGATGTCGTCGACCCGGCGGAACAGCCCGTTGGCGTGGTAGGTCAGCACGTCGGGTGACGGCACCCAGAAGATGTCGGCGACGTTGCGGGCGGCCATCTGCGTGGTCATCCGCTCGCGGTAGGCGTTGTAGTCCGCGAACTCGATCGCGAGGTCGATGTCGGGCAGCTCGGCCGCCATCTCCTCGAAGGCCGCGCGGTAGTTCTGCTCGCGCACGTTGTTGCCCCAGAAGGCGTAGCGGACGGTCCCGGCGGCGCCGTCGCCGCCGCCACCGCCGCCACCCGCGTTCCCTCCAGCGCCCCCGGCGCCGCCCCCGGCGACCCCGGTGCAGCCGGCCAGCAGGCCGCCTCCGACCAGTGCGCCCGCCGCTGTGAGAAGGCTTCGTCGACTCATGACACGCATGGCGTTGCTCCCGTCATTGGAAGGTTCGAGTGGCCGTCCGGCCTGTCCACCACTGTGGTGGAGTCAAGATTGTCTGTCAAGATTGCATGTCAGGTTGTTACGCATTCGAGAACTTCGAACAACCCGAGCTCAGGCGTCCTCACGGTGAGGAGACCGTCGGCGAAGTCGTGCTCCACCTCGCCGCCGGCCACGTGAGCACGCACGCACACCGGGGGCGTGTCCACCGGGATCGTGACCACGCCCCCGGCGATCGGGACCGGCTCCACGAATCGTTGCGGCGCGTCGCCGCTGCGGTTGAGGAGGTGGACCACGGTCGAACCCGCACGGTTGCGGCCCAGGACCACCTGCACCTGCGCCGGCAGATCGGTACGCAGCCCGAGCCCGGCGCGACGAGACTCGTCGACGAGCCGGAGCACCTGGTCGACGGCGGCGTCGCGCACCCGCTGCAGACCCACCTCGCGGTAGACGAGCCCCGGCAGCCAGGGCACCAGACCGAGGACACCGGGCCCGACGCGGCGCTCGACCCATCCGTGGTGCCCGGTGGGGCGGTTGCCGTAGCACTTCTCGGGCGGCCCATAGGTCGACCGACCCAGCAGCGGCCAGTCGGTCCTGGCGTCGTCCGTCGCCTCGAGGACGTGCAGCTGACCGAGCGCGGGAGCATGACCACCGTCGAGCGCCACGTGCAGGGAGAACAGCGCCTGCTCGGTCGCATAGCTGGCCAGCCTCCGCGCGAGCGGCTCGCCGCCGACCTGCGGCACGCCGTCGACCCAGCCGGAGTCTCCTGTGAGGACGACGGCGCCACCGGCAGCGAGCACCGCATCGATCGCGGCAGCGGCGTCCGCCCCGAGAGGACCCACGTGCGGCACGACGAGCAGGCGGTACCGCTCCGGCTCCACCAGCGCCAGCTGCTCGAGGCGGACGACGTCGGTGGGTACGTGCCGCTCGAGCAGGGCTTGGTACCACCCGCGCATCTCCGACATCCGCTCGGGCTGTGCATCCACCCCAGGCGCCCTCACGACCGCGACCTCGGCTGCCGAGCGCAGCCCGTCGTAGACGTGGGCGTGGTCGCGGTGGAACCGGGTCAGCTCTCGGCCGATGGCGAGGCAGTCGTAGCCGCCCGTGCTCGGCACCCCCATCACGTAGGTCGAGGGTCCTGCGCCGTGCGCGACCGCTTGCAGCAGGTACTGCGCGAAGTGGTGCGGGTCCTCGCCCGCCCATCGATACGGCATGTCGACGAAGGCGACCGAGTTGACGTAGACCGCCCGCTCACGATCGGCGCCACGGAACGCGCTGACCTTCTCCGACGTCGCCAGGTGCCACAGCGGCCGCCCCACGGCGTTGTTGGCCTCGTGGTAGGTGACGTCGGCACCGTCTCGCAGCAGCAGCGCAGCATCGGGCGCGAGCGACCGGATGTGTGCGCTCATGCGGACGTTGAGGTCCTCGAGCACCCCCTCGCTGAAGTCCCGCCAGGCGCCGTAGCCGGGCGAGTCGGGGCCGGTCGGCAGGGGCACGCCCGGGCTGTGCCTCGCGAACGCGGCGCGACACGCCTCGCACTGGCACACCCCGCGGTAACGGCGTGAGTAGTCCCGCTCGTTGAAGTGCATCATGTTGAAGAAGAAGCCGCGCACGTCGTAGCGGGCGAGCACCTCGCCGACGACGTCGAACATCCGCTCCTGGTAGTACTCCCCCGACGGGCACACGCTGCGGTAGCCGTGGTAGACCTGCTGCTCGCCGTCGGGCCCGACGAAGCACCACTCGGGATGCCGCTCGGCGTGACCGGCGTCGATCTTGGAGAAGTCCATGCGTGCGAGCACACGGATGCCGCGCGCCGCAGCGGCCGTGACGGCGTCTCCCACGAGGTCGCCCGACGGCCGCCGCGCGAGCGCGGGATTGACGGTCTGGCAATCGAGGTCGCTCGGGTAGTTCGCGACGATGCCGCCGACGCTGAGGAGCCAGGTGTCGGCGCCGTAATCCTCGATGACGTCGAGGACCTCCTCGACGTCCAGGGTCGCCGGATCGATCTCGCGCAGGTTGGTCTGGAACCCTCGAAAGGTCCCGCGCCACCAGGGCTGTGTCATCCCGAACGCTCCGTCAGCACCTTGAACAGCGCGGAGTGGTCGAGGTCGTCCCATCCCCGGGCGATCGCGTCCTCCATCTGCGAGACGACCGCCCGCGTCGCGGGGACGTCGCTGCCGTAGTGCTCGGCGGCGGCGAGCGCCAGCCCCAGGTCCTTGCGGTGCAGCCGCATCCGGAATCCTGGCTCGAAGGCGCCTTCCACCATCCGCTGCCCGTGCAGCTCGAGGATGCGCGAGGTCGCGAAGCCTCCCGAGAGCGCCTCTCGCACGGTCGCAAGGTCGAGACCGGAGGCCTCGGCCAGGGCGAGCCCCTCGGCCACGGCCTCGATGGTCAGCCCGACGATGACCTGGTTGACGACCTTGGTGGCCTGCCCCGCACCGACCTCGCCCATGTGCGTGATCGTGCGTCCCATCGCACGCAGCAGCGGCATCGCGCGGTCCACGTCCGCGGCGGCGCCGCCGACGAAGATCGTCAGGGTGGCCTGCTGCGCCCCGGCCTCGCCCCCAGACACAGGCGCGTCGACATAACCGCTACCGGCCTCTCGCACCCTCTGCGCGAGATCGCGGGTGGCAACCGGTGAGATCGAGCTCATGTCGATGACGAGGGAACCGGGCGCCAGCCCGGAGAGCACGCCGCCGTCACCCGTGAGCACGTGCTCGACGTCCGGGGTGTCGGGAAGCATCAGGACCACGACATCGGAGGCTGCGGCGACCTCCTTCGCCGACGCAGCAGCCGCCGCCCCACGCTCGACCAGCACCTGCGAGCGCTCCTTGACCCGGTGCACGGTCAGCCGGTGACCCGCCTCCAGCAGGTTGAGCGCCATGGGCGTCCCCATCACCCCGAGCCCGATGAACCCGATCCGCACGTGTTCTCCCTTCCTGGTACCAGCAGACGTGGTCACGCCGTCTCCTCGTCGTCGCTCGCCGTCGGCGCGAGCCAGCTGAGGTGGACGAGCTCGACCTGCTCCAGCCGTTCGAGCCGCACGTGTGCCGCGCCGTCCGCGACCGTCACCGGCACTGCGCGGTCGGCGACGACGAGTCGCGCGGTCGCGGTGGTCACACCTGCAGGCAGCCGGACGACCACCTCCTGGTCGCGCAAGGGCAGCAGCTCGTGCGCCTGGCCGCGCATCGCCATCGGATGGTTGAGGTTGACCAGCCCGACGGCGACCTCGTTGCCCGCGGCGCGCACCGCGATGTCGAGCAGGCCCTGCCCGAGAACGGTGACATGGGGCCGCTCCTCGCCCAGTGCCCAACGCACCGCGTTCGCGATCAGCTGCCCGTGGTCGGCCTGCAGCGCGCGCCAGTAGAGGGCGCCGAGATCGAAGGCGACGTACACGGTCCGCCCGCCCGAGGCGTGCTCCCGTGCGACGACAGCCGGAGGTCCGTCGTGGCGGCGCGGGTAGACCTCCTCCATCGGCAGGTCCGGGTAGTCCGGGATGAAGCGGAAGACGACGTCGGCGTCGGCTGCCGCCTCGACCTCGAGGACACGCGTCCCTCCGACGATCCGGGTGGCACCGTCGTACCCGTGCGCCACCGGGTGGTCACCCTCGATGGTGATGTAGTTGTTCTTGATCGGACCGCGCACGTCGCCGAGCAGTCGGACACCGAGCACGTCGCCCAGCGCGAACCTGCGAGCACCGTCGTCGCCGGTGACCGAGGAGTCGTAGGCGGCGACGATGCTGCCGCCACGAGCGACGAAGTCCTCGAGGACCGCGACGTGCTCGGGCGCCAGGTCGGGGCACGCGGGCAGCACCAGCACCCGGATCCCCTCGAGCCGCTCGGCAGAGAGAGTCTCGTCGGCGACGTACTCGAACGGGATCCGCGCCTCGACGAGCGCCTGGTACACGCCGTCCTCGTGCGGCTGCGGGTGCCGGTCGGAGCGCTGCCACGGCGTCGGGCCGTCAGGGGCGCGGGTGTCGAGCAGCGCCACCTCCGCGGTGACCGGGAGGCCCTCCAGCAACGGTTCGCAGCGGGCGTGCCACTCGAACGCCTCCACGACCGGCGCGACCCAGCGGGTGTCGAGGACGTCGGCCTTGAACTTCGAGAACCACGGTCGGCCGCCCTGGACGAAGCCGTCGGCGATGTAGCTGCGCAGCTCGTGCGGGTGCGTGACGGAGTCCTTCCACCGCAGCACGTGGTCCTCGGTACCGACGGAGGCAAGCAGCGCGATCGGCCGGTCGGGGAACAGACCGCGGGCCCGCTTCCCGATGCGTCCGGGCGTCCAGGCGGCCTCGTCGTCCCAACGCCCCTGCTTGTCGATCACGAGGATCGGGTAGCGGTCCTCGATCAGCTCGCGCACGAGGTCGCGCGTGATGCCGGGGTTGCGGTTCGGGATGAAGCGCACGTGCGGCTTGACCGCCCGGACCGCGTCGTCCCAGTACCCCACCAGCTCGCTGAACTTCCGGCGCCGCCAGGCGGCGTAGACGGGCCAGGCAGGGTCGTCCAGGTCGCGTGTGCTGGGCAGCTCGAAGCCGGTGTCGTCACGGAACCGACGCCGCGCGGGCTCGGCGTAGGAGACACCCTTGACCGTCTCCCAGCGGTTGGCGAACACCGCGTCGATGTCGTACCGACGGGTGATCTCCTGAGCGATCTCCGTGATCTGCCCGGTGAGGTAGGTGCTGAACGGGTCGGTCCAGTAGACGCCGGGCATCGAGTCGTGCTCGATCGGGTCGCCGTCCTCGGTGCGGGCGGCCCACTCGGGGTGAGCGCGGAACGCATCCTCGTGGATGGCGTGGGGGTCGACGCGCGCCATGACGTGCATGCCGAGCCGGCGCGCCTCCTCCACGAGGTCGCCGAACGGGTCACCGTCGCCGAGGTTCTTGCTCCGGTGGTGGTAAGGGATCTCGGTCGGGTAGAAGGCCATGTACCCGCCTGCGCTGAGGCACAGCGCGTTGGACCGGGTCCGGCGCATGACGTCGACCCAGAAGTCGATGTCGAAGGTGCCGGGGTCGTCGTCGGTGAAGGTCACCTGTGTCCAGCGGGTCGCGGTTCGGTACCACTCCGCCGACCGTGTCACGTCGGTGCCCTCCGTGCGCGTGTCCAGCACGCCGTCTCCCATCGTCGCGAAAACTTGTCAGACAGGATGACATGTAAGTCGACTCACTGGCAAGATGTCCTCATGCGATGGTTTGGGTACGACGTCAGCGCCAACGTGTCCCTGCTCTTCACGGAGCTCCCCTACGAGCAACGGTTCCGTGCGGCCGCGGGCGCCGGGTTCGCCGCGGTCGAGAGCTGGTGGCCGTTCGCCGAGGCACACCCGGGCACTGAACGGCTCGACACGCTCGTGACCGCGGTGCGCGACGCTGGCCTGACCCTGACCGGTCTCAACGTCTACGCGGGTGACATGCCCGGGGGCGAGCGTGGCATCGCGTGCCGGCCGGAACGGGCGAACGAGCTGGACGACGCGCTCGAGGCGCTGCTGCACGTCGCGCGCGCGACGGGGTGCCGGTCCTTCAACCTGCTCTACGGCCAGCTCGACGAGGCTGCGGACCTCGCCGAGCAGCGCACAACCGCTGTCGGGGCGTACCGACGTGCGGCCGACGCGGTGGCCGAGATCGGTGGGACGATCCTCGTCGAGCCGCTCGCGGCCGGTCTCAACGGCACGTACCCGCTGACGACGGACGAGGACGTCCGTGATCTCGTCGCGCAGGTGGAGCGGCCCAACGTGGCGCCGCTGCTCGACACCTTCCACCTGGCCCACAACGGCGCCGACGTCGTCGAGCTCGCCACCCGCTGGGGTGGCACAGTCGGGCACGTGCAGCTGGCCGACAACCCGGGCCGGGGCGAGCCCGGGTCCGGCGAGCTCGACTGGCACGCGTTCGGCTCCGCGTTGCGCGCCAGCGGCTACACCGGAACCGTGGCCGCGGAGTACAGGCCGACGACCAGCACGGACCGTACGCTCGCATGGCTCGGCGAGGCGCAGCACGGGTGAGGTCCAGGGGGTGTGCCAACATGACGACGTCCAGGGCCGACACGGTGGTCGGGAGCAGGAGAGGGTGGTGGCTGTGACGACGTCCCAGTACAAGCTCGGCACGTCATCGCTCGGAGAGGCGCTGTTCGAGGCGCTGCGCACCCGCATCATCAACGGCGACATCGAGCCCGGCGAGAAGGTCACCGAGCTGCGGGTCGCACAGGAGTACGGCGTCGCACGTCCGACCGCGAAGTCCTGCCTGGAACGGCTCACGAGCCTGGGTCTGCTGCGGAGGGTCGCGCACAAGTCGGCCGTCGTGCCGCGGCTCACCAAGGCCGAGATCGAGGACCTCTACTTCAGCAGGTCGGTGTTCGAGTCGACGGCCGTGGCGTTCCTCGCGGAGAAGCAGCTGGTCACCGACGAGGTGGTCCGGGCGCAGGAGGCGATGCGCCTGGCCGAGCAGCACGGCGAGTTCACCGAGCTCGTGCAGGCCGACATCCGGTTCCACTGGGGCCTCGTCCACGGCTTCGGCAGCGAACGGCTCAGCCGCATGTACGAGATGATCTCCGGCGAGATCCACCTGACGATGGGTCAGTACCGGGCGCACCGGCGCACGTCGATCTCCAACGTCACCAGTGAGCACCAGGCGGTGATCGATGCGATCGCCTCCGGCGACGCCGCCACGGCCCGCCTCGAGCTCGAGCGTCACATCAGGTTGGCGAAGGAGCGCGTGATCGCGCAGCTCCACCAGGACGGGAGCGCGCCGGAGGCGAACGCCGACGCCGGATGAGCGCCTGGGCGCATGGTCCCGCCCGAGACGTCGTGAGTGACACACCGCTCCAGCTCACGAAGCCGATGGGCTGCGCGGACCCGCCGCCGCGCAGCAGCACGTCAGCCGGCCCCCGAACCGACCCGTCGTGCCGCGTCTCGGATCAGCCCGCGATGATCTCGCGCAGTCGCTCGACCGGCGCCTTGGGGACGCGGTGCTCGTCGAGCAAGCCGTTACGCTCCTGCAACGTGTCGGTCAGCTGGGTGTAGCACCAGCCTGCAAGGCCGTCGGCCGCGGCGACGGCCCGGACGAGCTGCCCGACCCGATCCAGGAACTCCTCGAGCTCGTCGACGTGGCCATATCCCTCCCAGCTCGACTGCTCGGAGAACGTCGTGCCCCCGAACTCGGACAGCACGACCGGCACCTTCGGGGCCTCGCCGGCGACCGTCAGGCGGCGGGCGCCGGGCCGGCCGCTGCGCACGGTCGCCTCCGTTCGCTCCTGCGTGCCGTAGCGAGCCTCGACGACGGCCGGATCCTGCGTGTAGTCGTGGACGCCGAGCAGGTCGCCCGCCACGTACTCCCACCCGTCGTTGCCGATGACGAGGCGCGTCGGGTCGAGCGCCTTCAGCAGGTGTGTGACGGCGCGGACGGCGTGCTGCTGGTCGGCATCGGTCTCGACGTCCGGCACACCCCAGCTCTCGTTGAACGCGACCCAGGCGATCACGCTCGGGTGGCTGGCGTCGCGTCGGACGATCTCCATCCACTCGGCGACGGTGCGACTCAGCGCGGTCGGGGAGAACCGGTAGGCGGCGGGCGCGTCGGCCCAGACGACGAGCCCCTGCCTGTCGCACTCGTACAGGAAGCGTGGGTCGGCGACGGTCTGGTGCATACGGAGACCGTTGAACCCGAGCGACTTGATCAGCCGCACCTCGTCGCTTAGCGCCTCGTCCGACGGCGCGGCGAGGTGGGTCTGCGGCCAGAACGCCTGCTCGAGGACGAGACGGAGGTGGTACGGCCGCTGGTTGAGCAGGATCGACCGCCCGTGGGTACCGACCGTCCGCAGGCCCACGTACGTGCCGACGCGGTCGACCACGACGTCGTCACGACGCAGCCGCACCTCACCCCTCAGCAAGGTCGGTGACTCCGGTGTCCAGAGCAACCGGTGCGGCTCGGTGTCGAAGCGCGGGTCACGCAGGTCGAGCACGGCACTCGCACGGCCGCCGTGCACCTCCAGCGACGTGCGATGGCCCGGTGCCCCCTCCCAGGACAGCGCGACGTCGACCTCGAGGCTGTCGACGACGTGGCCCGCAACACCGACCTCCACGCGCACCTGCCCCGGCCGGTCGAGCGGGGTCCACCGCAACTCGTCGACGTAGCTGCCCGGGACGACCTCGGCCCACACCTGCCGCCAGATCCCGGTGGTGCGCCGGTACCAGATCGTGTGCGGCTCGTCCTCCCAGTCCTGCTTGCCGCGAGGTTGGTCGAGCGCACTCGGCTCGTCGAGCGCTCGCACGACGAGAGCGACGGGCCGATCCGGGGTGACCGCGCGTGTGATGTCGATGGAGAAGGACGTGTGGCCACCCTCGTGACGCGCGACGTGCTGGCCGTCGACCCAGACGTCGGCCAGGTGGTCGACCGCGGTCAGGTGCAGCAGGACCCGATGACCGTCCGGCACGTCGAGGGGGCCGATCTCGCGCCGGTACCAGACGATCCGCTGGAGCGGCTCCTCGATCCCCGAGGCGGCTGACTCGGGCGGGAACGGCACGAGGATCGTGCGGTCGAACGGCTCGGCGCGCCGCCACCAGCCCTCGACCAGGCCTCGGTCGTCCGGGTCGGAGGCGAACCCCCACTCGCCGTCGAGGTCGATCCACGCGTCGCGGGTGAGCTGCGGTCGGGGGTGGAGGCGATCAGAGGTCACGTGGCTGGTCCTGTCGGTCGAGCGTGGCGCGGGCGAAGACGTGCGGCGCGGCGTCGCGCAGCGTGAACCAGACGGCGGTCCCGCCGGCAACGGTCTCGGTGGCCGTCTCGAGAGTCCCGGGCGCGGGCCGGCCCTCCCGGTCGACGACCGACACCTCGAGCCCGAGGTCGGCCTCGGACACGGTGCCGGGCACCTCGACACCGACGCGGATCGGCCGTGTCGCCTCACCGGACCCGATCCGCACGACGCCGTCGGTCTCGTCGACGTCGGTCCACGCCCCTGGGACGCGGTCGGCGTAGTCGTACCGGGCCCGGTACCGCCGACGGCCGGTCCGCGCCGGCTCGCCGTCCCCGAAGACCAGGCCGGCCACGGCGCCGCGCTCGAGCAGGAACGGGCCCCCGTCCCAGGCGACCACCGCGTCGCCGGGGTGAGCGCTGTCGACGAGCCGCAGCGACGTGGCGGGGTGGCCGCCGAACGCGGACACGCTCACCTCGACGTCGGCCGTCGAGCGGTTCCACACCAGGCACGCCCCTCGACCCTCGTCGGCCGAGGCCAGGGCCCCGACACCCGGGACACCCGAGACGGCGACGCTGCGCGCGTCGACAGGCATCTCCTGGAAGAAGCGGTACGCGTGGAACAGCGGCTTCGCCCGCCCGTCGATGTCGACCATGCCCGAGTAGTTGTCGTTGCCGCTGTCGAGGAACTGCGCCCAGCTCGTGCGCGTCAGCCGTCGGGTGCCGAGAAGCAGCGGCAGGTCCGCGGCGAACGCGCCCGCGAGCAGGTAGGAGTCCTGGAGGCCACCGCGTGGGTAGTCGATCGTGAACGAGTTGTACTCGTTCAGGTGCAGCTCGACCTGGTCCAGCTGCGGGTAGTCGTCGAGGATCCGGACCACCGTGGCCAGGGCCGACGGCGCGCCGTAGGTGCCGTAGTGGTGGAAGGAGAGGAAGTCGAGCGGGAGCTCCTCGTCGACCACCATGTCGAGGAACGGCCGCAGCCAGTCGGCGTTGCGCGCCACCGACGCGAGCGCGGGCCCCCCGATCCTGGCCCCGGGGACGGCCTCGCGCAGCGCACGAGAGGCGCGCCGGTACAGCGAGAGGTAGTCGTCGAGGTCACCTGCGAAGAACACCGGCTCGGCGGTGCGCTCGTCACGGAGGTCGGGCTCGTTGTAGATCTCGTGGTAGCCGATCTCGACGCCGCGCCCGGCGGCACCTCGGGCGTACTCGACGACGAGGTCGACCCACGGCTGGTCGTCCTGTGCGAGGGTCCGCCAGTCCGCCCCGGGCGCACGGAGGGCGCGGGGCACGTAGCAGTACGACCAGTACGGCCGCACGCCGAGATCCCCGAGGACGCGCGCGATCTCGTCGGTCTCCTCGAAGTCGTACCGGACCCCGTCGGCATCGCGCGTGACCACCTCGCGGGTCCAGGGCATCCACTCCGCTCCCCAGCCGAGGTCGATGCGCAGGTGCTCGGGTGCGCTCGCTCGGAAGTGCTCCGCGTCGCGACGGTAGGTCGCGGCGGTGACGAGACCGGAGTTGAACAGGGAGATGCGGTCACGCGCGAGAGGCGGGCCGGCGAGCCGGCCGAAGTCGATCGCGACCTGGGCATGCCGAGGGACAGGCTTCACGGGGGTCCTTCCGTCAGGAGTATGAGGGTGCAGCGGGCTCGGTCTCAGTTGGCCAGGCCGCTCAGTGCGATGCCGCGGACGATCCAGCGCTGGAAGATCAGGTAGCCGATGATGACGGGCAGCGAGACGAGCGTGACGCCGGCCATGATCTCCCCGTACTGGCTGTTGTAGCGGCCGACCATCGACTGCAGCGCCTGCGTCAGCACCCAGCTGTCCTGCGTCGTCAGGTAGACCGAGTTGACGAAGAAGCTGTTCCACAGCTGCACGAACGTCAGCAGACCGAGAGCGAGGAACGCGGGGCCTGAGTTCGGGGCGATGATCTGGACGAACGTCCGCCAGGGTCCGGCGCCGTCGATCGCGGCCGCAGCCTCGAGCTCGCGCGGCAGCGTGAGGAAGAACTGGCGGAAGAAGAAGCTCGCGAACGCCGAGCCGAACAGCATCGGGACGATGATCGGCAACGGGGTGTTGAGCCAGCCGAGGTCGCGGAACCACACGTACTGCGGGATGAGCGTGGCCTGACCGGGCACCATCAGGGTGAGCAGCAGCAGCACGAGCAGGACGTTCCGACCGGCGAAGCGGAACCGCGCCATCGCGTATCCCGCGAGCGAGCTCGACACCAGGGTGCCGAGCGTGCCGGTGACGGCGATGACCGAGGTGTTGAGGAAGTAGCGCCAGAAGTCCGGCAGGATCCGGAACAGGTTCTCGTAGTGCTCGAAGGTGACCGGGTGCGGGATCAGCTGGTCGGCGTCGAACATGTTCGCGTTCGTGCGCAGCGACATCGAGAACGCCCACACGACGGGCAGGATGTAGAGCGCGACGACGACGATCATCAGCCCGTGGTAGGCCACGGTGCCGGGCAGCCGACGCGTACCGGTCCGGCGCGGAGGCGCGAGCAGCGGACGGTCGAGGTCGGCTCGGGCGTCGGCGGCCACGGCTTCTGCGTACGCGGTCATCGTGCCGTGCGCTCCTTCCGCGCGCGCCGCAGGCGTGGAACCCCGGCGTCCTGGCCCTCGTAGTAGACGGTGCGACGGGCGATGGCGAACTGCACGGCCGTGATGACGAACGTGAGCAGCGCGAGCATCCAGGCGATCGCGGCCGCGTAGCCGAGACCCGACTTCGCCTCGTTGAGGTTGAACAGCTGGTTGTACATGTAGAGAACGATCGTGCGGGTCGAGTTGTCGGGACCGCCCGCCGCGGCCACGCCGGCGCCCGAGGACGTCATCGCGACCACCGGGTCGAACAGCTGCAGCGCACCGATGAGCGATGTCACGGTGAGGAACAGGACCGTCGGGGAGATCAGCGGCAACGTGATGCGGACGAAGCGCTGGAACGCGTTCGCGCCGTCGATCCTCGCGGCCTCGATGACCGGGGTGGGCACGCCCTGGAGGCCCGCGATGAACAGCGTCAGCCCGTAGCCGATCCCCTGCCACGTCGTCATGATCGCGATCGAGAGCATCGCCGTCGCGGGGTCGAGCAACCAGTCGGGGCTCGGGATCCCCACCGCCTCCAGCGCCGTCGTGATCGGCCCCGACTCCGTGTTGAACATCCAGCGCCACACCACGCCGACGGCGATCTGCGACAGCACGTACGGCAGGAAGACGACGGCGCGGTACAGCCCCACGAACCGCCGTGGGGTGAAGGTCACGAGCGCGGCGATCATCGAGAACAGCAGGAACGAGGTCGTCCCGAGCAGGATGAACCTGACGGTGTTCCAGAGGACCGCAGGGATGCGCGGATCCTCCAGGAGGGCTCTCCAGTTGTCCAGACCGACCAGGGTCGGCTCGGGTGCGATGAGGTCCCAGTGCGTGAACGAGTAGCCGAGAGACGCCACGAGCGGGACGCCGATGAACACGACCAGCCCGATGACCTGGGGCAGCACGAACAGGTACGCCGTCCGCGCCTCACGGCGTTGCAGCGCGCCGACGGGACGCCGTCCCCGCCGTGACGTCTCTCGACTCATCCCGTCACTCCTGCGCGGCGATGATCTCGTCGATGGTCGCGCAGATGCCGGAGAGCGCCTCCGCTGCCGTCTTCCTGCCCGCCTGAAGATCCTCGAGGGCCGGGGCGAACCCGTCCTGGCCGGAGATCGCGGCCCAGACGTTCGACGGGTCGACGTTGACGTAGGTGAGCGGCCACGCCGCCGGCTCGATCTGCGCCTCGACGAGGTTGCCGGGCTCCCCCGGCGCCTCGGCGAAGTCCGGGCCCATGGCACGGTCCTGGAAGGCTGGGATCAGACCCATCTGCTGGCCGGAGCCCTCCGTTGCCATCCAGGTCGCGAACTCGGTGGCGAGGTCGAGCTTGTCGCTGCCCGCGTAGGCGGCCCAGATGTGGATCTGCAGCAGCGTCGCGTTGCCGGCGGGCCCCGCCGGTAGCGCGGCGATGTCGTAGCTCAGGTCCGGGTTCTGCTCGGCCGCGATCGGCACCTGCTCGTGGGAGCCCTGCTGCATCGCGACCTGACCCTCGACCCACCGCAGATACCCGGGCTGCTCCTGCTCCATCTGCGGCGTCACCATCGAGTGGTCGACCAGCATCATGTCCTGCAGGAGCTGGAAGGCCTCGATCGTCTCGGGCTGGTCGAGCACGCACTGGTCGCGCTGCGGACCGGCGAGGACACCGCCCCCGAAGGAGGCGAGCACGGGCCCGTAGCCGGGCTCGTTGGGAGGCACCAGCGCGAACCGGTTGTAGTAGCCCCACTGCACGATGTCGTCGGGGTCGAAGTCCGGGCTGTCGGCGTTGTTGCCGGCCGAGTCGAGGGTGAGCTGCCTGGCCCACTCCCGCAGGTCGTCCCACGTGTAGGAGCCGTCGGCCGGCGGCGGCTCCAGCCCGGCCGCGGCGAACATCTCCTCGTTGTAGAAGAGCGACTGCGCGTTGTACCCCATCGGCAGGCCGTGGAGCTGGCCGTCGTCGGTGCTCAACGCGTCGATCACGGCAGGCGTGAAGTCCTCGACGCCGTAGCCTGCCGCCTCCAGCGCCGGTGACAGGTCGGCGAGGATGTCGTCGCGGACCATGTCGAAGTAGTTCCAGCTGCCGGGGACGATGACGTCCGGCATGTTCTGGCCGGCGAGCAGCGTCTTGCACGCCGCGTAGTCGGGTCCGCAGTCGGTGGGCTCGAACCTGATCGTGATGTCGGGGTGACTCTCCAGGAACGGCTCGGCCGCCGCCTTGATGGAGTCGATGTCGGAGTTGACACCCCAGACCCCGACGCGGAGCTCGTTCGGGTCGGAGCCGCCACTGGCGGAGCAGGCGGCCAGAGCGGCGCCGACCGCGAGCATCGCGGCCACCAACGCTCCGAGGGGACGTGCGGACCTCATGGGGATCTCCTTCGATTCATGACCGGCCGAACGGTGAGTGGGTCCAGGTTTACCACGTGAGTACTCACGTGGCAATCGTTGTCCGCACAACGATCTGACATCGGCGGCTGCCCCGCCCGCGAGAGTGCTTGGACGTTCGCCGAGGCCGCGTCAGCCGGAGGACTCGCGCACGACCAGCTCGAACGGCACGACCTCGTCGGCGTCGGCGCGTTCGAAGGTGCGCTCCTCCTCGATCGCCTCGAGCATGTCGAGGAGCGTGCCCACGGCACGCTGCGC
>Ga0164243_10008263_pt1 | contig 15397 bp, 14 predicted proteins | sample OricompcompostOP_FD_108781 | JGI IMG/M metagenome (GOLD analysis project Ga0164243, IMG submission 108781) | Organic Plus compost microbial communities from Emeryville, California, USA - Original compost - Organic plus compost (OP) | ecosystem: Engineered > Solid waste > Mixed feedstock >... | reverse complement strand
GATCCGGCCCCACGAAGCCATCGCCTGGAACCGGCCCCTCGACGTCCACCTGGGGATCGCTGACCCGACCATCCCGACATTTCAAACCGAGAAATTCCTGCCATTTTCTTGACGCGGGACACGGCTCGGATGACGCACGTCATGAGGTGGCTCGGAGCTGCGCGTCGAGCCCACGAGGTAGCGGTCCGCTACGCTGCCGGGCGCGAGGCTTTCGGGACGCGGATCGCTGACCTGGGCATGGCCCAGCAGATGATTGCCGACAATGAGATCGATCTCGAGGCCACACGCGCACTCCTCCTGCGGGCGTGCGCGGCTCTCGATGCGGGCGACCGGGCATCCGACGAGACGTCGATCGCCAAGACCTTCGCCGCGGAGGCGTTGTGTCGCGTCGCCGATCGGTCGATCCAGTTGTGTGGTGGCGATGGAGTCAGTGAGGACCTGCCGGTCGGCTGGATCGCCCGCGAAATCCGTCCGTTCCGGATCTATGACGGGCCGTCCGAGGTGCATCGGTGGTCGATCGCGAAGCGGACCGTGCGCCGTATCGCAGGAGGTGACCGGTGAGTAGCCTGTCGTCGCCGCACCTCGAGGTTGTTCTGGAACGCCTCCGAGGGGCTGGTGTGGAGATCGACGGTGAGGTGACTGCCCGCCAGCTCGCGGGCGGGCGGTCGAACGAGACCTTTGCGCTGGAACTCGAGGGAGAGGCGCGTTGGGTGCTTCGGCGGCCACCATTGCTCGGCCGGACTCCAACGGCACACGACGTTGGCCGTGAACATCGCGTTACGGCTGCGCTCTCCGCCGCCGGGTTCCCAGTGGCGCGGCCTGTCGTGCTGGATGACGATGTGGACTGGGCCCGTTCACTGTCGTCGAGTTCGTCGCTGGTGAGGCGATTCGCACCAGAGACGACCTCGACCGGCTCAGCGATTCCCAGGTCGACGGCATTGCCGATGCCCTGATCTCCTCGCTGGTCGATCTTCACGAGCTTGATCACGATGCGATCGGCCTGAGTGACTTCGGCCGACCCGACGGATATGCCGAGCGCCAGTTGCGTCGATGGTCGGGGCAGTGGGAAATCGTCGGGGATGAGCGCCCGGAAGCCGCAGCGTTGTGGCGCCGGCTGAGTTCACATGTGCCACGATCGGCGCGGGCGACCATTGTCCATGGCGACTATCGGATCGACAACGCTCTGGTGCATGTCGAAGGCGTACCGAGGATCGCAGCCATCGTCGACTGGGAGCTCTCGACTGTTGGCGACGCCGTCGCTGACTTGGCTTTGATGGCTGTGTACCGTCACCCAGCTCTTGACGATGTCCTGGGGTTTCCTGGTGCATGGACGAGCGACTGTTGGCCGTCGCCTCAGGGCCTGGCCGAACGGTATGCGCGCACGAGTGGACAGCATGTCGACCACTGGGATTTCCACCTTGGGCTCGCCTGTTACAAACTTGCTGTGATCAGTGCGGGTATCGATTATCGGGCTCGCGTTGCCTCGGATGGACGGATGGGCGCGGCGGCCGCGTCAGCTGTCACTCCGATTCTTGAGGCGGGGCTTTCTGGTTGGGGCGCATGAGCGTCTCGCGGGGATGGGCAGGCACAGATGTTTCAGGGTGCCCCCTCGGCGCTTAGATCTCACGCCGGGCGAACGGGCTTGGGCATGTGAACTGTCCAGTTCTTGATCCCATTCAAGGCCGACTGGTTGGGCGCCCTTCCCAGGCCGCTCCGTTCAACTGGACGGGGGTCTGGCGCGGGTTCGCATCGCCTACTTCCACGGTGGCGACGATGTCGTTGCCCCCGAACCTGCGGATGCGCGGCGCCTTGGGCGGATCGGAGCTTCACAGGATGTCGCTTTAGCGGGACGTAGTCGCGCCCTGATGACTTCGACCGTCGCCCTAGGCGTGTGCTTGGGATGATCCCTGGCGTCGCTGCGAGGCCGCCACGTTTTGGTATTGGCGGGCCGGGCAACGGGCGAGTGGAGCGCTGTGCTGATGGCTGGAATGCCGACACGTAGGGATGGGCGACGTTGCGGACTGGCCATTCGAAGATCGTAGGGCTGTGTGCGTGACCGTTGGAACATAAAGAATACGTATGCACAACAGTTGATCGACTCAGCCCTTTAATTGCAGCGTTAATTCTTCATTTCGGTGGAGTGCTCAGCGGATTTTCTTGACATGGCTACGTTTGATGTGAAAACGTATGCAGCCGTGGCGGACGTCACATTCATGTTCATCTCCGGCGGTGTCCGGAGGTCCGAAGGGATCTGATGTGAGCTCGTTGAAGAGAGTCCTCGTGGCGTTGATCGGGACAGTGGCGCTCATCCTTGCGGGGTGTAGCGCCCAAGACGGAGATGTCAGAACCATCACAGTCGTTTCCAACGTGGCCGAGGGGAGTTTCGACTCGAAGGCACTCGTTTACATGGGTGATGCCATCGAGGAGGCTTCAGATGGGCGCTTGAAGTTCGAGTATCACTTCTCCGAGAGCCTGGTGGGTGCGGCGGAGACGTCGCAAGCGCTGGCCGACGGGATTGCCGACATGTCGTTCATCCTTCCGGTCTATGAACCTGCGAAGTTCCCGATCTCGAACTGGGCGGCCTCACTCGCCACGGTTGGAACTCCCACCGCGCCGGCCGGTTTGATCGCCACCGCTGGCGCCCAGGCCGAGTGGGCCAGCGAGCTGGATGAACTTCAGGCAGAGTACGAGGACGCAGGACTCAAGCTTCTCCTCAATCCGCAGACACTGCCGTCCTACAACTTGCTCTGCACCTCGCCAGTCACCACGCTCGCTGAAGCGGAGGGCAAGCGGGTTCGGGTCGGCGGTTCCGCGTGGGCCGAAGACGCGAAGGCATTGGGCATGGTACCGGTGCAGTTGACAGGCGGCGAGATGTACGAAGCCCTTCAGCGCGGAACCATCGACTGCGTGATGGTTCATCCAGAGGCGATGGTCAGTGCCTCTCTCTGGGATGTGGCCAAGCACTACACGTCAGTGCCGCTGACCGGGTGGAACGCATACTTCGTTGCGGTCGGCGGTGACTTCTGGGAGTCCCTCTCCGAGGAGGACAAGGAGGCTTTCGACGTCGGTACATCGGCCTGGCTGGAGGGGTACTTCAAGTACTACCAAGAAGACACCTTGGCCTTCTTCGAGGGCGCGGTCGACCAAGGCGTCACCATTCATGACCCGGCCGACGACATGCTCGACGCCGTCGAGGAGCACCACGAAAAGGTCAGGGCGGACCTCATCGCCAATGCGCCTGAGCAATTGAGCGATCCCGCAGCTGCTGTGGACCGCCGGGTGGAGCTCGACGAGGAGCACTACGCCATGGTGTCGACCGAGTTGGGTCTGGAGGAGTATGCCTCGTTCGACGAGTGGCTTCAGGATTCCGGCGGCGAGCTGCTCGACCTCACCGAGTGGATCACCTGGCTCCAGGGTCGATTCCTTGAGGTGACGGATGACTGAGCGGTCCGTCAGAGTCAGTCGAAAGCGCGAGTGACCGTGATGGCGAGTGATCAGGTGATGCCCGACGTCCCGACCGACGTCCCGACCGACTCGACGTCCCCGGCACGCCCGGCTCCGTTTGGGCGCACGAACATCGTGCACCGAGCGCTTCTCGTGCTCGGTTGTGTCATGACCGTGATCTTGGTGGCGCAGATCTTCGTGCACGCGATGGCGCGGTGGTTGTTCAACCACCCGTTCATCGCGACTACCGATCTGGTGCGGTCCTGGTGGATGCCCATCCTGTGTTTTGTGGGTTTTGTCGTGGCCGAACAGACGCGGGAGCACATCTCGGTGGATCTGGCTAAACAGCTGGTCACCCAGGGCGGACGGCGGCTGCTCGGGGGTGTCCGTGGCCTGGCGACCGTCGTCTTCGTGGGTGTGGCCGGCTACTTCGGCTTGGTCGAGGCGCTGGAGCTCAGGGAGCGGGGCGAGTACGCATCAACATCAAACGTCTCGACGTGGCCGCCCACATTCGTCGTTCCCATCGCGCTTGCACTTTTGGGGGCCATCGCCATGGCGAGCGCGTGGCGGGTCGTTCGTTCGAGAGGTGGCGTCGATGCCGAGGACTGACACGGTGATCGCGACCGAGGCAGCCCAGCCATCGGGCGGAGGCGGTCAGCGCAGAGTTGTTGCGCCGGCAATCGTGGGCATCGTCATTCTGCTGGCTGCTCTCATTTGTTCAGCTCGTCTTGATTCGACCGCGGTGGGCGTGTTGGTCATCCTGCTGATGCTGACGTTGATGCTTGCAATGGTGCACATCGGCATCGCCATGAGCATCGCCGGTCTGCTTGGCATCTACGCGATGGGAGGCACCGCCGCATTCGAGACAGCGGCAGGGACCTTGCCCTACAGCGCTGTCTCAAGCTGGGATCTGAGCGTCATTCCGCTGTTCATCATGATGGGCATGCTCGTCTCTGAATCCGGCCTGGCGACACGGATCTACGCCGCGTCGCGCGCCTGGCTCGGATGGGTGCCCGGATCGATGGCGGTGACGACGAACCTGGCTGGTGGCGGCTTGGCTGCGACGAGTGGGTCGACCATCGGAATCACGTACGCGGTGGGTCGAATGGGCCTGCCCGAGATGTTCCGAAGCGGGTACCACTCGAACCTCGCCTTGGGGTCGGTGATGGTCTCGGGGACCGTGGGGCAGCTGATCCCGCCCAGCATTCTCTTGGTTGTCTATGCTGGACTCGTCGAAACGCCCATCGGTCAGCAATTGATGGCTGGTCTGGGACCGGGCCTTGCGCTCATCGTGTTGTACACCGCCCTCATCGCCGGTACCGCCGTCCTGCGACCAGACACCGCGCCGCGTACCTCCACAGTGCCAACGTGGAAGCAGAGAGGTCAGAGTCTCGCCTCCGTCTGGCCGCTGCCCCTGCTGGTGCTGGCGGTGCTTGGCAGCATGCTGACGGGTGTCGCCACGCCGACCGAGGCCGCCGCCCTCGGTGTTGCCGTCGCCGTCGCGGTGACCTTCGTGGTGCAGGGTGTGGTCAAGGGACTACGCAACATCGGGCGCTCGCTGGCGGGCACGGTCGCAGCCACGGGCTCGATATTCCTCCTGCTGGTCGGAACGGAGATTCTGACGCGCGCCCTAGCCTTGAGTCGCCTGCCGCGCCAGCTGGCGGAGCATCTGATCAGCTTGGAATTGAGCCAATGGGGATTCCTCCTCCTGGTCGCCGTGTTCTACCTCGTCCTCGGCATGTTCCTCGAGCCCATGGCGATGCTCTTGCTCACCATCCCGATGTTGCTGCCGGCGTTGGAGGCTTACGACGTCTCCCTCCTGTGGTTCGGAGCCTTCGCCGTGTTGATCGGCGAGATCGCCGTGATCACGCCGCCGGTAGCTGTGCTGGCCTTCGTCGTGCATCGCATCGCCGCCGCGCCGGAGGTGCGCGCTCTGCGCGAGACGACGCTGGGACAGGTCTACCGTGCCGCCTTCTACTTCATCCCGGTGCCGTTCCTCACGGCAGTCCTGATGGTGCTGTTCCCCGACCTGGTCGAGTGGCTGCCCCGAGTTATGGGAGGCGACTGACGCGTGGTGACGACACCCGTGAAGCACGACCGTGAACCCGACGAATACGAGGAGAGACTTCGTGACCGATAACCGGCAGACACAGCCTCCGGTCGAACTGGATGTGCTGATCGTGGGCGCCGGCGTGGCGGGAATCCATCAGCTGGCGCTGGCCCGGGAGAATGGATTGAACGCCCGTGTCGTCGACGAGGCCGATGGCGTCGGTGGAACCTGGTTCTGGAACCGCTATCCCGGCGCACGGCTTGACTCCGAGAGTTACTCCTATGGCTACTTCTTCGACGAACAACTGCGCAAGGAATGGTCCTGGTCCGAGGAGTTCGTTGGCCAACCCGAGTTGGAGCGCTACTTCAACGCCGCAGTAGATCGTATGGGCCTGCGTGACTCCATTGACCTCGGCGTTCGCGTGGTCGGCGCCGACTTCGACGAGAAGAACAACTACTGGACGATCAGATGTGAATCCGGCGCCGTCTACGTGGCACGGGTTCTCATCAGCGCCGTCGGGCTGCTCTCAGCACCGCAATACCCACGTGTACCGGGCCTCGAACGGTTCACGGGGGAGAGCCATCACACGGCACGCTGGCCGAAGGAACCGGTCGACTTCCATGGCAAGCGTGTCGCCGTCATCGGCACGGGATCCAGCGGTGTCCAGATCATCACCGAGATCGCACCGCAGGTCGAGCGCCTGTATGTGTTGCAGCGAACCCCGAACTGGTGCACCCCCATCAACAACCGTGAGATCGATGCGGCCCGCATGCAGGCGCTGCGCGACTCATACGACCAGATCCATCAGACCTGTATGACCTCACCGCAGGCGTTCATCCATACCCCGCGCCCCGAGGGCGCTCTCGACGTCACCGAGCGGGAGCGGATCGAATACCTCCAACAGCTGTGGGACGCGCCGGGGATGACGATGTACGTCAAGAATTTCCGCGACATTCTCACCTCACAGGCGGCGAACGACGCGGTTTCAGACTTCATCGCGCAGAAGATCAAGGACCGAGTCCGCGATCCGGCCATCGCGGAGAAGCTGATCCCCGCCGATCACGGATTCGGTATGAAACGACCCGTGCTCGAGAACGGCTACTACGAGGTGTTCAACCGTCCGCACATCGAACTCGTGGACATGGGCACTGAACCTTTGCTCGAGGTGACCGAACACGGGCTGCGCACCAGTGCGCGCGAGCTGGAAGTCGACGTCGTCGTGTACGCCACCGGATTCGATGCCGTCACAGGATCGATCGTGCGACTGGGAGTGCGTGGCACGAATGGACAGACCCTCGGTGACTACTGGACCGATGGCCCACAGACCAACCTGGGGATGATGGTCCACGGTTTCCCAAACTTCTTCATCATCGGTGGTCCGCACGGTCCGACCGGCAACAACCCGCGGGCCTCGGAGTTCCAAGTTCAGTGGGTCACCTCGTGCCTACGTCACATGCGGGAGCACTCCCTCAGTCGGATCGAGACGACCCGGGAGGCCGAACGGGAATGGGTACGGCACGTCAACGGCACCATTCGCGGAACCCTGACGGAGAACGCCAACTCGTGGGGCTTCGGCTCCAACGTGCCCGGCAAGCCCCGTGCGTACCTGCTCTACGGAGGCGGTCAGCCGCTCTACCGAGCCCAATGTCGTGAGGTTGCCGACCGAAGTTATGCCGGACTCACACTCAGCTGACTACACGAGCAAGCAGCAGACCCCTGTTCGAGAAGGAGCACAAGAATGTTCAAGTACGTGGACGCATCCGATCAAGGCGTCCATTTCATGCCAGCGCGCGAACTCGTCGAAACGGACTGGAGTCTCCCGGCTGCCAAAGAAGTCGGATTCGTCCGCACGATCTGCCGCGGCTACATGGGCAGCGGCGCATCGTTAGGCGTCGGGATCATGCCCGTCGGTCAACGCAGCCCGCTCCATGAGTCCAATGGTGAGCATCTTCTGCTCGGATTGGAAGGTGAACTGTCCTGGCAGGTCGAGGGCGAGGTCCATCGTCTCGGGCCGATGGACCTGCTCTACATCGGTGCAGGAAAGGTCTATGAATACTGGAACAGCGGCTTCGACACGGCCAGATTCGTCGACGTGATCGGGCGCGTAGACAGGTGGCCGCACTCGGCCATGTATGAAGACATCTCTGGTGGCGACCCGAGCGAGTCGGATCGGACGCTCTCGGTCGAGGTCGGCCACGGTCAGGACAATCGGTGACCTCCGGGCACGGCGTGTCGGTAGTCACCGGTGGTTGCTCCGGCATCGGCGCGGCCACTGTCGAGTTGCTGACCCGGCGCGGCGACCAGGTCGTGCGCTGGGATCACGGCGGTCAGCCGGACATCCACGTCGACGTGTCAGACCACGCCGCCGTCGTCCAAGCGATGGAGCGCACGATCGATCAGTTTGGGTCTCCGACCAGCTTCGTCAACTGTGCTGGCATCAACGGGCGTGCGCCACTGCTCGAGACCACCATCGAGGACTGGGACCGAATCACCGACGTCAACCTTCGGGGGGCTTTCATCTGCCTGCAGGCGGCGGCCGGCGCCATGAAGGACACCGGAACCGGCGGCTCCATCATCCTGGTGGCCAGCACTGCTGCCATCCTCGCTGACCCGGCGACAGTGCCCTACTCCCTCTCCAAGGCCGGGGTCCTACATCTGGCCCGCGTCGCGGCGGTCGAGCTCGGTCAGTGGAACATCCGCGTCAACGCGGTGAGTCCGGGACCAACGGCGACGCCGATGACACAGCGAACTCTGGGGCGGCAGGACTACCGCGACACGGTGACCGCCACGACACCCCTGGGAGGGGTGGCGTCGGCCAGCGACATTGCCGACGTGATCGTGGGGCTCGACGGCTTCCGATGGGTGACCGGAGAAAACGTGACGGTCGACGGCGGGACGTCGCTGGTCACTCCCCGCGGCGCCCTCAGGGCATCCTATGGATCATTCGTGGGTACACGCACCGACGACCCGGAGCCAGCGGCATGACGGCCTCCAAACCGGAAGAAGTCGAGACGTCAGCCGCCGAGGAGTGGCCGGAGGAGAATGTCCAGCGAGACCTCTTCGAGCGCAGGAACTGGGGACGCTGGGGAGAAGATGATCAGCTCGGTGCGCTCAACCTCATCACCGCGCAGCAGCGCCTGAGGGCGCTCGAAGCAGTGCGGACCGGCGAGGCCCTGAGCCTGAGCCGTCCGGTTCCGACCCGATTGGGGTCAGGCAACGTCAACCCGTCCCAACACTTCCTCAAGATGTCCCATCACGGGGGCGACAACAGCTCGCCACGGGAGACAGGGGCGGTCGGAGGGTCGGGGACCGACTACTTCGGCCTTCCGTACCACGGCGTCAACACGACCCACATCGACGCGCTGTCGCACGTCTGGGACCGCGACGGCATGTACAACGGTCGAAGTTCCGATGAGCACTACACCTTCGATGGGGTGACCTTCGGCGGTATCCAACACTGGTCGTCCGGAATCTTCACACGTGCCGTGCTGCTTGACGTGCCCGCATTCAGAGGGACCGAGTACGTGGACCATGACAGTCCCGTTCACGGATGGGAGCTCGATGCGATCGTCGAACGTCATGGCATCGAGATCGCGCCGGGAGACGCTGTCTGCATCTACGCCGGTCGCGAGCGCTGGCAGGCAGCTCATCCCGACGAGCCATACGGGAGCCGGCGCCTGGACCAACCGGGAACCAACGGGCGGACTCGCTACGCCAAGCCAGGTCTGCATGCCTCCTGCCTGAGCTTCCTGCGCAAGCACGACGTCAGCACCCTCGTCTGGGACATGCTTGATGCCACCCCCTACGAGTACGACGTCACCTACACGGTGCACGGCGCCATCCACGCCTACGGCATGGCGTTGGTCGACAACGTCGTCTTGGAAGATCTGGCACAAGCCTGCCGGGATCGCCAGCAGGACGACTTCTTGGTGGTCATCCTTCCGCTCGTGGTCGAGGGAGGAACGGGTTCACCCGTCAATCCGATAGCCGTGCTGTGACACGAAACAAGAACTCATCCCCATTCACCAATCGAGAGGAACGAGAACCATGGGACGCTCAGGACCCGGTACCTACCACCCACGAAGCTGGGTGCCCCCGACTTACCAGGTCGACGACCAGGGGAAGGTTGTCGGCGGCTACGAACCCCGTGAGCCGAACAACTGGGGCCGCTGGGGCGACCATGACGCCAAGGGCACGGCGAACCACATCGGGCCGGACCAGATTGTGGCCGCGGCGGGCCTGGTACGGCGCGGCGTCACGGTGTCGCTGGCTCTGCCGATCGATGAGCTTGGTCCTCGCTGGCCCGGGCGTCCGGCGCCCAAGCATTACTTCACGATGAGTGGTGCTGACGGCATCGCTGGAATCCCCTACTCGGGCGCGGTGCCGGGGGTGACCTACACCGACGACTACATCGACATGCCGCTGCAGGGATCGACGCAGTGGGACGGCCTGGCGCACTGGGCCGTGGAGGACACGCTCTACAACGGATACTGGTCAGGCAACATCGGTGGGGAAACCGGCTCGATAGACCTCGACATCGCTGCGATGAAGGAGAGCTTCGTCGGCCGTGGTGTGCTCCTGGACGTCGCGCGACATCTCGGAGTCGAACATGTGGAACCCGGTGCACCGATCACGGCGCAGCTGCTCGACGAGGTGGCACGAGCGGAGAACGTGGAGGTCTGCAAGGGTGACATGCTTCTGGTTCGAACCGGGTATCTGAAGCCGTGGTACGACCTGCCCGACGAGAACGCGCAGCGTGCTTTCTTCGCCAAGGTGCCAGGACTGTCCCGTGACACGATTCCGTGGATGGCGGACAAGGAGATCGCTGCGGTGGCGGCTGACACCGTCAGCGTTGAAGTCATGCCGAACGAGGAGCCAATCGATCGCCCACAGCCGATCCATCACGCGGCACTGATCGATCTCGGACTCACACTGGGCGAGTTCTGGTGGCTCGACGACCTCGCGACCGAGTGCGCCGCAGACGGCGCGTATGAGTTCCTCCTGTGTGCGCAACCGTTGAACATCCCCGGCGCCGTCGGATCGATGATCAACCCGATCGCGATCAAATGACGAGGAAGGGATCGTTGACATGAGCCGGTGGAGCCCAGAAGGGGAACACCAGTTGTGGTACGACGTCAACGTCGTGCTGAACCGGTACGCACGGGGTGTCGACCGCATGGACTGGGAACTCATGCTCTCGGCGTTCCACGACGATGCACTCGACAACCACGGTGCTGGGTTCGTGTCGCCGCGCGACTTCGTGGCCAGCTTCGCGCCCGCGCAAGAGCATGTGGAAAGCTGCCAGCATCTGAACGGCCAGGTGTTGCTCCTGGAGATTGACCGGGACCGTCAAGAAGTCCTTGTCGAGACCTACTGCGTCGGGTTTCAACGGCTTCGCCCGGGGGCCCCGTCGCACGGACCCTTGTTCGTGGCCCCGCACATCTCGGCCGACTTGCCCTCGGGACGATTGTTGTCCGTCGGCAACCGCTACTTCGACGTGATCACCGAGCGAGAGGGAACGCTTGCGATCGAACGGCGAGAGGTCATCTACGAATGGATGCACGTCGAGCACTCGGACGATCAGCAAGGACTCCAGGGCCGAACCCTGGCTCGACGTTCCAGCTCTGATGTCAGCCGTCTCTCGATCCGACAGTTCCGCGAACGAAGCCAGGGGGTCAGCGTCTGAACGGATGGTTCGCGGTGGACCCGCGAACCACGAGCTCGGCGTTGAAACGGCGATGCTCGAACGGTGTTTCGGGCGATTCGATCCGGCGGAGCAGCGTCTCCACCGCTGTCTCGGCGATCGTGGCGATGGGCTGACTGACTGACGTGAGGTCGACGACCTTCCAGCCGGTCATGGGGATCGCGTCATAGCCGACGACCCAGAGATCGTCCGGCACACGCAGACCGAGCTCGATCGCGGCATCCAGCAGACCGATCGCGATCACGTCACCCACACAGAACACCGCTGTGGGTCGATCGTCACCGGCGAGCAGCTCACGGCCGACCTGGAGCGCGTCGTCGTGCGTGAACTCACACGCGGCCCGCATCGGGGGAGGAACTTCGATGCCGCGGTCCGCGCAGCCGCGAAGAAACCCCGCGAAACGGTCCCGGCTCGTACTGACCGACTCCAACCCGCCTACGACAGCCACTCGTTCGTGGCCAGCGGACAGGAAATATCGAGCAACGGTCCGGCCGCCGTCGAAGTTGTCGGTCGTCACCTGGTCGCAGCGGACTTCATCGAGACTGCGGTTGGCCAGCACCAGCGGAAGCCCGAGCGACAGCGCGTTCTTGAGCGCCTCTGACTCCGGCGCGGCGGTTGTGAAGATGAGGCCGTCGATCATGCGTTCTTGGATGGCCCCGACGGCAGCGGACTCGCCAGAATCGGTGTCCGAAGCCCACAGAGCCATGCGCAGCCCGCGCCGCGAGATCGACTGCGCCAGCCCGTCAAGTAGCTCCGGATAGAAAGGGTTAGTGATGCGTCCGGTGACCACTCCCAATGTCCCGGTGCGGCGAGCGCGCATGGCTCGAGCGTTGCCGTTGGGCACGTAGCCGGTCTGCTCGAGCGCATGCAGTACCTTGCGTTCGGTCTCGGGGCGCACCCGAGTCTTCCCACTGAGCACACGCGACACGGTTGCTTGGGAAACTCCAGCGAGCTTCGCGACATCGCGGCTGGTTGCCATGGGAGAACTCTGCCGTTCTTCGAGACGTGACGTGGGGCGGGGTTGGGTGCGCAGATCGGACTACGCCAGATGGGACTGGTTCCGGTAGGAGCCGTGGGTGATGTCAAGGAGGATATCGGTGTGGCGAGGACGCCACCGCAGATCAGCAAGTGTGCGCGGGCAGCTCGAGCGGCTCGACACCCCGAAGTAGAGTTCGGCCCTCTGCGGTCCCCACAGGTCGGTCGCCTCGTGCATGGTGATGCTGCGCGCGGAGCCTCCCGCGGTCGTGGCCACGGCGCCGGCGATCGTGAGCCAGTTCTCTTCTCCCGCGACCGCGTGGTAGGTCGCCCCGGCTCGTCCTCTGGTGACGGCTCGGACATAGACGTCGGCGAGATCGTCAACGTGAACATGCGAGTAAGAGTTCAGCCCGGAACCGACATAGCACGCTGATCCGTTGCGGCGGACGGACTCGAATAACGCTGGAATCTGATTGCTTCCGCCGCGGCCCCACACCATCGGTGGGCGCACGACGAGGGCGCGAACCTGGTCGGCTGCGCCCCGGATAATCTGCTCGACTTCCACGCGCGGCCGCAACGAAGCTGGCGCCGTGGAGCCGTCTACCGTCTCGAGATCGCTCACGACGCGGTCATGTGACTCACCGTCCGGGGTGGGCGAGGACAGGACACCCGTGCCTGAGGTGAACAAGTAGGCGGTGTCAGTGCCGCGCAGTGCGGCCATCAAGATGGCGTAGTGATTGATGCTGTCGAAGGGGAGTTTCGCGGCGTCGATCACGGCGTCTGCGTCCGTGGCGAGATCGACCACCGTGGCGATGTCCGACGCATCGCCGATCCGCCAGTCAATCCCCGGCGGCAAACCCGGTCGGACCGTGTTGCGGATGATGCCAGTCACTTGGAATCCGGCCTGCTCACACGCCCGGGCGATGGCTTGACCGATGTAGCCACTCGCCCCGAGCACGACGACCTTGGTCACGGTCTCGGTGCCGTCGAGCCCGCGGCGGGGGAGCTCTGGTCTGCCGCGGTCTGACGGAGCAAGTTCTTTTGGATCTTGCCTGTCGAGGTCTTCGGCAGTTCGGTGAATCGCACCCGGCGTGGGACTTTGAAGCCCGCGAGTCGCTCGCGTGCGAAGGCGATCAGGTCGACGTCCGTCAGGTCGGCGCCGTCGCGGCGAGTCACGAAGGCGACCAGAACCTCTCCCCACTTCTCATCAGGTGCACCGACGACGGCGGCCTCCAGCACGTGCGGGTGCTGATCGAGAACCTGCTCGACCTCGATCGAGGAGACGTTCTCCCCGCCCGAGATGATGACGTCTTTGGAACGATCTCGGATCTCGATGTACCCGTCCTGATGCATGACACCGATGTCCCCGGTCAGCATGCATCCGCTTCGTGTGACTGACCTCGTCGCGGCTTCGTCGCGGTAGTACCCCAGCATCACGACATTGCCGCTCACAGCGATCTCGCCCATGGTGTGTCCATCGGTTGGAACATCCGCTCCATCGGGGCCGAGCACACGCAACGGACGAGCGACGATGTTGCCGACACCTTGACGTGCCCTCAACCGGGATGCCTCCTCGAAGCCGGCTTGGTCCCAGCGTGCCTGCCACTCGTTGATCGCGACCGGGCCGAACGTCTCGGTCAAGCCATACAGATGCGTGACGTCGAAGCCGAACCTGTTCAATTGCTTGAGCAGCGCCGGCGATGGAGGCGAACCACCCGTGTCGACGTGAACCTCGCGGTTCAGCGTCGTCGCTGCGGTGTCAGCGCCGATCATCGTCAAGACGGTCGGGGCCGCACTGAAATGCGTAATGCCCTCGGACTGCAGCAGCCGCCAAATCTCGGCGGTGTCGATGTTGCGCAAGCAGACGTGGGTCCCGCCCGCCGCGGTCACCGCCCACGTGAAGGACCAGCCGTTGCAGTGGAACATCGGCAGGGTCCACAAATACGTCGCGTCTGGGCCCAGGCGAGCGTGGTAGGCCATGGCGACGGACTGAAGGTAGGCGCCACGATGGTGGTACATGACGCCCTTCGGCTTGCCCGTCGTGCCGGAGGTGTAGTTGATCGCCAGCAGGTCACGCTCGTCACGCTCGATCCGATCCCTGACATCGGGAGTCGCCGAACGGAGGCGACGTTCGTACTCATCGACATCATCGCCAGCCACGACGACCTGTACCCCAGTCCGCTCCGCCGCCTGGCGGGCTGAGGACGCGAACTCATGCGTGGCAATCAGCAGCCGGGCGCCTGAGTGCTCCAGGATGTAGATCATCTCTTCCTCGGACAATCGAGTGTTGATCGACACCAGGACTGCGCCACGCGCCGGGACCGCTTGGTGCAGCTCCAGCATGACGTGACTGTTCGTGCATAATGCGGCGACACGGTCTCCCGCTCCCACGCCGGCAGCCGCCAAGGCGCTCACGAGACGCGCACAACGATCCGCAAACTGCGCGTAGGTGAAACGAACATCACCGTCGATGATCGCGAGTCGTTCAGCGAAGACGGCAGCCGAACGATCAAGGAATGCCGAAGGACACAGCGGCGCAAACGTGAAGTCAGCCATCGTAGGTTCCTGTGTACCGGCACGATGAATACGATTTCATAGAATAGATTGAAGCGGCTCCGATGCCTGACGTCAAGGTCTAGAGAACGCGGACGTGCGGAGGGCCAGCGCTTGGGTGCTTCTGGCTAAGCGGGCTTGAGCTGGATCTCGTGTGATCGGTTCCGTGGCACTTGGCTCGGCTCCCTGTGGCAGGTACTTTCAGCAAGAAGGTGAAGCCCAGGTGGCTGCCAATGTGATGTCCGTCCGGATCTGTGACCTCCGTGTTTAAGGTAGGAAACTCATGAAGAATCTGCGGTTCAATTTCGCGCGACGGACCGTGATCGTCACAGGTGGCGCTCAAGGGATTGGTTGGGAAGTGGGGCGGTTCTTCAGTGAGGCTGGCGCAGACACGTTCTTGGTTGATCGCGATGCAGCCAAACTCGAAGAAGCTAGGGCCGATACGGGCTGTCACGTTCTTAATACCGATGTTGCTGACTCACGCGACGTCGAAAGTGTTCTCGAAACAGTGATTTCACGGACCGGCCGCGTGGATGTGTTGGTCAACATGTCCCGCGTCAAGAAAATGGCAGGAATTTCTCGGTTTGAAATGTCGGGATGGTCGGGTCAGCGATCCCCAGGTGGACGTCGAGGGGCCGGTTCCAGGCGATGGCTTCGTGGGGCCGGATCGT
>Ga0164243_10008262_pt1 | contig 15397 bp, 13 predicted proteins | sample OricompcompostOP_FD_108781 | JGI IMG/M metagenome (GOLD analysis project Ga0164243, IMG submission 108781) | Organic Plus compost microbial communities from Emeryville, California, USA - Original compost - Organic plus compost (OP) | ecosystem: Engineered > Solid waste > Mixed feedstock >... | reverse complement strand
TATCAGAGATCTGCGCCTGTACGTTATCCTGCTTCTCGTGAAGCACATGCTGCCAGACGGCGCGTTCGGTAGAGGAGAGACGGGGAAGAATCAAGCGCCGTACCGTGAACTGTCGAGGATCGCTTGAGGCAAGCACTTGCCCTCTGCTATCCAGCAGGACGACAAAACCAAAGCGGGTATAGAGACTCACATCAATACTGTTACACTCTTTCTCATCAACATCGGAATAGGCAAACGGCTCATCCGGGGGAATATTTGCCAGATCAATACGCACCTGCGCACAGGCATTCTTCGCCGTCGAATGTTGCAGGACCAGGTTAATCGAGCGCATGTAATCATCCTGATCCTCCTGGGGAAGACTTTTCACTTCTTTGAGCACACTTTCCAGCATCGACGCTTCCTGCTTGAAGTGTTTCAAGACACGCTGCGGATACTTCGCAATCGCCACCTGTGCAACAAGACAAATTGCTAACGTCTCAAAAATAAGGAGAGAAACAATAGTAATAACCAGATAGGAAAGGGCCAACTTGACCTGTAAACCGAGGAAAAAGTGTCCTATCCGTCGCAACACGCTATAGATCAGCTTCATTGCTCACCATCCTATCCGGCACTGCCACAAATCTCTTTATCAGAGAGCGTTTTCTTAGAATGCATTTTGCCGAACCTGCCTTTATCATTATCATTTTTCAATATTCTTGCGAGCAAAAAACAGAGATTATTGAGGACATAAAGCCACCTTACAGTATAGGATCTATCCTGAACAATAGAACGCGACTATGGAGGGGTTTGTTCTCCCTCTTGAGAGCTGTTACCTGAATACCTGAAAACGTGCTATACTCACAGCCAAAAGAGAACATTATAAGAGCAGGAGAACGATAATGGCGGACATGTACCAGACAGAAGTAATCCCCCTTGATCCAGCACAGCCAGACGCGGCAATCATCGAGCGAGCCGCCACCATTCTACGTGGAGAAGATGTTGTTGTCTTCCCGACCGAAACCGTCTATGGCCTGGGAGCAGACGTTTTTCGGCCCAAAGCAGTCGAGCGCATCTTCGCGGCAAAAGAGCGCCCGTACAGTGACCCCTTGATTGCGCATATCATTGATGAACAGATGCTTGTTCGGCTAACAGCCAGCATTCCCCCTCTGGTGCACGAATTGGCCCGACATTTCTGGCCCGGTCCACTCACCCTGATCCTTCCAGCCGCGCCCGAGGTCCCTCGCACCGTCACGGCTGGCCTCGACACCGTTGCCGTGCGTATGCCAAGCCATCCGATCGCCCGGGCCCTGATTCGCGCGATGAACTCACCGATAGCTGCCCCGAGCGCAAACCGCTTTATGCATGTCAGCCCAACCACGGCACAGCATGTCTACCAGGACCTCGCAGGCCGAGTGCCGCTGATTCTGGATGCCGGACCATGCGCGGTCGGCGTTGAGTCAACCATTCTTGATCTCTGCGCCGAGGTGCCGACCATTCTACGTCCCGGTGGCGTCAGTCTTGAAGCATTACAAGCCGTCCTGCCTGATGTACAGGTCGCAAAAAAGCGCCCGACGGCTGACGAAGGGACGGCGATGAAATCTCCGGGACAGATGTTGATCCACTATTCGCCGCATGTGCCCGCATATCTTTTTGAGGGGAGCGACGAGCAGGTCCGAGCCGCGATGCAGCGCGAAGCTGCACGGTATAGCGCACAGGGGAAACAGGTTGGCGTCCTCATCGCAACCGAGGATATCGTAACCTTTCAACACAGCGGCCTCCATAGCTATGCGGCAGGCAGCCTCAAGGCTCCGGAAGAGGTCGCGGCGCGGCTCTTTGCCGGACTGCGCACGCTGGAAGATGCGGGAGTGGATGTGATTCTCTGTCGGAATTTTCCAGAAAAAGGCCTGGGACGTGCCGTGCGGGATCGGCTGTTGAAGGCAACAGGAGGGAAAATCATTTCAGCCTGAAAGCAGGAAGAGTGACAGAGGCGTATGGGAGTCGAACCCACCGAGGACCGCGCCGAGCGACCCTCCAGCCGTTTTGAAGACGGTGAGGCCCACCGGGACCCCTACACCTCCCTGTTTGTGTTGTCTATTGTGCCACTCTGCCCTGCTCCTGTCAAGCCAGTTGCTGAATGCGCTCAACGGAGACTTCGGTCAAATCCCGGACAACCAGATCTGCGGCCCGCAAGCCGGGAAGATCGCGCTCACCCACCACCGCGATGCAATACATGCCTCCGGCCCGAGCCGCCTGCACTCCGGCAACTGCATCCTCAATAACCAGCGAATGCGCAGGCGCGGCCCCCAGTTCCTCGGCGGCCTTCAGAAACACATCAGGGGCGGGCTTCCCATGCGGGACCGATTCGCCAGAGACCAGCGTGTCCAGGTAGCGATGAAGCCCAAGCACCTCACTGATCAGCTCGATATTCTCCATCGGGGTTGAGGAGGCCAGCGCCTGCCGGAAACCAGCCTCGCGTAGTCCACGCAGAAGCTCCTGTGCTCCCGGCAGAAAGGCGAGCGTTTCGCGGGCAAACTCGCGGAAATAGGCCTCCTTTTGATTGCCATAGGCCCGCACCTGTTCAGGGGTCGCCCCCTTGACCATCCGGGGAATAATGGCATCATTGCGCTGGCCGAATGTAGCCCAGAACTCCTCATCACTGTACGGGATTCCCAGATCTTCAGCCAATTTGTACCATGCCTTGCGATGAGCGTCTGCGCTATCTATAATCACGCCGTCCAGATCCCAGATAACGGCCTGTATCGTGTGTGACATGACGTTGTAAGCTCCTTCGCAGCTTTTTTCCCCATGATATCATATCCTATTCCTTCTGGGCCTCTTCATAGACGGTCACGCATTGACCATGATAGAATGGAGGCAGCTTATTTCCGAAAATCGCCCCCTCCTATTTGGTGGCAAACTTTATGCTATATGCTGAGTAGATATCAGATCTGTTTTGTCAGACACGTGCCTAGCATCTCGTCTGTCGGTTGCCCATAGCAGCCTGCTCCAGACGCTCGACAAACACAACCGTGTTGTGGCAAGAAACAAAAAATTTACTCACTACTTATTCTGAAACAAAAAAGATCGTATGCTCGCTGCATCCAGAGATGTGAGTGGGGTCATACAATCTGGAGGACTTTCTTTACTATGAGCAGCCGTCGTTTCTTTAATGAAGAAATAGAAACGCTCCCCAAAGAGAAACTGAAAGCCTTGCAGTTACAGCGATTACAGGCAACCGTTGAGCGCGTCTATCACCAGAATACCTTCTATCGTAAGCTGTATGATGAGGCAGGGGTTAAACCATCCGACATCCGTTCACTTGAAGACATTCAAAAGCTTCCCTTTCTGGAAAAGAAAACGGTTCGTGCCGCCTATCCCTACGGCGTGGCAATGAAACAGCCGGGAGGCGAAGACGGGGCCGTCGAACTGCATGCGACCAGCGGCACCACCGGAAAAAGTGTCCCGGTCTTCGCGACCATGAAAGACATTGAGCACTGGGCCGAACTGAACGCCCGCGAACTGTGGATGACCGGCCTGCGCCCCGGCGACGTCCTGATGAACTGCTATGGATATGGCCTGCCAACGGGCGGCTTTGGTTTCCACTACGGCGCGATGAAAATGGGCGTCATGGCGATCCCGATGGGTGCCGACGCACGCCAGTATGAGCGCCTGATTGACTTTATCTACGATTTTGGCGTTGCTGGCATGTGTATGACGCCCTCGGTAGGCCTCTATGTTGGCAACAAGGCCCGCGAAATGGGCATCGACTTCACCGACACGAAACTGAAAGTTGGTATCTTTGGCGCGGAGCCCTGGCCCTGGGAAACACGCCTCAAACTTGAGGAGTATTTCAACATCAAGGCCTACGATGAATTTGGCATGACCGAATTTCTTGGCCCTGGCATGACCTGCGAATGCGAGGCCCGCGACGGTATGCACGCCTGGGCTGATACCTTCCTGGTCGAGTGCATCAATCCCGAAACAGGCGAGCCCGTCCCCGAAGGCGAAGAGGGTGAGCTTGTCTGGACGTGGCTAGAGTCCGATGGCACGGCTATGATTCGCTATCGCAGCCGCGACCTCTCGCGCCTGTGGTGGGAAGAGTGCTGTACCTGCGGACGCACACATCCTAAAATCGGCTCGATTAAGGGACGTACCGATGATGCCGTGCTGATTCGCGGTCTGGTCGTCTTCCCGAGTCAGGTTGAGGCGGCACTGCTCCGCTTCCCGGAGACCGGCGTCAATTTCCGCATCGTCGTTGATCGCAAGAATGACCTTGACACGTTTGATCTGCTGGTCGAGGTCAAAGAGCCAACCATGCTCGCCAGCGAGGATCTGACCCGCCGTCTGCAAAAAGAGATGGCAGCCGCCGTCAAATCCGTGACCGGCAATACACCACATGTCCATCTGGTCGGGCCTGATACGCTGCCACGAGCAACCGGAGGCGAATCGAAAACCGCCAGCGCCCGTGTGGAAGATCGGCGAAAATAATCTGGTTTTATTCCAACGGGTTCAAAAACACACGAGAGAAGGCAGGGAAGACGCTGCCTTCTCTTTATCTGGCCGCCAAAGAGAGAAAGGGGAACTCTATGCAAACACCGTCATTTCTCCCATTGCGCCCACTCGGCAAGACAGGCTTAGAGGTCACAGCACTTTGCGTGGGCTGTGCACCGCTTGGGAACATGCCTGAAACCTTCGCCTACAGTGTCGCCGAAGAAACAGCTCTGGCAACCATTCGCGAGATTTTCCGCAGCCCGATCAATTTCCTGGATACCGCAGCCTCCTATGGCGATGGCGAAAGCGAGCGCCGCATTGGCATTGTCCTCAAGGAGCTTGGTGGGGTGCCGCAAGGATACGTTATCGCGACGAAAGCCGACCGTGATCTGAAAACGAATGAGTTCACGGGGGATCAGATGCGCCGCAGCGTTGAGCGTAGCCTGACCCTGCTCGGTCTGGAACAGTTGCCTCTCTGCTATCTTCATGATCCGGAATGGATCGGTTTTGAGGCGGCGATGGCTCCCGGAGGTCCGGTTGAAGCGCTACGCCGCTGTCAGGAAGAGGGCCTGATCCAGCATCTGGGCATCGCAGGCGGGCCCATCGACATGATGCAACGCTTTGTCGAAACCGATCTGTTCAGCGTTGCTATTTCGCACAACCGCTATACCCTGCTGAACCAGGAAGCCGGGTCGTTCTGGGATGTCTGCGTCAGGCATCAGGTAGCCGCGGTCAATGCCGCCCCATATGGAAGCGGGATGCTTGCCAAAGGCCCAAGCAACTACCCGCGCTATATGTATGGCGAAGCCTCTCCCGAGCTGATCGATCGCGCGATCAGGCTTGAGGAGATCTGTAAACGCTATGGCCTCCCTCTGGCGGCGGTTGCACTTCAATTCTCCCTGCGTGATTCGCGGATCGCCAGCACAATTGTCGGGATGTCAAAACCGGAGCGGCTGCATGAAACGATCGCACTGGCTCAGCTCTCGATACCAGATGAGCTCTGGTCCGAAGTGGAAGCACTGGGCCCCGCTCAGCGCTAGCCGTGCCAGCAACAGGCGAGTCTGGGATTTCAGACTCGCTTCCCTGCTAGACATGCTCTCCCAGAAATGCTTTCAGTTGAGCACTCCGCTTCAGCCGATCCAGCACATTGCGCTTCACCCGATAGACATCTTCAATCGAGGGGAATAAATCGGCATACCGCTGCTGGATATCGCGAGGAGTCAAGCCCTGCACATAGACACAATGAAGGATGATACACTCGTCACGTCGAGTTAACGAGGCCAGCAAGTGCCAGAGTCCCTCCGCGTCCAACCGCTCAACCACACCCTCCGCCGGATCTTCAATGCGCGGCTCCGCCACCACCTCATCAATCTTCAATTCATACATATTGCGCACCTGCTGACGCCGCAATTCATCCAGAACCGTGCTGCGCACACACAGCTTCAGGTAGGCCATTAAAGCGGGAAGTGAGGCAATAGAGGTGAATTTCTGCGCTCCACAACTTCGGGCAAAACGCGCAAACGTCTCATTGGCCAGCGATTGCGCATCCTCCCGCGAGAGCAAAAGCGCAGGCGCACACTGATGTATCCAGGAAATGACCAGGTGGTTATACAGTGTCAGAATATATTGCCATGCCTGTTCATCCTGCTCCACGATTGCCCGGCGGAAAAGCTCCCAGGCATATCGATTCTCAGTCAGCCGTGAATGCAGCAGGCTCCGGCTTTCGCGATATGCTTCTTGAGCCAGCACAGCTAAGGAGAGATGCGACGGCTCCATACACGCTCTTTCACGGCATAAACAGGAAGGCTCAAGAGAAATGGCTTGTTTCATTCGGCTACTCCCCCAAAAGCAACAAATCCGCCCACGTTCATAGAGCTTTATTTCTCCTGGTCAAGTAACAGCGAGTTCAGGGCCGACCGCCTGATACGATGACGACGCCGCACGCCTCCATCTTTGAGAGGCAGAGGCACCGCTTCCAGGCTCCCCTGTCTGATCCAGCGCCTGACCGTCGTTGGATCAACCTTCAAGATTTTCGCGACCTCACCAACGGTAAGGAATTCGTCTTCAAACTTCTCTTCTGCATACTCCTGCATTATATGTACTCCTTTGCACCAATAAAAATTCTGTCTGACGCCACTCAGAAAGAATGTCGTCAGTATGTCGGGTTGTAAAGTAGTCATATAAGAAACGCCTGTGACGTTCCTTCCTTCCATCTACACGTCTGCTTTTCGGAGAAAGAAAAACATTGCTGTCTCTTATTGTGTAAGAACTTTCCCCTTGAATACTCTGCAATATTAGACACGTAAAAGGATGCTACATTGCTTCAATACGCCCTATTTCTCCCATCAGTCAGCTTCACTCCTCTCAAACGTTCCTCATAAAGCTACCTATCAGACACGAGTGAATAGAAGTAGCAACTTTTGCACCTTTCTCCACAGTACAGACGGGATCGCCAGCAAAAAGTCACAGTTTTTTCACAGAGATTCAAAAAAGACAGAGAAATTCAGGAGGACAAGAAGAGGAGAGCAGCGCTCTCTCTCTTCTTCCAGCGCTAATGCTGCGTCTCTGGAGGCGGTACGTCTCGCTCTATTCCTGTTGACACCTGTTGTAACAACAGGGAATTTCGGGAGTGAAATAAGTTTGCGTTCGCCGTTTTCCTGTTTCGCTTCCAGCAGGGTAAAGGCTCCGACGACCGAATGAATCTCGCCCTGGTACTCACCCACGCGTACCCACTGCCCGGGACGCCAGCGCTGCCGCACATAATAGCCAGCGATCACATTTCGCGCAGCCTCACGCGCTCCCCATGCGAATGTCAGCGCAATAGCCAGACCGATCGCGGCGATCAAGATGGTAAAGCTGGTCGTCAACACGGTAGTATCGACCCCGATGGTTGAAATGGCGAGCACCACAACCAGCGTCATCAGCAGATATTCCAGGAAGCGGCCCAGAGCGCCCCCATAGCTGATATTGGCTCCCCTTGCGACCGTTCCAACGGCGGTCCCGACGAAACGTGCCAGCATCGAGCCGAAAATGATAATCAGCCCGGCGCTAATGGCAACCGGAATAAACTGCAACACGCGCTGAAGCAGATCGGCAACCGTTGAAAGCCCCATTAATTGCACAGCCGAGGTGGCGAAGCTCAGCAGGAGAAAGAAGAAGACTATCTGCGCCAACAAGCGCGAAAGCGGCGTCCGAATGCCCAGGCCTTGCAGCGCCCCGGTAATTCCCGCCCGCGTCGCGAGCTGTTCCACACGCAAATGCACCAGCAGAAAGGACAAAAATCTGCGCACCGCCCAACTGAGAAGATAGCCAACAAGCAAGATTACCAGCCCATTGACCATACGAGGGAGAAAGTCGAGAATCTGGGTCAAAATCTGGTACAGCGTCTTGAAGATAAGCTGCGGGTCCATCTGTGATCCTTTCTTGCAACGATCAGGCCAGACCCGGCGTGCCAGCAGCGGGATCAATCAGCCCAACAAGCAACCGCACCAGTTCAAGTAGCCAGAAAAGCAGCCCCTGAGACGAGAGATCTACCAGCTCGCGCCCGGCATACGACGTGAGATCAAGGAACTCGCGTCCGGTATGCACGGTTCTGAGCCGGGCAAAGACAGCCTTCTCAAGCCCCATTGGAACCTGCACGGCCTCTGCCTGAAAGAAGCGAAGCAGCTTCCGTACTTCCCAGGCACGCTGAATCACCTCGGGTATGTCAGGGTACGCACGCAACGCGGCATCAAGATCCTCATCAGCAAAATCACGAAGTAAACGTTCTATCCACAACAACACTTCTTCATCTCGCATACAAACCCCTATCCTCCTTAACTACATTGTGGAGAGCGAAAGACGCTGACGCGCCTTTGTTTTCACTTTTTCACACATTTGAATAAACTTTTTCTGAAAAGCTAATCGGGCACGATGAATGCGCATTTTAACCGTGCTTTGTTTCTCCTCTTCCACCTCCAGCACCCGCGAAATCTCTTCATATGGCCGCCCCTCAAAATCGCGCAGCACCAGGGCCACGACCTGCTCGCGTTTGAGCTGACACAATACCCGTTGGATGCACTCGCGAAGCTCGGCCCGTAACACACTATCCTCCAGGCCCGCGACAGCTACCGGCTGGGGCTCGGGGAGAGAGATTTCATTTGACTTGCGACGCTGCATCTTTTCTAGAGCGTCAAGTGCGGTATTGGCGGCAATGCGATAGAGCCAGCCAGGAAACGAGGATGCTTTTTCCAGTCGAGGCAAACCGTTGTAGACCTTGAGAAACACTTCCTGGGTGATATCCTCGGCATCTTCCCTTTGATGAACGACCCCATAGACCACACGATACACCTGGTGCATATAGCGTTGAACGAGTAGCTCATAGCTTCCTGTGCTGCCCGGTAACTCCTGTTTACAACGAGCAACCAGCTCCTTATCAGAAAGCGTAGAAAGAACCATCTTTCACAACCCCCACAAAAAAGCATGCACAATACATTTTGATATATCTACTGGAATCAGTATACGCTTCTATAGAGAATTTGTCCAGATATATACTATTTTAGCTTAAATTCCATATCACCAGAAACGAACATTTAGGACAAATATGATTCTGACAACTCGAACCCTGCACTCGCCCCCCAAAAAAGAAAGCAAGGAAACGCGCTCACCGAGAACAGTTCCCTTGCATTCTTTGTCGATATTGCCTGACTACATATCTCCCCGCACAACATGAGCGATACTGGAAGCATGCGACACAACCCGGCTCATCGCATTCAAGAATTCCAGGTGCAGAGCGCTCGACTCCACACTAGGCGGTAGTTTCGACTGAAGCCGCTGTAAATGTCGCAAGCGGAACTCGCGTTTCATCTGGCTGAGCTGCGCCTTACGCTCAAAGAACTCGTCCGCCAGCGTTGGATCTTGAGCCGCCAGCGCCGCCAACGCTTGCTGGAGCGCCGTAGTGACCTCGGAATGGTAGGTCACAAGCTCATTCCATCCCTCCTGTGAAAACGAGATCTGTTTGCGCCACTTGCGCCGTGCGACCCGCATGCACTGTCGGTCGATAATATCGCCGATCGCCTCCAGATCGGTCACGATGCAGAGCAGCGCGATCTGCCGCCGCTTCTGTTCGGGCGTCATCTTATCCTCAGCCAGTTGCGTCAGATACCGCTTGACGGCATCCTCCATTTCATCAAGCTGATCGTCCATCTTCCCGATCAGTTGCGGCTCCTCATTGCCATTCCGCACAAAGGCGCGAATACTGCGCCTGAACATGTTCGTGACAATGTCGGTCATGCGCAGGATTTCACGCGTCGCCTGTCCCAGAGCCAGCGCCGGCGACTGAAGCGCCGCCGGATCAAGCCCGGGTTGCGACTCCTCAACGGAAGCAGGCATCAGCTTTGTCGCCAGCGAGGCCAGCGGCTGCGCCAGCGGGACAAAGACCACAGCCAGCAGCACATTAAAGAAAAGATGTCCCAGAGCGACCTGCATCCCTGCATGCACGGGCAACATAGCCAGCAAATCAGTCAGAGGGGTCAATGCAACCAGCGCGACGACAGCCGCGAGTGACTTGGTGCCGGTGTGAATCAGCGCGAGCCGCCGCCCTTCAATCGCCTCGTGCCCCATCGATGTTAACAGGGCAATGATCGTCGTGCCAACGTTCGCCCCGAGCATCAAGGCAACCGCCCCATCTAAAGGCAGCGAGCCATTAGAAGCCAGCACCAGCACAATACCGATCGTGGCCGTACTTGAAGAGAAGATGACAGCAAGCACAAGCCCGATCAGCGCCAGCACAATCGGCGCGTCTGTTAACCTCTGCAACAGTTCCGCAGTGATCTCATTCGATGTAATGGGCTTACTTCCAGCCTGGAGCGCCGCCAGCGCCAGCAAAATCAGGCCGAAACCAACAAGTGCCCCTCCGAGTTCCCGCTTCGATGTCTTGCGTGTCAGCAAGGCGATAGCAGCAGCCAGACCAACAATGATCAAGGCATAATCGGTAATGTGAAAGGCGAGCAATTGAACCACCAGGGTAGAGCCGACATTGGTTCCTAAAAGCATGATAATAGCGACACTGAGAGGCATCAATTGCGCCCCCACCAGACCAACTAGCAAGGATGAGGTGGCACTTGAGCTCTGCGTTAACGCGGTTGTCAGTACCCCCACACCGAAAGCCGCAAGCGGCTGTTTATAGAGCGCCATTGTCGCGCTACGTAGCCGGCTACCGGCCAGCCGCTGCATCGCATCGGCCATTTGATGAACCCCATAGAGCAACAAACAGACGCCACTCACCAGCAATCCCAGAACTGCCGTAGGATTTGCGGTGTTGAACATGACCCCCTCCCTTCCTGAGATAAGGCGACCCGCCAAACAGTCGCAAACGTCACATCATGTGAATCTGGAAACAGAATTTGCTGAAATACCTATTCCAGCCGAAGTAGCAAGAGGCAACGATCACACAAAGGGGAAGCAGCGATCCCCGGGAACCCACAACCACAAACCTACAAAAACCATCCGGTCGATGCCACACTGTGTTAAATCAATATTAAGAGAATGTTAAGGCAGTGTTAAATATACTATACCATGTTGCCTGTCCTTTGGCAAGCAGAGGCGCGCTTACCCGGCTGCCAGGAGACAGAGAGCAGCCCGGGAGAAGGCGAAAGGAAAGAACGCCTCTGAAAAACATGCTCCCAGCGTGGGGAAAAAGGAGTCTCATTCCTCCCGAGAAACCCCCATTGTAAGCCACCTGGACAAAGCACGGACGACAGTATATAATACCGTCTCTAGAGATAAGGTCCCGGAGAAAGTTTCTATTTCCTTATGCATAGTTCAAAAGTAGATCAGCAAATTGGACTCGAAGAGAGGCGTTAACGATGACCACGACGAATATTCCGCGCGGTAAATATCATATTTGGACGGTCGGCTGCCAGATGAACCAGGCCGACTCGCAGCGCATCCAGGCCATATTAGAGGATTTGGGCTGGGAAGAAACGGGTATGGATCAAGCAAATCTCGTGGTCCTCAATACCTGTAGCGTGCGCCAGGCTCCCGAAGAGAAGGCTCACAACCTGCTGGCACAGCTCAAGCGAGTCAAGGAGAAACGTGACGACCTGCTTGTCGCGCTGATGGGCTGTATGATTGGCAAACAAAAAACCATTGATGAGCTCAGCAAGCGATACCCACATATCGACCTCTTTATGAAGGTAGAGCAGGCCGACATTTTGCCGCGGTTCCTGGAAGAACGCTGGACCCCTATCTCTGGAGCAGGCTGTCTGGATATTGAATTCATGGACAACGAGCAGCCGGCCGCAACTCCTGTAGCACCCGCACAGATCACACCGACATTCGCAACTTCCTTTAATAGGACCGGAAAACGCACTGTTCTGCCGATGGCAATCGTGCCTAAACCTGGCGAGCGCGTCGCACACTATCCGACCAACATTCCACCACAGGCGCACGCCAAGCCAACCGCATGGCTCCCGATTGTGCTCGGCTGTAATAAAGTCTGCACCTATTGTATTGTTCCCTATCGCCGAGGCCGCGAGCGCAGCCGGCCGATTGATGAGCTGATGGTTGAGGCCCGTACTCTGGTTGACAAGGGAGCGAAAGAACTGACCTTGCTTGGTCAGACTATTGAGGCATATGGGCTTGACCTGCCCGGGCAGCCAAATCTCGCCGACTTGATGGAGAGCCTTAGCGAGATCGAAGGGCTGAAGCGCATCCGCTTTATGACCTCCTACCCGCGCCATATGACAGACGACATGATCCGCCGTATGGCCGCTATGCCGAAGGTCTGCGAGCACCTGAACATTCCCGTTCAGGCCGGACATAACGATACACTCAAGCGTATGAAGCGCGGCTATACTATAGAGGAATACTGCGAGCGCATTGACCGCGTACGCGAGCTATGGCCGAAAGCCTCGCTCTCAACAGATATTATTGTCGGTTTCTGCGGAGAGACAGAGGAAGAGTTCCAGACAACCCTTGATATGCTGGCAAAGATCCGTTTCGATGTCGTCCATGTTGCAGCCTACTCTGTACGCCCCGGCACTGTCGCGGCACGCTGGGAAGATGATATCCCGCTGGCCGAGAAGAAGCGCCGCCTGCATGCAGTGGAAGAGCAACAGGCCAGAATTGCCCTGGAAATCAATCAACCGCTGGTAGGCAGTATCGAAGAAGTGATGGTTGAAGAGATCAACACCTCTCGTGGCCTTCAGCAATGGAAGGGACGCAACCGCACGAACAAACTGGTCTTCTTCCCCGCACCTGACGATAGAGATATCAAGCCGGGAGATCTGGTCAATGTGCGTATTGAACGAGCGACAGCCTGGTCCCTTCAGGGGTGCGCGGTTGCTGAACCTTCCTTCACGTAATCGGGACTACAAATAATAACATCATGGTGATGATGGAGGTGTCGTTCGATGACGCAAGCCCTTTCAACCGAAGATAAAGCTCGCTTAAAGAAACAATGGACTGAAATCGCCATCAAGCAGGCGCAAGAGGGACAATGGGAAGAAGCGATCCAGACCAACAAGAACATTCTGGGCTTCTTCCCCAGCGAACCAGATGCGCTCAATCGTCTCGGCAAAGCCTATAGCGAGCTAGGCATGTACGCCGAGGCACGAGATGCCTATAACCAGACACTCAAATTTAGCCCGAACAACACTATCGCGAAAAAGAATCTTGAGCGTCTGGCACTGCTTCAGGACACCCAGGAACGCAAACCTACCCCGGTGACAGACAGGATTGATCCACGGCTCTTCATTGAGGAGACCGGCAAGACCGGTGTGACCGATCTGATCAACCTCGGCCCTGCCTCCATTCTCGTGAAAATCGGGGTAGGAGATCGTGTGCAGTTGCGCGTCAGCGGTCATTCTCTGCTGGTGTATAATGCAGCAGGTGACGAAATCGGACAGGTTGAACCCCGTCTGGCAAATCGCCTGATTACCTTCATGGAACATGGGAACCGATACGCAGCAGCTATTCTTGGAACCGAGAATAACCAGGTCCGTATTATCATTCGCGAGGAGTACCAGCATCCCAGTATGTTCGGTCGCGTCAGCTTCCCCTCCCAGGGCAGCAGCGATACGATCCGCGCATATATTCGTGGCTCTGCGGTTCGCTACGAGCATGATGATGATGACGAGCTTGGCAATGATGACGAGTACTATGATAGCGGAGACGAAAGCGACGAGCTCAGCGACGCCGATTTCGATTCTTCGCTTGAAATAGAAGATTAATGCAGTCAGAGGAGGTTTCTATATGAATAAAACGAAAAAAGTTGCCTGGCATAAACACTTGAAGAAAAAACGGAAGATGAAAGAGAGACAGCAACAGCAAAAAGCCGCAACAGCAACCCGCCGCTAGTCGGCTTTCCCTTATTTTCTCGCATTGCTGTATCACAGCAACCTTTTGAGTGTGCACAGAAGAGTGTGAAGGCAACATCACTCACGTTTCTGGAACTACACACGCTCCATGAACGAGGGATGAAGCCTGCACTCCTCTCTCGTAGGGGTGGCCTTCCACGGCTGCCGGGGATGAAAGAAACAGTGGGAATACAGTGTGAGCTATGAGCAGTCTTCCACCTTCCATCTCATCGGCCTCAGTCCGCAATATTCTCACGCTGCTCGCCTCACGCGAAGCCCAGCTGGTGGCGGGGTCAGGCGGGCTGGAACGCCGCGTTACCTGGGCTTGTCGCATGCGCGTACGCCTGCCAGCCTTTGAAAGCGTGCAGGGGGGCGAACTGGCCCTGCTCGCCCTTTCACAGCTACGACGACTGGATGAAACACTTCCCCGCCTGCTCAAAAGCTTGCAGAAAGCAGGCGTCGCAGCGGTCGGAGTTGCCGCCCCCGATCTCTCAGCCCTCGACCCGGAAGCCATCTCCTTTGCCGATCAGCAGAACTTTCCCCTGATCCTCCTGCCTGCCAACAGCCACCTCGAAGAGATTGAGCGCGAAGTCATTACCTTTGTTGTCAGCTTCAGGGGCGAAATCGAGCGCAAAGCCACCGAGATTGCTCATCATCTGATGCAATTGAGCGTTCAGGGTGCCGGCATTCAGGGCGTCTGTGATTATCTGGCGCAGAGCCGGGAAAAATGGGTCATTGTTCAGGACTCAAGCGGCGAGGTTCGGGTTCAAGCCACGCCCGACTCAGCGCGACCGCTTGAGCTTCCAGCCAGCTTCTCCGACGATTTTCTGCATCAGCGCTCGCTGACCCGCATCACAGAACCGATCCAGATTCGGCACGAGGTGGTAGGCTCGATCTCATTGATCGGCCCCGAAAGCGACTTCGACTTTCTGGAACGCATTATTCTCGGGCAGGTTGTCCCGGTGCTGGCACTGGAAGTGGCCCGGGAACGCGAACGCAGCGAGGTCGAGAATCGTTATCTTGTCGAGGCATTCACCAATATTATTCGCGGCACCTACCAGAGCACAGAGGAAATGCTGGCTCGCGCTCGCATTCTTGGCTACGATCTCGCCCAACCAGAGGTTGTTGCGATTTTCGAGCTTGCCGAGGAGATCCCCGATTTTCGCCCCGGCGATCCGGCAGCACTGTGGGGACGCCGCATCCGCGAAGAGCTACAACGCGACTGGCGCGGCTGCTGGATACTGGTCGAGCGACGGCGCGTGCTGGCCCTGCTCCCTGCCAGTGTGGCAGACGAGAATGAGCGCGAAAAGACAATCTATACCCGGCTGGAGCGCATCTTCACCCGCACCAATAAAGGCACTCCGCTCTCGTGCGGCATCGGGCGCATCGCTAACACGCTTGAGATGATCCCGCAATCGTATCGAGAGGCTCAACGAGCGCTGGAAATAGGCCGCCGACTCTTCGGAGAAGGGAAAATCCACTCGTTCGCACGGCTTGGCATCTATCGCCTGCTCTTCCACCTCGATGGACACAGCGAGCTAGACGCCTTCTACCGTGAAACGCTTGGTCCTCTGCTACAGCATGATAGC
>Ga0164243_10008261_pt1 | contig 15400 bp, 16 predicted proteins | sample OricompcompostOP_FD_108781 | JGI IMG/M metagenome (GOLD analysis project Ga0164243, IMG submission 108781) | Organic Plus compost microbial communities from Emeryville, California, USA - Original compost - Organic plus compost (OP) | ecosystem: Engineered > Solid waste > Mixed feedstock >... | reverse complement strand
AGGCAGCCGGCTGGAGCCGGGAAATATCGCCTATGTCCGGCAGCAGGAACCGCTTGGCCTTGGCCACGCCGTATGGTGCGCCCGGGACCTGATCGGCGACGAGCCCTTCGCGGTGCTGCTGGCCGACGAACTGCTGTGGAACCCGGCCTCGCCCTGCCTCAAGCAGATGCGCGACGTGTATGAAGCCAAGGGCGGCAACGTCATCGCCGTGCTGGAGGTGCCGCAGGACCATACCCACCGCTACGGCATCGTCCGGCCCGGTGCCATCGAAGGTGCGGTCACTGAAGTGGCCGGGCTGGTGGAAAAGCCGAAGGCCGAAGACGCGCCTTCGCGGCTCGCAGCGGTCGGGCGCTATATTCTGCAGCCCGACGTGATGGGCATACTCGCCTCGGGCGACCGCGGCGCGGGCAACGAGATCCAATTGACCGACGCCATGGCCAAGCTGATCGGGCGGCAGCCCTTCCACGCGCTGACATTCAGCGGCGTCCGCCACGATTGCGGCGACAAGGCCGGCTACATCCAGGCGAACATTGCGCTGGCGCTGGAGCGTGGCGACATCGGTCCGGCGGTGCGTGAGTTCATCGCCACGCTGTGAACGGCGGGCAGGCCTTGCTTCGCTCGGCGCGCTGAGTAAGCCTGCCGGCGCTTCCGGGAGACCCGACCACGCATAGCCTGCCCATCTTCCTCCGCCTGACCGGCCGGCCGGTTATCCTGACCGGCACGGGGGCCAGCGCCGAGGCCAAGCGACGGCTGCTGGAACGCGCCGGCGCACGCGTGGTGGACGAAGATGACGGGGAAGCCATGCTGGCCGTTGTCGCCGACGGCGATGAGGCGACCGTGATGCGGCTGAGGGCGAGGCGGATTCTGGTCAACGCCACCGATCGGCCGGGGCTGTGCGACTTCACCCTGCCCGCGATCGTCGATCGCGATCCGGTGCTCGTTGCCGTCGGAACGGGCGGCGCGTCCGCCGGGCTGGCCAAGGCGCTGCGCCAGCGATTGGAAATCCTGCTGCCCGCGTCGCTGGGCCGGCTCGCAGAGGCTTTGCAAAGCGCGAGGGACGCCATCAGGCAGCGCTGGCCGGACAGCGATGCCCGCCGCAGGGCGATCGATGCCGCACTCGATGCCGGTGGGCCGATCGATCCGATGGCGGACCAATGGGCGGACGCGGTCGATCATTGGCTGGCCGATGGTGGTGGATCGCATGATACGGCATTGACCACGATCCGGTTGCGCTCACCGGACCCGGACGATCTGACGCTGCGCGAGGCGAGGCTGCTGGGCCGATGCGACCGCGTCTATTATCGGCCCGACATTCCGGCCGCCATTCTGGATCGCGCGCGCGCGGACGCCGAGCGCATCGCCGGAGCGGCCCCGGCTGAGGTTCCACCCGGCCTGTCGCTGGACATAGTCTGGGCGGAATGACGGGGATGATCGGATGAGAAGCTGGTGCTGGGCCTTTGACGGCGATGGCGAACCGCGACCCCGCACCATCGACCGCAAAGGCGCGGCCGTGCCCGAAAGCGGCTTCGTCTGGTGCCATCTCGACGGCAGGCTGTCCGAGGAGCGCGACTGGCTGGAGGCGGAAAGCGGCCTCGCGCCGGGCATCATCTCGGCCTTGACGGCGGTGGAGACCCGGCCGCGTGTCGAACCGATCGGCGATGGCGCGCTGGTCAACCTGCGCGGCCTCGGCACGACGCCCGACGAGGATCCCGACCCGCTGGTCTCCATCCGCCTCTGGGCCGAGAAGGGACGCGTGATCTCCGTCGGTTTCCGCACGCTTGCCGCATCGGACACGGTGCGCGACCAGATGCAGGCCGGGCGCATCCATGATCCGGGTGACCTGATCGCGGCGCTCGCGATGGCGATCACGGACACGCTCGACCCGGTCGTGGCGGCCATGGGCGATTCGATCGATACCTGCGAGGCCGATCTCGATCCCAACCGAATTTTCGCCATGCGCCGGATGATTGCGCGCGCCCGATCGGACGCGATCCAGTATCGCCGCTTCGTCGCGCCGCAGCGTCAGGCGCTGGAACGGCTTTCCGCCCTCGACGCGGGCTGGCTGGAAGAAGAGGATCGGATGCATCTGCGCGATGCCGCCGATCGCTTCGCCCGGATGACCGAGGAGCTGGAAGCCGTGCGGGAACGGGCGGCGCTGCTCCACGAGCAGCTGACCGACCTGCGCGCCGAACAGATCGACACCCGCACGCTCATCATCTCGGTCGTGGCGCTGGTTTTCCTGCCGCTCACCTTCCTGACCGGCCTGCTCGGCATGAACGTGAAGGGCATTCCCTATGCCGATGCGTCCTGGGCGTTCTGGGGCGTGGTCGGCGTCTGCGGCATGCTGGCGGCGGCGATCACCGCCTATTTCCTCAGAAGGCACTGGTTCCGCAATTAGGCGGCCCGTTCAGGCGGCAAGCGACTCCGCCGGCTCGGTCTCCTCGATCCAGCCGCCACCCAGCAGCCGGTCTCCCGCATAAAGCACCGCCGCCTGGCCGGGCGCGACGCCATATTCGGGCTGGTCGAACAGGACCGTTCGTCCATCGAAGCACGCCGGAACCGGCTTTGCCATGGATCGGACCTTCACCGTCATCGGTCCATCATGGCCTTCGCCCAGCCAGTTGACCTCGCCGATCCGGGCTGCGGCAACGGCAAGCGCCCGGCGCGGGCCGGCGACGACGCGGCGGCGTTCCGGGTCGAGCCGCACGACGTAGAGCGGCTCGGGCTGACCGCCGATCTCCAGCCCGCAGCGCTGCCCGACCGTATAGTGAACCAGCCCGCGATGGCGGCCGATGATGCGTCCGGCAAGATCGACGATGTCGCCGCCCTCGTCGGCTTCGGGACGGATTTTGCGCACGACGGACGCATAGTCGCCGTCGGGCACGAAGCAGATGTCCTGGCTGTCGGGCTTGGCTGCGACGCCGAGGCCCAGCTCGGCCGCGATCTCGCGCACGCGCGGCTTGGCGATGCTGCCCAGGGGAAAGCGCAGATAGTCGAGCTGGTCGCGCGTCGTTGCGAACAGGAAATAGCTCTGGTCGCGTGCGGGATCGGCAGGACGGTGCAATTCCGCCCCGGCCGGGCCGATCACGCGACGGACATAATGGCCGGTGGCCAGGCAGTCCGCGCCCAGATCGCGGGCAATCCCCAGCAGGTCGGTGAACTTCACCCCCTGGTTGCAGCGAACGCAGGGTATTGGCGTGCGCCCGGCCAGATAATCGTCGGCGAAGCGGTCGATCACCCCCTGGCGGAAGGCGCTCTCATAATCGAAGACATAATGGGCGATGCCGAGGCGGTCGGCGACCGCGCGTGCGTCGCGGATATCCTGTCCGGCGCAGCAGCTTCCCGTCCGGCCGGTGGCCGCGCCATGGTCGTAGAGCTGCAACGTGACGCCGATCACCTCCGCCCCGCTCTGCGCGGCGAGCGCGGCCACGATCGAGCTGTCGACGCCGCCCGACATGGCGACGACGATCCGCGCGCCCTTCAGCGACGCTCCCGAAGCGAAGCCGGCGATCTGGAAATCGGCATCCATGGCGGCGCCCATAAGCGATTTCCGCTCCGAACGGAACCGGATCATCCTTTACGGACCCTTCAGACATTTGCGCTAGCAATCGTTACGGGCAGACAGGTTCGGCGAGGGAATAGCGCAAGGGAATGGATCTCGGTTTTTCCCTTCGCGAAGCCAGGCGCCGCGCCGCGCCGGTGGGCAGGCTGACGTCGCGTGCCGCCCATGCGCGCCTGATCGCCGGTCTCGCGGCGGCGCAGGCGGCAACCCCTACGGCCCGGGTCGCAGCCCGGTTGCCGCAGGCCGGGCCGATCGACCCTGACCCGGTGGAGCCGCTGGTGACGCTGCTCGCCGGGGAACGTGACTGGGAAGCCGCTCCCGATGCGCTGGGGGGCAGTTTCCATCCGGGTGCAGCGCGCAGGCTGGGACCGGGGCCGACGTAAAGGAAGATGAAAAGGGCTTTTACCTTCGCGGGTTAGGCTTCGTTCAACATATTGTGACTACACAATAAAAGGAAAACATAGGGCCAGCTACGGCCGAGTACGAGGTAGAGCATGATTGAAAACCAGAAGATCCGTCCGGCTCAGGTCATCGGCCCGCTTGGCGAACCGCTGACGCTGGAAAGCCTGCCGCCGCCGACCACGACCCGCTGGGTCGTGCGCCGCAAGGCGGAAGTGGTCGCGGCGGTGAACGGTGGATTGCTGACGGTCGATGAGGTGTGCGAGCGCTATGGCCTGACCCTGGAGGAATTTGCCGGCTGGCAACGGGCGGTGGATCGTTCGGGCATGCCCGGGCTGCGCGTCACGCGCATCCAGCACTACAAATCGCTCTACGAACGTCAGCAGAAATACTGAATCGGCCGATCTGGATTGCGGAAGGCCCGGCGACCGGCGTTGCCGGGCCTTCGCTTTTTGTCGGTCCTCGGGTTCGCTGTCGGGAACCAATGTCGTTACCCGCGCGTATCAGCGTCGACACAAGCCGCACGAACGGGATGGGCTGGCAGTGTCGGCCATGCCTGATCGCGTGCCGCAACGGAGGGCAAGATGGGAATCATTCTTTGGTTGATTGTCGGCGGTGTTATCGGCTGGCTGGCGAGCATCGTCATGCGTACCGACGCGCAGCAGGGCATCCTCCTGAACATCGTCGTCGGGATCATCGGCGCCTTTGTCGGCGGCCTGATCTTCAGCGGCGGATCGATCAACAGCGCGCCGCTGACGCTGTATTCTTTCCTGGTGTCGCTGCTGGGCGCGATCATCCTGCTGGCGATCGTCAATCTGGTTCGGCGCGGCAGCGTCCGCTGAGACCCTGAACTGCTATAGGAGAGGATGGGGCCGTGCCGGCTGTCCGGCGCGGCCCCTTCTGCAAGCGGATCATTCCAGCTCGAAGCTGACGTTCAGTGTGACCTCCAGCTTCTGTTCCCCGGCCTCGATCGCCGTGTCGGCCGCCTTTTCCGCCCGCATCGCCATGACGGGCATCGGCATCGGTGGCTGATAGCCCCCGCCTTGCTCACTGATCGCCAGGATGCGCTTCACCCGAAGGCCGGCTGCCGAGGCATAGAGGTTGGCCCGCTCGCGCGCTGCGCCTATCGCCGCGGTCCGCGCCTCGTCCAGCGCTTCTTCGGGCTTGTCGATACCGAAGCTCGGACCCTGGATCTGGTTCGCTCCCTGCGACACCAGCGCATCGAGAATCGAGCCCGCCCGCTTCACGTCCCGGAAACGGACGCTCACCTGGTTGGATGCCTGGTAACCGGTGATGACTGGCGGCTGATTGTCGCCATAGCGATATTGGGGATGCAGGCTCAGCGTGCTCGTCTGGATGTCGCGGTCCGCAAGCCCGGCCTTCTTCAGCGCCGCGATCACCGCCGCCATCCGGTCCGCATTCTCGGTCATCGCCGCGCCGGCCGTCGCGCCTTGCGTGACGACGCCGGCATTGATCGTGGCGATATCGGGCGTGCGTGAGACGCTGCCCTGCGCGACGATGTCCAGACGGGTCCCCTGGATCACAGGAACGGGTGTCGACGGCAGCGTCTGGGCCTGCACGCCGCCGGCCGCTCCTGCCGCAGCCGCCATGGTCAGCATCGCCTGAATGGTTCTCATCCTATTGTCTCCATGTCCTTTCAGCCTCCGCATGCCGGCCGGCTGCTGCCGCTTCCTCTCCCATCGCCGCGCTGCACCGCGGCTGAACGCCGTCGACAGCCGGCGGACAGAATATCAGCGGCTGCGCACATGCATGATGACGCGATACAGGATGAGCAACACCACCGCGCCTGCCGTGGCCGCGCCATATTCGCGCACCCATCCCTCCACGCTGACATTCAGGATCACCGCGATATAGCCGGCCAGCAAGGCGCCGGCGATGCCGAGCAGAATCGTGACGATGAAGCCGCCCGGATCGCGGCCGGGCAGCAGCAGCTTGCCGAGCACGCCTGCAACAAGCCCGATCAACAGCCATCCCAGCACACTGTGATTCATCGTCTCTGCTCCCTTTGTGCCATTTTGCTGCTATGGTGCGCCGGCCATGGCCAGCCTTGCAAGGCGCGATTGGGTCCGATCCGTACCTTTTGACACCGAAAAGACACAATATCGCTGCATGTGTGCCCGCCCGCTTGAGGCGGGTGATTTATTAAGATAATACAGCTTCCCGGCGGATAGGCGTGTGGCCGTGTGCCGCGGGGTGGAAAGATGAAGGCAATGAACGTCGAGCAGGGTTACTGGCGCAAGCGCGCTGATATTGTCGAGCCGGCCGGCAGCGAGGAAACGGCGCTTGGCGGCAAGCGGCGCCGGCTTCTGATCATCGCGGCGATCGTCGCCGGCCTCGCCGCGCTTGCCTTCTACATGTTGGCGGGCGGCGAGGATGCAGTCCCGCAGGCTCCAGCCCTGCCGCGGGTCACGGTGATCACGCCCGGCCGTCAGGCGGTCACGAATCTCGTGTCCGCCACCGGCAACCTCGCCGCGCGACGCGACATGCCCGTCGGCGTCGCCGGCGAAGGCGGCGAAGTGACGCGCGTGCTGGTGGAGCCCGGCGACTGGGTGGCCAAGGGGCAGGTGCTGGCGACGATCGACCGCAAGGTGCAGGTCGAGCAGACGGCGCAGATGCGCGCGCAGGTCGCATCGGCGCAGGCGGACGCGCGCATAGCGCAGAACGAGCTGGAACGGGCCCAGAAGCTGGTCGCACGCGGTTTCGTCAGCCAGGCTGACATCGATCGCAAGACGGCGACGCGAGACGCTGCCCAGGCACGTGTCCGGCTGGCCCAGGCTCAATATGGCGAGATGCAGGCCCGACTCGGCCGGCTGGACGTGCGCGCGCCGGAGGCCGGCCTGGTGCTGGCCCGGATGGTGGAACCCGGCCAGATTGTCACGGCTACCGGCGGCGCGCTGTTCCGGCTCGCCAAGGGCGGCGAGATGGAGATGCTGGCGGCGCTGTCCGAAAGCGACCTCGCCAGGCTCGGGGTAGGGCAGCCGGCGATGGTGACGCCGGTCGGAACGTCCACGGGCTTTGCGGGCGAGATCTGGCAGATTTCGCCGATCATCGATCCGCAGACGCGCCAGGGCACGGTCCGCATCGCGCTCCGCTATGACAAGGCGCTGCGGCCGGGCGGCTTCGCCACGGCAGAGATCAGCAGCGGCCAGGTCCAGGCGCCGCTGCTGCCGGAATCCGCGGTCCAGAGCGACGAGAAGGGCAATTTCGTCTATATCGTCGATCCCGAGGACAAGGTGGTTCGCAGGGACGTAAAGACCGGCAGCGTATCGAACAAGGGCATCGCCATCATCAGCGGGCTGACCGGGAACGAGCGCGTGGTCTATTCCGCCGGCGCGTTCCTCAACCCGGGCGACAAGGTGATCCCGGAGCTCAGGGCGAGGCCGTGACGGCGGCGCAGGACGGACAGAGACGATGAACTTCCGCAACATCTCCGCCTGGGCGATCCGCAACCCGGTGCCGCCGATCGTGCTGTTCGTGGCGCTGACGCTGGCCGGCATGGTCAGCTTCATGCGACTGGACGTGAACCAGCAGCCGGACATCAGCTTCCCTGCGGCCGACGTCATCATCCAGCAGCCGGGCGCGGCGCCGACCGAACTGGAGACGCAGGTCACGCAGCGCGTGGAAGCCGCCGTGCGCGGCATCAATGGCGTCGATGAAATGTCGTCCTACGTCAGCGAGGGCAGTTCGCGGACCTTCGTGCAGTTCGAGATCGGCACGCCGGTGGATCGCGCCGTCAACGATGTTCGCGACGCGCTGTCCCGCATCCGCGCCGACCTGCCCGAAGGAATATTGGAACCGCAGGTCAACCGCATCGACGTGGATGGCGGCCCGATCGCCTATATGTCGGTCGAAGCGGTCGACATGACGCTCGAGCAGCTGAGCTGGTTCGTCGACGACACCGTCGCCAAGCGGCTGCTGACCATTCCGGGCATGTCCGCCGTCAGCCGGGGCGGCGGCGTCAGCCGTGAAATCCGCGTCATCCTCGATCCTGCCAAGATGCAGGCACAGGGCGTTACCGCGGCACAGGTCAACACCCAGCTGCGCCAGACCAACGTCAATGCGGCCGGTGGACGGGCGGAGATCGCCGGCGCCGAGCAGTCGGTGCGCGTGCTCGGCAACGCCACCAACGCATATGAGCTTGGCCAGACCCAGATTTCGGTGGGCAGCGGCCGCTGGATCAAGCTCGCCGACATCGCCGACGTGCGCGATCTTTATGCCGAGCAGCGCGAGCTGGCGCTGATGAACAACCGGCAGGTCCTCAGTTTCTCGATGGCCAAATCCAAGGGCGCTTCCGACGTCGCCGTCTATGACGCGGCGATGAAGATGCTGAAGGAGATCCAGAAAGAGAATCCGAAGATCAAGTTCACCGAGCTTTACACCAGCGTCGACTACACCCGCAGCCAGTATGAATCGGCCATCCATGCCATGATCGAAGGCGCGGTGCTGGCGGTCATCGTGGTATTCCTCTTCCTGCGCGACTGGCGCGCGACGATCATCTCGGCACTCGCCATTCCGCTGTCGGCGATCCCGACCTTCTGGTTCATGGACCTGCTGGGCTTTACGCTGAACAGCGTCAGCCTGCTCGCCCTCAGCCTCGTGGCGGGGGTGCTGGTCGACGACGCGATCGTGGAGATCGAGAATATCGTCCGCCACATGCGCATGGGCAAGACCGCCTACCAGGCGGCGATCGACGCGGCGGACGAGATCGGCCTGGCGGTGCTCGCCACCACCATGGCGATCGTGGCCGTGTTCCTGCCGGTCGGCATCATGGGCGGCATATCGGGCCAGTTCTTCAAGCAGTTCGGCCTGACGGTCGTCGTCGCGGTGCTGCTCAGCCTCGCGGTCGCCCGCCTCATCACACCGATGATCGCCGCTTATTTCCTGAAGGCGCATGGCGAGGAAAGCCATGGCGAAGGCCGGTTGATGGACGTCTATATGAAGATCCTCAACTGGTCGTTGCACAATCGCTGGAAGACGGTCGGCATCGGCGCGCTCGCTTTCCTCGCCACGATCCTTGCCTTTGCGACATTGCAGTTCACCGCCCAGCCGACGATCAACACCGACTACAGCCAGGTGCAGATCCAGATGGTGCCTGGCGCGACGCTGGAGCAGACCGAAGCGGTCGCAAGCGACGTCACCCGCATATTGCGTAAAGAGCCCGAAGTCGCGGCCGCCTTCGCCGATGTCAGCGTGGGCGAATCCGACGTTTACATCACGCTCAGGAAGGATCGCAAACGCACGAGCGTCGAGTTCGAACGCGCCGTGGCGCCGAAGCTTCGCGCGATCCCCGATGCGCGCGTCACGTTCCGCTCGCAGTCGGGCGGCCTCGGCCGCGACGTGACGATCATGCTCGCCGGCAGCGATCCCGCCACGCTCAACGCCACCGCCAACCAGATCGTGAAGGAGATGCGCGGCCTGCCGCAATTGCGGGCGCCGCGCGTCGACGGTGACCTGCAACGTCCCGAAATCGTGATCCGGCCGCGGCTGGACCTTGCCGCCAGCATGGGTGTCACGACCTCCGCGCTCAGCCAGACGATCCGTATCGCCACCCAGGGCGACATCGACCAGAATGTCGCGAAATTCTCCCTGTCGGACAGGCAGATTCCGATCCGGGTGGCGCTGAAGGAGGATTCGCGGCGCGACCTTTCGACGATCCAGAATCTGCCGGTGCCCACGGCGACCGGCGGTTCGGTGCCCTTGAAGGTGGTCGCAGACATCGGATTCGGCGCGGGCCCGTCCGAATTGCGGCGCTTCAACCAGAACCGCCGCACCGTCATCAGTGCCGATTTCGCCCCGGGCATCGTCACCGCACAGAAGGAAATCGATGCGCTGCCTGCAATGAAGAACCTGCCGCAGGGCGTGCAGCGCGTGTCCTTCGGCGACGACAAGATGATGGCCGAGCTGGTGAGCAACTTCATCATCGCCGTGATTTCGGGCGTGATGCTGGTGTTCGCGGTGCTGGTGCTGCTTTACAAGCGGATCATGCCGCCCTTCGTGAACATGGGCTCGCTGCTGCTGGCGCCGCTGGGCGGGGCGATCGCCCTGCACCTTACGGGCCACCCGATATCGATGCCGGTGCTGATCGGCATCCTGATGCTGCTCGGCATCGTCGCCAAGAACTCGATCCTGCTCGTCGATTTCGCGCTGGAGGAAATGTACAAGGGCGTCGACAAGATGACCGCCATCATCGATGCCGGCCACAAGCGCGCGCAGCCGATCGTGATGACGACGGTGGCGATGGTGGCGGGCATGGTGCCCGTGGCGCTCAGCATTTCGGGCGACGGCAGCTGGCGGGCGCCGATGGGCATCGTCGTGATCGGCGGCCTTATCCTGTCCACCTTGCTGACGCTGGTGATCGTGCCGGCGACCTTCAGCCTGGCGATCGGGCTGGAGGAGCGGCTGGGCCCGCATCTCAGCCGCTGGTTCACCAACAACGAGGACCGCAGGGAAACGATCAGGCCGCAGCCGGCGGAGTGATCCCGACCCTCGCCATGGCGATATGCGTGCGGGAAGGCGCCGCTGCCGCTTGAACCTTGGGCGGCAATGGTCATTGTGCAGCCATGGGGCTTTTCGCACGCGCCGCGCTCGACCGCTTCAATCCCGCACAGGGCGGCGCGCGCGGCATGCGGATCGTGGCCACCGGCCTGCTGGTGGCGATGGCGGCCATCTATCTGCTGGCGCGGTCGCAGGAAATGTCCGGGCCGGCCGCCTGGGGCTATGTGCGGGCCTTTGCCGAAGCGGCAATGGTCGGCGGGCTTGCCGACTGGTTCGCGGTGACGGCGCTGTTCCGTCATCCGCTGGGCCTTCCGGTGCCGCATACCGCGATCATTCCGCGCAACAAGGACCGTATCGGCGATACGCTCGCCATGTTCCTGCGCGACAATTTCCTGACGCCGGCGGTGGTGGCGCGGCGCATGCGGCATGTCGATGTCGCGGCGGCAGCGGGCCGTTTCCTGGCCCAGCCGTCGATGGGCCAGGGGCGGTTGCGCGAGGGCGCGTCCCGGCTCGTCGCATCGATCGTCGAATCGCTCGACGACGAACGGCTGGGCGGGATGGTGAAAGGGGCAGTCGTCATGCGGCTGAAGGCGCTCGACGTCGCGCCATTGCTCGGTCAGGCGCTGCGCGCGGCGATCGCCGAGGATCGCCACCTGCCGATGCTGGACGGCATCATCGTCTGGGCCGGCCGCACGCTGGAGGCCAATGAGGCCATGATCCGCGACATGGTGCACAAGCGCGCGGGCGCGATCATGCGCTGGACGGGCCTGGACGAACGGCTGGCCAATGCCATCGTCGACGGACTGCACAAGCTGCTGACCGAGATGGCGGAGGATCCCGGCCATCCTCTGCGCGCCAAGGCGGAGGAGGGATTGGCAACGCTCGCGCTGGACCTGCAGCACGATCCCGACATGCAGGCCAGGGTCGCGCGCTTCAAGGACGAGATCATCGCCAACCCCGCCGTCGCCACCTGGATGGACGGCCTGTGGCAGCAGGCGCGTGCCTCGCTGCTCAGGGCAGTGCGCGATCCGCAGGCGGCGATGGCGGGCCGCTTCGGCGAGGCGCTCCGCCAGCTTGGCGAAACCCTGCAACGGGACGTGGAGCTGCGCCGCACGATCAACCAGTTCGCCCGGCGCGCATCGGTGGGCGCGGTCGCGGCCTATGGCGATTCGATCGTCCGGCTGGTTTCGGACACGGTGCGCGGCTGGGACGCGCGAACCGTGACCGACCGGCTGGAGGCGGCGGTGGGCCGCGACCTGCAATATATCCGCATCAACGGGACGGTGGTGGGCGGCCTGGTGGGCGTCGGCATCCACGCCGCAAACGCATGGCTGTAGGAGAGGCAGGATGACCGGGAGCGAGACGACCGCGAAGCACTGGCACGAATTCCGCGAAGTGGGGCCGGAGTTCGTGGAGACCGCGCCGGTACGTTATGTGACGGTGGGCGAGATCGCCGCTCCGCCGCAGGCCGTGTGGGACGCCTTCTGCGATCCGGAAAGCTGGCCGCGCTGGTTCCCGCATGTCGAGCGCGTGGTGCACGAAGGCGCTCCCGGCGTCGGCATGACGCGCAAGTCATGGGTGGCGGGCTGCGCTCATGTCGAAACCATGGTGATCTGGGACGAACCCAGGGCATGGGGCTATATCGTCAACCGCGCGACGGAGCCGTTGGCGGCCGCCCAGCTGGAACTCACCACCTTCGATCCGACGCCCGACGGCGGCACGCGGGTGACATGGACGCTGGCCTGCGAACCGCTGGAAGGCATGGGCTTCCTGTCCGCCGGGCAGGATTTTCCAACCTTCCTGAAAGCGATCCTGGACGAGGCGCTGGAAGGGCTGACGGACTATCTCGCGAGCGCGGTTCGAGCAGGTCCGTCCTGACCCTTCCGCCATGCTGCCGGGAAGCGATGGTGGTGGTGGACAGGGATGGATTCGAACCACCGTAGGGCGATGCCCGGCAGATTTACAGTCTGCTGCCTTTAACCACTCGGCCACCTGTCCGCACCATGCGAGCGACGATTTCCCGAGGCTGGCGCCCTTCGCGCAATGCCCGAAAAACCCCCGCTGCGGCGTGGGAGCGGGCCTGATAGACGAGCGTTCCGGCTTCTGCAACCCCGGCCGCGCGATCGGTTGCGCCCACCTTTTTGCGCGGGCATGGAGACTGGATCCCAACGGTCGAGGAATGGATGAACACGCGCGGCTGCACCCTGATTCTCGGCGGCGCGCGATCGGGCAAGAGCCGCTTCGCGCAGGCTTTGGCCGAGGCGCTGCCCGGTCCCCTGACCTATATCGCCACCGCCCGCGCTCTCGATAGCGAGATGGAGGATCGGATCATCCGCCACCAGGCCGATCGCGGGCCGCGCTGGTCCACCGTGGAGGCGCCTGACGATCTGCCGCAAGCTGTCGGCAGCCTGCCCGATGGTGCCGTGGCATTGATCGATTGCCTGACCCTGTGGCTGAGCAACCGGATGCTGGCCGGAGCCGACATGGAACGCGAGATCGCGGCGCTGGTGGATGCGATCGGGCGCAGCAGGTCGACATTGGTTGTGGTCTCGAACGAAGTGGGATCCGGCATCGTGCCCGAAACACCGATCGGCCGCGCCTTCCGCGACCATGCCGGGCGGGCCAACCAGGCGGTCGCGTCCGCGGCCGATCGCGTCGCGCTGGTGGTCGCCGGCCTGCCCCTGTGGCTAAAGGAATGAACGGCGGCGCACGGTCGCAAGAAAAGCGATTTCGGCCGTTGCGGAGGCCCGATTGCTTTGCTAGAGGCACGCGCCTGCCAGCGCCCCGCTCGGGGCCCTTCTCGATGTGCGGTCGTGGCGGAACTGGTAGACGCGCAACGTTGAGGTCGTTGTGGCCGAAAGGCCGTGGAAGTTCGAGTCTTCTCGACCGCACCAAGACCCTTGATTTTCAAGGGTTTTTCGTGTTCTCGGCACAGTGGGGAGTTTGGTGCACCAGTTACCGCACCATCGTCCGGTCCACATCCAGTACATCACACGCCTGCCGCTGGCTCACTTCGAACCGGACCTCGAATGCGCCATCGCTTCGCGCCTTGCGGCGTTATCATTCTTTGCGCTGATCTCCTTGAACATTGCATTGTACAGCATGCCTCGGCCAGCAACCGCTTGCTTCGCGTTCTTGTCCTCCCCTGCCGAAGACGCTTTGCCTCCGACACCTCCAGATCATCGAATTTGGGTTTCCACTTGCAAAAAGTGGTGACACGCCTCGAAGAGGAGACCCGGATCGACAAGGGCGAGACCTTGGCCGGACAGCTCTCGCGGCTCGTCTTGGTAGAGCTCGATGAGCTTGGATATCTGCCGTTCGCGCGCTCAGGCGGGCAGCTGCTGTTCCACCTGATCAGCAAGCTGTACGAACGCACCAGCGTCGTCATCACGACCAACCTCGCTTCCGGCGAGTGGCCTAGGTGTTCGGCGACCCCAAGATGACCACGGCTCTGCTCGACCGTGTCACGCATCGCTGCGATATCGTCGAGACCGGCAACGACAGCTGGCGCTTCAAAAGCCGCAGTTAACCGCCACTCTCCCCCTCCTTCAGAACCGGCTTGCGCTGGATGCGCCTCCTGCCGGGCTACGCCCGGCCTCCACCGCACCCAGCGCAGGGCGTCCCTGACAACTGTCTCGACAATCTCGGAAAGGGGACCCTCTTCAACGCCGATAGGGGGTCCCGTTTGCGCGCCGTTTGACAGCGTGTCCGAGGGCGGCCGATCGGCGATCATTTCGATGTCGGCGAACTGTTTCGCGACGGCTACAATGTCATCGAGATAGCCTTCAATCAGGAAGCGGTGCCGCTGGGCTGCCAGATGATCGCGCGCGACGGGAGCCAGTGTCGCACCGTCGACGTCGCGGTTGAGTCCGAACTGCAGCGTAATCCGCGTCGCGCCGGTCGAACTCGACGAGGTCATCTCGGTCACGTCGGAGATCACGCCGAGCTTGCGCTCGAGCAGGGTGGCGATGCTCGACGCCATTGTGTCGGGGCTTGCGCCGGACAGGCTCGCCGAAACCGAGATCGTCGGATAATCGACCTGCGGCAACGGCGCGACCGGCAGCTTGAAGAAGGCGAGGATGCCGACAAGGGCGATGCCGAGCGTCAGCAGGATCGTCCCCGTCGGATGGCGGATGAAGGGGGCGAAGGTTCATTCGGCCGGCGCCGCGGCCGAGACATCGCTTTCCGGGCCGGCCTAGGCGCGGTTACGCCCCAACCGCTGGCTGAGCCGGTCGAACATCAGATAGACCATCGGCGTGGTGAAGACGGTGAGCAACTGGCTGACAGCAACTCGCCGAAGAGCGCGATGCCAAGCGGCCGCCGCAGTTCGGCGCCCGCTCCCGTGCCGATCATCAGTGGCACCGCGGCGAACAAGGCGGCGAGCGTGGTCATCAGGATCGGCCGAAAGCGCAGCACCGCCGCCTGGAAGATCGCCTTCTCCGCGGGCAGCCCCTCGTCGCGCTCGGCCGAGATCGCAAAGTCGGTCATCATGATCGCGCTCTTCTTCACGATGCCGATCACGCCGAGATCGTTGCGGCGTCACGGTGCCACGGGTTTCTCACACGCGCATTGCGCAATGAACCGCAAGTGACATCCGTCCGCTTCCAGCTCGTGTCCACGCAGATCTGAATGGTAGCCGCCGGAAAGCAGTTCAGCCCCACAAAGCGTCGATCGTCCGCCGAAGGCGAACGATGCTGCCTGATGATCACGCAACCGAGGATCACTTGATCGATCAGGACCTGCGAGAAAGGCCGCGCGCCGGGGAGTTATCGGACATTCCCCAGACACATTAGCTTCTCAACCGAAGGTATGGAGCAAACCGCTGGTGCTATTGGCAAGAGCTATCGATGGCGTCGCCATCTTGCTGCGATGTTCGGCGTTAAGCTGACGGGCGACATTCCCGAGCGGCTCATCGGACTAAGT
>Ga0164243_10008258_pt1 | contig 15407 bp, 10 predicted proteins | sample OricompcompostOP_FD_108781 | JGI IMG/M metagenome (GOLD analysis project Ga0164243, IMG submission 108781) | Organic Plus compost microbial communities from Emeryville, California, USA - Original compost - Organic plus compost (OP) | ecosystem: Engineered > Solid waste > Mixed feedstock >... | reverse complement strand
GGTTGTCAGGCAGGTTTCCACATGCAAAGCATCCCTTTTTCGTAAAGCATGCAACAGAACTGAGTAATATCCAATCGCATTTTGTAGCACCTTTACTAAATCATAAAACCAGCAAACAAAATAGTTCCGTTGTAAAAAGATTGGAGGTGATCTTGCAAGAAGGCGATTATGATTTGGCAAAGAAACGATTAAGGACCGAAGGACTCGCTTCCGATAAAAGAAGCTATAACGTGCTAAAGCCAAACCAACAAAGCCCTACCGTTGTCACCATCCCCGATGATTATATCCACTACGCCAGCCCGAGGGCATTAACAGTGCGGGAAATGGCCCGCTTGCAATCGTTCGACGACTCTTTTGTTTTCCAAGGGAAAAGAGCTACCGGTGGAATAAAACGAAAAATGGAAGTGCCGCAATTTACCCTGGTCGGCAATGCGGTTCCGCCGCTGTTAGCGCGTGCCGTGGCGCAGGAAATATTAAAACATATTCATTAATTAATATCATTGTTGTCCGACTAAAAATGCTTTAAAGGTACTTGAATTCCTTACCTGGTCAAGGATATAAGCGAAGGATGATACATTCACCCCCAGCCAAGAAAACCGTGGAACTTCGCACCGTTGATAGCGAAGGGAAGCTTGGCCATACAGTTGTAGAAAGGCCAGATCGAGCGATCAAATTGGTGGCCGTAATGGCCAATTTATGCCTTTTTTTGGTGCTTTTTTGGGTAAACAAAAAAGTACAAGAAACGGGCAGATGAACATTGAATCGAACTATTGAGGGCCCCGGTTAAAATTTAGTCGGACAATAATGTTTTAATATCAAAACGCCCCGGCGTATTTACTGCCGGGGCGTTTTTGACCATTGTTTTATATAAATATATTATTGTGCTAAAATCTCCCTGATTTTAACTGCCAATTCTGACTTGGTAATGGGTACGCCCATAATCTTATTATATCCTTTGGCATCTACCAAAAATTGGTCACGGATAATTTTTATCAACTGCCCATTATTGATTTCAGGAACCAGGATATGCTCATAGTTACTTAATATTTCTGCTAAATTCTTAGGGAAAGGCCGCAAATGGCGTAAATGTGCATGTGCCACTTCATGTCCTTCGCTCAATAATTCCAGCACAGCAGATTTGATAGCTCCGAAAGTGGATCCCCATCCCAATACCAGTACCTTTCCTTTTTCGGGCCCCAGCTCGATCTTCTGCAAGGGGAGGAAATCAGCGATCTTGTCCACTTTTTCCTGCCTGATCTTCACCATTACTTCATGGTTCTCTGGATCGTAGCTGACATTACCGGTAATGTTTTGTTTCTCCAAGCCGCCGATGCGGTGTTCCAGGCCGGCAGTTCCCGGTATAGCCCAAGGGCGAACCAGGTTCTCATCCCTTTGGTATGGGAAGAATACTTCTTCACCCTCATCCAATCCTTTTTTGAATTTCACCTCGATAGGAGCCAGGTCGCTACTTTGAGGGAAACGCCAAGGTTCGGCACCATTAGCAATATAACCATCGCTTAAGAAAATAACGGGCGTCATATGCTGTACCGCGATACGGGATGCTTCATATATCGCGCTAAAACAATCAGACGGGGTAGAAGCCGCGATAATAGGCATCGGGCATTCTCCATTACGACCGTAGTAAGCTTGTAATAAATCCGATTGTTCGGTTTTGGTAGGCAAACCGGTCGATGGGCCCCCTCTCTGGATATTTACGATTACCAACGGGATTTCAAGCATCACCGCCAGCCCCATTGCTTCGCCTTTCAGCGCCATGCCGGGTCCAGAAGTAGTAGTAACACCCAAGTGACCACCGTAAGCGGCGCCAATAGCAGATGTGATACCCGCAATCTCGTCTTCCGCCTGGAAAGTACGAACGCCAAAGTTTTTATGTCGGCTTAATTCATGAAGAATATCAGAAGCAGGGGTAATGGGATAAGTGCCTAGAAATATGGGCAACTGCGCCTTTTGCGCGGCTGCGATCAATCCGTAAGCCAGGGCCACATTCCCGGTGATGCTTCTATATGTTCCGGGTTCCATCCTGGCTTTTTCCACCTTGTAACGGGTAGCAAAAGCTTCAACGGTTTCCCCGAAATGGTAGCCGGCATGTAAAACCTTTAGGTTACTTTCTAATATTTCAGGCTTTTTACCGAATTTCTCCTTCAAGAAATCTTCCGTGCTGGACATATCACGGTTGTATAACCAATAAATGAAGCCCAGGACAAACATATTTTTAGCCCTATCTTTCTCCTTCATCCCCAACGTAGTCTCTTTTAAAGCCTCGCGGGTCATCTTGGTAACATCTATTGTATGTAATTGATAATCAACCAATGATCCATCTTCCAGGGGATTTATTCCATCGGGGTAATTCGCTAATCTAAGATTCTTAGAGTCGAAACCATCAGAATTTGCTATGATGATTCCACCCTTTTTAAGTCCTTTCAGGTTGGCTTTTAGCGCGGCAGCATTCATGGCTACCAATACGTCGCAGGCATCGCCCGGGGTAAAAATTCTATTGGAAGAAAAGTGAAGTTGGAAACCGCTCACACCGGCCAGGGTTCCTTGCGGGGCACGGATTTCAGCGGGAAAATCCGGGAAAGTACTCAAATCGTTTCCCACTAGGGCCGTATTATTAGTGAACTGGCTACCGGTAAGTTGCATCCCATCGCCACTATCCCCGGCAAATTTGATGACCACATCTTCCAGCTGTTCAATCGTAGTATTGGGCATTTAAGTATATATTTTAATTATATGAACTGTAAAATTAGGGATTCAGTCGCTAAAAATCGGCATTTCCTTTAGCTTCTTGATAGTTTCATGACGCAAAAGTACACAAAATTAGTAGACTTTTACAACTGCAAGCAATTTAGAGAGGGAAGATCATTAGGTGCTTCTTAATGCTTCCTACCCAATTTCCCCCGAAAAAATTCATGGAATACCGGTTTATAAAATATCGTAAGTACTCCTAAATATATCATTCCCAAAAATGGAAATACCGTTTATCATAATACCAGGGTACTATCTACCCAGAAAAAATATAACGTTATCGCATATACGAATATTCATATAAAAATGATAAAAAAATGTTAAAAGCAACCGCTGTGGTTCATTTCGAACTTTTGGCATAGTGTTTGAAAAATTGAAATACGAGAATGCGAACAGAATTAGACGGAAACCATTCACCCTTAAAATAATTAAACACTTATCATTAATTGATGCGCTAAATTTTACACGAACCATTCTTTATTTTAAAACCATTTTAAATTTTGTATGCTATGAAAAGGATTAAAACTAGCATGTTAGCTCTGGCTGCTATAGCCATCGGTACATTCGCATTTAAAGCTATTGAAGGTGGATCCATTGGCGGTACTGTTACCCCTGGTGATGCAGCAACGGAAGCTTGGGCTGTATCCGCCACGGATACACTTAAAACCGCAGTTACTAACGGCGCTTTTTCCTTCCAAAATGCCGCGGCAGGAACTTACACCGTTGTAATTGATGCCAAAGAACCTTATAAAGATGCGACCATCAACGATGTAAAAGTGGAAGATGGGAAAGCAACAGATCTTGGAGAAATTAAATTATCCGAATAAAGTTAGTTTTCATAGGGGTTAATTAAAGCCGAGAGCCAGTTCATGCATATGCATGGCTGGCTCTCTTTTTATTTATATCAATTTTTGATATAAATAAAATTATACCCCTGTACCAAGCACCCCGTACCAAAATAGTTAATCCACCCTTCCCAAATAACAATATGCATATTGTATAAAGCATAAACTGGGAAACGACCAATTACACGATAAAATAAACCTAAAGAAATCGAATCCGTATAATCCTGCAACCCGTTCAATACGCGAACGAAATTCTACACCCCGGACACAAATCCCCAAAAAGCCGTGGACAATTTTCCACAAGATGAAGAATTTCTTTATGGCTAACATAGGGGTAGCAGCACTTTCCGCCGTCTTTAATATGTCAGCCATTTTATTTACATCCCAATTGAAAACTGCATCATGATGCAAAAAGCTTACAAAAAAATTTCAGTGTATTTAATATGTTTTCTTTACATATTAAATTATTCATGCACCCGTGAGAACATTTTCGGCTCCGGGAATATCAAGACCGAGCGAAGAAGCGTGTCAAACTTCGAATCCATAACGGTTGAAGGTGATTTAGATGTATGGATCACCCAAGATAATAACAGGAGCGTAAAAGTAGAGGCAGAGGACAACGTATTGAAATTCATCGAGACATATACCTCCGGAAATACGCTTAAAATAAGGGTAAGACCGGATATTCACGTAAAAAGTTGGATTACCCCCAAAGTATATATCAGTAATGATATCTACAGCCAACTAAATCTTGCCGGTTCAGGTAACCTTTACAGCGAAGACACTTTGCAAGTAAATGCGCTCCGTTGTGAGCTATGGGGTAGCGGTCACATCAAGCTTGCTGCCTCAGCAGAAGAATTAACTAGCAATGTACAGGGGAGCGGGCATATAGACCTGGTGGGGAATGCTAGCGATTACCGCTCCGAGATCAACGGTAGTGGATCTATCAAAGCGCTGGATCTATCCTGCCGGAATGCCAAAATACGTTTAAACGGTTCAGGGGAGCAAGTAGTAAAGGTGCGTGATTATATCGATATCAAGATTTTAGGTAGCGGTATCGTTCGTTATAAAGGAAATCCTCAAAAAGTAGACACCGAGGTCTTAGGTTCAGGTACGATTGTTAAGTTATAGCTATATCCATGAAGGTTAGTGAAAGTCTAAACCCACGAAATGTTAAAAGCAGCTCGCAACCGGGCAACCTGTATATTTGCAATATGCCAGGAAATGACCAGTTGCAGGTATTGTTAAAGGAAGATGAGCGCCAGTTTATGGCCGCCCTATTCAAATCCTATTTTACGCCGGCTTGTAAAACTATTTACAGGTTCGTCCAAGATATGTCTGTAGCGGAAGATTTAGCACAGGATGTATTTATCAAGATTTGGAATAAGAGGGCTGGTTTGGGCGAAGTATATTTTAAAGCCTATATCCAGAGATCAGCTATCAATGCCGCGTTAGATTACCTGGATAAGAAAAAACGAAGGGGTGTACACACGGAGCTGGAAGAAGAAAATATGCAGATTCCGGTGTTGCCGATGCAAGGTAATCTCCGGGAGACTGCCGCCAAGATTGATGCTGCCGTCAATGAATTACCGGAAAAATGTAGGGAGGTATTCATATTGAGCCGGTACGAAGAACTTTCTTATAAAGAGATCGCTTCCACGCTAAATATATCTGTCAAAACCGTGGAGAACCAGGTTATGACAGCCTTAAAAAAATTGAGAGTTTCACTAAAAGAACTGATAAGTAATTAGCAAATCGATTACCAGGTGCCCATCGCACCACTAACCTACAATTAATTTTAAGCATGATGCTCGACAATCTTGAACATATAGAAACTTTAATCGCCAGGCAACTGGATGGCTCGCTCACGGAAAAGGAGCAAGGGGAACTCCGTGCCTGGAGACAAGCCGATCCGCAAAATGACTTGGCTTACAAGGAACTATTGCGAACCTGGGAGCTAGCCGCGGGGGAAACGAATGTCCCCGGTGTTGATATCGAATCGCAATGGCAACGGTTTCAAGGAATGGTGGACCTAGGCTCCGGAGGTGGAAGTACTCCAATTATTAATATCCCCTGGTACAAACAGTCATGGTTCAAAGTGGCTGCTGTTCTTATCCCGGTTGTTGGGCTAGCCTTGTTTATATGGAAACAACCGCAACATGACCTTGCCAATAATAATATTACCGTTGCAACGGTCGATAATGAAATCAAGAACGTTCAATTACCCGATGGATCACAGATAGAACTCAATGAAAATAGCAGGTTAACCTATAGCACCGATTTTGGGACAACCGCGAGGGAGATTCAACTACTTGGTGAAGCATTTTTCGATGTGGCACCGCAAAGCACGCAGCCGTTTACTGTATTTGCAGGTAATAGCAAAACCGTAGTGCTCGGTACCAGCTTCAACATTAAAGCTTACCAGCAAGACAGTATCGAGATTGTGGTCACAACCGGTAAAGTTGCCTTCTCACTCAAGGATGCACCGGAGCAGCCTATAATTTTAACTCGAGGCAACCGGGCAAGTATGCAGGAAATAACGATCCGTAAATCAACTAATGAATCTGTTGCATTTACCCAATGGAGAGATAAAACATTTAAATATCAAGACCAGTCATTGGGTGATGTCATCAATGATATTGAGAAGAATTTCGGTATAAGGGTTATTGTTGAAGATTCCACCCTCGTAGAAATGAACTTTAATGGTACTATTTCTACCAGTTATGCCCCGGGGGAAATTATGGAGATCTTAAGCGGTACCACTAATACTCAATACCGATTTGATTCGGGTGCCTATTATTTAAGTAAATAACATTTATCATTCTTAACAGCCTGGTTTTATTGACTAAATTCTACTCAATTTTACATATCGCCGGTTATTTAAAACGGGTTCCGGATAACAATACTACTTCAAATCTAATGTTGAATTAAACCGCTTGTGCGAGCTTCCTGGCCATAGGTCTTCAAAACCTGTGTCCGGTTTTTGAATGCTTTACCCCAATATCCAAAATCCTTTATAGTCCGAGCTTCCAAGCTCGGATCCACGCACAATCGAGGGCATTTACAATTGTAATGAAAATGAAAAGGCAAGTGCTACTGGAGCCGAATGCTGCTTATTGTAGGATGGTTAGTACTGTGGGACAAGATTCTTTGCTGGAATTTGACCGTGACGGCAGGCAATTCGATCGCTTGATCTTGTTGCTGTACTACTGTATTCCCGGGCTTCGGTTCGCTATTACTTAGATTATCGGGTTAGTATCTAGTGGAGACATTGCTCACAACGCTTCTTTACTTAGCAGGATGAAGTTAAAGAAACACTTGTGGCTCGGAAGCTTGGAATAGCAAGGGCTTACAGCTTATTTAAAAATGGTAAGGCATTCCAATAAAAAGATGATGGAGGCGAGTACTAGGGGTTTCTACCTGAACAAAACAACTCAACCCCGGTATTATTAATACCGGGGTGAATAATATATTTAATAAGAGCACAATTAAGCGCCGCCTAACTTACATTTTTGTAACACTTCCCAAGACTTGCCGTTGTGGCGCAAGAAATAGAGGTTATTTACTTTGAAGGAGGCAGTGTACTCCTTGTTTTCGTATTCCGGCCAAGCCTTTTCAAACTGTTCGTCTGTAAGGTCTTTAAAGGCAACAGTTACGTGAGGAGTAAAACCTGTACGGGCCAACATGGTACTGAAACCGAACTCTTTGCGGAGATAATTGATCAATTGACGATGCAATGCGCTCATTTCCTCGCTTTTTTCCACGTTGATAAAAAGCACGCGGTTCTGTTTGTTCGGGAATGTACCGAAACCATTTAAAGTAACTTCAAATGGAGCTTGGTCTTTCGCAAATTCAGTCAACTCTTCGCAGAAGGCTCTTTCAAGGCTAGGATCTGCTGTGAATGGTACTTGTAACGTGATGTGCGGCAATACTTTCAATGCGTAAACCGGGCCGTAGTTCTCAGCAAATTCTTGCTTGATCTTAATGATCTCTTTACCCACCTCTGCCGTAGGCAATAAGGCAATAAAGTAAATCTTGTTGTCCGGCTTAGGAGTACGTTTGAAGCGTTGTCCACCACCACCTGGGCGTTGTTGACGACCACCGCCGCCGCGATTGTAACCACCACGGTCACCACCACCACGATTGTAGCCACCGCGATCACCACCGCCACCGCGGTTGTAACCTCCACGATCGCCACCACCGCCGCGATTGTAACCTCCACGGTCACCATAGCCACCACCGCCATCGCGGTCGCGACCATAACCACCGCCGCCACCACGGTTGTAGCCGCGGTCACGGTCACCATAACCACCGCCACCATCGCGATCACGGCCATAACCTCCACCGCCACGGTTGTAACCGCGGTCACGGTCGCCGTAACCACCACCGCCATCGCGGTCGCGGCCATAGCCACCTCCAGAAGGTCTGAATCCACCATCGCGGTCGCGGCCGTAGCCACCGCCACCATCACGGTCCCTGTCTCGACCATAACCCCTGTTGTCACCATCACGATCACGGTTAAAACCGCGGTCATAATCCTTGTCGTACTCGGATTTTCTGTTAAAGCCGCCTTCCCGGTCTTTGTTGGGTTCTACATTTTCTCTGTTAAAATCAGGAGAAGAATACTTTCGGGGGCGTTCATTTCTCTCAAAGTTCATCTTACTTAATTAAGCGTTTTGAAGCAATATTTTCGATGATTTCATAAAAATGAAAAACATCTTCATACGAATTATACATAGGCGTTGGAGCTACCCTAATAACACCGGGCTCCCTCCAATCGACAATTATGCCAGCGTTCGTCAGTTGTTGGTGAATTTCCTTGCCTTTCTCATTGAATCGCAAAGATAATTGCGCACCACGTTCATTACAATCTTTTGGTGTAATTATTTCAAAATTTAATCCTTTCACTTGTGCCAGGAGGAATTCTAAATAGTTCGTTAATTGGATACTTTTAGCTCTCAGGTTGTGAATTCCGGCTGTGTCAAACAATTCCAATGAAGCTTTTAAGGAGACCATATTCATCACTTGGGCGGTACTCATTTGCCAGCCTTCCGCTGTTGCTTTTGGAATAAATCCTTTTTCCATTTTAAATCGGGTACTTTCTTCATTTCCCCACCAACCACCTAACCTGGGGTACCCCCTGTTGGCTGCATGTTTTTCATGTACAAAAGCGCCACCTACGGCGCCTGGGCCACTATTCAAGTATTTATAAGAACACCACACTGCAAAATCCACTTGCCATTCGTGTAACTGCATAGGTACATTTCCGGCTACGTGCGCAAGGTCGAACCCTGCAATGGCTCCCACTTGGTGGGCTGCCTTCGTAATTTCTGCTAAGTTATAAAGCTGACCGGTATAATAATTTATACCTCCTAGCAATATTACAGCAATTGTATCATTATGTTCGTTAATTATTTGCAAAATATCCTCAGAACGAAGCAAATGCTCTCCCGGCCTGGGTTTTATTTCAACAATAGCTTCTTCCGGGTCAAATCCGTGCATTTTCACCTGGGTTTCAACGGCGTATTGATCACTGGGGAATGCTCCTTCTTCCATTAACACTTTAAACCTTGATTTTGTTGGCTTATAAAAACTCAACATCATGAAGTGCAGATTCACGGTAAGGGTGTTCATCACCGAAATCTCGGTCTCTCTCGAACCCATGATTTTAGCTAATGGTTCACGCAAAGCTGTTTGGTAAAACAACCAAGGATTCTTGGCATTCCAATACCCTTCTACCGCGTGTTGCCTCCAATCGGCTAATTCTTGTGCTATAGCTGCTTCCACCCCTTTCGGTTGCAAGCCTAATGAATTTCCACAAAAGTATATTGCATCTTTCCCATCTCTTTCGGGAAAATAAAATTCGTCTCTAAAATTTCTTAATTCGTCTTGCCCATCCAGTTCCCGTGCGAAGGACAACGATGCTTCAAAAAGGTTCATAATGATTTCAAGGCCACGATAAGTCCATAGTATATAGCCTGTATAGGTTGGTTCTTATCTGCGTTTTCTATTTTCAACTGTAAAGTAACTCGTATGTATTGTATCGCTCTTCTATAATGTATGTATACCTGGTAATCTTATTAATTTCGATGGGGCCTTAACCACATTAATCTTGCATCTTTGGTTTTCCAATTACTTAAAGATAAGTATATTCTTATTTTTTGCAAGTTATTTTTATCAATCTCCATCTAAAAGGTTCCCGAGCCCTCCAAGGATACTTCCTTCTTCTTTCCTACCGCCCGGTCCGCTCATTGAAACTATGCGGCTGGCGAGGCGGCTGATCGGCAAAGATTGGATCCAAACTTTACCCGGCCCCCTTAAAACGGCAAAGAACAAGCCTTCTCCGCCAAATACCATATTCTTAATACCTCGGATGAATTCTATATCAAAATCAATGTTTTGCGTGTAAGCCACGATACATCCCGTATCAATTTTCAATACTTCTCCTGGCATCAATTCCTTCTCTATTACCATTCCCCCGGCATGAACAAATGCCAGCCCATCTCCTTCCAACTTCTGCATGATAAACCCTTCACCACCAAATATACCGGTCCCCAACCTACGTTGGAACTCGATCCCGATGCTAACTCCCTTTGCCGCACATAGGAAAGCATCTTTCTGGCAAATAACCTTTCCCCCGAGCAATTGTAAATTTAAAGGGATGATTTTACCCGGATATGGCGCAGCGAAGCTCACGTTTTTCTTCCCGTAGCCGGAATTTGTAAAAGCGGTGATAAAAAGACTCTCCCCGGTAAGTAAACGCTTCCCGGCAGACATTAATTTTCCAAAAAAACCTTGATTTTGTTGGGAACCATCTCCAAACATCGTTTGCATTTGGATTTCTTGGTTCATCATCATAAAACTACCGCTTTCAGCTATCACGGTTTCTTGTGGGTCTAACTCTATTTCTACGATCTGCATTTCTTCACCGAAAATGCGGTAATCTATTTCATGGTTCTGTGGCATAAGTCTACTCTATAAATGTGTTATTCTCTTACCTATATCTGCTTATATCCTTCTTTAAAACAACTTAAAATATATGGATATTTAAAAATATAAAATTAGTGCTCAGCGTTTCTATAATTTCATAACAGGTTCTTCGCATGGCAAATTCTGAACTTATTTTCATTTTCGCAAGAAGAATCTTCTGAATGGCGATTTTTCCGGGTTAAATGCCCGCAACGAAAATAGCAATTTGTAGCTTAAAATATTCAAAACGGGGTAATTATCTTCTCTCAAAATGCAGCTTGCAAACTTGGCTAGCGGCTACCTTTAATAAAAAAGCCGTCTCGATGGAAATCGTGACGGCGATCTTTTAACCTACAACTGTTACACTGTTGTCTCTTACATTTCTTTTATCTATAAAGATGATGATGGGCCTGCTTTATACTACATCCTGCTGATTCGATCATTACTAACTTTACAAACAGTACATAATTCCTAGCTGATCAGCAGGCCATCTCCACCTTTCGATTATTAATTTGCTGATATATGTTTTAATTCATGATCGCTGTCTACCACCTCATCATCTTTCACAGGGAAAAAATCGTAAGGCTTTTCACTTATATAATCCCAGTCGTGCAACTTCCTTACCGTTTCCCTCCTCGTGAATATTTTCAGGATCAATACCAAGAACGGAATGTATTTTAACCATCTAGGCAAATGATATAAGTCTAATATGTCTATAGATCTCTTGTTCATCGCGTACATAACCGGAACCAAGATCAGGGTTAAGAAGGTCGCGAAGATTAAGCCGAATACCATGGTCCATGCCAAGGGCCCCCAGAATGCCACGTTATCGCCACCGAAGTAGATATGCGGGTTAAATTCCGAGAAAAGGGTTGCAAAGTCGATATTCAAACCCACCGCTAATGGTATCAAGCCAAGGATAGCTGCAATTGCGGTCAATAGTACCGGTGTCATCCTGGTTTTACCGGCCTCAACTACCGCCGGGTATACCGGGGTGTTTTGCATGATCAACAAGTCCGTAAATTCTACGAGCACGATACCGTTCCGGACGACGATCCCCGCCAAGGCCATAATACCTACACCGGTCATCACCACCGAAATATCCATACCGAATATTGCGAAGCCTAAGAATACACCGATAATACTGAATAAGATCTCCATCATGATAATTAACGGTTTGCCGATGGAGTTAAACTGTATTACCATGATCATCAAAATCAACCCGAAAGCTCCCAATGCGGCCATTCCCAAGAAGTTCATCGTTTCTTCCTGGTCTTCCTGCTCACCGGTCATCTTAACACTTACAGAAGGTGGTTTCGGGAAGTTGTCTACTGCCGTCTTGATTTGACTTACAACTTCATTGGCGTTATAACCCGTCAAAATATTGGAATATAAAGTAACCACCCTTTTCTGATCGATCCGCCTGATACCGGCATAGGTATTAGAATACCTGATATCGGCTACGGCTGCCAACGGTACCTGCCTGATCACGCCACCCATGTTCATATCCCGGTAAGTGATATTGAGGTTCATCAGGGTGTTGATGTTATTCCGTTGATCTTCCTTGAGTCTTACCATGATCGGGTAATCATCTTCGGGATCGCGGAACTTAGATACTTCGAGACCCAGCAAGGCTGTCCTCAAGGCATCCCCTATTGCCCGGGTAGAGATACCTTCCCGGTTGGCCCTTTCACGATCGATGCTAACTACTATTTCCGGTTTATTACTCTTGAAATCACTTTTCAATTCCTCCACACCGCCGATCTGCAAGGAGTCCAGGTAGTTCTTCAACTTCGTGGAAGTGTTGGCCAATTCTTCGAATTCATCGCCGGCGATTTCAATGTTGATCGGTTTCCCCGTTGGCGGGCCGCCTTGTTCTTGCTCCACTGTAATATCTACGCCCGGGATGCCCTTCACAGCTTCACGTATTTTATCGAGATATTGCACAGTCGATTGACCGTTTCTTTTGCCAAATTCCACGAAGGCAACGGTTACTTTACCTTTATTGGAGTTCACGCTCATATCCATTTCATTGGGATCTCCAGCGCCAACAGCTACGTTGGAAATAATAGATTCCACGATAGGGTTATGTGCTCCTACCACCTTGGTAATTCTCTTTTCCACGATCTGGGTAATGGAGTCTGTATACTTTTGATCGGTTCCTATAGGCAGTTCCAGGTAAGTATAAACAAAGTTCGGATCCGCCTGTGGGAAGAACACTACTTTAGGTGAACGTACCATTGTTAAGACCAAGCTAAACACCAGCAAACCGAAGGTTCCCAATAATATCATAACAGGTCTCCAACCTTTCAAACACCAAAGCAATATAGCTTTATAACGCTCCTGTACCTTTGGCCAGAAATTAGTTTGGAATTTCCGTGCCACGTTGCCCAACCAAAAGCGTTCTAAGATTAATAATAAATATATGAATACAACGAGGTTACCGGTTCCGAATCCATTCCCATAACCGATCAATGCTAATACCGCGAATACGATTGTCACGATCCACATACGCTTGTTCCAAGTCGGCTTGGGATGGTTTTCACCTTCGTGCCTGTCCATGAAATCGACGGCAAATACCGGGTTGATAATATATGCAACGAATAACGATGCTACCAGGGTCGTGATCAAGGTTACCGGTAAATAGAACATGAATTTACCGATGATACCCGGCCAAAATAACAAGGGTACGAACGGCGCCAATACGGTCAAGGTGCCGGATAATACAGGCAAAAACACTTCACCAGCGGCCAATTTAGCTGCCTTCACGACACCCAAATCCTTACGTTCATAAAAGATACGGTGTACGTTTTCAATTACCACGATCGCATCATCCACCACGATACCCAGTGCCAAGAGGAAGGAAAACAATACCATCATGTTGAGCGTAAACCCGTACATCGGCATCATGATAAACGCGATGAACATCGAGATCGGTACGGATGCTGCTACGAACAAAGCGTTCACGGCGCCCATGAAGAACATCAGGATCACGGTTACGAGAATGAAACCAATAATGATCGTATTAATCAAATCATGTAAGGTAACACGGGTTGAGGTAGATTGATCTGCCGTGATCGTAACTTCAAGGTTAGTTGGCAGGTAATTTTCTTTCATCTCCTTGATGATCTCCCTGATTTTATCAGAGGCATCGATCAGGTTCTTACCGCTCTGCTTGATAACGTTCAGGGTGATTACATTTTTTCCACCCAGGCGCGCGTAACTTTCCTGCTCCTTAAAGCCATCTTTTACTTCGGCAATATCTTTCAGGTACACGGTTGCGCCGGAGCTGCCGCGGATAACGATATCTTCAATTTTCTTTGGATCTTTATATTCCCCTTTAATACTCAGGGTTCGTTTCTGCCCGTCCACGGAAACTAAACCGCCGGAAATTGTTTTGTTTTCAGCGCTGATGGCCATCGCCACATCATCGAAACTAATCCTGGCGGCATCCATCTTGTATTTATCGAGGTTTACCTGGATTTCCCTATCCAGGGCGCCGACGATGTCTACACGGGTAATTTCATTCAAGGCTTCGATACGATCCTGCATCTCGTCTGCATAGCGTTTCAACGTTTGCAAGTCGAAATCACCGGAAAGGTTCACGTTCATGATCGGCATCTGCGACACGTCGATCTTGATCACTTCCGGCGCCACTTTCATATCATTCGGCAGATCGGGCTTGGCCTCATCTACTTTTTCCCTTACTTGTTGGCGAGCCGCTTCTATATCTTCATTGGCATTAAACTCGATCGTGATCATCGAGTAATCCTGCACGGAGTTACTCTTGATGGTTTTCACACCGGAGATGGCGTTCAACTTTTTCTCGATCGGTTTAGTGATCAATGTTTCGATATCTTCCGGCGCAGTACCTTCATAATAGGTACTGATGATAAATTGCGGGAAGACTACTTCCGGGAATTGCTCCTTCGGAAGTTTCATATAGGATAATATACCGGCCAGGGAGATGATAATGGTAGCGATGTAAATGCTTACCTTGTTATCAATACTCCAACTGGTGGGTTTAAATTCTTTGTTAGTATCTTTCATACAATTGCATTTGCAATTCGGAATAATATTTTGATGATCCGCCGGTTAGAGCTGTACCTGGTCGCCTTCGTTCAGGCCTTGGTAACCTGTTGTAACGATTTGTTCACCCACTTTCAAGCCGGAAATAATTTCTGCTTTATCATCGTAAGTCCTGCCTAGCTCAACTGTTTTCCTACCTGCAACCAGCTTGTCTCCTTCTTTGTAGATGATCATCACGTAAGGTTTACCGAGGGAGTATTGGATAACATTTACCGGTATCACGATGGCATCCGCAGCTTTATAATCGATAATCTTGATATGCGCGATCATATTCGGGCGAAGTTCAGCCGTATTAGCCAACGGTATTTCAACCTTGATGGTCCTGCTAATGGGATCAATTGTCTTGGAAGCAAAACCTATCTTGGTATGAATTTCCTTGTTGATATCGGGGAATGATACCACTACTTGATCCCCTGTTTTCACTTTAGCTGCAAAAGTTTCAGCAATATTGGCTACTACCTTGAGATCGTTGGTATTTACTACGCGGAAAGCCGGGACAGCAGGGGAAGCGATATCACCGAGCTTGGCAATAACCGCATCTACCGTACCATTAATCGGGGAAACGATTTGGTTCAACGCCAATTGTTCCTTCATGGTTGTTAACTTTTTTTCCAGCGCTTCCTTTTGATTCTTCGCGTTGAGGTATTGTACTTCGCTACCAATTTTCTGGGACCAAAGGTTCGCTTGTTTGCGGTACAGGTCTTCGGCTAATTGTAACTGTGTTTTCAATTCTTCTAT
>Ga0164243_10008257_pt1 | contig 15407 bp, 11 predicted proteins | sample OricompcompostOP_FD_108781 | JGI IMG/M metagenome (GOLD analysis project Ga0164243, IMG submission 108781) | Organic Plus compost microbial communities from Emeryville, California, USA - Original compost - Organic plus compost (OP) | ecosystem: Engineered > Solid waste > Mixed feedstock >... | reverse complement strand
TTCAGGTCGGGCTGGTGGTGGAAGAACCGGTGCCAGTAGTACTGCTGGCGGACCGGGTCCCAGGTCCAGTTCGACGGCTCGGTGTCGACGAAGATGATCCGGGCTTCCTGGTAGAGCTCGTCGCTGTCGGACCAGACGTAGAAGTCGCCGTACGGGCCGTCCGGGTCGCTGCGGGACTCCTGGAACCACGGGTGCTGGTCGCTGGTGTGGTTCATGACGAAGTCGATGATCACCCGCATGCCGCGCCGGTGCGCGGCGTCCACGAACTCGACGAAGTCCGCCAGGTCGCCGAACTCCGGCTGCACCGAGGTGTAGTCGGCCACGTCGTAGCCGCCGTCCTTGAGCGGCGAGGTGAAGAACGGGGGCAGCCACAGGCAGTCGACGCCGAGCCACTGGAGGTAGTCCAGCCTCGACGTGAGCCCTTTCAGATCGCCGATGCCGTCGCCGTCGCTGTCCTGGAAGGAGCGGACGAGCACTTCGTAGAAGACCGCACGCTTGAACCAGTGCGGATCGCGGTCCTTGGCGGGTGTGTCCTCGAACATGTCGGGGACGGGCTCATTGACGATCATGAGTGGAGTTGTCCCTGCCCCAGTGGTAGTTCTCTCCGGTGCGCTCCCGCACACCGGGAACGCCGCTGAACCGCTCATCTGAGCGGCGCGGGGTCCGGATGCTGCGAGATGCGTCCTGTCCAACGACACCGTGGCCTCACGGGTGTGGTGTGCACCCGGGCGGGCCGGGCCCGCACCGGCAGGCGGAGGCGGCGGAGGAGGAGAGGGCGCAGACGGAAGGGCCCCGCCCCCCGGAGGGACGGGGCCCGTGCACCGCTGGGCGGGACCGGCTCAGCCGGTGACGTTCACCGCGGTCCAGGCCGCCTCGACGGTCTTGACCTCGGCGCTGTCGGCGCCGTACAGGTCGGTGGCGGCGGCGACCGTGGCACGCCGCGCGTCGGCGTAGTCCGTGGTCGAGGTCATCTGCTCGGTCAGCGCCTTGAACCAGATCTTCTCGGCCTTCTCGATGCCGATCCCGTCCACCGTGGAGCCGTCCTTGGTGGGCGAGTTGTACTTCACGCCGTTCACCTCGCGCTCCCCGCTGCCGACCGACAGCAGGAAGAAGAAGTGGTTGGCGATGCCGGAGGAGTAGTGCACGTCCACGTCACCGGCGTCGGCCGACCAGTAGTCCAGCGAGGTGCCGTCCTTGCTGGGCTCGTCCATGTAGCGCAGCGGGGTGCCGTCGCCGTTGATGTCGATCTTCTCGCCGACGAGATAGTCCGGCACGTCCTCGGGGCTGTTGGCGTGGAACTCGACCGCCGCGGCGAAGATGTCGGAGGTCGCCTCGTTCAGGCCGCCCGACTCACCCGCGTAGATCAGGTCGGCGGTCGTCGAGGTGACGCCGTGGGACATCTCGTGCGCGGCGACGTCCAGCGCGGTCAGCGGCTTCTTGTTGCCCTCGCCGTCGCCGTAGGTCATGCAGAAGCAGGAGTCGTCCCAGAAGGCGTTGACGTAGTTGTTGCCGTAGTGGACCCGGCTCAGCGCCCCCTTGCCGTCGCCCGCGATGCCCTCGCGGCCGTGCACCTCCTTGTAGTAGTCCCAGGTCTGGCCCGCGCCGTAGTGGGCGTCCACGCCTGCGGTCGCCGGGTCACCTGCGGTCCCGTCGCCCCAGGTGTCGTCCTCGTCGGTGAACAGCTCGCCCTCGCCGCTGCTGCCGTTCTTGAGGTCGGTCGTGCGGTTCCCGCCGCGGGCCTCGTCGGTCATCGTGAACTTGCCGGACGAGCCCGAGGTGCCGATCTCGACCTTGCCGCTGTACTGGCTGTTGCCGGTGCCCTCCTTGATGCCCTGGAACTCGAAGAGCTTCTTGCCGGTCTTCGCGTCGGTGATGACGTGGAGTTCGTTGGGCGCGCCGGACTTCTGGACGCCGCCGATCACGGTCTCCCACGCCAGTACGGGCTTGCCCTCGGCGGCCCACACCACCTTGCGGGGCGCCTTGCTGCCCTTCGCCGCGGCGGCGGCCGGCTTGTGGGCGGCCGGTGCGTCGGTCTTCACCGCGATCTTCGCGGAGGTGGCCTTGGTGGTGCCGGTGCGCTTGCCGCTCGCCGACTTGTGGACGATCAGGTCGCCGCCGAGGACGGGCAGCCCGTCGTAGCTGCGCTCGTAACGGACGTGTGTGGACCCGTCCTTGTTCTTGATGACGTCCTTGACGTGGAGCTTCTCCTTGGCGCCGAGGCCCAGGGCGCGGGCGTCGGCGGACTTGGCGGCATCCGTGTCCGCGGACTCGACCAGCCGGCTGTGCTGGGCCGCGGACAGCTTCGCGGGCAGCGCGCCGTCGGCGGCACCCGCCGAACCGGTGTCGGCGCCCGCGGTTCCCGCGGTGACACCCGCCGCCACCAGGGCCGCGGTGGCGGCCAGGGCGGATATCCGCTGCTTCGAGGTGAGGGGTCTCACGTCAATGGCTCCTTCTGCCGTGGGGGCCGGACGGCATGGGTGAGCAGCCGTCCGGGCAGAACCGGGGTGCGGCGAAGGTCGGATGTTCCGCCGCACCTGCGGTCGGCAGCCTGCCATCATGTGCATGTACATGTCACCGGTGCGTCATTCTCTGCCCATGGTTTGGCCGAATTCTTGTTCGTTACTACGAACCCGCCGTGCACATACCGGACGTCCGGCCGACGGGCCCGCGCGGCGCGCTTCCTGGGCCGCGGCACCCTGGACCGGCGCCGGGTGGGCCGCCCTCCGCTCAGGCGGCGGCCTCGGCCCGGAACCCCGGACAGGACAGCCGGCCGGAACCGGGCCGCCCCACCACGCCCACCAGCAGGCCCGTCCCCGGCGCGGTCCGTCTCTCGCATCCGCCCGCGGCCCCGCGGCGTCCGGCTCTTCCGCGGTGGTGCGGTGCCGCTCCACGCACCGTGCGGCGACCGCGCTTCGCACCGCCCTCATGACGACTGGCCACGTCCGTGCCCGCGAGGTCCTGCCGCCCTGAGCCGGACGCCCGCGCCCCCCCCGGAGCCGGACGGCGGTCTGCCGGTGAGCCGGTGAGCCGGGTGGCGGGCTCGAGGCGGCTCGTTCAGCCCTTGACGTCCGTGACCCGGCCGCCGCGGTCGTCATGGTCGTCGCGGCCCGTCGGGGTGCCGGCCCGGGCCGGGGCGAGTCCCGGCGCCGTGACGGCGCGCAGGTTGCGGATCGCCGGTACCGACAGGAGGGCCGCGCCGATCCCCACCATGATGAAGCCGCCCGCCAGCAGCACCGTCCGGCCGCCCAGCAGTTGCGCCGCCGGGCCCGCCAGGGCCTGCCCGACCGGCATCATGGCCAGGGAACCGGCCACTTCGTAGGCGTGGATGCGGTTGAGGACGGCACCGGGCACCTGCGTCTGCACGCTGGTCGCCCACATGACGCTCCAGACGCCGCCGCCCAGCCCCCACACGGCCGCCGCCGTCATCATGGCCCACGGCGGCAGGCCCAGGCCGACGGCCGCCGGGAAGAAACAGCAGCCGAGCAGTGCCACCGAACCGGCGCGCAGCTGTCTCACCGGACGGAACCGCAGCGCCAGCAGGCCGCCCAGCGCGGTGCCGCCGCCCAGCGCCGAGTTGACCAGTCCGTAGACGCCAGGACCGTCGGACGGGATGATCTCCGAGGCCGTCAGCGGCACCAGCGGCCCGGACACCGTGACCATGTAGGCCATCCAGATGAGGATGACGCTCCACATCCAGGTCCGGGCCCGGAACTCCCGCCAGCCCTCCGCGAGATCGGCCCGGTAGCTGGCGCCCCGCACCACCGGGTGCGCGGGCGCGGGCAGCCGCAGCAGCGCCAGGCACAGCGCGCTCAGCGCGTAGGTGGCGGCGTGCGCGGCGAACACTCCGCCGGGGGAGAAGGCGCCCACCAGAGCGCCGGCCAGTGCCGGCCCCAGCAGCATCGCCAGTGACTCGGCCGTGCGTATCAGCCCGTTGGCGCCCTGCACGTCGGCGGCCACCCGCGGGATGGTGCTGGCCACCCCCGGCTGGAACAGCCCCGCGCAGATGCCGTTGACCGCGCCGATCGCGCACACCTGCCACAGCACCACGTGCCCGGTCAGGAAGAGCCCGGACATCACCGCCTGGGTGCAGACCCGCACCAGGTCCGAACCGATCATCAGGGCCCGGGTGTTGAACCGGTCGCAGAAGACGCCGCCGAAGATGACGAAGCCCGCGAGGAAGACCGTCAGTGACGCCAGGGCCGCCCCGATCGCGCCGGGGCCGTGGCCCTGCTGGATCAGACCGGCCGACAGGGCGATGGGCAGCATGGCGTCGCCCAGCTTGGCGACGGCGCGCCCGGTGAAGAACAGGGCGAAGTTACGGGAACGGAGAGAGGCCGCTGGGGCATCGGGAGAGGTCACGTCTGTCCAGTGTGGCCTCGCCCGGGGCGCCGGGCGACCCGTTTACGCCGCCCGGGCGTTTGGCGGACGGTGCCGGCTCCGCCGCGTCCGCCCGGTGGCCGAAGCTCGCTCGCTCGTGTGATCAGCAGGTGTCCCTGTCGCGGGCGTGTCGTTGGTCCCCACGTCCGCGGGCACACCGAAGCTCCCGGCAGCCGCGGGGCGGCTTCGGCGACAGACAGGAACGGGAAGGTCATGGAACGGGGCGCAGGGCGCGGGACGGCAGGGGGCGGCGGGGTGCGGGGCGCCGTGGGGACGGTGCGGTTTCTCGCGGCGGGGCTGGCACTGCTGTGTGCCGCAGCCGCCGGCTGCGGGGTCATGGACGACGCGAAGCCGCCCCAGGACGCCGTCCGGGTGACGCCGCGCGACGGTGCGCGGAACGTGTCCACAAACGCCCGCGTCCGGGTGTCCGTTCCCGAGGGCAGGCTCCGCAGTGTGCGGATGCAGCCCAAGGGGAAGGACGCGGGCCGGCCCGTCGCCGGCCGGTTCTCCGCCGACCGGCGCAGCTGGCGACCGCTGCCCCGCCGGGCGGCCGGATCGGCGGGGCAGCGGTACGAGAAGCCGCTCCAGCTGGCGACGACCTACGTCGTGGATGTGGTCGCCGTGGACGGTGAGGGCGATCGGGTGATCCGGCACGCGACCTTCTCCACCCGCACCCCGCCGCACCGCTTCGTCGGCTACTTCCGGCCCGAGCACAACCAGACGGTGGGCACCGCGATGATCGTCTCGCTGGAGTTCAGCCGCCCCGTCACCGACAGGGCGGCGGTCGAGCGGGCCATCGGCGTCACCGCGAGCCCGCAGGTGCCGGTGGCCGCGCACTGGTTCGGCCGCAGCCGTCTCGACTACCGGCCCCGCACCTTCTGGCGGCCCGGCACCCGGGTCACCCTCGATCTGCGGCTGCGGGATGTGCGCGGGGCGCCCGGCGTCTACGGCACGCAGCGCAAGAAGGTGCGGTTCACGGTCGGCCGGGACCAGCGCAGCGTCGTGGACGTGGGCCGCCGCACCCTGACGGTGGTGCGCGGGGGCCGGACCGTCGAACGGCTGCGGATCACCGCCGGTACGAAGAAGAACCCCACCTACAACGGTCACATGGTGATCAGCGAGAAGTTCCCCGAGACGCGGATGAACGGGGAGACCGTCGGGTTCGGCGGCGAGTACGACATCAAGGACGTGCCGCACGCGATGCGGCTGACCCGCAGCGGCACCTTCCTGCACGGCAACTACTGGGCGCCCAAGCGCATTTTCGGCGAGAAGAACACCAGCCACGGCTGCATCGGGCTGGCCGACAAGCGCGGCGGGGACGAGAAGTCGCCCGCCGGCCGGTTCTTCCGCGCCTCGCTGGTCGGGGACCTGGTGACCGTGCGCGGCTCCGGCGACCGGACGGTGCGGCCCGACAACGGGCTGGGCGGCTGGAACATGTCCTGGGAGTCGTGGCTGGCCGGCTCCGCCCTCCGGTGACCGCGCGCCCGCCGCACCCGCACGGTGCGGGCCGGTACGGCGGGGCGGCACACTCCCAGCCCTCCTCGTGACCTACCCGAAACCGCGACCGAACGGTGACCGGACAGGCGTGTGACCTGTCACACCCATGTGGTTATCTAACACAGCGGATACGCGCCCTTGTTCGGCCGCCGTTCACGCTGCGGACGGTTTCCGGTCGTCGGCGCGTCCGCGTTCGGGGGCGCACACGGGTGCGCGCAGCCGTGTGAGGACGTAAGGGGTGGGACCGTCGTGGACCTGAGAGCCATGGCCAAGGACAAGCTGAAGTGGGACACGCTCCGCGGGGACGGCCGCGCCAAGGCCATAGGGGGCTCGGCCGCCGCCTTGGTGGTGCTGCTCGTCGTCCTGCTGCTCACGCTCGCCACCTGTCAGGGCGGCGGCGGATCGGGGGCCCGCGCCAAGGGCAAGGAGGACGAGCCGGCCAAGGGCCCGTCCGAGGCCGTCGTGCGCATCACGCCGGAGGACGGCGCGGACGGGGTGCGCACCTCGGGCGCGCTGAAGGTCACCGCGGCCAAGGGGAAGCTCACCGAGGTGACCGTCAAGGACGCCAAGGACAACGAGGTCGAGGGCGCCCTCTTTGGCGGCGGGTCGGTGTGGCGTCCCGCCACGCACCTGGCCGCCGGGACGAAGTACACGGTGGACGCGGTGGCGAAGGACTCCGAGGGCCGGGCGTCCGCCAAGCACGCCTCGTTCACCACGTTCGTGCCGCGCGACACCTTCGTCGCCTACTACACGCCCCATGGCGGCGACACGGTCGGCGCGGGCATGCCCGTCTCGGTCACCTTCAACCGTCCGGTCACCGACCGGAAGGCGGTGGAGAAGGCGATATCCGTCACGGCCGATCCGAAGGTCGAGGTGGCCGGTCACTGGTTCGGCGACCAGCGGCTGGACTTCCGCCCGGAGAAGTACTGGAAGTCCGGGACGAAGGTCACCCTCGACCTCAACCTCAGCGGTGTGGAGGGTGCCGAGGGGGTCTACGGGACCCAGCGCAAGAAGGCCGAGTTCACCATCGGCAGGCAGCAGGTCAGCGTGGTGGACGCGAAGAAGAAGACGATGACGGTCACCCGGGACGGCAAGCGGATCAAGACGATCCCGATCACCTCGGGCAGCCCCGCGACCCCCACCTACAACGGCAAGATGGTCATCAGCGAGAAGCTCCCGGTCACCCGGATGAACGGGGAGACCGTCGGCTTCGGCGGCGAGTACGACATCAAGGACGTGCCGCACGCGATGCGGCTGAGCACGTCGGGCACCTTCATCCACGGCAACTACTGGACGCCGAAACCGCAGTTCGGCCAGGTCAACGCCAGCCACGGCTGCGTGGGCCTGCACGATCTGCGCGGCGGCGGCGACAACGGGACGCCGGGCGCGTGGTTCTTCGAGAACTCGATGATCGGCGATGTGGTGGAGGTCAGGAACTCGCAGGACGAAACGATTCGGCCCGACAACGGCCTCAACGGCTGGAACATGTCCTGGGAGAAGTGGACGGCGCCGCAGTAGGACCCGCCGGCGATCCGGACCGGCCCGGCCGGTCGCAATCGCCGTAACGCCCGTTAACCTTCGGCCATGACGAATGACGAATCCAGCGGCGCCACCGCGCGCCTGGAAGTGGCCGACGGCGTCGGCACGATCCGGCTCGACCGGCCCAAGATGAACGCCCTGGACGTCGCCACCCAGGACCTGCTGGGCGAACTCGCCCGGGAGGCGGGGCGGCGCGAGGACGTACGGGCCGTGGTCCTCTACGGCGGCGAGAAGGTCTTCGCGGCCGGCGCCGACATCAAGGAGATGCGCGCCATGGACCACACCGCCATGGTGCTGCGCGCACGCGGACTCCAGGAGGCGTTCACCGCCGTCGCCCGCATCCCCAAGCCCGTCGTCGCGGCCGTCACCGGCTACGCGCTCGGCGGCGGCTGCGAGCTGGCGTTGTGCGCGGACGTTCGGTTCGCGGGCGAGGGTGCCAAGCTCGGGCAGCCGGAGATCCTGCTCGGGCTGATCCCCGGCGCGGGCGGCACCCAGCGCCTGTCCCGGCTGGTGGGCCCGGCCAAGGCGAAGGACCTGATCTTCACCGGGCGGACGGTGACCGCGGCCGAGGCCCGCGAGATCGGTCTGGTCGACCATGTGGTGCCGGACGCCGAGGTGTACGAGAAGGCGCACGCGTGGGCGGCCCGGCTGGCGCGCGGCCCCGCCCTGGCGCTGCGGGCCGCCAAGGAAGCGGTCGACTTCGGTCTGGAAACGGACATCGACACCGGCCTGGCGATCGAACGCAACTGGTTCGCGGGCCTGTTCGCGACCGAGGACCGCGAGATCGGCATGCGCAGCTTCGTCGAACAGGGGCCCGGCAAGGCCGAGTTCCGCTGAGCGCCCCGGCGGCGGGGCGCGAGCCCCGCGCGGAGGGCGGGGTGGTGCAGGGTGGCGTGCCACCGGTGCCACCCCGCCGTGCGCGGTGTGCGCCCTGCCCGCCTCCGGTGCCCCCGCGCCCGCTTGTGGCCTGTTGTGATCACCCGTGTACTCTTTGTCGCGCCAGGTCAGAGCGCTCCCGCCCGCAGAAAGCGGGCCGGTTGCCGCCGTGCGCGGTCGGCACGAGAGCGTGGCGGTCCCGCCGCCGACACCCCTGAACCACGCCCGAGCGCCGCTGCCTGACGTCATCATGGGGTCCATGGCGGCTCAGGGAGATGTGGCGAGCGTGACCGAGAGGGTGCCGGGCGAGCCGGCGCAGATGTGGGACGCCGAACCGGTGAGCACCGTCCTCGACCGGGTGGGGGATCCGACCGCGGCGGAGGTGCCGTTGCCCAATCTGCCGGAGTCCGCACGCCTCGCCCGCCGTCTCACCCAGGCCGTCCTGCGCCACCGCTGGGCCGCGTCCACGCAGGTCACCGAACACACCGTGCTGCTGGTCTCCGAGTTGGTCGGCAACGCCGTACGCCACACCGGGGCGCACACCATCGGCATCCGCCTCCTGCGCCGCTCCGGCCACATCCGCGTCGAGGTCCGCGATCCCTCCCGCGGGCTGCCCTGCCGGCTGCCCGTGAGCGAACTGGACACCAGTGGCCGCGGTCTCTTCCTGGTGGACACCCTCGCCGAGCGCTGGGGCGTGGACCTGCTGCCGCGCGGCAAGACCACCTGGTTCGAGATGCGGGCGGACGGCTGACCATGCCCCACGGTGCGCCACCGCCGTCCGGCCCCGGTGCACGTGCCGCGCTCGACGCCCGGCTGTTCGGCACCTGGAGCGACGAGCCGGGCGGCGCCATGGAGGCGAGCACGGTGTTCTTCGCCCCGGACGGGACCGGCAGCAGCACCCTGCTGAACGCCGCCGGCGCCGATGACACCACCCGCTTCCGCTGGAGCTGCCCCGGCCCGGGGCGGCTGCTCCTGGAGGAGGAGTCCTTCAGCGAGTGCGGCGGCCCGCCCGTCCCGGCCACCGGGACGCTCCTGACCGGCTACCGGATCCTTGAGGCGGACGGTACGGACGGCGCGGGCGGTGCCGCGGTGGTGCTGGAGTTCGCCGAGCCCGTCGAGTCCGCCTTCCGCTACCGCCGCCTCCCCGGCGCCTGCCCCGGCCCGGGGCCCGCCGCGGGCACGTCCCGCTGACGGGACCGGCGGCGCCCTGCTCGGTGCCGTAGGCGCCCGCTGCCGGGCGGGCAGGCCGGTCGTGCGGCTGAGTGGCTGTTCCACGTGTGGCGCCGTTCGCGCGTGGAACCCGGTCGTCGTGCCCGCCGGTGCGGTCGCCGTAGGGCCCGCGAAGGCGGAGGATGGAGAAGGATCAAACGGACCAAAGCCGTGAAAGCCACCAACGCCACTCGGCGAGTACGGAGGAACCATGCCTGCAGGGTCGAACTCCAAGCGCGAGCGCCAGTACGAGCACATCAAGGAAGGTGCCAAGAAGCGCGGCACGTCCACGGGCCGGGCCAAGGAGATCGCGGCCCGCACGGTCAACAAGGAGCGCGCCCAGAAGGGCGAGTCCAAGACCGCGAGCCGCACCTCCGTACGCGACAAGTCCGCGCCCAAGCGGGGCGGCCAGCGTTCGGGCAGCGGCTCCGGCGGCCTCACCCGCGACCAGCTCTACAACGAGGCCAAGAAGCGCGGGGTCGAGGGCCGGTCGCACATGAACAAGCAGGAGCTCCAGCGGGCCCTCGGCCGCTGACGGGCCCGGCGGGGCGGCGGCCCCCACGGGCCGCCGGCCGGCGCGTGGGGGCCGTGCCGTGGGCGACCCGGTGAGCTGCGTTTCGGTGCTGTGAGTTTCACCGGGCGTGGGGCGGGCACCCGAAAACGCAGGTTATGGGAGGTGGACGCCGTATGCCGGGTATGTCGCGTACGCCCCGCGAAGTGCTGCGGGACCACGAACACCGCTACGCGCCGGAGAGCGACCGGCCGCTGGGCGGCTATCTCGCCGTGCTCTCGTCCTTCGGCACCGGTGTCCTGGGAGCCGCGCTCGCCGCGCGCCGCGCCGGACGCCGTGCCCCGCAGGACCTGAGCAACCGCGAACTCGTCCTGCTCACCCTGGCCACGCACAAGCTGGCCCGGATGGTCGCCAAGGACGCGGTGGCCAGCCCGCTGCGCGCCCCCTTCACCCGCTACGAGGGCACCAGCGCCCCCGCCGAAGTGGCCGAGGAGGTCCGCGGCACCGGCCTGCGGCACGCGGTCGGCGAACTGCTGACCTGCCCGTTCTGCCTGGCGCCCTGGGCGGCCTCCGCACTGCTCATCCTGCGCGCGGCCTCCCCGCCCACCGCCCGCACCTGTTACAGCGCCCTCGCGGCCGTCGCCGGCTCGGACTTCCTCCAGTTCGCGTACGCCGCCGCCCAGGAGCGGCACTCGCCCGGCGACTGACCGGCGCCCACCGACCACCGAGACCGACCAGTACCCATGGGGAACCCGCGACGGGTGCCCCAGGATTGGAGTGCACCGTGGCAGCCAACGCATCGAAGAACGGGTCGACCCCGGCCTACACCGTGCCCGGAATGTCCACGAGCGACGGCAGGGACGTCATCCAGCTCCTGCGGATGCGGCTGCACGCCCTCAACGACCTCGCGCTGACGCTCAAGCACGTCCACTGGAACGTGGTGGGCCCGCACTTCATCGCCGTCCACGAGATGCTCGACCCGCAGGTCGAGGCCGTCCGCGAGATGATCGACAACACGGCCGAACGCATCTCCACCCTCGGCGGCTCGCCCTGCGGCACCCCCGGCGCTCTTGTCGCCGAACGCACCTGGGACGACTACGCCCTCGGCCGCGCCGAGGCCATCGAACACCTGGGCGCCCTCGACGTCGTCTACACCGGCATCATCGAGGACCACCGCAAGGCCGTCCAGGCCACCGAGACGTCCGACCCGGTCACCCAGGACCTGCTGATCGAGCACCTGCGGCAGCTGGAACTCTTCCAGTGGTTCGTGCGGGCACACATCGAAAGCGGCGGCGGCAAGCTGGCCACCGGCGCCGACGACACCGAGGAGGCCGCGGCGGGCAAGGCCGCGAGCCAGGCCCGCGGCAAGCCGTGACGCCGCCGGGCGGCCCGGCGACGGACCGCCCGCCGGCCCCTCACCTGTACGTACGGCCGCTCCACGGCCCCGCACACCGCCGGGGCCCGCGGGGCGGCCGTACGTACGGGCGGGCCAAAGGTGCTGGCGGGAGCGCGCCCGTGCGCCCGCCCCCGTGTGCGGCGTGCGGCCCCCGTACCGCGAGTGCCCCGCCCGACAGGCGTACGCCGGGCGCCGAGCCCATCATGGGGAGGCGGCCCCGGCCGAGGGACCGCCGCGGCCGTCGCCGGCAAAGCCGCCGCGGGGGCCGCGCGACCGGGAGACAGCGATGCACGGCTTCCGCGAACCGAACACGGGCCCCGGCCGGCAGAGCGACTCGCCGGTCCCCGCGCACGTGGCCCTCGCCGTCAACGGCATGGGCAGCTTCACCTGGGACCTGACCACCGGTGAGATGCGGTACGACGAGGCCGGTCTCGCCGTGATGGGCCTCAGACCGGAGGAGTACGACAACCGGCCCGCCACTCTCGCCGGCCGCATGCTCGCCCAGGAGCTGCCCGAGATCCAGGCCCAGGTGGGCCGGGCCCTCAAGGAGCGGACCGGCTACAGCCTCTACTTCCGGGTGCGGCACCGCGACGGCGCGGTGCGCTGGACCCACACCCAGGGCACCGTCCTGTGCGACGAGAGCGGACGGCCCCGCCACGTCGTCGGCGTCATCCGCGACGCCGACCAGGAACTGCGGGCCCTCGACCAGACGCGGGAGCTGCGCCAGGCCAAGAGCGACCGGCGCCGCCAGGCCGACATCGTGGCCCACGTCAACGAGGCCCTCGCCCCGACCGTGACGGTCGACGACGTGGCCGAGGCCCTCACCGCCGACCGGCTGCTGTACCGGCTCGGCGCCGCCAGCGTCCTGGTCGGACTGCTCGACCAGGGCCGGATGGGACTCGTGGGCGCCAACGGGGCGCCCGACGACCTCCTGCGCGACTTCCACCTCGCCCGGATCGGCGATCCACTGCCGCTCAGCGAGGCCGTCCGCACCCGCGAACCGGTCTTCATCACCGACCGGGAGGAGTTCGCCCGCAGATACCCGGGGCTGCGCCCCTATCTGCACCGGGTGCCGCTGGCCACCGCAGCCGCCTACCTGCCGTTGATCGCCCACGACGTGCCCATCGGCGCACTCGGCCTCACCTACCACGGCAAGGGACGCTTCACCCACGACGAACGCACCGTGCTGACCGCGCTCAGCAGCACCATCGCCCAGTCCCTGCAGCGGGCACTGCTCTACGACCAGGAACACGAACTGGCCACCGGACTCCAGACGGCGATGCTGCCCGGCCACATCCCGCACGTCCCCGGACTGACCATGGCCACCCGCTACCGGCCCGCCCGCGCCCGCGGCGGCATCGGCGGCGACTGGTACGACGCCGTCGCGCTGCCGGACGGCCGCATCGTCGCCGTCGTCGGCGACGTCCAGGGCCACGACGTGACGGCGGCGGCCGTCATGGGACAACTGCGGATCGCACTGCGCGCCTACGCCGCCGAAGGCCACCCGCCCGCCACCGTGATGGCGCGCTCCTCCGCCTTCCTCGCCGAACTGGACACCGACCGGTTCGCCACCTGCCTCCTCGTCGTCCTCGACCCCGACACCGGCCTGATGGCCAGCGTGCGCGCCGGACACCTCGGACCGGTGCTGCGCCGCCCGGACGGCAGCTGCGTATGGCTGGACACCCCCGCCGGACTGCCACTGGGTCTCGCCGCCCCCGCCGCGCACCCCGCCTACACCACCGCCGAGACGATGCTGGAACCCGGCTCCACGCTGCTGCTGTGCACCGACGGCCTCATCGAGTCCCGCACCAAGGACATCGACCAGGGCCGCGACCAGCTCATCGACGCCGTCCGCGGCGGCCCGGCCCGCCCCGACCGGCTGGCCGACCACCTGCTGCACACCATGCGGGCCTACACCGGGCAGGAGGACGACGTGGCGATGCTGCTGCTCCACCGCGCCTCCGGCCGGCAGCACACCGCCCCGCAGATGGCCGTCACGATCACCCCCGGCGACCCCGACTCCCTCCAGGCGGCCCGGCAGGCACTGCGGACCGCCCTGCACCGCTGGTCGCTCGACTCGCTCAGCGACACCGCCCAGCTGCTCGCCAGCGAGATGGCCACCAACGCGCTGCTGCACACCGAGGGCGACGCCACCCTCACCGCCCGTCCGGTACGCGACGGGGGACGGGTGCTGCGGCTCGCCGTCACCGACACCTCGCCCGCCTCGCCGCAGCGCAGGGCCGCCACCGAGCAGTCCACCTCCGGCCGGGGCCTCATGCTCATCGAGGAACTGGCCACCGACTGGGGCGTCGAGCCCCGCGGCAACGGCAAACGCGTCTGGTGCGAGATCCCCCTCCACCCCGGCTGACCGGCCGCCCTCCCGCCCTGCGGGCCTGCGCCCCACAGGGGGCATGAACCCCGCCGCGCCCGGGCACCCGCCCCGGACGCCGGCCGGCCGCAGGGGGCCGCCACCGCCGGCACAGGCCAGCCATGTGAGAGGACGCAGTGCCCACCACCGCCACGGACACGGGTCAGGAGCAGCCCAAGGTCAGCATCGTCGTACCCACCTGCAACACGGGGGAGACGGTCCTGGTCGGCCTGCGCTCCTTCCTGGCCCAGACGATGCCCCGCTCCGAGTTCGAGATCATCTACGTGGACGACGGGTCGAGCGACGACACGGTCGCCCTGCTGGAGGAGGAGATAGCCCGGCAGGGCGCACAGCGGACGGCACGCGTCCTGCGCACCGAACACTCCGGCTGGCCCGGCCGCCCGCGCAACATCGGCACGGACGCGGCACGCGGCAGGTACATCCACTACGTGGACGACGACGACTGGCTGGCGCCCGAAGCGCTGGAGCGCACCTACGCGCGGGCCCGCGAAACCGGCGCCGACATCGTCATCGGCCGGACGGCCGGACACGGCAGGCAGGCGCCGCGGGCCCTGTTCGAGAAGCCCATGACCTCCTGCGACCTGCGCACCGACACCACGCTGCTGGCGTCCATGACGGTGCACAAGCTCTTCCGGCGCGCCTTCCTGCAAGCGCACCGGCTGCGTTTCCCGGAGGGCAAGGTCCGCCTGGAGGACCACATGTTCACCCTCCGCGCGTTCCTGCTCACCGACCGGGTGGCCACGGTGCACGACTACACCTGCTACCACTGGGTGCGGCACCACGACGGCAAGCACAACATCAGCTACTCCGAGATCGAACCGGACTCCTACGTCGCCAGCATCCGCAAGGTGCTGGCCATCCTCGACGCCCCCGAGACCCGCGTACCGGCCGGCCGCCACCGCCACCGGCTGGCCGCACGGTGGTACGGCAAGAAGGCCCTCGACCGCATCTCCGGCAAGCGGCTGCTCGACCAGCCCGCCGAACGCCGGGCCGCATGGGCCCGGGCGGTCGGCGCCCTCGCCGCCGAGATGCCCGAAAAGGCGGACGCCGCGCTGCCCACCCGGCTGCGCATCGTGGCCGCCCTCGCCCGGCACGGCGACCTCGCCCTGCTGGAGGAGCTGGCCGCGTTCGAGGCGGGGATCGGCCACCGTCCACGTGTCGAGTCCGCCCGGTGGCAGGACGGCCGGCTCCACGTGCGCTGCGAGACCTCGCTGGTGCGGGAGCGCGGCAGGGGCCGCGGCGCGGCACCGCTGGTCTTCTCCCGCGCCGACCCGCGACGCCTGATGCTGCGCCTGCCGCCCGCCGTCGCCGCCGTGCCCCGCGCCGCCGAGACGGCCGACTTCGCCAAGGCCGTGCAACGCAGCAACGTACGCGCCCAGTTGCGGCACCGGGAGGACGGCACCGTCCTCAACCTGCCCGCGACCTGGCGCGTCGTCGAGGAACCGGTCGGCGCAGGCGCCGGCGCGGGAGGGGCCGGCGGCCGGGACCGCGCCGCGGCCGGAGAGGCGGGTGACGGCCAGAACCATGCCGCGGCCGGAGGAGCGGGTGGCGGCCAGGGGCGTGCGGCGACCGGAGGGACTGGTGGTCAGGGCCGTGCCGCGGCCGGAGAGGCC
>Ga0164243_10008256_pt1 | contig 15411 bp, 16 predicted proteins | sample OricompcompostOP_FD_108781 | JGI IMG/M metagenome (GOLD analysis project Ga0164243, IMG submission 108781) | Organic Plus compost microbial communities from Emeryville, California, USA - Original compost - Organic plus compost (OP) | ecosystem: Engineered > Solid waste > Mixed feedstock >... | reverse complement strand
GGTCGAGCAGCGCGAGCGAGGAACGAGCCCCTCGTTGGTCGAGCAGCGCGAGCGAGGAACGAGCCCCTCGTTGGTCGAGCAGCGCGAGCGAGGAACGAGCCCCCCGTTGGTCGAGCAGCGCGAGCGAGGAACGAGCCCCCCGTTGGTCGAGTAGCGCGAGCGAGGAACGAGCGAGCGCGTATCGAGACCCCTTCGTCGGTCTACAGGTCTGCTTTCGTCTCACCGGATCTCGATACACCGGGTCTCGACTTCGTTCCTCAGTCGCGCCGGCACTCGATCTGCCCGGTTGACGCTGTCTGCTCCTTCGTCGCAGACAGCTACCGGTCAAAATCGATGGCGGAGTAGGCCCGCAGCTTCTGCAGCCGGTGCTCGGAGAGGATCGTGCGGATCGTGCCGCTGCGCGAGCGCATCACGAGCGAGTGGGTGGTCGCGCCCCCGGAGCGGTAGCGGACGCCGCGCAGGAGCTCGCCGTCGGTGATGCCGGTGGCCACGAAGAAGCAGTCGTCGCCGGTCACCAGGTTGTCGGTGGTGAGGACGGCGTCGAGGTCGTGGCCGGCGTCGATCGCCTTCTGCCGCTCCTCGTCGTCGCGCGGCCAGAGCCGGCCCTGGATCATGCCGCCCAGGCACTTCATCGCGCAGGCGGCGATGATGCCCTCCGGCGTGCCGCCGATGCCCATCAGCAGGTCGATTCCGGTGTCCGGCCGGGCAGCCATGATCGCGCCCGCGACGTCGCCGTCGGAGATGAACTTGATCCGTGCGCCCGTGGCCCGGATCTCCGCGACCAGCTGCTCGTGGCGAGGCCGGTCGAGCAGCACCACGGTGACGTCCTCGGGGCTGGAGCCCTTGGCCTTGGCGACCAGGTGGATGTTCTCGGCGACCGGCAGCCGGATGTCCACCACGTCGGCGGCCTCCGGCCCGGTGACCAGCTTCTCCATGTAGAAGACCGCCGAGGGGTCGTACATCGTGCCGCGCGGGGCCACCGCGAGCACCGACACCGCGTTGTTCATGCCCTTCGCGGTGAGCGTGGTGCCGTCGATGGGGTCGACCGCGACGTCGCACTCGGGACCGGTGCCGTCGCCGACCCGCTCCCCGTTGTAGAGCATGGGGGCGTTGTCCTTCTCGCCCTCGCCGATGACCACGACGCCGTCCATGCCGATGGTGGAGATCATCACCCGCATCGCGTTGACCGCGACCGCGTCGGCGCCGTTCTTGTCGCCGCGTCCCACCCACCGGCCGGCGGCCATCGCGGCCGCCTCCGTGACCCTGACCAGCTCCAGAGCGAGGTTCCGATCGGGCGCCTGTTGGTTGGGTGCCTCGGTCATGGCCGCACCTTACCCGCCGGTCACCTGGCCGCTGAAGTGGTCGCGGAGTAGGTGTCGACCGCGGTCTCCTTCACCGACAGCCACACCTCCCGGCCCGGCTCGAGGCCGAGCTCGCGGGTGGCGGCGGGGGTGACGTCGGCGATCAGCTCCGGGTCCCCCGAGACCAGCAGCCGGATCGCGTCACCGTGCGGTGCCGCGCTGAGGACCCGGCCGGGCCAGACGTTGCGGGCGGAGCCCTCGGGGCGGGCGAGCGACACGGTGACCGCGCCCGGGCTGAAGCAGCGGAGGGTGTCGCCGTCGCGGATCACGTTCAGCCCGACGAGCCGGGCCACGTGCTCGGTGCGCGGCCGGGCGGCGACCTCCGCCGGCGTCCCGACCTGGGCCACCCTGCCGTCGTCGACGACGAGCACCCGGTCGGCCAGGGTGAGCGCGTCGATCGCGTCGTGGGTGACCAGCAGCGTGACGCCGTCGTACGCCGCCAGGTGGCGGGTGAGCTCGATCCGCAGCGTCGCGGCGACGCCGACGTCGAGGCCGGCGAACGGCTCGTCGAGGAGCAGCGCGTCGGGTCGCTGGGCGAGGGCCCGCGCGATGGCCACCCGCTGCGCCTGCCCGCCCGAGAGCTCGCGGGGTCGTCGGTCGGCGAGGTCACCGATCCCCAGCCGGTTCAGCCACTCCCGGGCCTCGGCCCGGGCCCGGGCGCGCGGGACGCCCTGGGAGCGCGGACCGAACGCGACGTTCTCCAGGGCCGACAGGTGCGGGAAGAGGTGGCGGTCCTGGAACACCACGCCCACGTGGCGCTCCCGGACCGGGAGCCGGCCGAGGTCGCGACCGCCGAGGCGGACCGTGCCCTCGGCGGGGACCAGGCCGGCGATGGCGGCGAGCAGCGTGGACTTGCCGGCGCCGTTGGGACCGATCACCGCGAGCACCTCACCGGGCCGCGCGGTCAGCGCGACCGTCACCCGTCCGGGCACGGTCAGGTCGACCTCGAGGCCCGCTCGGCCCGGGTCGGTCATGTCGTCCCCACCCCGAGCCAGCGCTCCCGCAGCACGAACAGCACCGCCACCGACACCAGGAGCATCACCATGCTGAGCGCCAGCGCGGCGTCGGTGTCGGCCTGCCGGGTCACGTAGATGAGGGTGGGCATGGTCTGGGTGCGGCCCGGGTAGTTGCCGGCGAAGGTGATCGTCGCGCCGAACTCCCCGAGCGAGCGCGCCCACCCCAGGACCATCCCGGCGGCGATCCCCGGCAGCGCCAGCGGGACGGTGACCCGGCGGAACGTCGTCCAGCGCGACGCCCCCAGCGTGGTGGCGGCGGCGTCGTACTGGCTGCCCGCGGAGCGGAGCGCGCCCTCGATGCTGATCACCACGAACGGCATCGCCACGAAAACGTGCGCGAGCACCACCCCCCACACGGTGTAGGGGAACGCGAAGCCGGTGGCCTCGAGCAGCGGCTCGCCGATCGCGCCGTTGCGGCCCATCGCGGTGCGCAGCGCCACGCCGGCCACCACCGGCGGCAGCACCATCGGCACCGTCACCAGCGCCCGGAGCAGGCCGCGACCGCGGAACTCGAGCCGGGCCAGCACCCAGGCCAGCGGCAGCCCGAGCACGAGCGCGACCAGCATCGCCGCGGTCGACGTCGACACCGACAGCCAGAGGGCGTTCCGAGCGGTCTCGGTGCGCAGCTGGTCGACCAGGCCGCCGAGGTCGGTCGACCCGACCATGACGACGAGCGGCACCAGCAGCACGACGACCGCCAGGCCGGCCGGGACCAGGATCAGGGCCGGCGCGCGGCCCAGCGGGTCGCGGCTCACGGCGTACCGAACCCGGCGTCCCGCAGCACCTGCCGGCCCTCCTCGGACCGCACCAGGTCGACCCATCGCCGGGCCAGGTCGGCGTCCTCGGACTGCCCGAGCACGGTGACGACGTACGACGTGAGCTCGCTCTCGGCGCCGGGGACCTCGACCGTGCGGACCGCGTCGCCGGCGGCGACGGCGTCGGTGGCGTACACGAGCGCCGCGTCCGCCTCGCCCGAGACCACCTTGTCGAGCGTGGCGCGCACGTCCTCCTCGAGGCTGGCCGGCTCCGCGGTGACGCCGTGGTCCTCGAGCACCGCGAGCGCGACCCGGCCACAGGGCGCCTCGTCCGCGCAGCGGACCCAGGTGGCGCCGGCCAGGTCGTCGAGCGACCGGATGCCGGCCGGGTCGTCCGGCGGCGTGACGATCACGAGGGCGTTCGTCGCGAACGTCTCCACCTCGCCGGCGACACCGGCGTCCTCGGCGACCTGCATCGAGGTCTCGTCGGCGGTGGCCAGCACGTCGCCCGGGGCGCCGTCGGCCGCCTGCTCGGCGAGGTCGGTGCTGGAGCCGAAAGAGAACCTGACCGTGGCGTCGTGCTGCTCCTCGAAGAGGTCGCCCAGCTCCTCGAAGACGTCGGTGAGAGAAGCGGCGGCCAGCACGGTGAGGGTCGGCCCCTCGTCGCCGCCGTCGTCGGAGCCGCACCCGGCCGGGGCGACCAGCAGGGCCAGGACGACCAGCCGGGCCAGGACGGGCAGCCTCCTCACGGCCGCTCCACGACGACGTTGGTGGACTTCACCGAGACGGTGACCCGCACGCCGGGCTCGAGGCCGAGCTCGTGCGCCGCCTCGGCGCTCATCAGCGAGACCATCCGGTAGCGGCCGCAGATCACGTCGACCTGCGCCATGACCGTGTCGACGAGGACCTTGGTGACGATCCCGTCGAGCCGGTTGCGCGCGCTGACCGACGAGGCCCGGGTCAGCTCCCGGTCGGGGTGGTCGGCCAGCGACTCCGCGAGCGCGGCCAGGTCCGCGCCCGGGATCGTCGTCCGCCCCTCGACCCGCTCGGCGGGCACCCTCCCCGAGTCCACCCAGCGGCGGACGGTGTCGTCGCTGACGCCGAGCAGCTCGGCGGCCTCCGCGATCCGGTAGCTGGTCACGCTCCCAGTCTGCCGCATCTGCGGATCCCGCGTACCGAGCGATCTCCGCATCTGCGGCACCGCACGCTGACCCGTCACTAAGTTAGTGACGGGTCAGCGAAAGAGCGGTCTCGGGTGACTGTGAGGATGGAGCCGTGAGCGAGAGCGAGCGTCCGGAGGGGACCGAGCCGTCGCCGGAGGCACCCGAGGCCGAGGCCGCGGCCGGGTCCGCGCAGCCGGGGCAGGGTGCCCCGCCAGGGCCGGCCGAGCGGCCGGGTCGGTACTCACGCAGCACGGGAGGCCTGGTCGCGTCGATGGTGGTGGTCGTCCTCGCGGTCGTGGGGGCGGTGGCGTTCATGGGGCTGTTCCGTGACGAGACCTCCGTGGAGCCGGACGCCGTCGACTACCTCGCGACCGTGCGCGCCCTCCAGGACGCCGAGCTCGAGCCCGTGTACCCGGCCGAGGTCCCGAAGGGCTGGAAGGCGACCAAGGCGGAGGTGCTCCAGGAGGGCGCGCCGGGCCTCGACCTGGGGTTCCTCACCGACGACGACGAGTTCGTGGGCGTGGTGTGGACCGACGAGGACGTCGACGACCTGCTCCGCGAGCGCGTCGACGACTCCGATGTGGAGTCCACCGAGCGGTTCACGGTCAGCGGCTCGGTCGCCGAGCAGTGGCAGGGCTACGAGGACCCCGGCGGCGACCTGGCGTACGCGGCCGAGGTCGAGCGCCGGACCGTGCTGGTCTACGGGAGCGCGTCGGAGGATGACTTCGCCGCGGTCGTCGGCGCCCTCACGACTGCTCGGACCGCTCGATAGCCTCGTCGAGCTTCTTCCGCGCTCCGTCGAGCCACTCCTGGCAGATCGTGGCGAGCTTCTCGCCGCGCTCCCACAGCGCCAGCGACTCCTCGAGGGTGATGCCGCCGGCCTCCAGCTGGCGGACCACCTCGACCAGCTCCTCGCGGGCCTGCTCGTAGCTCGGCGTCTCCTCGGTCATTCCTGCTCCTCGAGTCGTTCGGTGCCCGTGGTGGTGGCGTGGATCCTGCCGTCGGCGACCCGGACGCTCACCTCGGCGCCGGCCTCGACCTCCGCGACGGTGGTGACGACGTGCCCGTCCGCGTCCTGCAGCACGGCGTACCCCCGCTGCAGCGTCGCCAGCGGTGACAGCGCCCGGGCGCGGGCGCGTTGGTGCCCGATGTCGTCGGCGGCGCGGTCCAGCAGGTGCCCGAGGGTACGGCGACAGCGGTCCCGGAGGACGTCGAGCTCCTCGAGCCGGGCGTCGACGAGCGAGCGCGGGTCGGCGAGCACCGGCCGCGAGCGCAGCGCGTCCAGCCCGGCGCGCTCCCGCTCGAGCCACCGGTCGAGCGCCGCCCGGATCCGCTGCCGGGCCTGGTCGACGGCGGCCAGCTCGTGGGCGACGTCGGGGACGATCAGCTTCGCGGCGTCCGTCGGCGTCGAGGCGCGGACGTCGGCGACCAGGTCGAGCAGCGGGCTGTCGGGCTCGTGGCCGATCGCGGAGACGACCGGCGTGCGGGCCTTGGCCACCGCCCGGACCAGCCCCTCGTCGGAGAAGGGCAGCAGGTCCTCGACCGAGCCGCCGCCGCGGGCGACCACGATCACGTCGACGTCGGGGTGGTGGTCGAGGCGCTCGAGCGCGGCGATCACCTCGGCCGCGGCGCGCGGGCCCTGCATGGTCGCGTGCACCACCTCGAACGCCACCCCGGGCCAGCGCCGCGTGGCGTTGTCGAGCACGTCGCGCTCGGCCGCCGAGCGCGGCGCGGTGACCAGCCCCACCCGGGTCGGCAGGAACGGCAGCGGTCGCTTGAGCTCGGCCGCGAACAGCCCCTCGGCGGCCAGCAGCTGCCGGCGCCGCTCGAGCTGGGCCAGCAGCTCGCCCAGCCCGACCATCCGGATCTCTCGCGCGTGCAGCGAGAGCGTGCCGCGGTTGGCGTAGTAGGAGGGCTTCGCGTGGACGACGATGCTCGCCCCCTCGACCAGGGGTGGGTTGAGGCTGTCGAAGAGGACCCGGCTGCAGGTCACCGGCACCGAGATGTCGGCGACCGAGTCGCGCAGCGTGAGGAAGACGGTCTGGATGCCCGGCCGCCGGCTGAGCTGTGCCACCTGCCCCTCGACCCACACCGCGCCGAGCCGGTCGATCCAGCCGGAGATCGCGTTGGCGATGGTCCGGACGGGGGCCGGCTTCTCGGGGGAGGTCTCGAGGGCCATGGCCGCGAGGCTAACGGTCAGGTACCCCAGGCCTGCTCGACGAGTCGCTGCGCCTCGGCCAGCGTCAGCCCGCGCCGCCGTGCCGTCGCGACGTACGACGCGGCCGCCGCGGTCGCCTCGGCCGGCGCCCGCCGGGAGGCGACGAACGTCCCGCGCCGGCCCTCGGTCACGACGACGCCGTCGGCCTCGAGCTCCCGGTAGACCCGGGCCACCGTGTTGACGGCCAGCCCGAGCTCGGCCGCCAGCGCCCGCACGGTCGGCAGCCGCGTGCCCGCGGCGAGCTCGCCCGAGGCGACCCGCGACGCGACCTGCGCGCGGAGCTGCTCGTACGGCGGCTCCGGCCGCGACGGGTCGGGCGGGTCGATGCGCATCGCCGCGCAGCCTAGTCCGACGACCGGCCTCGGGGTTCTCCCCGGGACCGCCCCTGGTCCACCGGCAAATAGGTTGTCTGTCTACATGTAGTGTGGCAACGATTGACTCATGCGCCGTTGGATCAAGTGGACCGTGATCGTCGTGTCGGCCGGCATGACGCTGATGCTGGCGTTCGGGGCCTTCATCGCCTACTCGTTCCTGACCGCCAAGGTGGACACGGTCGGCAAGGTGGACTTCGACCGCGAGCTGGCCGTCCCGCCGCTCGAGGAGGGCACCGTCGACGAGCAGGGTCGCCGGGTCTTCGACCTCACCATGCAGCGCGGCGAGACCGACCTCGGGCGCGACGAGCCCACCCCGACCTGGGGGATCAACGGCTCCTACCTCGGCCCGACCCTGCGCGCCGAGCGCGGCGAGGAGGTCCTCGTCAACGTCACCAACGACGTCGGTGAGCCGAGCACGCTGCACTGGCACGGCATGCACCTGCCGGCGGAGATGGACGGCGGCCCGCACCAGATGTTCGACGACGGCGAGACCTGGTCGCCGACCTGGCGCGTGGACCAGCCGGCGGCGACGCTCTGGTACCACCCGCACCCGCACGGCGAGACCGCGAAGCACGTCTACCGGGGGCTCGCCGGCATGTTCATCCTCGACGACGAGGAGGAGGCCGCGCTGCCGCTGCCGCGCGAGTACGGCGTCGACGACGTACCGGTCATCCTGCAGGACAAGGAGTTCGACGGCAGCGAGCTCGACACCACCCACGGGTTCTTCGAGAGCAACGGCATCCTCGGCGACACGATGCTGGTCAACGGCACGCCCGGGCCCTACCTCGACGTGACCACGGAGCGGATCCGGCTGCGGCTGCTCAACGCCTCCAACGCGCGCGTCTACAACCTCCACTTCTCCGACGACCGGGAGTACGACGTCATCGCCACCGACGGCGGGCTGCTGCCGGAGCCGGTCCGGCGCGACCACCTCCTGCTCTCGCCCGGCGAGCGCGCGGAGGTCGTGGTCTCCTTCGAGCCGGGCGAGACGGTCGTCCTGCGCAGCGACGAGCAGGACGCGGGCAGCCGGTTCACCGGGGCGTCCGACCGCCTCGACATCCTGCAGCTCCGGGCCGCCGACCGCCTCGAGCGGTCTCCCGAGGTGCCCGACCACCTCGCCGACCCGCCGGACCTGGACCGCGACGACGTGGAGAAGACCCGGGAGTTCGAGCTGCAGGGCACCGTCATCAACGGCAAGGACATGGACATGGAGCGGATCGACGAGACCGTCGAGCTGGACGCCACCGAGCTGTGGCGGGTCCGCAACACCGACGGCCAGCCGCACAACTTCCACGTCCACGACGTGCAGTTCGCGATCGTGTCGGTGGACGGCTCCCCGCCGCCGGCCGAGCTCGCGGGCCGGAAGGACACGGTGTTCCTGCCGGAGCAGAGCGAGGTGGAGCTGCTGGTCCGGTTCACCGACTACGCCGACCCCGACTCGCCGTACATGTACCACTGCCACCTGCTGCGGCACGAGGACGCCGGGATGATGGGGCAGTTCGTGGTGGTCGAGCCGGGCGACGAGGCCGGTGAGGTGTCAGGCGACCACGCCGGTCACCACTCGGGGCACCACGACTGAGGTCACCGGCCCGGCTGCAGGTACGCGTGCACGAGCGGGACGACGGACGCGCCCTCGCCGGTCGCGGCGGCCACCCGCTTCATCGAGCCCGAGCGGATGTCCCCGACCGCGAAGATCCCGGGGACGGTGGTGGCCAGGTCGGCCGGCGGCACGCCCTCGACCCAGCGCTCCTTGGGGATCTCGCGGCCGGTGAGCACGAACCCACGGTCGTCGAGCGCGACCTCGTCGGGCAGCCAGTCGCAGTGCGGCTCGGCGCCGAGCAGCAGGAAGAGGCCCTCCGCGTTGCGTCGGGTGACCTCGCCGGTCGTGGTGTCCCGGACGTCGATCCACTCCAGCCGCCCGTCGCCGCCGCCGTCCACGACCTCGCAGCACGGCGCCACGGTGATCCGCGGGTTGTACGCCATCTCGTCGATCAGGTAGCGCGACATGGTCTCCTCGAGCCCCGGCCGCCGGACCATGATCGTCACGGACTTCGCGAACCGGGACAGGTGGATCGCCGCCTGGCCGGCGGAGTTGCCGCCGCCGACCACGACCACGTCGTACCCCTCCATCTCGCGGGCCGCGGTCATCGCGCTGCCGTAGTGCACGCCGGCGCCGGTGAGCTCCTCGATGCCGGGCACCCGCAGCTTGCGGTAGGCCACGCCCGTGGCGATCACGACCGCGCGGGCACGGACGTCGCCGCCGTCGGTGTGCACCACGTGCGGCCGCTCCCCGTCGCCGGGCGTGACGCCGGTGACCTCCCAGCCGGTGAAGAAGCGGGTGCCGAAACGGATCGCCTGGTTGCGGGCCCGCTGCGCCAGCCGCATGCCGGAGATGCCGCGCGGGAAGCCGAGGTAGTTGCGGATCATCGAGCTGGTGCCCGCCTGCCCGCCGATCGCCTCGGCCTCGAGGCACACCGTCGACAGGCCCTCGGACGCGCCGTACACCGCGGCGGCCAGGCCCGCGGGGCCGGCCCCCACGATGCAGAGGTCGACCTCGGCCTCCACGTCGACGCTGTCCGGCCGACCGTAGATCGCGGCCGCGACGTCGCGCACGGCGGTCGGCGCGAACACCTCGCCGCGCGCGTTGTGCACCAGCGGGTACGTCGGCTCGCCGTCGTGCAGCGCGAGGATCTCGCGGCCGACCTCGGAGTCCGGGGCGTGCACCCGGTTCGGCATGCCCATCCGGTCCAGGAAGTCGCGGATCGCCAGGGTGAGCGCGTCCGCGCGGTCGGACACGATGCGCACGGTCTCGACCTCGGGCGCGGCGACCGTCGAGCCCCAGTCGGAGAGCAGCTCGCACACGGCGGTGTGGAACTCCTCGTCGCGCACGCCGCGCGGCATCAGCAGGAAGGCGTCGTACTTGCCCTTCGCCAGGCCCGGCCGCAGCTCCTCGGCGTCGCCCAGGAACCGCTCCCAGGGCGAGACCACGAGGCGGCGGGCGGTGGGCACCGCCTGGCGCCACAGGTGGAACGCCTCGTAGACGTTCGAGTCGGGGAGCCGGGAGTCCGAGACGAAGAGCGCGACCTGACCGCCGTTCGCGTGGATCTCGTGGGCGAGGTCGGCGGCGGCGCTCGCGGTGGTCAGCGCGTGGATGTCGTAGTCGCGCGCGTAGCGGCCGAACTCGTCGGCGAGGAAGTCGGCGTGGTCCGGTGAGACGAGGATGATCGCGGGCTGCACCGCATCAGTATCGACAGGCGATGCAAGACTGGCGACCGTGCGGCTGCGGATCGATCTCGCCTACGACGGGACCGACTTCCACGGATGGGCGGCCCAGCCGGGCCTGCGCACCGTCCAGGGCGAGCTCACCGCCGCCCTCGCCACCGTGCTGCGCGTGGAGTCCGTGGCGGTCGTCTGCGCCGGGCGCACCGACGCCGGCGTGCACGCCCGCGGCCAGGTCGTCCACTGCGACGTCGAGACCGACCCGGAGGGGCTGCTGCGCAGGCTGAACGGCGTGCTGCCGCCGGACGTCCGGGTACGGCGCGTGGCCGTGGCGGCGGAGGGCTTCGACGCCCGGTTCTCCGCGCTGTGGCGCCGCTACGCCTACCGGGTCGCGGACTCGCCGGAGGCGGTCGACCCGCTCACCCGGCGGCACGTGCTCGCCTGGCCGCGACCGCTCGACCTGGACGCGATGAACGCGGCCTGCGCGTCCCTGCTCGGGCTGCACGACTTCGCCGCCTTCTGCAAGCGGCGGGAGGGGGCGACGACGATCCGGACCCTGCAGGAGCTGGGCTGGACCCGCGACCCCGACGGCGTCGCGGTCGCCACGGTGCGCGCCGACGCGTTCTGCCACAGCATGGTGCGCTCGCTGGTCGGGTGCCTGCTCGCGGTCGGGGAGGGGCGCCGCCCGCCCGAGTGGGCGGGGGAGGTCCTCGCGGCCGGCCGGCGCGACCCCGCGGTGCCGGTCGTGCACGCGCACGGCCTGACGCTCGAGGAGGTGGGGTACCCGCCCGATGACGAGCTGGCGGCCCGGGCGGCGACGACGATGGCGCGACGGACGGCGGACGACCATGGCTGAGCAGGAGCACTACTTCTCCGCCGACCCGACCGTGCCGTTCCGCCGCGAGACGTTCGAGTGCGAGGTCTGGGGCCGGCGGATGACGCTCGCCACCGGTGCCGGGGTCTTCAGCCGCGGTCACCTCGACCACGCGACCGCGGTCCTCCTCCGGGAGACCGAGCCGCCCGCGTCGGGGGCGATCCTCGACCTGGGCTGCGGGTACGGCGTGATCGGCCTGGCGATCGCCGCAGCCTCGCCGGACACCCACGTCACCGGCGTCGACGTCAACGAGCGTGCACTGCTGCTCGCCGAGGAGAACGCCGCCACGCTCGGCGTGGCGGACCGGTTCTCCGCACTGCTCCCCGACGCGGTGCCGGACGACGCGACGTACGACGAGATCTGGTCGAACCCGCCGATCCGGATCGGCAAGCAGGCACTCCACGACCTGCTCCTCACCTGGCTGCCGCGGCTCGCGCCGGACGGCCGGGCGGTGCTGGTCGTCGGCAAGAACCTGGGCGCCGACTCGCTGCAGCGGTGGCTGGGCGAGCAGGGCTGGCCGACCGAGCGGCTGGCCAGCTCGAAGGGCTTCCGGGTCCTCGAGACGCGGCGCGGGTGAGCTGGGCCCCTACTCCGGGATCCCGCTCTCCGGCGGAGCGTCGTCCGCCTGGCCGGAGGTGTCCTCGGTGATCTCGGTGTCGCCGATGTCCGAGGTCAGCACCGGTGTCAGCGGCTCACCGACCCCCTTCTCGATCCTCACGACCTGCAGGCCCGAGATGCCGAGATGGCTGTCCGCGGAGTACCGGTACGGCGCCAGCTGCGGTCCGGGGGCGTCCTCGGCGAAGCCCTCGACCGCCTCGACCAGACCCTCGCGGGTCAGGTCCTCGCCGGCCGCCTGGAGCGCCTGCACGAACGCGTAGGCGTGCGACATGCCGTAGATCCGGTAGTTCGTGAGCGGACCGTCCTCGCCGTACTCGTCCCACACCTTCTGCCACAGCTGCACCCAGGGGTTGTCGGGGGCATCCACGCCCGGGATGTACTGGGTGGTCAGCACGCCGTCGAGCGAGCCGGACGAGCCCTCGACGTCGCCCTCGGAGAACCGGGTGAGCAGGCTGCCCACGAGGTCCGGGTCCGAGCCGACGTTGCTGACGTACCACTGGGGCTTGAAGCCGAGCTTCAGCGAGACCAGCTGGCTGAGCGCGGTGTGCGACGGTGTCGTGAACGCGAGCACGAGGTCGGCCCCGGAGGCCTGCAGGGCCGAGATCTGCGGGCCGACGTCGGTGTTGCCGGAGGTGTAGCGCTGCACCTCGACGACCTGCTCGTCCAGGAACTGCCGGACGCCCTTCTCGGCGTCGGCGCCGAAGTCGTCGTCCTGGAGGAAGAGGCCGACCTTGGCGTCGGGCATGTTCTCGGCGACGTACTGCCCGATGATCTTCCCCTCGATCTCGTAGTCGGGCTGCCAGCCGAACGTGACCGGCCGGTCGTCCACGGCGTCGCCCCACTGCAGGGAGCCGGACGAGACGAACAGGTCGGGGACGCCCTCCTCGTTGAGGAAGTCGACCACCGCGCTGTGCGTCGGCGTGCCGAGGCCGCCGACCATCGCGAAGATCTCGTCCTTCAGCACCAGCTCGTTGGTCACCTTGCTGGTGTTCGTGGGGTTGTAGGCGTCGTCCTTGACGACGTAGTCGATCGTGCGGCCGTGGACGCCGCCGGCCGCGTTCACGAAGTCGAAGTAGGCCTGGGCGCCGGTCGGGATCTCGCTGTACCCCGGGGCGGCCACGCCGGTGAGCGGGAAGTGCGCACCGACGGTGATCGTGTCGTCGGTGACGCCGACGGTCGACCCGCCGTCACCGCCGCCGTCATCGTCATCGTCGCGGCCCCCGGCGCCGCAGGCGGCGAGGACCATCGTGGTCGCCAGCATCGCTGCCGACAGGCCGGACATCCGATGCATCCGGTTCATGGTGTTGTTCCCTTCGTGGTGGTGGAGACGGCACCCGCGCGAGACGGCGGGTGCGGAGAGTCGGGTGGAGGTGGCGGGGCCGGACGGCGACGGCGGACGACGAGGTCGTGCACCGTCCCCATGAGCCCCCGCGGGGCGAGCAGGACGACCACGACCATGACCACGCCGTAGACGAGCGGGGACAGCTGCGCGGCCTGGATGTCGCTGAGCCCGGCGTCGGTACCGACATCGGTCACGACCTGGGGGAGGAAGGTCAGCAGCCCCGCACCGAGGAGCGCGCCGGTGAGGCTCCCCAGTCCGCCGAGCACCACCGCGGTGAGCAGGGTCAGGCTGAGCACCAGGGTGAAGCTGCCCGGGGCGGCGAGGCGTACGGCGAGCGCGAGCATCGCCCCGCCCGCGCCGGCCGCGGCGGCGCTCACCACGAACGCGGACACCCGCGCCCGGGCCAGGTCGATCCCGGCGAGCTCGGCGGCGACCTCGTCGTCGCGCACGGCCCGCCAGCGGCGTCCGACCCGGCTGCGCGACAGGTTGGCGAGCAGCAGGAAGGTGACGATCAGCGTCAGCCAGGCAACGTAGGCGATGAACTTGGTGCGCGTCGGGTCCTCGCCGGTGAGGAAGTACCCGGCGTCCAGCGCCCACCCCGGCACCTCCGGCGGCGCCACCGGCAGCCCCTGCTCACCGCCGAGCCGGGACTCGAAGTGCAGCGCGATGCCGGGCACGGCGACCGCCAGCGCCAGCGTGGCGCCGGCCAGGTAGGGCCCGTGCAGCCGGGCCGCCGCCACGCCGACCACGACGCCCGCGGCCACGGTCACGAGCACCGCGAGCAGCACGACCAGCAGCAGCGGCGTCGACGCCTCCCGGTCGGGCAGCAGCAGTGCCGTCGTGTACGCGCCGAGCGCCATCAGCGCGCCGTGCCCGAGGGAGATCTGGCCGTTCAGCCCGGTGAGCACGGTCAGCCCGGCCGCGGCGGTGCCCAGGTAGGCCATCTCCGTGAGCTGGATGGCCCGGAAGTCGCTGACCGCGGTCAGCACGAAGGTCACCGCGACCACGCCGAGGACGGCGACGGTCAGGTGCCGGACCAGGGTCACCGACGCCCAGCGGCGTGCTCGGCCGCGCATCAGACCCTCCTGGTCGGGGCCTGGCCCATCAGGCCGCCGGGACGGAGGAGCAGCACCAGCATCAGGACCCCCAGCGCCGCCAGGGGCACGAGCTGGGAGCCGACGTACCCGCTGACGAAGCTGAGGGACAGGCCGAGCAGGAGGCCCCCGACCACCGCCCCGGTCGGGCTGTCCAGCCCGCCGAGCACGGCCGCGACGAACCCGAAGACGACGACGGAGTCCATGTACGCCGGGTGCACCAGGTTGCCGCCGGCGATGAGCAGGCCGGACAGGGACCCGACCAGCGAGGCCAACGCCCAGCCGAGGGTCAGCATCCGCCCCACGCGGACGCCGAGGAGGCGGGCGACCTCCTGGTCGAACGCGGCCGCCCGCATCCGGAGCCCGAGGTCGGTGAACCGGAACAGGGCGACCAGCAGCGCCATGACAACGAGGACGACGAGGATCGTGAACACCCCGAAGCCGGTGAGCCCGATCGTCCGGTCGCCCACCTCGAAACCGCGTACGCCGAACGGCGCCGGGAACGAGCGGAACCGGTTGCCGAAGATGACGCCGGCCAGGGCGTGCAGCACGACGAACAGGCCCAGCGTGAGGATCACCGCGTTGATGTCGGAGCCACCCTCCACCGGCCGGACGACGACCCGCTCCAGCACCGCCCCGAGGACCACGCCGCTCACCAGCGCCGCCGCGAAGCCGAGCCAGTAGGAGTGACCCGCCTCGATCACCGAGAGCGCGATGAAGGTGGTCATCATCGCCATCGGCGCCTGGGCGAAGTTCACGATCCGGGTCGAGCGCCAGATCATCACCAGCGCCAGGGCGAAGGCCGCGTACACCATGCCGAGGGTGAGGCCCCCGAGAGCGGTGTTCAGCAGCTGCACGGTCGCTCCTCAGAACCCGAGGTAGGCGTGACGGAGCTGGTCGTCCTCGGCCAGGGAGCCGGCGTCCTCGTCGGCGACCACCCGGCCGAGGTTGAGCACGACGCCGCGGTCGGCCACGGACAGGGCGCTGCGCGCGTTCTGCTCGACCAGCAGGATGGTCAGCCCCCGGTCGCGGACCAGCTCGCGCAGCAGCTCGAAGATCTGCGCGACGACCCGTGGCGCGAGCCCCAGCGACGGTTCGTCGAGCAGCAGGAGGGCCGGGTCGGCCATCAGGGCCCGGCCGATCACCAGCATCTGCCGCTCGCCGCCCGACAGCGTGTGACCGGGTGCATGACGACGCTCGGCCACCGGCGGGAACAGCGAGTAGACGCGGTCGAGGTCCTCCGCCGCGACCCGACCCCGAGCCAGCCCGCCGAGGCGCAGGTTCTCCTCGACGGTGAGCTCGGTGATCACCCCGCGCCCCTCGGGGACGTGGCACAGGCCCAGGCCCGGCATCCGCTCGGCCGGGAGCTGTTCGATC
>Ga0164243_10008255_pt1 | contig 15411 bp, 15 predicted proteins | sample OricompcompostOP_FD_108781 | JGI IMG/M metagenome (GOLD analysis project Ga0164243, IMG submission 108781) | Organic Plus compost microbial communities from Emeryville, California, USA - Original compost - Organic plus compost (OP) | ecosystem: Engineered > Solid waste > Mixed feedstock >... | reverse complement strand
GAACTGGCCCATGACCTCGGGCCGCTCCGGGTTGGCGAAGTTCATGTTGTCGGTGATGGCCGGCGGGTCGGCGCCGACGGCCGTAAGGTTGCGCCACGTCTCGACCACCGCCTGCTTGGTGCCCATGACCGGATCGGCGGCGACGTAGCGGGGCGTCACATCGCAGGTGACGGCGAGCCCCTTCTGCGTGCCGTGCACTCGCACGACGGCCGCGTCACCGCCGGGGCGCTGCACGGTGTCGCCCATGACCATGTGATCGTACTGCTCCCAGATCCACCGCCGCGACGCCAGCGCCGGGCCGCTCATCAGCGTCTTGAGCGTCTCCAGCATGGCGTTGGGCGCCGGAACCCACTCGGGCAGGATCAGCTTGGGCGGGGTGATCGGATACCACGGACGTTCGTAGACGGGGGCCGAGTTGGCCAGCGTGGTGACCGGAATGTCGGCCTCCACCTGCCCGCGGTGGGTGACGATCATGCGGCCCGTATCGGTCGTCTCGCCGACGACGGCGAAGTCGAGACCCCATTTCTTGAAGATCGCCTCGGCCTCGGGCTCAGAGCCTGGTCGCAGGACGATCAGCATGCGCTCCTGGCTCTCCGACAGCATCATCTCGTAGGCCGTCATCGCCGGCTCGCGCTGGGGCACGTGGTCGAGGTTCAGGGTGATGCCGACGCCGCCCTTGTCGGCCATCTCGCACGACGATGAGGTGAGACCGGCAGCGCCCATGTCCTGGATGGCGATGATCACGTCCTTGGCCATCAATTCGAGGCAGGCTTCGATCAGCAGCTTCTCGGTGAACGGGTCGCCGACCTGCACGGTCGGGCGCTTTTCGTCCGATTTGTCGTCGAACTCGGCCGACGCCATGGTGGCGCCGTGGATGCCGTCGCGCCCCGTCTTGGAGCCGACGTAGACCACGGGCAGGCCGACGCCTTTAGCCGCCGAGTAAAAGATCTTGTCGGTGCGCGCGAGCCCGGCGCACATGGCATTGACGAGGATGTTGTTGTTGTAGCCCTTGTCGAAGTTGGTCTCCCCGCCCACCGTCGGCACGCCGACGCAGTTGCCGTACCCGCCGATGCCGGCGACGACGCCGTCGACGAGATGGCGGGTCTTAGGGTGGTCCGGGGCGCCGAAGCGCAGCGCGTTGAGGTTGGCGACGGGCCGTGCGCCCATGGTGAACACGTCGCGCATGATGCCGCCGACGCCTGTCGCCGCGCCCTGGTAGGGCTCGATGTAGCTCGGGTGGTTGTGGCTCTCCATCTTGAAGACCACCGCGTCGCCGTCGCCGAGGTCAACGACGCCGGCGTTCTCACCCGGACCCTGGATCACCTGCTTGCCGCTCGTGGGCAGCGTCCGCAGCCACACGCGCGAGGATTTATATGAGCAGTGCTCGGACCACATGACGGAAAAGATGCCGAGTTCGGTGAAGCTCGGCGTGCGTCCGAGGATCTTCAGGAGGCGCTGATACTCGGCAGGGGTCAGTCCGTGCTCGGCGACGATCTCCGGCGTGATCTCGACGCTCCTGGAGGGCGTACTGGCGGACATGCTCTCGGTCTTTGCATCCATGCGCGGGCGCTGCTGCTCTTCTTCTTGCGATTCTGGGGGCGCAGATGCCAGCGCTTATAGCGGCGGTGCTCGGCGTTGTCGCCCTGGAGAGCGCATGCGGCGGCTGGAACGTGCGATTGCATCGAATGCTATGCGACACTGCCATGACATGGCTCAAATGGCATGGGCAGCCGCGGGCTGCGCTGAAGTGCGCAGCGGATGATCATTGACTGAGTCGCGCCAGCGCAAAGCGCCGGAAGACATTGGGAAAAAAGCTCAGTGTTCCTCACAACCCGCGGCAGCTTGGCTACCCCACAGGGTGGGAAGAACCAGCTACCCGCGACAGTTGCGCGCTGCAACAAGGACATTGCTGCGATGCAACATTCTGCATTTCGTCCGTAGAGTCTGAGGCTTAACTATGCGTCCAGTTGCCGGCGGGAAGCTCTCCCCGATGCCTTTCCCAGCCGGCCTTTCCTGCAGCAGAAGGAGCTGGAGCATGTCCGCGATGAAGATGGGCGCAGTTGTTGCCGCTATGCTTGCTGGGGTCGCCGTTTTCGGAATTCATGGTGCTGTCGCCGACGAGGGGCAGAAGATGATCAAGCCCCTGCACGGTATCAGCCTGCACGTCGGCTCCAAGCACGCGGTTGGGTATTTCGTCCCGGCGGGCGCATCCTGCGAGCTGACGCTGGTGGTCGGCGAGGAGCCCGGTGAGGAACTGGTGGCGCTGACAACGCCGACTCGCTTCCGCGCCTCGGTGAAGGCCGGCCAGCACGTCCGCTTCGACACCGGCGAGGGCAAGGAGTTGGCGTTCTATTGCGCTCAGTCGGCCTCCGCGATGTCGGTCGACACGATGCAGCAGACCGCCTATTCGCCGGCTACCACCCGCTAACGCGGCCGGCCAATCGATCCACTTTCTCGGCGAGGTAGTAAAACGCGTCGGACCTCCGGATCCGGCGCGTTTTTTCGTTTTGACTGAATGACGACGTCAGCTTCCCCATTCCGTCATGCCGGCGCCCACGCAAGTCTCCGCCCGTGGGACTTTGGGTGTTTGGTGCTCTCATTGTCATTCTCGGGCTTGTCCCCAGGCTCAAGCGAGCAGCATCTGCTTCGCTCCCGAATGCGTGGAGAGTTGGGGCCCCCGCCCGAGGATGACGTTGAGCGTGCGTGAGGAAGCGTACTTCCGTCGCCCGACCGCCCTGGCGTGGATCCCTGCCTGCGCCCGGGATGACGTTGGGGGGAGCGGATGCGCCCTAGCCTGCCATAGGCTCTATGGTGCTGAGCAACGCGCTCTCGAACATGCGCCGCCCGTCGGCGCCGCCGAGCGGCAATTCGAACAGCCGTTCGGGGTGCGGCATGAGGCCGACGATACGCCCGCTCTTGTCGCTGATGCCGGCGATGTTGCGCTGGGCACCGTTGGGGTTGGCTGCGGGCGTCGCCTCTCCCGCCTCGTCGCAATAGCGGAATACGACCCGCCCCTCGCCATCGAGCCGATCGAGCGTCTCCGCGTCAGCGAAGTAGTTGCCCTCCGCGTGCGCGATGGGGAGGCGGATGACCTGGCCCTTGCGGTAGCATTTGCTGAAGAAGGTCGTGTCGTTATCCACCCTCAGCGTCACGTCGCGGCAAATGAACTTCAGCGATGCGTTACGCATCAGGACGCCGGGCAGCAGGCCCGACTCGCACAGCACCTGGAAGCCGTTGCAGATGCCGAGCACCGGTGTGCCAGCCTTCGCCTTCGCTATGACGTCGCGCATGATCGGCGAGTGTGCGGCCATGGCCCCGCAGCGCAGGTAGTCTCCGTAGGAGAAGCCGCCAGGCAGCACGATGAGGTCTGAGGCCGGTACGGAGGCATCGCCATGCCAGACCATCTTCACCGGAAAGCCGGTGATCTTCTCGATGGCGACCTGCACGTCCCGATCACAGTTCGAGCCAGGAAAGACGACGACGGAAGCTCGCAGCATTGTGGGCCCTTCACTCTTCGGTTCGCACCGCTCAGGGCGCCAGCGGCGATCGGCTCTGCTTTTGACGCTCGACCTCGGCGCGCGAAGCCTCGGTGAGCTGCTTGTCGCTCGCCTTCATGTCCTCGACAAGGGAGGCGAACTGGCTCTGGTCCCCATACCCGCACGACTTGCTGTCCGCGGTCCATACGCCGGTCACCTGCTTGCGCAAGGTGCGGATGGCGACGGCTGGATAGGCCGGATGCCAGCGGGTCGTGAAGAAAATCTCTACGCGCCAAGCATCGGGTACTTCCAGCGTCGCCATGTCAAAGCCGCCGGCTTGGCTAAACTGCACGCCGGGCAGCGCGCGCACTTGCGCCTCGAGCGCCTGAAAGCCGAGGGGGCAGTCGAGGGTCGGTGGCTTCGGGGCATCCTGAGCCATCGCGGCAGCCGGGGCGATCGCGCCTACCAGCCAAGCCGCGGTCCGCACCTTCGGCATTGTCAGGCAGCCAGCTCGTAGCTGTAGTTCTCGATGACGCTGTTGGCGAGCAGGTCACGGCACATGCGTTCGACCGTCTCCTTGGCCTGCGCCTCGCTCGTCTCGGCGAGCTCGACCTCGATGTACTTGCCCTGGCGCACATCCTCGACGCCGGTGATACCAAGTGCCGACAAGGCATTCTGGATAGCCTTGCCCTGCGGATCGAGGACGCCGTTCTTGAGCGTGATGCGGATGCGCGCTTTCATGATCGCTTCGCAAGGCAGTGGGCAGTAAGGCAGTAAGTGAAGGTAGTAGCAGTGCGGTCCACTGCCTACTGCCCGATGCCTACTGCCTCTTAGTTGGGTTTGCCGTTGGCCGAGGGGTTCGAGGCGACCAGCACCGGCCCCGCACCCTTCACCGGCCGGTTGCCCGTGAACACGCCGAGCCGGCGGGCCACTTCCTGGTAGGCCTCGAGCAGACCGCCGAGGTCCCGCCGGAAGCGGTCCTTGTCGAGCTTGTCCGAGGTGGCGATGTCCCACAGCCGGCAGCAGTCGGGGCTGATCTCGTCGGCGAGCACGATGCGCATCTGCTCGTTCTCCCACAGGCGGCCGAACTCCACCTTGAAGTCGACGAGGCGGATGCCGATGCCGAGGAACAGGCCGACGAGGAAGTCGTTGATGCGCAGCGCCGTCTGCATGATCTCGTCGATCTCCTGCGGCGTCGCCCAGCCGAAGGCGGTGATGTGCTCCTCGGAGACCATCGGGTCGCCGAGCGCATCGTCCTTGTAGTAGAACTCGATGATCGAGCGCGGCAGCTGCATGCCTTCCTCGAGGCCGAGGCGCGTCGCCAGCGAGCCGGCGGCGACGTTGCGCACAACCACCTCGAGCGGAACGATCTCAACCTCGCGGATCAGTTGCTCGCGCATGTTGAGGCGGCGCATGAAGTGCGTCGGCACGCCAATCTCGCCGAGGCGCAGGAAGATGTATTCCGAAATGCGGTTGTTGAGCACGCCCTTGCCTTCGATGAGCGCGTGCTTCTTGGCGTTGAACGCGGTGGCATCATCCTTGAAATGCTGGATGAGCGTGCCGGGCTCCGGGCCTTCGTAGAGCACCTTGGCCTTGCCCTCGTAGATGCGACGACGCCTGTTCATTGAGCCTCTGTCCTTTGACGTGAGAATTGTCGTTCTAAGCGGATGGTGACGACCTGCCAACAAGAGCCAAGTCTTTGCACAATCTCAATTTTTCTTGTCTGCAGGTGCCGCATTGGGGCGTCGGCTGGCGAGGTCGGACACCCGAGGGGACACTAGCCGAACCCATCCCTAGAAACAATCTTAAGGATCGGAAAGGTCGCAAGTGTCGCTAACGATCAGGAACTGATCATTGAACGCCGCAGGACGGCGGGTTATGGCTCCCGCGGCTGCTGATTCCGCCGTGGGTGATGCAACCTTTCCGGCGCGGCCGGGTGGCCCTGCGGCGACATGTTCTGGTGGAGATAGGGAATGACCACGTTTGACGATCGCGAAAAGGGCTTCGAGAAGAAATTCGCGTTAGATCAAGACCTTAAGTTTCGCGCAGAGGCCCGGCGCAACAAGCTCCTGGCCGAGTGGGCCGCCGCCAAGCTGGGGATCATGGGAGAGGCCCTCCAGGATTATATCCGCTCCGTGGTCAAAGCCGACCTCCAGGAGGCCGGCGACGAAGACGTTTTCCGCAAGATTCACGGGGACTTCGACGCCGCGGGCCTCAGTGTGCCGGAGACCGAGATCCGCTCTCAGATGAGCGAGTTCCTGGCCAAGGCAGTGAGCGAGATCGAAGGGACACGCTAGTCCCTTCACCCCTTGAGGTCGGCGAGGAACTTGCCGAAGCGAAGCAGGCCGTCCGGCCACGGCCCATGTCCAGACTGGTCGGCGATGTGGCCGGCCTGCCCGACATCTACGAAGTTCGCCCCCCAGGCGTCGGCGAACGCCATCGCCCGCTGCTGCGTGCAGTAGGGGTCATCCGCGGCCGCCAGCACCAAGGCGGGAAAACCCAACGGCTGCATGGGCACCGGTGCAAAACCGAAATTGTCGGTTGGCCACGTGCGGCCCTGATTCGGTGGCCAGTCCGCGCTGTTGTCGACATCGGCCGGTGCAACCAGGAAGGCGCCTGCAACTTTCCCTCGCTCCAAGTGCCGCGCCGCGTAAGCGACAGCGATCACACCCAGGCTATGGGCGACGAGCACCGCTGGCCGCGAGGCAGCCTCGACGGCTGCAACGATGTTGCCGGCCCAAGCATCCTTGTCGGGGGCATCCCAGTCGTCCTGCATGATGCGCCGGGCCGTCGCCAGATTGCGCTCCCAGCGTGATTGCCAGTGGTCGGGGCCGGAGTTCAGCCAGCCCGGCACGATGAGGATGTCGACGTCCGAAGTCTTCATGCGGCCTCGTGTGGGAACTGCGTGGAGATTCTGGGGAGGAGTTATGCGTCCGGCGCGACTCACTTTAGAAGGGCATGGGGAAAAATGGTCAATCAACGGTGATGCATGGGCACGGCGAAGGCAGGTGGCTGCTTTGCATTGGCCGTCGTGGCGGCTTCGGTGCTGGCATTGGGGGCGCAGCCGGCACGGGCTGACGGAGACTGGGCGCCGGGGCAGCCCGGCCGTTGGGTGCCTGGCACCCCGATGACCGACTGCCAGTGCGTCACTGACTGGAGCGGTCTCTACATCGGCGGCCGGATCGGCGGCGCCTTCAGCGACATCAGTTGGACTGAGAACTTCGGGGAGTTCAACGCTCCCGGCGGAGCGAGCTTCTCGCCCAATAGCTTTGCCGGCGGTGTGTTCGGCGGTGCCAATCTGCAGATGGGGCAGTGGGTCTTCGGCCTCGAGTTGGCATTCGAGGGTCTAGGGCTGAATCAGTCCGTGAGTCCTGCCGTGCCGACCGATTCCTTCAAGACCGAGATCGACTGGCTGTTCTCCATCGAGCCGCGCCTCGGCTACACCTGGGACCGCACGATGGTCTTCATCAAGGGCGGCTGGATCGGCGGCGATGCTACGCTTTCGGCAACCGGGCCGACCACCGGCGGTTCTGTCGTGACCGCCAAGTCCTCCGACTTCTTCGACGGTTGGACGATTGGCGGCGGTGTCGAGTACGCGTGGCATCCGAGCTTCATCATCGGCATCGACTACCGCTACACGCAGCTCAACTTGAGCACGGCCGCCTCGTGCGATCTGTGCCTGATAGGCGTTCCCGTCGGAGAGCCGTCGGAGATCTCCGGAGATGCAAACATCTCCGAGGTGATGCTGCGCGCGAGCTACCTGTTCAGGCCTGAGGACTGAGCGGCTCGGACGTCTCCGCTGGGCCAAGCCTGTCGAGAAAACCCCACTCGATAAGAAGCGTCGTCATCACCGCCGCGGCAACGATCAGCGGCGCGGGGGCGAGCGGCAGCACCACATTCAATTGCGTCTCGAGGAGCGTGCCGCCCACGAGGATCGCGGCGAGAGTGGCTGCGATTGGCGCCGCAGGTATCGGGCTTGAGAAGCCCACGCGTGCATGAGAACGCAGGCAGAGCCAGACCACGAGCGCGACGACGACCACTAGGCCGAGGTACCAGACGACGTTGCCTGACGTCGCAAATGCCGTCGCCCCATCGACGTTGAACGTTGCGAGCAAACCGCTCGCAAACAGGATCGGGGTCAGGACGACATTGGCGATGAATGGCGTCCAGATGCAGGTCAGCACCGTCGCCCGCGCCCCACGCGCCGCGAGCACGATGCTGGCAACGCCGCCGATGGTCAGCACCGTAAACGCGGCAGCGAGCGCAATCGAGCCGGCTGCGTAGTCTCCGCTCGCGGTGACCTGGGCCAGCGTAGGGAGGATGCGCGGCAGCTCTGCCAGCGACGGAACGAGGTAGAGAAGCCAGAGCCCCCAGCCGAGGCCGGGGCCGTCGATGAACCGCGCAAAGGCGATCATGAGCGCCGTCCCGCCGATCAGCGTGGCGACACAGGCGAAGCGGAACGACGCGCCCGGTTGAGAGACGAGGTCTGCCCCTTCAAGAGCCGAGGCATAGCCGCCAGCCTGCAGAAGCGTCAGCAATAGCACGACGCTGACGACGATCTGACCGATGTGATCGCTGTTGGCGGGTGCGGACAGCTCCCACGCGCGCACGCCGGGCGCCACGAGCTTGATGATCTCGAGGACGATGAGCGCATTGAGCAGCGGCATCACGCCGAGCGCGAACATCGACACGTTCGCGAACGTGAGGCCGCCGGCCCGCAGCGACTCGCGGAGGTTATCGGTGTCGATGCCCGGCAGCAGCACATTCATGCCGACGCCATAGGCCGCGAGCACGGCGAGAGTGATGCCCAGCCGCTGCCAGAAGTTACCATCAAGCGATCGTGCCATGGGCGCCTCTCACCGTCCGCCGTAGGATACATCCATCTCACAAGAAGCGGCATCACCAGCCGGAAGCTGTCACCTTGGAAATAGTCGAGCCGCCCCGTGCACCAGTTTTCCCGCTTGTAGCTAGCGCGCTTCTCGCCGTTGTCTGGTTCACCATGTCTACGCTACGGGCGATCGCTTTCGATTGCATCGAGAAGCATTGTCCTGAAATGCAGAGTTGCGCCGAGGCCTATCACCACTTCTCCGTATGCGGCGAGGCGAAGCGAGATGCCGATGGCGACGGCATTCCCTGCGAGAACGTTTGCGGAAAGACGCTCAAGGAATTTCGCCACCGGCTCGGTGAGGTCGCTCCTGCCACGGCGCCGTTGCGGCAAGCGCCACGGTCAGTAGCCGACCCTCAAGCGGTTGCGCCAGATGAGCCGACCGCATTCACATGCGCCGGCAAGCGCACCTGCGGGCAGATGACCTCCTGCGCGGAGGCGCGCTTCTACTTGTCGAATTGCGGTGTCGGCACGCTCGACCGTGATCGCGATGGGGTCCCCTGCGAAAGCCTGTGTGGCGGCCGCTAAGCCTCACCGAACACGCGCTTGAAGATCGTGTCGACGTGCTTCAGGTGATAGCCGAGATCGAACATCGCCTCGAGTTCGGCCGCAGAGAGCTTCGCCGTGACGTCCTTGTCGGCCTTGAGCTCGGTGAGAAAGTCCTTGCCTTCCTGCCACGTCTTCATCGCGTTGCGCTGCACGAGCGCATAGGCGTCTTCGCGTGAGGCGCCGGCCTGCGTGAGCGCCAGCAGCACGCGCTGGGAATTATGCAGCCCACCGAGCTTGTCGAGGTTCTTCTGCATGTTCTCCGGGTAGACGACGAGCTTGTCGACGATGCCCGTGAGACGGGCGAGGGCGAAGTCCAGTGTCACCGTTGCGTCGGGACCGATCATGCGCTCGACGGAGGAATGCGAGATGTCGCGCTCGTGCCAGAGGGCGACATTCTCCATCGCCGGGATGGCGTATGCGCGCACCATGCGGGCAAGCCCGGTGAGGTTCTCGCTCAGCACCGGGTTGCGCTTGTGCGGCATTGCCGAGGAGCCTTTCTGGCCCGCCGAGAAGAACTCCTCCGCCTCCAGCACCTCCGTGCGCTGCAGATGACGGATCTCGGTGGCAAGACGCTCGATGGACGACGCGACCACGCCGAGCGTCGCAAAGTACATCGCATGCCGGTCGCGCGGGATGACTTGCGTCGAGACCGGTTCCGGCTTGAGGCCCATCTTCTCGGCGACGTAGACCTCGATCCGCGGATCGATGTTGGCGAAGGTGCCGACGGCGCCCGACAGCGCGCAGGTCGAGACTTCCTCTCGGGCCGCGACAAGCCGATCCCTTGCGCGTGCGAACTCGGCGTACGCCTGGGCGAGCTTGAGACCGAAGGTCACCGGCTCGGCATGGATGCCATGGCTGCGCCCGATGCTCGGGGTCAGTTTATGCTCAAAGGCGCGGCGCTTGAGAGCCGCCAGCAGAGCGTCGACATCGGCGATGAGGAGGTCGGCGGCGCGCTTGAGCTGCACATTGAGACAGGTGTCGAGCACATCCGACGACGTCATGCCCTGGTGTACGAAGCGTGCCTCTGGCCCGACGATCTCGGCGAGATGGGTCAGGAAGGCGATGACGTCGTGCTTGGTCTCGCGCTCGATGGCATCGATGCGGGCGATGTCGAACTTGGCGCTGCGCCCCTTGTCCCAGATCTTCTTCGCCGCGTGGTGCGGGATGACGCCGAGTTCGGCCATAGCGCTGGCGGCGTGCGCCTCGATCTCGAACCAGATGCGAAAGCGGGTTTCAGCATCCCAGATCGACGCCATCTCGGGACGGCTGTAGCGCGGAATCATGTGGGCCTCGCGGGAGAAGTAGCGCGGGAGCCCTAGCAGACGCAGGCACTCGGCTTCAATCGGAACTCATCGAGGACAACAGCGCCCAATACTTGCCGATAACAGTCAAGCGAAGTGCTAGCGGGCCCAAAATCCACAGCACCGAGCTGTTATTGCAACGCACATAAGTATAGAGGCAAGGAGAACAATAACTCCACGGTGATGACAAGAGTCCGCCACAATTGCATTCCGTCCACGTTGCGGCGCACCCACGATGACTGTGGGCATCTTGTCACATCAGAAAGCAAACTCGCACCTCTAGTCTTGAAGATGCAGGACTGAAACGAGAGTTTACTTAGAGTCCCTCGGAGGACTCTTATAACGAGGGAGCCACGACCCGGATTTGACCGGGCGCAAGAAGCAGGAAATCACACGAGGGCAAAGGCCGAGTAAATGTCGAACCAAATGCAAGGCGAAATCGCCCAACTCAATTTGGAGTTGGAGGAGACCGACGACCCGCGTGAAGGGTACGCCAAGGTTCAGGCGAAGATCCGCGGCTATCGCCAGGCCGGCATTCGGGTGCCGGATGATCTGATGCTCATCGAGAAGCGGCTGGTTGCGGAGTGCCTCGCCGCCTCTCAGGGCCGCGACTGATCACTTCGGCCGTCCAGGTTCCACCAGAACCACAACAAGAAGAACAGCGACGCGATGCTGTCGCTGCAGGGATGGCCACTTTTTATCTGAGGCATACGAGCGCCGCGGCATCACCGCGGCGCTTTTATTTGGCGCCGGCGGCCGGCTCCCCCGCAGGGGAGTCGCCAGCGCAACTAAAGCATCATCAATTCTGCACGTACGTGACGCGCCCGTCGGGCTGCTTCACCCAAGTGTAGAGCACGTAGCCAACCTGCTTGATGTCGCCCTTTTCGTCGAAGGCGAGCTCGCCGATCACCGTGTTGAAGGGCACGCCCGTGCGCATGTAGGCGGCGACCGTCTTGGGATCGACGGACTTCGTCGCCTCGATGGCCTGCTTCAGGATCTGCACCGCTGCGTAGCTGTAGAGTGTGTACGCTTCAGGCTTGTACTCGCGCGCCTCGAAGCGCTCGATGATCTGCTTGGCTTCGGGGCGCTTCTGCGGATCGGGGCCGAACGTCATCAAGGTGCCCTCGGCAGCGGGGCCAGCGATGGCCGCGAACTCATCGGACGCAATGCCGTCACCCGACATGAACACGGCGTTGACGCCGCCTTCGCGCATCTGCCGCAGGATGAGGCCGCCGGCCGTGTGCACGCCACCCCAGTAGACGAGCTCGATGCCGGCGTTCTTCAGCTTGGAGACGAGGGCGCTGAAATCCTTCTCTTCGGCGCTCACGCTTTCCGACAGCGTCTCGGTAGCGCCGCCCGCGTGCATGGCCTTGCGCGTCTCGTTGGCGAGGCCCTGGCCATACGGCGTCTTGTCGTCGAGGATGGCGACTTTCTTGTCCTTGAAGTTCTGTGCGATGTGCGTGCCGGCGACGGCGCCTTGCTGATCGTCGCGCCCGCAGGTGCGGAACACGTTCCACAGATTACGCTCGGTCAGCAGCGGGTTCGTCGAGCCCGGTGAGATCATCAGGATCCCGTTCTCGACGTAGACCTCCGAAGCAGGGATGCTGACGCCGGAATTGAAGTGGCCGACGACGAAGTGCACGCCCTCACCGAGGAAGTTGTTGGCTACGGATACGCCCTGACGCGGATCGGCAGCATCGTCGCCGACCAGCAACTCGACCTGCTGCCCGTTGACGCCGCCGGCCGCGTTGATGTCGGCGACGGCCTGCTCGGCACCGTTCTTGAGCTGCGTGCCGAACGCCGCATCCCTGCCTGTCATCGGACCGGCAACGCCAAACTTCAGTTTCGCAGGTCCGCTGTCACAGCCGGCGAGGATGGCGACGAGCGCAAGCGCCAAAGCTGCAATGGTGGCTGCTGGTTTCATAAAGACCTCTTGTGATGAACGGCGGACGCGCCAAGCTTAGAGCAAGCACGGGCGGCATGTTTGTCCGAATTGTGAGAAAAGTCATCCCCGGGGCTGCGCGCTTCTGCGGCGCCACCAGAAGAGTCCGGCACGCTCGTACGCCCAAGGATATTGCTCGACCATCTGGCGGACGCGCGTCAGGCGGAAGCCCCAGGCACAGGCCGTCGCGACAACGATGTAGTCGATGATGAAATTCTTCAGCGAAAGCAGGATCTCGTGGAATAGCGCGTAGTGGAAAAAGCGCACCGCGAGTGTGAGCAGGAACGCGGCGCCGAGCACGTGCCATGGTGGGCGCCAAGTCGTGGCGATGGCTGAGCCTGCCGCATGCGCCGCCGCGCCGCCCATCAGCACGGTGACGAGAAAGAAGATCCAGAGCCCGTTATCGCCAGTGTCGTAGAAGCCCATAGCATCGATCCGCATGTGTCCCGCGCATCTTGGTCGCGACGCGGCAACGGCCCAAGGAGCCCCGCGCCTGAGGTGGTCGTGTCACCGGCATCAGTGCCTCCCGCCTTCGAGGTAGGCTGAGCGCACCTCCGGACTTGCCAGCAGCTCCTGCCCCGTGCCGCTGAGCGTGATACGCCCGTTGACCATCACGTAGGCACGATGGGCGAGGCGCAGGGCATGGAAAGCGTTCTGCTCGACGAGGAACACCGTGAGGCGCTCGCGAGCATTGAGGTCGGCGATCACCTCGAAGATCTGCTTGACGATCAGCGGCGCGAGGCCGAGCGAAGGCTCGTCCAGCAGCAGCAGCTTCGGGCGGCTCATCAACGCGCGGGCGATGGCGAGCATCTGCTGCTCGCCGCCCGATAGCGTGCCGCCACGCTGGTGTAGCCGTTCCTTGAGGCGCGGGAAGATCGCGGTCACGCGCGCCAGCTCCGCGTCATAGTCGTGATGGTTGCCGGCGAACTCGGCACCGAGGCGCAGGTTCTCCTCCACGGTCATGCGCCCGAAGATGCGCCGCCCCTCGGGCGACTGCGCCAGCCCGAGCCGCGCGATCTCGTGCGTTGGCATCTGCGTGATGTCTCGTCCCTCGAAAACGATACGGCCGTCGCACGCACGCGGGTTGCCGAAGATGGTCATCATCAGCGTCGACTTGCCGGCCCCGTTGGCGCCGATGAGGGTGACGATCTCACCCGCCGGCACATCGAGGCTGACACCGTGCAAGGCGGTGATGCTGCCGTAGGCGGCGGTGATGCCATGCAACGAAAGCAGCGGCTGGCTCATAGCCCGACCTCCGCTTCGACATCGGCAACTTCCTTGTCCTCGACGCCAAGGTATGCGGCGATGACCTTCGGATCGTTCTTCACGCTATCGGGCGTGCCGTCGGAGATCTTGATGCCGTATTCGAGCACGACGACGTGGTCGGAGATCTCCATAACGACGCTCATGTCGTGCTCGATGAGCAGGATCGAGGTGTCGTGCTCGTCGCGGATGGCGCGCAAGAGCGTGTTGAGCGCGAGGCTTTCCTTTGGGTTGAGGCCGGCAGCAGGCTCGTCGAGGCACAGCAACACGGGATCAGTGCACATCGCGCGCGCGATCTCGAGCCGGCGCTGATCGCCATAGGGCAGCGCGCCGGCGGCATCGTCGGCCCGGTGCGTCAGCTCGATGCGGTCGAGCCAGTAGCGTGCAAGGTCGACGGCTGCCGCTTCCGCTTGCTTGAAGCTCTCCGCACCGAAGAGGCCGAGCAGCGACCAGCCCGAGGCGTGCATCAGCGGGTTGTGCTGAGCGATGACGAGGTTCTCGAGCACCGTCATGCCAGGGAACAGACGGATGTTCTGGAAGGTACGGGCGACGCGCGCCCGCCGCGCGATTTCGAAGTCGGGCATGCGTTCCAGCAGGAACAGCCCATCGCTGCCCATGCGGTCGTCACGGCAGACGTAGCGGCGGCTGGAGGCGGTGAGATCCGACACCGCCTGCGCGTCGATGGGGCCGCCCGTCGACAGCACCATGAGGCCGCTTGTCGGCTTGTAGAATCCGGTGATGCAGTTGAACACCGTCGTCTTGCCGGCCCCGTTCGGCCCGATGAGCGAGGTGATGTCGCCCCGTCCGACCGAGAACGAGAAATCGCGCACGGCGACGAGGCCGCCGAACCGCATGGTCAGTCCTTCGATGACGAGCAGCGGGTCGCGCAACCAGCGCATCAGCCATGACCCTCCTGCACATGCGCGCCGGAGATCGCCTTCGTCTCGTTGAGCGTGATGGAGGGCTCGCGCGAGGCGATGAGCCCGCGCGGACGCCACACCATCATCACCACCATGGCGAGGCCGAAGATGAGCATGCGGTACTGAGCCGGATCGAACGACGGCCCGAATATCGATTTCAGCCAGTCGAGCTCGCGCAGCAGCTCGATGCCGCCGATGACCACGACGGCCGCGACGGCGACGCCGAACAGCGACCCCATGCCCCCGAGCACGACGATGGCGAGGATCGTCGCCGACTCCATGAACTCGAACGAGCGGGGATTGACGAAGCCCTGGCGCGCACCGAAGAACGCCCCGGCGAGGCCGCCGAACAGCGCGCCCATGGCGAACGCCGTGAGCTTGGTGTTGACCGTATTGATGCCGAGCGACCGGCAGGCGATCTCGTCTTCTCGCAATGCCTCCCACGCACGTCCGATGGGCAGCCGCCGCATGCGCTGCGTCACGAAGGCGACCAGCAGCGCCAGCGCCAGGATCACGTAGTAGAGGAACATTGAGCGGTGCACGCCGGAGGTTCCCGGCAGCGGGAACACGTCTGCGAAGGTCGTCTCGCCGGTGCGCGAGGTGAACGGTAGTCCGAAGAAGGTGATGCGCGGCGTCTGGATGCCGGCGTTGCCGTTGGTGAGCGCCACCCAGTTGATGGCGACGAGGCGGATGATCTCACCGAACGCCAGCGTCACGATAGCGAGATAGTCGCCACGCAGGCGCAGAACGGGAAAGCCGAGCAGCATGCCCCAGAAGGCGGCGAGAATGCCGGCGAGCGGCAGGCAGATCCAGAACGCCCAGGGGCCGAGCGCTGGCACCGTCGCCGGGATCACGTAGGCCGCGATGATGGCGTAGGTGTAGGCGCCGACGGCGTAGAAGGCCACGTAGCCGAGATCGAGCAGGCCGGCAAGACCAACGACGATATTGAGACCCCAGGCGAGCATCACGTAGATGAGAATCTGCACGCCGAAGTTATCGATCCACTTGATCGCCCCCCCCTGTCCGGTGAGCGCGAGAGCGAGGAAGGGGAACAGAAACAGGAGCGCGATCCCGG
>Ga0164243_10008254_pt1 | contig 15412 bp, 12 predicted proteins | sample OricompcompostOP_FD_108781 | JGI IMG/M metagenome (GOLD analysis project Ga0164243, IMG submission 108781) | Organic Plus compost microbial communities from Emeryville, California, USA - Original compost - Organic plus compost (OP) | ecosystem: Engineered > Solid waste > Mixed feedstock >... | reverse complement strand
GATCAGCGAGGCGGTGCACTCCAGCGTCGCCACGACCTTCGACCCCGGTGAGCCGCCGTACATCTCGCACTCGGCGCTGCTGGAGGCGGTGCGGGCGGGCGATCCCGACCGGGCCGCGGGCGAAGCCAGCGGGTTCCTGGAGGAGCTGCTGGCCGCCATCGGCGACGAGAGCGAACCGGGAGACGGCACCGCCTCCGGCACCGAGAGCTGAGCCCGGCACCGAGCCGGGCCTCGCAGGCAGGGCCGGGTCAGCCCCGCAGCCCGAGCTCCGCGGGCGAGTAGTCGGTGCCCACGTCGAACCCGCGCTCCCCCGCGGCCCCAGCGGCGGGAGCCTCCAGCGGGAACTCGCGGCTACCGGGCGTGCGGCGCAGCAGCACCGGGTCGGCGCCGGGGCGGGTGATCACGATGTCCTCGCCGGCACCGGCGCGCTGGAGCAGTTCCGGGAGCCGAGCCTGCGCCTGCTCGGCGGAGAATTCCGCAGTCATGCCGCGACGTTACGCGCCTCACACCGCGCGCCGAGACCAAGATCACCGGATCGGGCGCCCTCAGCCCCGCCCGATCACCGGCAGCCCGCCGGGCACCTGCCCGTCCAGCAGCTTCCGCAGCGCCTCGGTGTCCAGGTGCCGCTCCACCAGGTCCGCGAGCAGGTCCAGCTGCCCCTGGCGCAGCTGCTCGAACGAGGTGTCCGGGGCGACGGCGAACCCGGTGCGGCCCGCCTGCCGCGCCGCCCGCTCCAGGAACCGGCGGCGGAACGCGTCGTTCTCGAACAACCCGTGCCAGTGGGTGCCCGCGACCGGCCCGGCCACCGCCCCCTCCGGCGTGCCGTCATCGCAGGTCAGCAGCGGCTCCCAGGTCTCGCCGGGGCGCACCGGCAGGCCGTGGTGGATCTCGTAGCCGGACACCGGGGCGCCGAGGGCCGATCCGGTGGGCCGGCGCAGCGTCTTCTCCGCGGCGAACTCGATCTCCAGGTCCAGCAGGCCCAGCCCGTCGACCGCTCCCCCACCGGACTCCACCTCGTCGGTGATCCGCCGGGACAGCATCTGGAACCCGCCGCAGATCCCGACCACCGGCAGCCCCGCGCGGGCGTGCGCGCGCACCCCCTCGGCCAGGCCGGAGCGGTGCAGCCACGCCAGGTCCTCGACCGTCGCCTTCGACCCGGGCAGCACCACCAGGTCGGCGTCGGTGAGCCGGGAGGGCTCGGTGACGAACCGGACCGCCACCCCCGGCTCGGCGGCCAGCGCCTCGATGTCGGTGGCGTTCGAGATCCGCGGCAGCCGCGGCACCGCGACCCGCAGCCACTGCTCCCCCAGCGGCGGCCGCGGGCGGCCCACCACCCCGTCGGCCACGTACGACAGCGAGTCCTCGGCGTCCAGCCACAGCTCCTCGGCCCACGGCAGCACCCCGAGCACCGGCCGCCCGGTCAGCTCCCGCAGCCGGTCCAGGCCCGGCTCCAGCAGCTGCGGGTCACCCCGGAACTTGTTGACCACGAACCCCGCCAGCAGCGCCTGATCGGCCGGGTCCAGCAGCGCGAGCGTGCCGTACAGCGCGGCGAACACCCCGCCGCGGTCGATGTCGCCGACCACCAGCACCGGCAGGTCCGCGGCCCGCGCCAGGCCCATGTTCGCGATGTCGGTGGCCCGCAGGTTGATCTCCGCCGGGGAGCCCGCGCCCTCGCACAGCACGTGGTCGAACTCGCCGCGCAGCTGCCCGAGCGTGTCCACCACGGTCTCCAGCAGCGCGGCCTTGCGGTCCCGGTAGGACAGCGCGGTGACCTCCCCGGCCACCCGGCCCAGCACCACCACCTGCGAGGTGCGGTCCCCACCCGGCTTGAGCAGCACCGGGTTGAACCGCACCGACGGCTCCAGCCCGCACGCCGCGGCCTGCACCGCCTGCGCCCGGCCGATCTCCCCGCCGTCCGGGCAGACCACCGAGTTGTTCGACATGTTCTGCGCCTTGAACGGCGCGACCCGGGCGCCCTGCCGGGCCAGCCAGCGGCACAGGCCGGCGACCAGGACGCTCTTGCCCGCGTCCGAGGTGGTGCCGGCGACCAGCAGGCCGCTCACGGCTGCGTGAGGATCTCGTTGCCGTCCTCGGTGATCAGGATGGTGTGCTCGAACTGGGCGGTCCAGCTCTTGTCCCGGGTGGTGACCGTCCAGCCGTCGTCCCAGATGTCGTACTCGTGGGTGCCGAGGGTGATCATCGGCTCGATGGTGAACGTCATGCCCGGCTCCAGCACCGTCTGCACCGACGGCTCGTCGTAGTGCAGCACCACCAGGCCGCTGTGGAACGAGCGGCCGATGCCGTGCCCGGTGAAGTCGCGCACCACGCCGTAGCCGAAGCGCTTCGCGTAGGACTCGATGACCCGGCCGATCACGTTGAGCTGGCGGCCCGGCTTGGCGGCCCGGATGCCGCGCATCGTGGCCTCGTGGGTGCGCTCGACCAGCAGGCGCGCCTCCTCGGAGACCTCGCCGGCCAGGAACGTCGCGTTGGTGTCGCCGTGCACGCCGCCGACGTAGCCGGTGACGTCGACGTTGACGATGTCGCCGTCCTCGATCACCGTCGAGTCCGGGATGCCGTGGCAGATGACCTCGTTCAGCGAGGTGCAGGAGGACTTCGGGAAACCCCGGTAGCCCAGCGTCGACGGGTACACGCCGTGGTCGGTGAAGAACTCGTGCACCACCGCGTCGACCTGGTCGGTCGTCGCGCCCGGGCGCACCGCCTTGCCCGCCTCGACCAGCGCCTGGGCGGCGAGCTTGCAGGCCACCCGCATCGCCTCGATCACCTCGGGCGGCTGCACGTCCGGGTCGGTGTTCGGGCGGGGCGCGGGCTTGTCGACGTACTCGGGGCGTTCGATGTGCGCCGGCACCGGCCGACGGGGGGTCTGCACTCCAGGCTGCAACGGGGCTCGTACCGGCATGTCCTCACTCTAGAACCCCGCTACCGGCCGGTTCGCACCCGGCGGGTCCCCGGGGCGGACGGCACCGCCCGCCCCGGGGCCTGCTGCTCAGTTGCCGGAGGCGTTCAGGAAGTTCCGGGCGACGTCGACCGCCGGCCCGGACTCGCCCGCGTCCGTCAGCAGCACGGCGAACGCCATGTCGCCGCGGTAGCCGACGAACCAGCCGTGCGCGTGCGTGCCGTCGCCGAACTGCGCGGTGCCGGTCTTGCCGTAGACCTCGCCCGCGCCCTGGGCGCGGATGCCGGTCCCGCCGGTGACGACCTCGCGCATCATCGGCCGCAGCTGGTTGAGCGCGTCCGGGGACGGCGGCTGCGGCGCGGCGTCGGCCTTGGTCTGCTCGCCCTCGATCAGCGACGGCGTCGGCATCGAGCCGTGCTGGACCGTCGAGGCCGCCAGCGCCATGCCGAACGGGCTGGCCAGCACGGTGCCCTGGCCGAAGCCGTTGGCAGCCCGGCCGGTGGCGTTCTGCCCGGGCGGGGCCTGGCCGGTCAGCGTGGTCACGCCCGGGATGTCGAAGTCCACCCCGACGCCGAGCTGCTTGGCCGTGTTCGACAGCGTCTGCGCCGGCAGGTCGGTGGCCAGCTGGGCGAACGTGGTGTTGCACGACTTCGCGAACGCCGTGTGCAGCGGCACCACGCCGAGGTCGAAGAGGTGGTCGTTCGGGATGGTCCGGCCGTCCACCACGATCGTCTTCGGGCACGGCACCGGCGTGTCGGCGCGGACCTTGCCGGCCTGCAGCCCGGCCGCGGCCGTGGCGATCTTGAACGTGGACCCGGGCGGGAACTTGCCCATCATCGCGATCGGGCCCTGCTGGTCGGCCGGGTCGTTCTGGGCCACTCCGAGCAGCTCACCGGTGGAGGGCCGCATCGCCACGATCGCCGCGGCCTGCGGCACCGGGTCCAGCGCCTGCTCGGCGGCCCGCTGCACCTTGTCGCTGAGCGTGGTGCGCACCGGCTGCACCGGCTTCGGCGCCTCCTGCTGGAGCACCTCGGCGGGGGTGCCGTCGGCGTTGGCAGTGGCCAGCATCCAGCCGGAGTTGGCCTCCAGCTGCTGCTCGGCCCGCTTGGACACGCCGGACAGGATCTGCGAGGCGTACCCGCGCTCGGCGCTGACCAGGTCCTGCTTGGTGGAGAAGCGCACGCCCGGCAGGTCGTGGATCGCCGCGCGCACCTGGTCGTAGTCGGCCTGCCGCAACGAGACCACGACGTAGGGCTGGCCGGGCGGGGTCTTGCCCGCGCCCTCCACGATGGACTGCTGGGTGATCTCCGGGTCGACCGGCTTGAGGCCGTCGGCCAGCCGCCCGGCCACGCCCGGCAGGTCACCGGCCTGCGCCTTGTCCAGGGTGACCGTGGTGACCTGCTCCGGGCCCATGAGCTGCTTGCCGTCGCGGTCGAAGATCGGGGCCGCCTGCGGCGGCTGCTCCTGCTGGACGAGGGTCTGGCCGCGCTTGAGCTTCGGGTGCAGCACCGACGGCGCCCAGTGCACCTTCCAGCCCTGGTCGGTGTCGTCGATCCGCAGATCGGCCTGGTACTGCAGGGTGCGGCCGTTGCCCAGGTCCCAGGTCGCGTTGTACTTGGCCGTGGCCGGGCGGGAGCCGTCGCCCTCCCGGACGTTCGCGAGCTCGGCGCGCACCGACTTGGGGGCGAGGTTCGCCCGCGCCTGGTCCAGCGCGGCGCGCGCCTGGCCGGGGGCGTCGGTGGAGCCGGCCGCCGCGGCGCTGTTGCCGGCGGCGAACGCGTTCACGAAGGAGGTGGCGACGTCGCGCGCGGACGGTCCGGAGTCGAAGACCCCGCAGCCCGCGACGGGCACCGCCAGCACCAGACCGGCTAACGCGGTCGCGGCTCGCGCGCTGCGCGGGTGGAAGATCCGTGAAGTCACGGCGGGGAGTATGCCGAACCCGATCGCGGCGGTTGACCGCCCACCCTGGGTCGGAACGTCCCGTTCGCCCGGGCCCGGCCGAGCGTTCCGCCATTCGGCCCAGCGGCGGCCCCCTTGCGCGCCGAACAACCCGCGCAACCGGCGATTTCGCGTCCGGTTGCGCCGGCTGGATCGTCCGAGAACGCCCGGCACGCTGCCAGGCACAGCGCCGCGCTCGAAGCTCCAGCTCCGCCCTCACGTCCGAACACCACCGGTGCCCGCCCGGACCGGCACCGCGCCCGGAACAGCACAGCGCTCACCGCCGAAATCCCCGCGCCCACCGCGAAATCCCGCTCCGCACCGAGGACCAGTCCCGCACGAGCAAGGGAACACCGCGCCCGCTCCGGCCAGTCCGCGGAAACAGCTGTCAGAACAACGCCGGCCGCTTCAGAACAGCACCGTGCTGAACGTGCCGAGCTGCTGGAACCCGACCTTCCCGTAGGCCACCCGCGCCGCCACGTTGAACCCGTTGACGTACAGGCTCGCCGTGCGCCCCAGCCCGCGCACCAGCCGATCCGCCACCGCCGCGGTCCCGCTCGTGCCGAGCCCCGAGCTGCGCCGGTCCGGGTGCACCCACACGCCCTGGATCTGCCCCACCGAGCGCGACATCGCCCCGATCTCGGCCTTGAACACGACCTCGCCGCCCTCGAACCGGGCGAACGCGCGCCCGGACGCGATCAGCTCGGCGACCCGCGCGCGGTAGCCGGCGGCCCCGCCGTCGCGGGACGGGTCGACCCCGACCTCCTCGGTGAACATGGCGACCGCCGCGGGCAGGTAGCGGTCCAGCTCGTCCGGCCGGACCTGGCGCACCAGCGGGTCCGGGGAGATCTTCGGCGCCCCGGACAGCACCATCAGCGGCTGCTGCTCGCGGACCTCGCGGGCCGGACCCCACTCGCCGCTGAGCTCGTCCCACAGCGCCAGCACCTGCTCGGCCGGGCCCACCAGCGAGGAGCACGCCCGGCGGCGGCGCAGCGCCCGGTTGGCGAAGGCGCGCATCGCGTCCGGTCCGCCGGCGAGCGGGATGAGGTTGACCCCGGAGAAGCACAGCCCCTCCAGGCGGTTGCCGTAGCCCCACACCTCGCCGCCCAGCCGGCTCGGGCGCAGCCCCGCGGCCTCCACCCGGGCGGCCACCATGCAGGCCGCGACCGGGTCGCGGGCCAGCGCCGCGTCGACGCTGGCGGCATCCCGGTCCTCCAGGAGTCGGGCACCGACGAGCTTGAGCACGACTAAAGACTGCCAGATCGGAAGCCGCAGCGGCTCCCCTACCCCGCGTGCCCAGCGCAATCCCACAGTGGATCACCCGAACGGCAGATCGTTTGCGGAGGCAGGCAGCGGTGACCACCACGCTCCGTGCAGACCCGCCCCTTCGGTCGATCGCCGGGGGCGGGACATGAAAAACGCGGTGCGGGCCGCAGCCCGCACCGCGCGACAACCTCCTCGGCGGCCTCAGCCGACGGTGACGACCGGAGCGCCCTCGCCGGCCGACTCGCCCTCGCCCATCTCCTCGGCGATGCGCATGGCCTCCTCGATCAGCGTCTCCACGATCTTCGCCTCCGGCACGGTCTTGATGACCTCGCCCTTGACGAAGATCTGGCCCTTGCCGTTGCCGGAGGCCACGCCGAGGTCGGCCTCCCGGGCCTCGCCGGGGCCGTTGACGACGCAGCCCATGACCGCGACCCGCAGCGGCACCTCCATGCCGTCCAGGCCGGCGGTGACCTCCTCGGCCAGCTTGTAGACGTCGACCTGGGCGCGCCCGCAGGACGGGCAGGAGACGATCTCCAGCTTGCGCGGGCGCAGGTTCATCGACTGCAGGATCTGCTGGCCGACCTTGATCTCCTCGACCGGCGGCGCGGACAGCGACACGCGGATGGTGTCGCCGATGCCCTGCCGCAGCAGCGCGCCGAAGGCGACCGCGGACTTGATGGTGCCCTGGAACGCCGGGCCCGCCTCGGTCACGCCGAGGTGCAGCGGGTAGTCGCACTGCTCGGCCAGGATCTCGTAGGCGCGCACCATCACGACCGGGTCGTTGTGCTTGACCGAGATCTTGATGTCGTTGAAGTCGTGCTCGGCGAACAGGCTCGCCTCCCACAGCGCCGACTCGGCCAGCGCCTCCGGCACCGCCTTGCCGTACTTCTTCATCAGCCGCGGGTCCAGCGAGCCGGCGTTGACGCCGATCCGGATCGGCGTGCCGTGGTCCTTGGCGGCGTGCGCGATCTCCTTGACCTGGTCGTCGAACTTGCGGATGTTGCCCGGGTTCACCCGCACGCCGGCGCAGCCGGCCTCGATGGCGGCGAAGACGTACTTCGGCTGGAAGTGGATGTCGGCGATGACCGGGATCTGCGACTTCTGCGCGATCGCAGGCAGCGCCTCGGCGTCGTCGGCGCTCGGGCAGGCGACGCGCACGATGTCGCAGCCGGCGGCGGTCAGCTCGGCGATCTGCTGCAGGGTTCCGTTGACGTCAGCGGTGTTGGTGGTGGTCATGCTCTGCACGGAGATGGGGTGCTCGCTGCCCACACCTACCGCGCCGACCTGCAACTGGCGGGTTTTGCGGCGTTCGGCCAGCACCGGGGCCGGTGCGCCGGGCATGCCCAGATCGACGGTCATCGAGTCCTCTCCACCTCTGCGACGGGTGCGCTACGGGGTACTGCCCTCGCGGGCCGTATGGCGGCCGGGAGCCGGCCGGTTGCGGGGCGGGCTGCTGCCGAGTGCGGCCTGGGGACGCCGCGCCGGCGGCTCCGCCGGTCGTGACGTCCGGCGACGGTGACGTCGCCCCTCTTCCACGATACCGACCGTCGCTCACCCGGCCGGTCAAGGTTCCGAACTGACTTGATCACCCCACGTGATCATCTTTGCTCCGCGGGTGTGCAACCCGCGGCCGCGCGCCGCGCGTTCACCCGCGGTTCTCCGCAGCGTTCGGAACCGTTCCCGGGACCGGCAACCGATCACTGCAGCGTCACCGGGTTCACCACGTCGGCCACCAGCACCAACAGCGAGTAGGCGATGAACACCAGCGTCACGCCGTAGGCCAGCGGCATCAGCCGCGCCGTGTCGAACGGCCCGGGGTCCGGCCGCCGCGCCAGCCGCGCGAAGCCGCGCCGCAGCGACTCCCACAGCGCCCCGGCGATGTGCCCGCCGTCCAGCGGCAGCACCGGCAGCATGTTCAGCACGAACAGCGAGAGGTTCACCCCGGCCAGCAGGTTCAGCATGGTGATCAGCCGCGCGCCCACCGAGGCCTGGTCCATCGACAGCACCTCGCCGCCGAGCCGGCTGGCGCCGACGATGCCCACCGGCGAGTCCTTGGACCGCTCCTCGCCGCCGATCGCCGAGATCAGGTCCGGCACCCGCGAGGGCAGCTCGACGATCTTCTGCGCGGTGAGCCCGACGAAGCCGCCGATGGTGTGCGCCACCCCGCCCAGGTCCTGCCGCACGTAGACCTGCGTGGGCGACAGGCCGAGGAAGCCGACCTTCTCGGTCTTGTCCGGGTCCTGCAGCGACGGGCGCTCGTCCTGGATGAGCGTGGCCTGCAGCGGGATCCGCTGGCCGCCGCGCTCGACCACGATCGGCACGGTGCCGGAGGAGTTCCGGATGGCCACCTGCAGGTCGGTCCACGAGGAGTACGGCCGGCCCTGGAACTCCACGATCTTGTCGCCGGGCCGGAACCCGGCCGCGGCCGCCGGGGACTTCGGCGCGCCCGGCGGGCAGCTGCCGGTGTCCGGGGTGTCGGCCGAGACCACGCACTCGCTGACCGAGTTGACCGTGGTGGTGAACTGCGGCGTGCCGTAGCCCATCAGGATCCCGGTGAAGATCCCCACCGCGAGGATCAGGTTCATCACCGGCCCGGCCGCCATCACGATCAGCCGCTTCCACGGCTTGCGCTGGTAGAACTGCCGGTGCGCGTCCTCCGGCCGGACCTCCTCGGCGGCGGCCTGCCGGGCGTCCTCGATCATCGCCCGCCACGGCGCCGAGGAGCCGGTGCGGCCGTGCTCCTCGTCCTTCTGCGGCGGGAACATCCCGATCATCCGGATGTAGCCGCCGAACGGGATCATCTTGACCCCGTACTCGGTCTCGCGGCCCTTCCGGGACCAGATGGTGCGGCCGAAGCCGACCATGTACTGCGTGACCTTGACGCCGAACATCTTGGCGGTCAGCAGGTGCCCCAGCTCGTGCCACGCGATCGACAGCAGCAGGCCGAGGAAGAACAGGACGATGCCCAGCACGATCAGCATCAGCGCACCTCGGCGACCAGCTCGCGGGATTTCACTCGGGCCCACTCCTCGGCTGCGAAGACCTCGTCGACGCCCGCCGGTTCGGCGCGCCACTCGTCGGCGGCGGCCAGCGTCCGCTCCACAGTCTGCACGATCGACGTGAATCCGGTGTCGCCGTGGACGAACGCGGCCAGCGCCTCCTCGTTCGCGGCGTTGTAGATCGCCGGCAGGCAGCCGCCGGTGCTGCCGGCGTGCCGGGCCAGCGACACCGCGGGGAAGACCTCGTCGTCGAGCGGTTCGAAGGTCCAGGACGAGGCGGCGTCGAAGGTCAGCCGCGGCGCGGCACCGCTGATCCGCTGCGGCCAGTCCAGGCCCAGCGCGATCGGCAGCCGCATGTTCGGCGGGCTGGCCTGCGCCAGCGTGGAGCCGTCCACGAACGTCACCATCGAGTGCACGATCGACTGCGGGTGCACCACCACGTCGATGCGCTCGTAGGGCACGCCGAACAGCAGGTGCGCCTCGATCAGCTCCAGGCCCTTGTTCACCAGCGTCGCCGAGTTGATCGTGACGACGTTGCCCATGTTCCAGGTCGGGTGCGCCAGCGCCTCCTGCAGCGTCACGCCCTCCAGCTCGGCGCGGCTGCGACCCCGGAACGGCCCGCCCGAGGCGGTCAGCACCAGCCGGTCCACCTCGTCGGCGCGCCCGCCGGACAGGCACTGCGCCAGCGCGGAGTGCTCCGAGTCGACCGGCACGATCTGGCCCGGCGCGGCCGCCCGCAGCACCAGCGAGCCGCCCGCGACCAGCGACTCCTTGTTCGCCAGCGCCAGCGTCGCGCCGGATTCCAGCGCCGCCAGCGTCGGCTTCAGCCCCAGCGAGCCGTCCACCGCGTTGAGCACCACGTCGGCCGGGGCGTCCCGGACGATCTCGGTGGTGGACTCCGGGCCGGCCAGCAGCCGCGGCAGCTTGAACTCGCCCTCCGCGTAGCCGAGCCGCTGCGCCTCGGCGTACAGCGCCAGCTGCACGTCCTCCACGGCCGTGCCCTTGGCCACCGCGACCGCCTCGACGCCGAACTCCAGCGCCTGCGCGGCCAGCGCGCCCGGGTCGCTGCCGCCGGCGGCCAGCCCGGTGACGCGGAACCGGCCGGGGTTCGCGCGGATCACGTCGAGCGCCTGGGTGCCGATCGATCCGGTCGATCCCAGGATGAGCACGCTGCGCGGCTCGGCCCGCTGCTCGGTCTCGATCACCTGCTGGGTCGCCGCAGGGCCGCGCGGGGTCGGCTCGCTCGGCGTGGGGGTCGCGGAGTTCATCACCGCCATTGTCCCCGAAGCAGGTGAGTGCTCTGCGCTCGCGGTGCGGCACGCCACTCGGGGCGGCAGGATCGCGGCGTCAGTCCCGCGGGGCGGCGGCCGCGCCGTCCGCCACCGCGGGCCGGGCGGAGCGGATCCGGGCGGGGTCCGCGCCGGTCCGGCGCCGGGTGAGCGGGACTTTCGCAGGCGGCCGGCTCCGGTCCCGCCTGGCGCGGGGGCTCACCCCCGGTCCACTCCCAGGGTGCTGCGGAACGGGTTCGCCCGTTCCGCAGCATTGTTTCGGCGCCCGGACCCCGTGAACACCGCGCGTCGATCTCGCTGACACGGTCCGTCGCGGCCGACGGCTCGTGCGGAGCGTTCGCCGCGGTGTGCGAAGATGAGCGCGCGTGACCTGCGGGTCGCGCCTCGCCCCCGGATCGCCCGGGCACCGCCCGCGTCGGCGATCGGCGGCGAGATCACTCAGCAGGATCAACCGCCCGAGCGGGCCGGTTGGGACGCAGGAGGGCACGTGGCTAGCACGGAACTGGAGACCAAGCCCGGCCAGGCCGTCGACCCGGCGGACGAGCCGTCGGCCGACTGGGGCTGGCACGGCGGGTTCCCCAAGGCCACCCAGATCGCCGGCTGGTTCACCGTCTTCGCGCTGCTGATCATGCTGGTGGGCAACCACCAGGGCATCCTCAGCGGCGGCGGGCAGTTCAAGACCGAGGACATCTGGCTGATCGCGCTGGCCGTGATCGTCGCCATCGGGCTGCTGTTCGACCTGCGCAACAAGAAGCGCCGCTGAGCCCGCACCGCCCCGGCTGACCCCCGCCCCGGCCGGTCGCCCGATCGAGTCGGACGGCTGCGGACTAGCTTTCCGCGCGTGGGGGAATTGCGGGAGCAGGAGCTGCACCGGTGCGTGCTGGCGCGGCTGGGCCCTGCGGCCGACCGGCTGGCCGGACTTCCGGAACCGAGCGGGCACCGGCCGCCGCCGGAACTGCGCCATCCGCCCGCCCGCGTCGACGCCGGTGAGCTCGGCGCCGAGCTGGACCGCGTCGGCGCCCTGCGCGCGCTGCACCTCCCGCTCGGCTTTCTGTCCGAAGTGGACGAATCCGCGGGATTGCCCGGGCTGCACCGGCTGTTCGCCCAGATCGAGCTGCTGGAGCGGCTGCGCGCGCTGGAGCTGCCCGCGGACGTCTTCGCCGAGGTGCCGGACGCGACCGTGCAGTGCTGGCGGCACCGCGCGCTGCGCGGGCTGCCGAACGGGCTCGCGCGGCTGCCGCTGCTGGCGGCACTGTGCCGGTACCGCGAGCGGGAGCTGGCGCACGCGCTGCTGCTGGTGCTGCTCGACCTGATCGACGTGATGCACGAGCGGGTGCGCGCGCGGCTGCAGCACCGGTTCGCCGACGCGCGCGGGCTCACCCGCGAAACCGTGCTGATGCGGCTGGTGGACGCGACCGTGCGGGGGCGGATCGACCGGTTCTCCTCGGCCGCGCCGGAACTGCGCGGAATGCTGCTCGAAGCCGACGCGATCACCCGCGCCGAGCGCGCCCGCACCGCCCGGGGCGTGCTGCGCAGCGTGCACTCGGCCGACCGCCGCCAGCTCACCGCCGTCCTGCTGCGCGCCCTGGAGTTCCGGGGTGGCCCGGCTTCGTGGCCGCTGCTGGCCGCGCTCGGCGAACTGCGCGACGATGCGGCGCGGGTGTGGGGCCGGGGCCGGTTCTTCCCGCCGGAGCAGGAGATCCCGCTCGACGACGTGGTCCCGGAGCAGTGGCGGCCGGTGGTCGTCGACCGGCACGGGCGCATCGACCGCGCCGCCTACGAGCTCGCCGCGCTGTTCGGGCTGCGGGAGGCGCTGTCCCGCGGGGAGATCACCGCGCCCGCCGCCGACCCGCCCGAACCGGAGCGGATCGTCTGGCCCGCCGAGCCGGGCCGGTGCGCGGAGCCGGCCGGGTAGCACTGGTGCGAGGGGAAGGGAGCGCTACCCGGCCGGCGCGGGCCCGACACCGGTCGGGGGTGTCGGCGCCGGGCAGGTCGCCGCGGTTGTGGCTGGAGACCGCGGCGCCGCGATCACCAGCATGATCGGCGCCGGGGCCGTTTTCCAGGGCCCCCACACCGTCGAAGGACACCCCTTGCGCCGGGCGGGCAGCGAGCTCGCGAAGCCGCGCGCAGGCACCCCGCGGCGGTATGCGCCCGCGCTTCCCCGCTGGTCAGAACCGGGGTGCTCGCCCCGTGAACAGTGCGTGCCCGAACGGTCGCGCAGCGTCGTGACCCGCCCGTGACCTTCCGCCGGGCCGCCCCGACGATCATCCGTCCAGATGAAGCGGCGCCTCGCACGATGGCGGGCGCCGCGGGCTCACTCCTCGGCGGCGAGCTGGCCGCAGGCGGCCGCGATCTCCTGCCCCCGGGTGTCCCGGACGGTGCACGGCACCCCGGCGGCCCGGACGCGGCGGACGAACTCGCGCTCCACCGGCTTCGGGCTCGCGTCCCACTTGCTGCCCGGCGTCGGGTTCAGCGGGATCAGGTTGACGTGCGCGAACTGCCCGAGGTGCTTGTGCAGCAGCTTGCCCAGCAGGTCCGCGCGCCAGCCCTGGTCGTTCATGTCCCGGATCAGCGCGTACTCGATCGAGACGCGGCGGCCGGTGTGGTCGGCGTAGCCGCGCGCGGCCTCCAGCACCTCGGCGACCCGCCAGCGGTTGTTCACCGGCACCAGCGTGTCCCGCAGCTCGTCGTCCGGGGTGTGCAGCGAGACGGCGAGCGTGACCTGCAGGCCCTCCGCGGTCATCTTCCGGATAGCCGGGGCCAGGCCGACCGTGGAGACCGTCACCGACCGCTGGGACAGGCCCAGGCCCTCCGGCGCCGGGTCGCAGATGCGGTGCACCGCGTCGATCACCCGCCGGTAGTTCGCCAGCGGCTCGCCCATGCCCATGAACACGACGTTGGACAACCGGCCCGGCCCGCCCGGGACCTCGCCGTCGCGCAGCATCGCCGCAGCCGCGCGGACCTGGTCGACGATCTCGGCGGTGGACAGGTTGCGCTGCAGGCCGCCCTGGCCGGTGGCGCAGAACGGGCAGGCCATGCCGCAGCCGGCCTGGCTGGAGATGCACACCGTCGCGCGGTCCGGGTAGCGCATCAGCACGCTCTCCAGCAGCGTGCCGTCGTGCGCCTTCCACAGCGTTTTGCGCGTGGTGCCCTCGTCGGTGTCCAGCGTGCGCACCGAGGTCAGCAGCGTCGGCAGCAGGTCGGCGCCGAGCTTGGCGCGGCTGCCCGCCGGGATGTCGGTCATCGACTCCACGTCGGCGTTGAGCCGCCCGAAGTAGTGGTGCGCCAGCTGGCGCGCGCGGAACGGCTTCTCGCCCAGTTCGCCGACGGCGGCCTTGCGCTCCTCGGCCGACATGTCGGCGAGGTGGCGGGGCGGCATGCCGCGCTTGGGGGCGTCGAAGACGAGCGGGAGTGAAGTCGACATAGCTCGTCAAGTGTCCCACGCCCGGATCCGGATCATTCCACCGCCACCTGCGCGCGAGGGGGTTCATCCCGGCCGCGGAGCGGGTACGATTTCGGTATGCCGAAACTCGGATCGGCGCCGGCGCGAAAACTCCCGCGGGCGCCGCGCCGCCTGGCGGCGCTGCTGGCCGCCGCGTGCGCGGCCGCGCCGCTGCTGAGCGGGTGCGGGATCGCGCCGGCCCCGCCCGACGACGGCAGGATCAAGGTCGTCACCACGTTCACCGTGCTCGCGGACATGACCCGGGCCGTCTCCGGCGGCGTGGTCGAGGTCGACTCGATCACCAAACCCGGCGCCGAGGTGCACGGCTACGAGCCCACCCCGAGCGACCTGCTCCGCGCCGCCAAGTCCGACCTGGTGCTGGACAACGGGCTCGGGCTGGAGAGCTGGTTCGCGCAGTTCGTGCAGCGCAGCGAGGCCCCGCACGCCACGCTCAGCGCCGGGGTGGCGCCGATCCCGATCCGCGCCGGGGACACCTCCGGGCACCCGAACCCGCACGCGTGGATGTCGCCGCGCAACGCGCGGATCTACGTGGCCAACATCCGCGCCGCGCTCACCCGGCTCGACCCGGCGCACGCGGCGGTCTTCGAGCGCAACGCCGCGGACTACACCGCCCGCATCGACGAGATCGAGCGCGAGCTGCGCGCCGAGCTCGCGCAGGTGCCCGAGCCGCAGCGGGCCCTGGTGACCTGCGAAGGCGCGTTCTCCTACCTGGCCCGGGACGTGGGCCTGCGGGAGGCGTACCTGTGGCCGGTCAACAGCGACGCCGAAGGCACCCCGCAGCAGATCAAGGACACCACCAACCTGGTGCGCCACCGCGGCGTGCCCGCGGTGTTCTGCGAATCCACCGTGAACGACCAGGCGCAGCGGCAGGTCGCCGCCGAGACCGGCGCGGGGCTCGGCGGACCGCTCTACGTCGACTCGCTGTCCGCGCCCGGCGGGCCCGTGCCCACCTACCTCGACCTCCTCCGGCACGACGCGCGGGCGATCGCGGCCGGGCTGAGCGGAGGCCGCCGATGAGCGTGATCGCGGAGGACCTCACCGTCCGGTACCGGGAGACCCTGGCCCTGGAGGACGTCTCGCTGCAGGTCGGCGACGGCCGGGTGTGCGGGCTGCTCGGGGTCAACGGCTCCGGCAAGTCGACGCTGTTCAAGGCGCTGATGGGGCTGGTGCGGCCGGACCGCGGCCGCATCCGGCTGCTCGACGAGGAGCCCCGGCGCGCCCGCGCCCGCGGGCTGGTGGCCTACGTGCCGCAGTCCGAGGCCGTCGACTGGACCTTCCCCGTCACCGTGTCCGACGTGGTGCTCATGGGCCGCTACGGCCGGATGGGGCCGATGCGGCGGCCGAAGGCGGCCGACCGGGCGGCCGTGGCCGCGGCGCTGGAGCGGGTCGGGCTCACCGAGCTGGCCGGCAACCCCATCGGCGCGCTGCCCGGCGGCTGGCGCAAGCGGCAGCGCTTGGCCCGCGGGCTCGCGCAGGGAGCCCGACTACGGTCGCCGCGCGAGCCGAGCGCCGGCGTCGACCGCGGCCCCGCGGCCGGGAGCCG
>Ga0164243_10008253_pt1 | contig 15412 bp, 9 predicted proteins | sample OricompcompostOP_FD_108781 | JGI IMG/M metagenome (GOLD analysis project Ga0164243, IMG submission 108781) | Organic Plus compost microbial communities from Emeryville, California, USA - Original compost - Organic plus compost (OP) | ecosystem: Engineered > Solid waste > Mixed feedstock >... | reverse complement strand
TCGCTCACGGCCGAGCCCTGGCTGGCTCCCGTCGCATGGCATGCCCTCGCCGACACGCCGCTGAAGCTCCTCACCGCCGGCTCCGAGGCCGTGCTCGTCTTCTTCGCACTGTCCGGGCTGGTCGTCGCCCTGCCCGCGATGCGCCCCGGCTTCTCGTGGCTCCGCTACTACCCCTCACGGCTGCTGCGCCTCTACCTCCCGGTCGCGGCGGCCCTCGTCCTCGCCTCGCTGCAGATCCTCCTCGTCCGCCGCGATCCCGCCGCGTTGCCCGAGGGGGCGTGGATCCGCGATGCGCAGGCGGCGACCGTGACCCTGCCCTCCGTGTTCTCGGAGCTGTCCCTGCTCCGGCCGAGCTACGACATCGTGAACGTGCTCTGGTCCCTCCGCTGGGAGCTGTTCTTCTCGCTCCTGCTGCCCTTCTTCGTCTGGGTCTCGCTGCGCTGGCGGCGTCACGCGGTCGTGCTCGCCGGCGCGGCGATCGGCCTGATGGTCCTGGGGCGGCTGATCGGCTCCGACGTGCTCGTCTACTACCCCGTCTTCCTGCTCGGGTCCCTTGCCGCCGCGCACCTGGACGACCTGCGGACAGTGGCGGGCCGCCCCGCGGTCCGTGCCTCGCTCCCCCTGATCCTCGCGGGCTGTCTGACCCTGCTGATCGCGGTCCATCTCGCCCACCCCGTCGTGCCGAGCGGGTCTCCGGCCGACCGGCTGCTGTGGGGGCTGTCGGGCGTCGGCGCCGTGGGGCTCGTGGTCCTCGCCGTCGTCTGGCCTTCGGCGCAGGCCGCGCTGGAGTGGCGGCCGGCGCAATGGCTCGGGAAGGTCTCCTTCAGCCTCTACCTCGTGCACGCCCCGATCCTGGCGACGCTGCTGGCCGTGGTCGGCACCGGGCGCTGGTGGGTGGCGGCGCTGCTCGCGATCCCGCTGAGCATCGGCGTGTCCGCGCTCTTCCACCGGCTCGTCGAGCGGCCGTCGCACGTCCTCTCCCGTGCGGCGGGCGAGCGCCTCGCCAGAACGGCCCGCCGTCTCTCGGCGCGCTCCCCGGTCAGCGGCCGGGCCGGCGGAGAAGCCGGCGCCCGATAGCGCCGAGCCGACGCCGGAGACGGACCGCGAAGCTCCTCCCCCGCACGACCACGCGAGGCTTGGCCGCGAGAGCGGCCCGCAGCTGCTCGCCCCATGCGCGGGTGACCGCCTCGTCCGAGAACGTGCGCGCCCGTTCGCGCGCCGCCTCCCGCATCCGTTCCACCTCGTCCTCGGGCAGGCGCTGCAGCGTGAGGATCCGATCCGCCATCGCGGCGATGTCGCCCTCTGCGACGAGGAAGCCGTCGACGCCGTCGCGGATGAGGTCGGCGGGTCCGTACCGGATGTCGTACGCGATGGGGAGGCAGCCCGCCGCCATCGCCTCGGCGAGGACGAGCGGAAGCCCCTCGGAGGTGGAGGTGAGGAGGCTGAAGTCGGCCTCCGCGAACCGACGGCGCGCGTCGGGCACGAACCCTCGGAGCCGGATGCGGTCCGACCTCCCCTGCGCGCGGACGAGCTCCCGCAGGGCTTCCTCGCGCTCGCCCTGGCCGTAGACGTCGAGGACGATCCGGTCGTCCTCCGCGATCGCCGCAGCGGCCGCGGAGATCGCGTGGTCGACCCGTTTCCGGTCGGTCAGGGAGGCGAGCACGACGCCGTGCCCCCTCCGCCGCACGGAGGCGTGGTCCTCGCCCAACGCCACTCCGTTGGGGATCACCTGCACGTTGGCGGCCGTGCCGAGTCCGTCTGCCAGGAGCTCGTCACGCTGGCGCGTGGTCAGGAGCACCACCAGGTCGTAGTCCGCGGCGCGGCGCAGCGTGTACTCGCGAGAGGCGCGGAGCGTTCCAGGGACGTCGCCGTCGCGGTGGCCGCCGTGAACGAGATGCACGGTCACGACGTTGTCCCGGCGGTAGCCGGCCACGAAACGGGCCGCGGTCTTCGAGTCCGCGATGAGGAAGCTCGTCTCCTTCCCCGTGAGACGGTCGAGCCACCACCGGAACAGCTTCCAGCTCGAGGACCAGTCCCGGATCGGGGTGCCGTCCTCCGCGTAGACCACGATCCGCCGTCTGCCGCCCACGACCCGGTCCGTCGCCAGGAGCGAGCCGTCGCGGCGGAAGCGATCGGCCGCTTCGAACGTCCCGTCCGGGGCGCGCCGCTCCCGCAGCAGCACGACATCGCCGTCACGGGCGAGCACGTCGTCCTCGCGGGCAGGGAGCGGGGCGTCGCCGACGACGGCCCGGCCCGCCGGTGCCGGCGGCCGGGCGCGCAGATCGTCCCAGACGTTGCGGAGCCTCATGCCGTCGACGATCTCGCCGGCCTCGCGCAGGCGGCGTTCGAGAGCCGGGTAGTCCGGACGGTCGTCGACGGTCAGCACGTCGACGTCCACGCCCCCCAGCCGGACGAAGGCCCTGCTCCGATGCAGGAGGGCGGCCGTCATCCCCCCGTAGTTCTCGGGGATCCCCCAGGTCAGGGCGAAGTGCCTCCCTGGCGGGAGCGCAGATGGTGCCGGTCGCATTGAACAGAGCGTACGGGATCAGGATGAGCGGCAGAGGGGCCGTGCGTCCAGAGCAGGAGATGCGCGGAGATCGGGAAGGGCCGTTGCACCCCTCCTGCCCCTGGCGCATCTCCTGCCCTGAGGCCGCTCGGCCGGGTCCGCGTCAGCGGCTGGCCTTGATCGGCCAGACCGCGAAGGCGCCGAGGATCGAGAGCGCGATGCCCACGGGGAACAGGCCCGCGTAGCCGAAGGCGAGCACGATCGCCCCGGCGACGCCGGGCGCGAGGGTCTGCGGCAGGGTCGCGGCGATGTTCACCACGCCCAGGTCCTTCGCGAACGACTGGGCGGAGGGGAGCACCTCGCTCATCAGGGCCGTGTCGACCGCCTGGAACATCCCGAAGCCGAGGCCGGCGATGAAGGTCGCCACCATCCACGCCTCCAGCGTCGGCGAGAGCCACGGGATGACGAAGGCGAGCCCCGTGACCACGGACGATCCGAAGACGAAGGGCTTGCGACGTCCGATCCGGTCCGACAGCGGGCCGGACACGATCGTCGAGAGCAGGATCCCCGCGAGGCTGACCATGCCGAGCAGCGGGATCACGGTCTCGGGCGCGGCGACGTGGAAGTAGTCGGTGAGGAGGAACAGCTGGTACCCGGTCACCGCGAAGTATCCGGTGAACAGCAGGAGCCTGCCCAGGAACGCCCAGAAGAAGTCCGGATGGGCGATCGGGTTGACCCAGAATGTGCGGAGGAAGGCGGGGAACGAGAAGGGCTCGACGGGGATCCGCTCGCTCGAGTGGTCGGGGTTGAACAGGACGAAGAGCGTGATCACGACGACCGCGATCACCGCGAAGGTGACGTAGCCGGCGGCGATGCTGTTGAAGAACAGCGAGCCGACGATCTGCCCGCCCAGGGAGCCGACCATGAGGCCGATCCCGGACAGGGCGGCAAACGTCCCGCGTCGCTTGAGCGGCACCCGGTCGGGCATCACCGCCGAGAGCGGCCCCTGCGCGAAGTTGTACGAGATCTGCACGAGCGTCCAGGCGATCGCGATCCCGACCAGGGAGTTCGCGAAGGCCAGCCCGACGAGGGCGAGCCCGCCGGCGAGCACGCCGACGATCATCCACGGCGCGCGCCGCCCGAAGCGGGAACGGGTGCGATCGGACACCTGCCCGGCGATCGGCTGGGCCACCATCGCCGCGAAGGCGCCGATCGTCGACACGATCGCGAGGTTGGCGACCTTGTCCTGCTCGCCGAGGGCCTGCGTCACCTGCTGCGGGAGGAGGATGCCGGGCACCGCGCCCCAGATGAGGAAGATCCCGAGGTTGGCGGGGATGATCCACCCCAGCAGGCGCCCGAGCCCCTTGCGGGGCGGCGGCGGATCGTCGTTGCCCGCGGCGGTGCGGACGAACGTCGTCTCGGTGATGGGCGGGGCGGCCGGTGTCCGCGGGTCGGCAGGGCTCGCCTGCGGCTCCGCGGGGATCGGAAGGTCGGCGGGGATCGGGGGCGTTCCGGACATCGTTGTCGGGTCCTCTCGGGTGGGTGGGGCTGGTTGTGACGGATGAGGAGGGACGGGATCGCTCGGGATCCCGGAGGGGGCCGCCACGAGGGCGGTGGTCGGTCAGCCGGCCGACGGCGGGGCGGAGGTCTCGGCGACGGGGCGCGTGGCGGGGACCCAGTCCTCGTAGCGCAGCCCGTGTCCGACGACGAAGGTGGGGTCGGCGGTGTCCGAGGGCACGTCGGGGCGGCTCGCACGCACGGCGGCCATCGACGACGGCACCTCGAACGGCAGCCGGCCCTGGGGCTCTCCCTCGCCGAAGAGCACGCTCACGAGCGCGTCGTCGCAGGCGCCGTAGTTCGCGATGATCGAGGAGGCCACGTCCACGAGCGGAGCGAGGATCGCGGGGCGGTCCAGGTAGACGTCGAGGATCAGCGGCGCGTGGGCGGCGAGCGCACGCAGCCGCTCGACCTCCTCGGGCGAGAACTCCAGCGAGCCGGCCCGGAAGAACGACTCCAGGTCCGTCCCGTCGCCGCGGGGCTCCCACGGCGCGTCGGTGCGGACGACGATGACGTCGGCGTCTTCCGGGGCGTCGACGACCTCCGCCCAGCCGGCGAAGGCCTCGGGAGCGAGCCCCTCCGCGTAGACGGCAGGGTGCCCGGACAGCGGCAGGTGCGCCGCGCCCTCGTGGTTCGTCAGCAGCGTGAGCGACCGGATCTGCGCCTGCAGGCCCTCGGCCCGCGCCTCGGCGCCGCCGACCAGGGCGTCCGCCGCGTCGATGTCGACGAGACGGCGCTCGTCGAAGAGGCCGAGGCGGAACTTCTCGCGCAAGAGACGCCGCACCGACACGTCCAGGCGGCTCTCGGGGACCGCTCCGCTCTCGACGAGCCCGGCGAGCACCGCCGGTGTGAACTCGCCGCCGAACTGGTCGACGCCGGCGTCGAGGGCCTTGATCATCCGCTCCTCGTGGCTGAGCGTCTCGACGCCCCAGAAGGTCCGCGACAAGATTCCCCAGTCCGTGCAGACGATGCCGTCGAAGCCGAGCTCGTCGCGCAGCAGCCCCTGGATGATCTGCTTGTTGAAGCCGAACCCGACCTCCTCGTACTCGGTCCCCACCGGCATGCCGTAGTAGGGCATCATCTGCGAGACGCCCGCGGCGATCAGCTCGCGGAAGGGCTGGAGATGATGATCGAACATGCCGCCCGGGTACACCTGCTCACGTCCGTAGGAGAAGTGCGGGTCCTCGCCGTCGAGCTGCGGGCCGCCGCCGGGGAAGTGCTTGGCCATCGCCGACACCGAGTCGGTCCCGACGCCGTCGCCCTGCAGACCGCGGACGTAGGCGGCGCCGAGGCGTCCTGCGACCTCGGCGCTCTGTCCGAACGTGCCGGACGCCCGTGCCCACCGGGGCTCGGTGGCGAGGTCGATCTGCGGGTGCAGCGCGACCCTGATCCCGACCGCCAGGTACTCGCGGCGCACGACGTCGGCGAAGCGGCGGGTGAGCTCGGCGTCGTCGATCGCGCCGAAGCCGAGGAACTCCGGCCACTGCGAGAACGGCCCCGCGAACATCGCCGCGCCCGGGTTGTTCGAGAACGAGTGACGCGGGTCGCTGGAGATCGAGAACGGGATCCCCAGGCCACGCCCGCGCGCCTCCTCCTGGAGCGCGTTGTGCCAGGCGGCGATCTCCCGCGCCGATGGCGCCTGCAGGATGTTCACGTGGGTGATCCCCCGGTCGATGATCGACCGCATGGACGGGGTTCCGAACAGGCCCGGCGCCGAGAAGTCGCCGATCGTCGCCATCGGCTGGAACATCTGCCCTGCCTTGTCGGCGACGGTCATCCGCGCGAGCAGGTCCTCGACGCGCTGGTCGATCGACAGGGTCGGGTCCTGGTACGGGTAGGCGATTTCGCTCATGGGAACTCCTTCGTCCGGCGCGGCCGCCTCGGACAGGAGGCCTTCCCGACTCAATATCTACACTTGTGTCGGTTTTGTCAAGCACGATGCTAGCGTGGGCCCATGCCCGGCACGAAGGACGCCAGAGAGCGCGGCTACGCGAACGGTCGCGCCCGTCGTGAGGAGATCATCCGGATCGCCTCGGAGTACTTCGCCGAGCGCGGTTTCCTCTCGGCGACGATCCTGGAGATCGCCGCGGTCTGCGGGATCTCCCGTCCCGGCCTTCTGCACCACTTCCCCGACAAGGAGGCGCTGCTGGAGGCGGTGCTGGAGGCGAGGGACATCGAGGACCGGGAGCGGTTCCGCCCCTACGCCCGCGGCCACGGCGGGATGGGGGTGCTGCGGGGGATGGTCGACCTCGCCGCGCACAACCGGCTGGTCCCCGGTCTCATCGAACTGTTCGTCCGCCTGTCCTCGGAGGCGTCGGCGCCCGACCATCCCGCGCACGAGTACTTCCGCGACCGCTACGAGCGCATCCGGTCGGGCACGAGCCGGACCCTCGCCGCCGCGATCGCTCACGGCCATCTCCGTCCTGATCTGGACCCGGACGACGCCGCGCTCCGCCTCACCGCGGCCATGGACGGGCTGCAGACGCTCTGGCTCTACGATCGCTCGATCGACATGGCGGGGCGGATCGGGACGATGCTGCGCGAGTGGATGACACCCGAGGGCGAGGCGGCGTTCGACGCGGCCGCCCCGGCGCCCGCCGAGCCCCTGGCCATGGCCGAGCACGGCCAGGTCGGCTGACCCTCCCCCGCTTCACGCCTCCGCTCCCGCGCCGTCCCCGTCGGGCCGGATAGGGTCGGGGCCATGGCGGATCTGCGGGTCGGTTTCCTCGGCGACGGTCACCTCAACGGCGTGCTCCGGAACGCGGTGGAGACGACGCGACCGTATCGGGTGATCGGGTCGTTCGGCCGCGACGACGACCTTCCGGACGCCGCCGAGGCGGATGTGATCGTCGAGGCCGCGACGCCGGACGCGGTGCGCGAGCGGCTGCCCGGCGTTCTGGCGGCAGGGGTCGACGCGATCGTCCTCTCGGTCGGCGCCCTCGCCGATCCCGAGATCAGAGACCTGCTCCTGACCCCGCCGGCGAATCCGGGACGACGCGGGCGCCTCATCGCCTGCACGGGCGCGATCGGCGGGCTCGACCAGGTGCGCGCCCTCCGCACCGCCGGGCCATTGCTCACGCTCTCGATCGAGAGCAGGAAGCTCCCTCGCGCCCTCGTCCAGCCGTGGATGACCGAAGACCTGCGGGACGTGCTCCGCGCGGGCGACACCGAGATCGTCGTCGCCGACGGGCTCGCGAGCGAGGTCGCACGCCTCTTCCCGTCCTCCGCGAACGTCGCGGCGTCGCTGGCCCTGGCCGGCGACGCCTGGGAGTTCGCGACGGCACGGATCGTCGCAGACCCTGCGGCGACGGCGACCAGGCACGAGATCCACGCGACCGGCGCGATCGGCGAGGTGCGCACGGTCGTCGCCAACACCCCGTCGCCCGGACGTCCGCGCTCCAGCGCGGTCGTCGCGTGGGCCGCTCTGCGCGCCCTCGACGACTACGCCCGGCTCCGCGGAGCTCCTGCCCCGCCCGGCCCGCTCTTCCTCTAGACCGGACGTCCCGCCGCACCGGTCGCGGTCGAGGTCCGCGCGACGAGCTCGGGGCGGAACAGGACGTGCGGGCCGGAGCCTCCGTCATCGGCGGGAGCTCCACCGGCACCGCGCAGCAGCAGGTCGACCGCGGTCGAGCCGAGGAGACCGGCCGGCTGCCGCACCGAGCTGAGCGGTATCACCGCAGAGGCGGCGAAGCCGATGTCGTCGTAGCCGATGAGCGCCACGTCGTCCGGCACGCGGGCGTCGCCGGTCATCACCAGGCGCTGCAGCACCCCGAGGGCGAGGAGGTCGTTGGCCGCGAAGACCGCGTCGGGACGTTCCCCGGGCGCCCGGGCGAGGATGAGGTCGCCCGCCCTGCGCCCCTCCTCCACGCTGAGCGCGCGGGTGGCGATGAACTCGATCGCCGCGCCGGCCGCGGCCGCCGCCTCCTGTGCGCCGCTCAGACGGTCCGAGACCTGCCGCAGCGCGACCGGTCCGCCGACGAAGGCCAGTCGCCGGCGGCCGGTGACGAGCAGGTGCTCGACGGCGATCCGCCCGCCCTCGACGTCGTCCACCGCCACCGAGGCGAGTGCCGGATCCGGCGACTCCCGGTCGACGAGGACCGCGGGGATCCCCCGCTCCCGCATCTGCGCGAGCCGGGGCAGCACGTCGGAGACCGGCGTCAGGAGCACGCCGGAGACCCGCTGCTCCTCGAAGAGGTCGAGATGGGTCGCCTCGCGCTCCTGTTTCTCGTCGCTGTTGGCGATGAGGACCGAGAGCCCGTGCTGATCGGCTCGTTCCTCGGCACCGCGTGCGACCTCGGCGAAGAAGGGGTTGCGCACGTCCAGGACGACGAGGCCGATCGTGCGACTGCGTCCGGCACGCAGCTGCCGCGCCGCGTCGTTGCGCACGAACCCGAGGCGGCGGATCACCGCCTGCACGCGCTCGACGGTGGCCGGAGAGACCCGCTCCGGGCGGTTCAGCACGTTCGAGACGGTGCCGACCGAGACGCCTGCCTCTTCTGCGACGTCGCGCACGCTCACGGCCATCGCCGATCCCCTTTCCCGCACAGCGAGCCTAGGCCATGCGGGCGCGGGGCCCCGGTCACCCCGCGCGGAACGCGTGCGCACCCCCGACCACGTCGTGCACGGTGCCGTCCGGGAGGATCACCTCGGCGGGGAGCCCCTCGGGAAGGCTCACCCGGAGCGCGAAGCCCTCGTCGTCCTCCCGCCAGTCCACCTCGATCCCGCCCGCCGGCGCCTCGTAGCGGGTACGTGCCCAGGTGATCCCTGGACCAGGCCGCGGCTGCACCCGAACACGCGAGTAGCCGGGCGCGGCGGGGCGCAGGCCTCCGACGACCTGATAGACCCAGTCCACGACGGCGCCGAGCGCGTAGTGGTTGAAGCTGGTCATCTCACCGGGGTTGATCGTCCCGTCGGGAAGCATCGAGTCCCAGCGCTCCCAGATCGTCGTGGCCCCCATCGTCACCGGGTAGAGCCAGGACGGACAGTCGCGTTCCAGCAGCAGCCGGTAGGCCTCCTCGAGATGCCCCGTCTCCGACAGCGCCCAGGTCACGAACGGCGTCCCGGCGAACCCGGTCGTCACGCGGTAGCCGGCGTCGCGCACCAGCTCGGCGAGGCGCTCGCCGGCCGCGAGGCGGTCGGCGTCGTCGAGAAGCCCGAAGCGGATCGCCAGGGCGTAGACGGTCGCGCAGTCCGAGCGGATCCGGCCGCCGTCCACATAGTGTTCCACGAACGCCGCGCGCGTCCGTGCGGCGAGCGCGGCCCAGCGTGCGGCCTCCTCGTCCCTGCCGAGCGCGGCGGCGGCCTCGGCCCCGAACGAGGCCGAGCGGTACGCGCACGCGGTCGCGACGACCGCCGGATCGGCCTTGGCCGCCGCAGGCTGCTCGGGAGGTGCGTCGGGGTCGAGCCAGTCGCCGAACTGGAAGCCCTGATCCCACAGTCCGCTCGGCGACAGCGCCCGCTCGACCGACTCCAGATGGAGGACCATCCCCGGGTAGTGCGCGGCGAGCCGGTCGCGATCGCCATAGGCCCGCCACAGCGCCTCGGGAACCCACACCGCCGCATCGCCCCACACCGCGGTCGCGCCGAGCTCGGGGAAGGCGAAGTCGTCGCCGAAGTGCGCGTATTTGAGCACGTCGGGAACCACGATCGGGACCACGCCCTTCGGGGAGTGCCTGGTCTCCTCGTACAGATCGCGCAGCCAGTCGTCGAGGAAGTCGGCGACGTCGAACGAGAAGGCCGCCGAGGCGGCGAAGGCGGCGATGTCGCCGGTCCAGCCGAGCCGCTCGTCTCGCTGCGGGCAGTCGGTCGGGACGCTGAGGAAGTTGCCCTTCTGTCCACGTACGGCGTTCTGCACCAGCGCGTCGACGAGCGGCTCCGAGCAGGAGAAGGTGCCCGTCCGCCGCATCGCGGAATGGACGAACACGGCCTCGATGTCGTCCTCCCCCGGCACACCGGGCCATCCCTCGATCTCGGCATAGCGGAAGCCGTGGAACGTCAGGGTCGGTTCGAAGACGTCGTCTCCGCCGGACAGGATGAACTCGTCGGTCGCCTTCGCCGCACGCAGCGGCCTCACGCCGAGCTCGCCGTTCTCGAGCACCTCCGCGTGCCGGACCGTGACGATCGTGCCGCGCGGGCCCCGGACGCGCAGCCGGAGCCAGCCGACGAGGTTCTCGCCGAAGTCGACCAGGCTCCTCCCGCTCGGGGAGGACCAGATCCGCGCCGGCCGGACGATCTCGTTGCGCACCACACCCGGGGCGGAGGCACGAACCAGCGTCGTCCGGTCGACGTTCGCCGTCCTGGTCTCGAGAGACTCGCCCCCGCCTCGCCGACGCGCGTCGATCGTCTGGCCGTGGTAGAGCGAGTTGCGCGTCGTCTCCGACAGCTCGGCGGTCCATTCCGGCGAGGTCGCCACGGTCTGGAGCGTGCCGTCGCCGAAGACGACGTCGAGGCGCGCGCACACGGCGATCTCCTCGCCGTAGTTCGCGTTCGCTCCTTCGAACCCCAGGTCGCCGCGGTACCACCCGTTGCCGAGGAGGAGGTCGACGCTCAGCGGCCCCTCCCCCTCGGCCACGAGACCCGTGACGTCCCAGCTCCGGCAGGAAAGCCGCCATTCGTAGGAGCTCCATCCCGGCTCGAGGACCTCCTCGCCCACCGGCCGGCCGTCCACGCGCGCCTCATAGACCCCGTGGGCGGTGGCGGTGAGGGTCGCCGACCTCACCGTGGTCCGCGGCCGCTCCGGCACCACGGACGTCCGGAAGCGGATCGCAGCCTCACGGGGCGCGTCCGCGGTGAGGAACTCCGCCCCGGCCAGGGGATCGCCGGTCGGCGTTCCGGCGTCCCGCGTCTCGAGGTCCCGCGTCTCGACGTCCCGTGCGACGGGACGCGGCTCGCTGCCAGATGAGGTGTGCATCTCTCTCCGTTCGGTGGTCTGGTTCGTGGGGTCTGCGGCGCGGTCAGGCGCCGGTCTCGGCCCGGACGGGGACCGTGGCCAGAGGATCGGTCCTGGCCTCCTGCTCGAACTGGCTCCCCTGCTGTCGGCGGAAGGCGAACCAGGCCACCAGCAGCCCGACCGCCACGAGAGCGCTCAGCACGCCGTAGAGGCCCTGCGGGCTCACCGCGATGAGCGACGGCGTCACGAAGGCGAGGAGGGCGGCGACCACACGGGCGACGGCGATGATCGTGCCCTGGGCGGTCGTGCGCAGCAGCGTCGGGAAGGACTCCTGGGTCCACACCTTCATGATGCCCTCGAACGCGAAGGCCCCGCCGATGCCGAGGCAGACGTTCATGGCGACGATCGTGGGCAGCGAGAACCCGAAGATCGCGGGGGCCAGGTAGCCGAGGAGGAGGAACACGGCACCGGCCACGTAGTACGCCATGCGCCGGGGACCGTCCACGATCCGCATGAACCAGATCCCGCAGACGAGGCCGATCGGGAACGTGAGGAGCCCCAGGGCGGAGTTGAGCTCGACCGGGATCCCCGCCACGTTCACGGCGAGGTAGGTGCCGAACTGCCCGCCGGTGTTCGCGCCGACGTTGGCGAGCGTGTAGAACACGAGCAGGGCGAGGAACGGCGCGGCGTAGGGCGCGCGGAGGAGGTCGCGCCACGAGGCGCGGTCTGCGCGGATCGTCGTGACGCCTCGGCGGCGCTCGTCGCGGGCGACGATCCAGGACGGCGACTCCGGGATGGTGAGACGCGCGAAGAACACGAGGATCGCGATCACGCCGACCTGGCCGAACAGCAGCTGTCCGCCGAGCCGGCCCCATCCGCCCGCGATCGACGAGATGACGACGGTGCCGAGGATGCCGACCACCCAGAGGAAGTTGGAGAGGCCGATGATCGCCCCCCGGTTCCGCTCGGTCGCCGCCTCGGAGATCGTCGACAGCGAGACCGGGAGGTCGGCGCCGGTGCCGAGCCCGGCCAGGACGACGCCGGTGAGGAGCAGCGGGAACGAGTCTCCGAAGACGAGGAGGGCGATCCCGGCGATGACGATCACCATCGTCGCGAGGAAGACGCGCCGGCGTCCGAAAAGATCGCCGAGGCGCCCGCCGAAGACCGCGCCGGCGGCGATCCCGAGAGTGAGGACGCCGGAGAGGACGCCGATCTGCTCGGGCGTGACGCCGATGGTGTGCTGGTAGATCACGAGCGCGATGCCCGTGGCGACGATGGTCGCGGCGTCGATGTACGACGCCATGCCGCAGACGACGCCCACCCACCAGGGGTTGGGGCGAGCGGCAGTGGGGGATGCGACGGCCATGGTTCTCCTTTGAACTGTCCGCGGCGGCAGGGGGGCGCGCCTTGTCCGGATCGGGTTGCCAGCACGCTACCATCGTTTGAATCGATTCACAATGCCCATCCCCGACGCCGCCGGAAGCTCGCCGTATTGACCGACGAGCAGCCGTGCGCTAGTGTTCCCTCAGACTTGAATCGATTCAGAGCAAAGGAGCCGTCGATGCCCGTTCAGTTGACCGACCTGCGCGCCGACCACCTGGTCGCCCCGCTCGCGCTGCGGCGAACGACCCCGAGGCTGTCCTGGCGCGTCGAGGGCGACGGCGTCGACCCGACGCCACGCGCGCACCGGCTGACGATCCGCGACCGCGCAGGAATCGGCCCGGTGCACGACTCGGGCTGGATCGAGGGCTCCTCGCCCGCGGCCGAGCCCGCCGGCTTCCGCGGCGAGCCGGGGCACGAGTACGACTGGGAGGTCGCGGTGCGCACGGCGGACGGCCGGGTCGCCACTGCGGCGAGCCGGTTCGGCATCGGCCTCACCGACTGGGACGCGCCGTGGGCCGAGCCCGAGCAGGAGCGTGTGCGCGAGGACGGCCCCCTGCTCCTCACCCCCGAGGCGTTCGCCGGCGGCGGCGACGCCACTCCCCCCGGCGAGCGCCTGCACCCGCCACGCCACCTGCGTCAGCGTTTCGATCTGCCTGCGTCGCCGGTCTCGGCGCGGCTCCGCATCACCAGCCAGGGCGTGCACCACCCCACGCTCAACGGCCGCCCGGTGAGCGACGAGGTGCTGGCGCCCGGATACGAGAGCTACCAGCACGAGATCTCGGTCATGACGCACGACGTCACCGATCTCCTCACCGCGGGGACGAACGTCCTCGGCGTGGTTCTCGGCGACGGCTGGTTCGCCGGACGGATCTCCATCCTCGGCCGCAGCGCGCAGTACGGCGACGTGCTCCGCGCGACCTGGCGGCTGGAGGCAGACCTCCCCGACGGCTCCCGCGTCGTCGTCCGCCCCGACGAGTCGGTCCGCAGCGGCCGCGGCCCGATCGACTGGTCGGACATCTTCATCGGCGAACGCCACGACGCCCGCGCCGCGATCGACGGCTGGGACCGCCCGGACGGCGACGAGGACGCGGTCGCGTCCTGGACGCCCTGCGCGCTCGTCCCCGTCGAGGTCCCGCTCGTGCCGTTCGTCGGCGAGCCGATCCGGCGGGTGCGCGAGCTCCCCGTGCAGCAGATCCTCACGACGCCCTCGGGCGACACGGTGCTCGATTTCGGCCAGGTGATCGCGGGACGGGTCCGCCTGCGCGTCCGCGGCGAGCGGGGCACGGTGATCCGTCTGGAGCACGCCGAGGTCGTCGACGCCCACGGCGACTTCCTGGACAACATCCTCGGCGTCAACAAGGACCAGGCCGACGAGTACGTGCTGTCCGGTGATGCCGACGGTGAGGAGTGGGAGCCGCTGTTCACCTTCCACGGCTTCCGCTACGTGCGCCTCACCGGCTACCCGGGCGTCCCGGACCCGGCGGACTTCACGGCCGTGGTCATCGCGAACGATCTGGAGCAGACCGCCTCGTTCTCGTCCTCGAACCGGCGGCTGGACCGCCTGGTCGAGAACACGATCTGGTCGCAGCGCGCCAACTTCCTCGCCGTGCCGACCGACTGCCCGCAGCGCGAGCGTGCCGGCTGGACCGGCGACCTGCAGATCTTCGCGCCCACCGCGGCGACCCTCATGGGCGTGGCGGCGTTCCTCGATCGGTGGCTCGCCAACGTCCGGACCGACCAGCGCGCACACGACGGCGTCGTCCCGATCATCGTCCCGATGCCGCCGGCGATGGACGACCCGGAGCGCCCCAACGCGGGCCTGATGGACATCCGCGCCGCCGCAGGATGGGGCGACGCCATCACGATCGCCCCCTGGGCCCTCTACCGCCACTACGGCGACCCCCGCTTCCTTCGCGACAACCTCGACGCGATGGCCGCCTGGGTCGCGCACCAGACCGCGGACGCGGCGGCTGTGCTGCCCGCGCATCTCGCCGAGGCCGACCTGTCTCCGGAGCGCCTCGCCCGTCAGCGCCTGCTCTGGAACGGCCGGATGAACTTCGGTGACTGGCTGGCGCCGTCGACCCTGGTCCGCGAAGGCTCCTCGGAGCTCGACGAGTTCAACGCCATGATGGTCGCGCCCGCGCTCACCGCGGAGCTGACCGGGCCGCTCTTCCAGATCCGCTCCCTCGACCTCTACGCCGCCGCCGCCGAGGCCCTGGGCGAGAACGACAGGGCCGCCGAGGCCAGGGCGCACGCCGCCGAGGTGCGCGCCGCCTTCGCCGCCGAGTACGTCGAGGAGGACGGACGGATCGGCCCCGACCTCCAGGGGATCGCGGTGCTCGCCCTCGCCTTCGACGCCGTCCCCGACCGCCTCCGCCCCCGGGTCGTGGATCGCCTCGTGTCCCTCGTCCACGCCGCGGGCGACCACCTGGACACCGGGTTCGTCTCGGTGCCGTTCCTGCTCGACGTCCTGTGGGACAACGGACACGCCGACCTCGCCCGCACCCTGCTGCTGCAGGACTCCGCACCGTCCTGGCTGTACGAGGTCGATCACGGCGCGACGACGATCTGGGAGTCCTGGCATGCCGTGCACGAGGACGGCACGGTCGACCGGGTGTCGATGAACCACTACGCGTTCGGCTGCGTCGTCGACTGGATCGTCCGCCGCCAGGCCGGCATCGCGGCCGTCGAGCCCGGATACGCCGTGACCGCTCTCCAGCCGGACCTCGACGGGCCTCTCGACCACTGCCGCGCGCACGTCGACACCGTCCGCGGACGGATCGAGATCGACTGGCGGCGTGAAGAGGACTCCGCCGAGATCGCCGTCCGCCTGCCGATCGGCGTGGAGGGTCGTCTCTCGCTCGCCGACGGCTGGACCGCGGACGGCCCCGCCGTCCTCTCCGCCGGGCACCATCGCCTCCGCGCGACCCGCACCTCTCCCCTTCCCGCCGACGAAAGCACCGCCTCATGACCTCTCTCACCCCCGAGATCCTCGCCGTCCTGGAGAAGCAGGCGATCGAGCTGCCCTCCTGGGCGTTCGGGAACTCCGGCACGCGCTTCAAGGTCTTCGGCACCCC
>Ga0164243_10008252_pt1 | contig 15412 bp, 13 predicted proteins | sample OricompcompostOP_FD_108781 | JGI IMG/M metagenome (GOLD analysis project Ga0164243, IMG submission 108781) | Organic Plus compost microbial communities from Emeryville, California, USA - Original compost - Organic plus compost (OP) | ecosystem: Engineered > Solid waste > Mixed feedstock >... | reverse complement strand
TCCACGTCCACCGGCATCAGCAGCCTGTCGACGGGCCTGAGCACGACCGACAGCAACCTGAACAGCCTGTCGACCTCGACCTCCGCGGGCATCAGCAGCCTGTCGACCGGCCTGAGCACGACCAACGACAACCTGGTGAGCCTGTCGACCTCGACGTCCACGGGGATCAGCAGCCTGTCCACCGGCCTCAGCACGGTCGGCAGCAACCTGGCCAACGCGGGCCAGAGCACGGCCGACGCCCTGGGCGGCGGCGCAAGCTACGACCCGAACACGGGCGCCGTCTCGGCACCCACGTACACCACCACCAATGCAGACGGTTCGATCAGCACGGCGCACAACGTGGGCGACGCGCTGACCAATCTGTACAACGGCGGCACGAAGTACTTCCACGCCAATTCGACCGAGCCCGATTCGGTGGCGTCGGGCACCAACGCCATCGCCGTCGGCCCGTCGGCCGTGGCCAGCGGCGCCTCGGCCGTGGCGATGGGCCACGGCGCCCAGGCCACCGGCACCAATGCCATCGCGATCGGCACCGGTGCGCTGGCCACGGGTTCGCAGGCGATCGGCGCGAATGCGCGCGCCGGCGGCGGCGGCGTCGCGATCGGCGATGGCGCCGATGCGGGGGGCACGCCGCTGAGCGCCGCGCCCGGCGTCTCGCAGGGCACGGCCGTGGGCTTCGGCTCCGTCGTCAACCAGAGCGGCGGCGTGGCGCTGGGCGCGGGCTCGGTGGTCAACACACCGGCGGGCGTGGCCGGCTACGTGCCGGCGGGCGCCAGCGCGGCGCAGGCGTCGGCGATCGCCGCCACCACCAGCACGCAGGCTGCCGTCTCGGTGGGCAATGCGGCCAACGGCCAGTACCGCCAGATCACCGGCGTGGCCGCCGGCAGCGCCGACAGCGACGCAGTCAACGTCAGCCAGCTCAAGGCCACGAACAGCGTGGTCAACCAGCTGAGCACGCAGTCGGCCTACCAGAACTACCAGATCGGCGCGCTGAACAACCGCCTCGGCGAGGTGGAGCGCATTGCCTACTCCGGCACGGCCATGGCCTTCGCGATGGCGGGTACCTACCTGCCCACGCTGTACCCGGGCGAGAAGGCGGTCGGCATCGGCCTGGGCGCCTACAAGGGCTACGGTGCGGTCGGCCTGACCTTCAAGGCGCTGTCGAACGACGGCACCATGTCCTGGGGGGCGGGCGTGTCCACCACCGGCAAGGACTGGGGCGTCAACGCCGGCATCGGCTGGAAGTGGAAGTGACGGCACGGGCGCACACCCCGGGCAGCTGCGCCTGAGCCGCCAGCGGCCCGGAGCCGCCCGTGGCCCCTGCGTCCGCGCGGGGGCCTTTCTTCTTTTGGGAGACACTTCGCCCATGCGCATCGGCATCTCCGTGATCACGCACGCTGGCCAGAACATCTGGGAAAACGGCCTGGGCCAGAACGTCGTCTTCCTGGCGCAACTGTTCCAGCGCCTGCCGTTCGTGCGGTCGGTCGTGCTGATCGACGTCGGTGACCAGGGGCGGCTGCCCGAGCAGGTCGACACGCAGGCGCTCGGCCTGGCGCTGATGACGCAGGCCGAGGCGACGGATGCGGTGGACGTCATCGTCGAGATGGCCGGTGCGCTGGATCCGCGCTGGCTCGACCTGCAGCGTGCACGCGGCAAGAAGGTCGTCTACTACTGCGCCGGCCAGCCCTTCGCCGGCATCGTCGAGAGCCCCGTGTTCGACCGCCCGGGCCACTTTCCCCGGCCGGACCGCTGCGACGAGGTGTGGGTGATTCCCGAGTACGCGATGTTCGCCGCCTTCCAGCGGACGATGCACCGCTGCCCCGTGAACGTGGTGCCGTACCTGTGGCACCCGCAGTTCCTGCAGGAGCGCGTGCGCGAGGTGGCGCGGCATGGCCTGCACTATGGCTGGCAGCCCCGTACGCCGGCGCCGCAGACGCCTCCGGCGGGGCTGCGCATCGCGATCTTCGAGCCGAACGTCTCGGTCGCCAAGACCTCCAGCATCTCGATGCTGGCCTGCGACGAGGCCTATCGGGCCCGGCCCGAAAGCATCCGGATGATGCATGTGCTCAACACGCTGCACATGAAGGACCATCCCACGCTGCTGTACCTGGCCAACTCGCTGGACCTGGTGCGCGAGCACAAGGCCTGCTTCCACGGCCGCAACGACATCGCCGGCTTCATGGCCCAGCATGCCGATGCGGTGGTCTCGCACCAGTGGACCAACGACCAGAACTACAGCTACCTGGACGCGCTGTACGGCGACTACCCGCTGGTGCACAACTCGCCCTGGCTGCATGGCTTCGGGGCCGGCTACTACTACCCGGGTTTCGACGCGGCCGAAGGCGGGCGCCAGATCCTGGCCGCCTGGGCCGGGCACGACGAGCGGCTGCCCGACCAGCGCCGCGCGGCGCGCGCGGTGTTCGACGCGGTCAGCCCGTTCGCCGAGCCGAACCTGATGGCCTATGCGCAACTGCTCGGGCAGCTATGCCACGACACGCCGCAATGGGTGGCGGCATGACGTCGACGCGGCCCCCACGCCCGCTGCGCGTCGGCGTCTCGCTGTTCGTGCGCAAGGGAACGCAGTCGCTGTGGGAGAACGGCATCTTCCAGAACTGCCTGTTCCTGGCGATGCTGTTGCGCCGCTCCCCGCAGGTGGAGGACGTGGTGCTGGTCGCGGGCGGCGGCGGGGGCGGGCCGGAGGAAGCGCAGGCCTTCCTCGAGGAATCTCCCGTGCCCGTGATCGACATGGCCGCAGCCATGGAGCGGCTCGACGTGATGATCGAGATGAGCGCCCAGCTCGGCAAGGAATGGGTGATCGCCTTCCGCGAGCGCGGCGGCAAGGTGGTGTCGATGCGCGTCGGCAACGACTACGTGATCGACATCGAGCGCATGGTGTTCGGCAAGCCGCATGCGTTGCTGATCACCGGCGCCCCCTACGACGAGGTCTGGACCCTGCCCGAATACGAGGCCACCTGCGTGCCGTACTTCGCCAGCACCTTCCGCGCGCCGGTGCGGATGCTGCCGCACCTGTGGAGCCCGGTGGTGCTGGAGCGCGCGCTGCGCCAACTGCCCGAGGGCCACGCCTTCGGCTACCGGCCGGGGCGCCGCCGCTGGCGGCTGGGCATGTTCGAGCCCAACGTGTGCATGGTCAAGACCAGCCACATCCCGTTGCTGGTGTGCGAGGTCGCGCACCGCGCCGACCCGGACGTCATCGAGCACGTGCATGCCTACAACACCTTCCACATGAAGGACCACGCGGTGTTCAACGGCTTCGCCAACAGCCTGGACATCGTTCGCCACGGGCTGGTCACCTTCGAGGGGCGTTTCCCGATCTGGCAGGTGCTGTCGATGCACTGCGACGCCGTCGTCAGCCACCACTGGGAGAACGCGCAGAACTACGTGTACTACGAGGCGCTGCACGGCGGCTATCCGCTGGTGCACAACTCGCACCTGATCGGCGACTGCGGCTACCGCTATCACGACTTCGATTGCGAGGAGGGCGGCCGCGCGCTTCTGCAGGCCTTCGCCGAGCACGATGCCGGGCTGGCCGCCTACCGGCAGCGCGCGCGGAACTTCCTGGCCACGCTCGACCCCGAAGCGGAGTCGAACGTGCGCGCCTACATGGCCGCCATCGAGCAGTTGTACGAACGATGAACCGCCTGGCTTCCTTTTCCTCGCTTGCCGTATGGAGTGCGATGCTGGTGCTCGCGCCGGCTGCCTGGGCCCAGCAGCCCGCGCCCGCGGCGCCGGCACAGGACACCCTGAGCCGCGCCGCCGCCAGCGTCGGCGTCAAGCGCTGCCTGCCTGCCATCACGCGGCTTGCCGGGCTCAACGTGCAGGGCAGCCGGGCGCACGACGTGCTGCTCGACTGGGACCGCCAGCGCCCGGATGCCGGCCCGGTGTTCTCGCTGATCGGGCTGGAGTACCCGAACGCCGGCATGGCGGCGTCCATCACCGCCGTGCCCGACGCGGCCGCCGGCACCTGCACCGTGGCGGCCGAGCGCATCACGGTGGCCCCCTTCACCTGCGCCAGCATCGCGCAGACGGAACTGGCCGGCTACCAGATGACGCGGCTGCTGCCCGTCTACGCGGTCTACACCGATCCGAAGGAGCCCGGCTCCTCCGTCTCTCTCATCGATTCGCCGCCGGGCTGCCTGGTGATCCGGCGCTTCGTCGAATACAACTGGAAGGACCCGGCGGCGGCGCCCGCCGCCGCCCCGCCGGTCCGGCGCTAGGCGCGGCGCGCCAGGCTGCGCCCGTGTATGCCGGGCGGCCGAACACGGGCGCGCGGGCTATGAACTTCGGCCGATTGACGCTGATCCGGCGCGCCGGAATGATCCGCCCTTTTTTGCCGGAGGGCCGTCCGCCCTTTCATCCGAACGACTCATGCTGCATTCCGAATACACGAAGGCCGCCCAGGCGGCCATTGCACACGTCAAGGCCAGCATCCGCTATCGCGGCCTGAACACCGCAGGCGGATGGATCCGCAACCCGATCGACGTGCCGCAGAAGTTCGCGGCCCGGATCAAGAGCCTGCAGCTCGGCGCCAGCCGCAGCGAGGCCTACGGAGGTGCGTTCGACGGAAGGCTCTTCATCGACGAGCTGGCGAAGCTCGGCCTGGAGACGCAGACCGGCAACTGCTCCGAACTGTCGGCGGTGGCCTTCAAGCACCTGGAGGCGGCGAAGGTCCTTCCCATCGACTACTTCGGCGTGTACCGCGGGCGGTGGGACCATGCCTTCGTCATCCTCAACCGCGACCCGTCCATCCCGATCTCCGACTTCGCGAAGTGGAGCTACCAGGCCGTCGTCTGCGACCCGCTCTACGACCGCTGCGGCGACGCCGGGCGCCTCGCCACCTGGTACCCGAAGATGTTCCCGCTCAAGAAGACGGACGTGATGTACCGGGCGGGATGAAGCCGGGGCGCGGCGCGCCCCGGCGTCAGCCTTCGCTCAGCAGGTCGGCCAGCGCGCGCGCGATCACCTTGGTGGCGCGGCGCAGGTCTTCCAGGTCGATGCGCTCGTCGTTGCGCTTGGCGTGCGATTCCAGCACGGTGCGCGGGCCGGCGCCATAGATCACGCCCGGGATGCCGGCTTCGCCGTACAGGCGCACGTCGGTGTAAAGGGGCGTGCCCATCGCCGGGATGGGCTGGCCGAACAGCTCGCTGCCGTGCTTCTGGATCGCATCGACCAGCGGCTTGTTGCCGGGCAGCGGCTTCATCGCGTGGGCCAGCAGGATGCGCCGGACCTCCACCTCGATGCCGCCGGCCGGCGTCTTGAATTCCGCCGCCGCCTTGGCGATCACCTCGCGGATCGTCGCCTCCACCTCGGCCGGGTTCTCCTCGGGGATCATGCGGCGGTCGAGCTTGAACACCACCTTGCCGGGCACCACGTTGGTGTTGGTGCCGCCCTCGATGCGGCCCACGTTGAGATACGGGTGGCTGATGCCCTCGACCTTCGACGTGACCTGCTGGTAGAGCGTGTTCTGCGCGTACAGCGCGTTCAGGATGTGCACGGCGCCCTGCAGCGCGTCCACACCGGTGCTGGGCACGGCGGCGTGCGCCATCTTCCCCTGCACCGTCACTTCCATCTGCAGGCAGCCGTTGTGGGCGGTGACCACCTCGTAGCTGAAGCCCGCGGCGATCATCAGGTCGGGCTTCGTCAGCTTGTTCTTCAGCAGCCAGCCGGGGCCCAGGAGGCCGCCGAACTCTTCGTCGTAGGTGAAGTGCAGCTCGACGCGGCCCTGCTTCGGCTTCGCCACGGCCTCCAGCGCGCGCACGGCGAAGGTGAAGGTGGCGAAGTCGCTCTTGCTCACCGCGGCGGCGCGGCCGAAGAGCTTGCCGTCCTCGATCTCGCCGCCGTAGGGATCGTGCGTCCAGCCCTCGCCGGGCGGCACCACGTCGCCGTGGGCGTTCAGGGCGATCGTCCTGCCGCCGTCGCCGTACGGGCGGCGCACGATCAGGTTGGTGATCGATTCGAGGCCGTAGTCCTTCACCTCCTGCGCGGGCACGGCGTGCCTCTCGGCATCGAAGCCCCAGGCGGCGATCAGTTCGGCCGTGCGCTCGGCGTGCGGCGCGTTGTTGCCGGGCGGCGTGTCGGTGGGCACGCGCACCAGCGCCTGGAGGAACTTCACCTCCTCGTCGAAGTGGGCGTCGATCCAGGCGTCGAGCTTGGCGTAGTCGGTCATGGGGCGTCTTCTTTGGCGAGGTTGTCCAGGAGCAGTTGGAAGGCTTCGACCGCCAGCTGCATGTCGTCGTTGGTGCTCGATTCGAGCGGGTTGTGGCTGATGCCGGAGTTGATGCCGCGCACGAAGAGCATGGCCTGCGGCATCACCTCGTGCAGCTTCATCGCGTCGTGGCCGGCGCCGCTGGGCATGCGGAACAGGGGCACGCCGAGTGCATCGACGGCCTTCTCCCAGCGGGCCTGCCAGGCCGGCGCGCTGGGCGCGGCGGCGGCGCGCATGGCTTCCTCCAGCGTGTAGCGCACGCCACGGCGCTCGCAGATGGCCTTGAGTTCGGCCAGCACGTCGGCCACCACGGCGTCGCGCTGCGGGTCGTTGGGCGCGCGGATGTCGAGGCTGAACTTGCAGTTGCCCGGCACCACGTTGATCGAGCCGTTGGGCACCTGCAGCATGCCGACGGTGGCCACCGAGTCCCCGTCCTTCGCGGCGCGCTGCTCGGCAAAGAGGATCAGCTCGGCCACCGCGCAGGCGGCGTCGCGGCGGCGGTCCATTGGCGTGGTGCCGGCGTGGCTGGCCATGCCGAACACCTCGCCGACGAAGCGCACGCCGCCGTTGATGGAGGTGACGATGCCCAGCGGGATGTCCAGCTCGTTGAGCACCGGGCCCTGCTCGATGTGCACCTCGACGAAGCCGAGGTACTTGGCCGGGTCGCGCTGGATCTTCGGGATGTCGTCGATGTTCAGCCCGGCGTGCTTCATGGCGTCGCGCAGGGTCACGCCGTCGGCGTCCTGCTGGTCCAGCCAGTTCCGGTCGAAGTGGCCGATCAGCGCGCCCGAGCCGAGGAAGGTCGCCTTGTAGCGCTGGCCTTCCTCTTCCGCGAAGCCCACCACCTCGAAGGCGAAGGGCAGGCGGCGGTTCTGCCGCTTCAGCTCGCGCACGCAGGCCATCGGCACGAAGATGCCCAGGCGCCCGTCGTACTTGCCGCCGTTGCGCACGGTGTCGTAGTGCGAGCCGGTGAGCAGCGTCTTCGCGCCGGGTGTGGCCGCTTCGTAGCGGCCGACCACGTTGCCCACCGCGTCGATCCCGACCGAGTCGAAGCCCGCCTCGCGCATCCAGCCGGCGATCTGCGCGGCGCAGGCGCGGTGCGCGTCGGTGAGGTAGGTCACGGTGAGCTGGCCCAGCTCGGCGTAGCCCGGGTCGGTGTGCGCGGCCAGCTTCTCCTGCCAGTCCCACACGTCGTTGCCGAGCGCGGGCACGACGCCGAAGCGGTCGTCCAGCCGGATCTCGGCAATGCGGTGGATGTTGCGCAGCGCCTCGGCGCGCTCGAAGCCCGGATGGTGGTGCAGGCGCCGCTCGAAGGTCGCGATGATCTCGCCCTTCGACAGCCCGTCGCCGCGCGGCCCGCGCACCGCCAGGATGAAGGGGAAGCCGAACTTCTCGCCGTAGGCCTTGTTCAGCGCGCGGATGCGTTCCAGCTCCTCGGGCGTGCAGTTCGTCAGCCCGGCCTTGCCCTGCTCCTGGGTGGACTCGGCGGTGAGCGTCTTCGCCTCCATCGCCTTGCCGGCCAGCTCGGGGTGGGCGCGGATCAGCGCCAGCGGCAGCTCGGGCGGCGCCGTGGCCACGGCCTGGGCCATCGCGTACTTCAGGTGCGCGAGCGAGCGGAAGGGCCGCGCGGCCAGCGCCCGCTCGGCCACCCAGGGCGAGTGCTCGTAGATGCCGTCCAGCAGCCGGACGGCCTCGTCGGGCGGGGCGGCGTTCAGTGCCTCCAGGGTGAGGGCCATGGTGTGTCTCCTTGTGTGCGTGCGTTCAGGCGTTGGCCGGGCAGGGATGGGTCTGTTTCCAGTGGCGCGCGATGTCGATGCGGCGGCAGATCCACACGTGGTCGTGCTTCGCCACGTGGTCGAGGAAGCGCTGCAGCGCCGTGATGCGGCCCGGGCGGCCGAGCAGGCGGCAGTGCATGCCGATGCTCATCATCCGGGGCCGGTCCAGGCCGGCCGGGTCGCCCTCGGCGTAGAGGGCGTCGAAGCTGTCCTTCATGTACTGGAAGAACGGGTCGGCGTGCGAGTAGCCCTGCGGCAGCGCGAAGCGCATGTCGTTGACGTCCAGCGTGTAGGGCACGATGAGCTGCTGCGCGACGCTGCCGTCGGTCCTGCGCACCTTCATCCAGAAGGGCAGGTCGTCGCCGTAGTAGTCGCTGTCGTACTCGAAGCCGCCGTGGTCGGCCACCAGGCGGTGGGTGCGCGGGCTGTCGCGGCCGGTGTACCAGCCCAGAGGCCGTTCGCCGGTGATCTGCTCGATCGCCTCCATGCCCAGGCGCATGTGCTCGCGCTCGATCTCCTCGTCCACGTTCTGGTAGTGGATCCAGCGCCAGCCGTGGCAGGCGATCTCGTGGCCCAGCTCCTTGAAGGCGATGGCCAGCTCGGGGTAGCGCTGCAGCGCCATGCCCACGCCGAAGACGGTGAGCGGCAGGCCGCGGCGCTCGAACTCGCGCAGGATGCGCCAGACGCCGGCGCGCGAGCCGTACTCGTAGATGCCGTCCATGCTCATGTGGCGGTCCGGGTAGCTCGCCGGGTTGAACATCTCCGACAGGAACTGCTCCGAGCCCGGGTCGCCGTGCAGCACGCAGTTCTCGCCGCCTTCCTCGTAGTTGAGGACGAACTGCACCGCGATGCGGGCGCCGCCCGGCCAGCGGGCGTGGGGCACGTCGCGGCCGTAGCCGGCCAGGTCGCGCGGATAGGGGAGGGTGGCGTCGTAGACGGCAGGCATGGTGTCTCGGTGTTGTCGCGTACGGCCGTTCAGGACAGGGCCAGCGTGATGTCGCTGGTGGGCACCTGGCGGTCGAAGGTGAGGTTGGCCTCCACGTGCAGGAGGTGCTCGGTCATCAGGCGGGCGGCGCGGTCGCCGTCGCGGGCGGCCAGGGCCTTGACGATGTCGGCGTGCTCGTCGTTGGAGTGCTCGGCGGCGCTGGCGCTCTGGTACATCAGCGTGATCAGCGCGCAGCGCGAGATCAGTTCGCCCAGCATTTGCGCCAGCACCGCGTTGCCCATCAGCTCGGCCATGCGCACGTGGAAGTCGCCCAGCAGCTCGGTGCGGCCCTCCACGTCCTGGCCTTCCACGGCGGTCTTCTCCTGCGCCACGTGCTCGCGCAGCGCCTTGAGCTTGGCCGGCGTGACCTGGTGCGCGAACTCGCGCGCCATCTCGGCCTCCAGCATGCGGCGCACCGCGAAGACCTGGCGCGCCTCTTCCACCGAGGGCGCGGCCACGAAGGCGCCGCGCGCCGGCTCCAGCCGGATCAGCCGGTTCTGCGAGAGCTGGAAGAGGGCCTGCCTGACCAGCGTGCGCGAGACGCCGAAGTGATCGGCCAGCTTCTGCTCGGCGAGCTTGGTGCCCGGCTGCAGGCGATGCTCGACGATGGCCCGGGTCAGGGCCTCGACGATGGCGCGCGTGGTGGTCGTTTCCATCCTGGGCGGGGTTGCGTGGATTGAACCGGAGCGAAAAAAGGGGAATGCACCGCGGCCGGAAACTGCGGTGCAATTCATGATAGCCCCCTGCGGCAAATCTGTATACACTTTTGTGGACCGTATCGGATGATCGCTTCAACCCCCTATCAAGGAGTCGCCCCATGGGCCTGAGCACCCACGTCCTGGACACGATGCACGGCACCCCGGCCGCCGGCATGGAAGTCGCGCTCTACACCACCGAGGGCGAGCACGCCACGCTGGTGAAGCGCTTCACGCTCAACGACGACGGCCGCAGCGATGGCCCGCTGTACGACAACCACAGCCTCAAGGCGGGCACCTACCGCCTGGTCTTCGACGTGGCGGGCTACTTCAAGGCGCGGGGCGTGCAGTTGCCGGAGCCGAACTTCCTCAACCGCGTGGCGCTGGACTTCGGCGTGGCACACACCGACCAGCACTACCACGTGCCATTGCTGGTGAGCCCGTGGAGCTATTCGACCTACCGCGGGTCATGAGCCCCCGCCCGGCCGCTCCGAAGGGGGCTCGCACCGCAGTGCGAAGCACGGAGGTTATCCAATGAGCGCCCCCTGGGCCGGGCTGCGCCCGGCCCGCCCTCCGAGGGGGGCGAGAAAACTTGGGGCGGCCCGGCGTTTTCTTGAAAGCCGGCCCGGCTGCGGCTGCCTATTGCTGCAACTGGCCTTCGCTCAGCGTGTCGATCTGGAAGCGGCCGCTCTTGTCCCACAGCCAGGTGTCGGTCCACACCACCGCGCCCAGGCGTGCCGAGACGGGGTAGGGCGCGGCAGCCAGCACCGCCTGTTCGATGCCGGCGATGGCGTCGGGCGCATGCGTGGGCGCGCGCAGCCAGTGCAGCGACGTGACCTGCCCGCGCGGGTCGATGTGCACCTGCAGCGTGCCGACGGCGTACAGCAGCGGCGGCAGCGGGCCGGCGTAGATGCGGCCGGCGTTCAGGGCATAGACGTGCCGCGCCGCGTCCTGCCGGTAGGCCAGGGCGCTGGCGGCGCGCGAGGCGGACGGCGTGCCGGAGGCCGTGCGCGGCGCCGCCGCGTCGGAGAGCTGCCCCGGCACCTTGCCGCCCAGGCCGCCGCAACTTGCCAGCAGGAGGGCGCAGCCCAGCGCGGCGGTCGTCAGGGCGGAGCGAAGGGATGCGGGGGCGCGGCGGTCGGTCATGCCGCCGGTTATACCTGCGGCGCCGGCGGCGCCCGCAACCGGAGGTGTCGTCCGTGACGGCCGCCGCCGGCGCCCTGGACGACCTGCTGGCACGACTGGCCGCCGGGCGTGGCGTGCTGGTGCGCGTGCTCTCCACCCAGGGTTCCGCGCCGCGCGAGGCCGGCACCTGGATGGCCGTGTGGCCCGACGCGATCACCGGCACCATCGGCGGCGGGCAGCTCGAATTCCAGGCCGTGGCGCAGGCGCGGGCGCTGCTGGCGGGCCAGGGCGGCGCCGTGCCGGCGGACGGCTCGCCCGTGCGCTACCCGCTCGGCCCCAGCCTGGGCCAGTGCTGCGGCGGCGTGGTGTTCCTCGGCTTTCGCGTCGTCGGCGCGGCCGATGCGCCCGCGCTGCGCGCGGAACTGACGGACCACCTGGCGCCCGTGGCGCTGTTCGGCGGCGGCCACGTGGGCGCCGCCATCGTGCGGCTGCTGGCCGCGCTGCCCTACCGCGTGCGCTGGATCGACAGCCGCGACAGCATCTTCCCCGAGAGCACCCCCGCCCAGGTGCAGGCCGAGCACAGCGATCCGGTGCACGCGGCGGTGGCCGACCTCGCGCCCGGCTCCCAGGTGCTCATCATGAGCTTCAGCCATGCCGAAGACCTGGACATCGTCATCGCCTGCCTCAAGCGCCTGCGCGAGCACGGCGACCTGCCCTACGTCGGCCTGATCGGCAGCAAGACCAAGTGGGCGACCTTCCGCCACCGGCTGGCGGCGCGCGGCTTCACCGAGGAGGAGATGGCGCGCATCACCTGCCCCATCGGCGTGCCGGGCATCACCGGCAAGGAGCCGGAGGTGATCGCCGTGGCCGTGGCGGCCCAACTCTTGCAAAGGCGGGAGACATCGGGTTAACCCGGTGTGCGCGCGCACCGCGCCGTCTTGGAAGCGTTCAAGAAACTGTATACACTTTCGTCCACAAACTGTGCCGCAGCGGAGCGGGAAGCATCACCCCACGATGCCCATCGTTCGCGGCCCTTTCTGCTCACAGCGCCCGCGGTGGTGAGCAGACGAGAACAACCACAAAAGGGTTGAGCGATGGAAAGCTACTACCTCGACTGGGCCAACCTCCTGCTGCGCTGGGTCCACGTCATCACCGCGATCGCCTGGATCGGCGCCTCCTTCTACTTCGTGATGCTGGACAACAGCCTGGAGAAGCCGAAGGACGAGGAGTCGATCGACAAGGGCGTGGGCGGCGAGCAGTGGGCGGTGCACGGCGGCGGCTTCTACAACATGCAGAAGTACGCGGTGGCGCCCAAGAAGATCCCCGACCACCTGCACTGGTCCTTCTGGGAAAGCTACTCCACGTGGATCTCGGGCTTCGCGCTGTTCACGATGTCCTACCTGTGGAATGCCAGCACCTACCTCATCGACAAGAGCAAGATGGACTGGCAGCCCGGCGCCGCCATCGGCGTGGCGCTGGCCTTCTTCGTCGTGTTCTGGATGGTGTACGACGGCATCTGCCAGGTGTTCGGCCGCCGCAAGAACGGCGACACCATCGTCGGCGTGCTGATCGCGGTCTTCATCGCCTTCGCCACCTGGCTGGCCTGCCAGTGGTTCGCCGGCCGCGCCGCCTTCCTGCTGGTGGGCGCGATGATGGCCACGACCATGAGCGCCAACGTGTTCTTCTGGATCATCCCCGGCCAGCGCAAGAGCGTGGCGGCGCTGCGCGAGGGCAAGCCGGTGGATCCGATCCACGGCCAGCGCGGCAAGCAGCGCAGCGTGCACAACACCTACTTCACGCTGCCGGTGCTGTTCGCGATGCTGTCCAACCACTACAGCTTCACCTACACGCACAAGTACAACTGGATCGTGCTGCTGCTGATCATGCTCGGCGGCGCGGCGATCCGGCAGTTCTTCGTGGTGCGCCACCGCTGGAAGCTGGGCAACGCGAAGAACCCGCTGGGCTATGCGCTGTTCGGCATCGCGGTGCTGGGCCTGACCATCGTGTGGATGCAGCCCGAGCCGGCCGCACCCGTGCCGGCGGCCGCCAAGGCGGCGCAGGTGAACTACGCCGACGTGCAGAAGGTGCTGGAGCAGCGCTGCTACATGTGCCACGGCGCGGCCGTGCAGCAGAAGAACGTGCGCGTCGACACGCCCGACCAGGTGGCGGTGCACGCCCAGGGCATCTACCAGCAGGTGGTGGCGGCCAAGACCATGCCGCTGAACAACGCGACGCAGATGACCGATGCCGAGCGGGCGCTGATCGGGCGCTGGTTCAACGGCGGGGCGAAGACGAACTGACGGTGCTTGGGCGGGCGGGGCAGGCATCGTGTGCTTTGGTCCGGCCCAGGCCCCTGTGAGGGCGGCGAGGCGCTTCGAGTGGAGCGGTCGGCGCTGCGCGCCGACTGCCCTGCGATGCTCGGTCGGCGGGGCCGGCGCAGAACTCGCTGCGTTCACTTCGTTCACTGCGCTCAAACAGCTGCGCCGAGTCAGATCACGAAGCGTGCCTGTCCTTCGGCAGGCACACAGCCCGGCCGCCCTGCGCTTCTCGGCGCTCCACAGGCGCGCCTCGCCGCCCTCACAGGAGCCTGGGCCTGCGTCCGTGGGCATAGCGGAGGCCCCTCAGGACACCCATCACCCGTTCAACTTCCCTCACCCGTTCACGCTGATCTTGTCGAAGCGCCGCTCTGGGCTTCGACAAGCTCAGCCTGAACGGTGGTGGTTGAGTTCGGCCTTCCCTGCGGAAGCGGTTGAGTGTCCCCCGCCCGTTCACGCTGAGCCTGTCGAAGCGCGCCACCTGGCTTCGACAAGCCCAGCCCGGACGGGAGGTGTGGATCGAGCGCCTAGCCGCTCCGGCCCCCCGGCCACGCCGCGCACCACCCGGCGTCAACCAACAGCGTGCTCAGCGAACGCCATTCGCCAACGCCACCGCCAGCCGGTTATGCCGCTCGACCAGCGGTTCGAGCTCCAGCGTCGCCAGCCGCCCCTCGCGTACCACCACCCGCCCATTGACCACCGTGTACGCCGCCTGCGCGCTGGCGCACAGCAGCAGGCTGGCCACCGGGTCGTGCACCGCCCCGCCGGCGAAGCCCGGCGCGCGCAGGTCGAACAGCGCCAGGTCGGCGCACATGCCGGGCGCCAGGTGGCCGATGTCGGCGCGGCCCAGCACCTCGGCGCCGCCGCGGGTGGCGATGGCCAGCGCATCGCGGGCCGTCATCTCGGCCGGGCCGTGATCGCAGCCGAAGGGATCGAGCGAGCGTCGCACGCGCGCCAGCAGCAGCGCCTGGCGCGCTTCGGCCACCATCTGGGCACCGTCGTTGCTGGCGCTGCCGTCCACGCCCAGCCCCACCGGCACGCCGGCGTCGAGCAGGCGCCGCACGGGGGCGATGCCGGAGGCCAGGCGCATGTTGCTGCACGGGCAGTGCGCCACGCCGGTGCGGGTGCGCGCGAACAGGCCGATGCCCGCCTCGTCCAGCTTGACGCAGTGGGCGTGCCACACGTCCTCGCCCAGCCAGCCCAGGTCCTGCGCGTATTCGGCGGGCGTGCAGTTGAACTTCTCGCGGCTGAAGGCGACGTCGTGGTCGTTCTCGGCCAGGTGGGTGTGCAGCCGCACCTTGTGGTGGCGCGCCAGCGCCGCCGCCTCTCGCATCAGGTCGCGGCTGACGGAGAAGGGCGAGCAGGGCGCCACCGCCACGTTCACCATCGCGCCGTGCGCGGCGTCGTGCCAGCGCTCGATGAGGCGCTGCGCGTCGGCCAGGATGGCGTCCTCGCGCTCCACCAGGCTGTCGGGCGGAAGGCCGCCCTGCGAGACACCCAGGCTCATCGCCCCGCGCGTGGCGACGAAGCGCATGCCGATCTGCTGCGCCGCCTCGATGCTGTCGTCCAGCCGCACGCCGTTGGGGTAGATGTAGAGGTGGTCGCTGCTGGTGGTGCAGCCCGCGAGCAGCAGCTCCGCCATCGCCACCTGGGTGGAGACGCGCACCATCTCGGGCGTGAGCCCGGCCCACACCGGGTACAAGCCGCGCAGCCAGCCGAACAGTTCCGCGTCCTGCGTCGCCGGCAAGGCGCGCGTCAGGGACTGGTACATATGGTGATGGGTGTTGACCAGCCCCGGCAGCACCAGGTGGCCGCGCGCGTCGATCACCTCGTCGGCCTGCTGCGGCAGCTCGGCCGCCGGGCCGATCGACTCGATGCGGTGGCCATGCACCAGCACCGAGGCGCCGCGCAGCTCGCGCCGCGCGTCGTCGAAGGTGGCCACGCAATCGGCGTTTCGGATCAAGAGGCTTTTCATCGGACACTCGTTCCCGTGATGCATTGGAGACCCAGGACATGATCGCACCGAAGCCCAGCGCGGCGCCCGACCCGCGGCGCGAACCGCGCGCCTTCCTCGAACACCTCTACCGCGCCGCCGTGCACCGCGCGCTGCCGCTCGCGAACATGGGCGCCTTCCTGCCCGCGCCGCCCAAGGGACGCACGCTGGTGCTGGGTGCCGGCAAGGCCGCCGGCTCGATGGCGCATGCGCTGGAGGCGCTGTGGCCGAAGGATGCGCCGCTCGGCGGCCTGGTCGTTACCCGCTACCACCACATCCCGCCGCGGCCCGAGGGCCTGGC
>Ga0164243_10008249_pt1 | contig 15413 bp, 15 predicted proteins | sample OricompcompostOP_FD_108781 | JGI IMG/M metagenome (GOLD analysis project Ga0164243, IMG submission 108781) | Organic Plus compost microbial communities from Emeryville, California, USA - Original compost - Organic plus compost (OP) | ecosystem: Engineered > Solid waste > Mixed feedstock >... | reverse complement strand
CGGTAGTCTCGCGGCGTGGCTTTGGCTCTTTACCGCAAGTACCGTCCGGCGACCTTCGCCGAGGTCGTCGGGCAGGAGCATGTGACCGAACCCCTGCGCACGGCGCTCGCGGCGGGACGCATCAACCACGCGTACCTGTTCTCCGGCCCGCGCGGCTGCGGCAAGACCTCCAGCGCACGCATCATGGCGCGCTCGCTGAACTGCGTGGAGGGCCCCACCCCCGATCCGTGCGGCAAATGCGACTCGTGCAAGGCGCTGGCTCCCGAGGGGGCCGGCAGCATCGACGTCACCGAACTCGACGCCGCCAGCCACGGCGGTGTGGACGACGCTCGCGAACTGCGTGACCGCGCCTTCTACGCGCCGGCCGAATCGCGCTACCGGGTGTTCATCATCGACGAGGCGCACATGGTCACCACGCAGGGTTTCAACGCCCTGCTCAAGATCGTCGAAGAGCCGCCGGAACACCTGATCTTCATCTTCGCCACCACCGAGCCGGACAAGGTGCTGCCCACGATCCGCTCGCGCACGCACCACTACCCGTTCCGGCTGATCCCGCCGAGTTCGATGCGGGAGCTGCTGGAGCGCAACGTCGCCGCCGAGGGAATCGCCGTCGAGCCCGCCGTGTACCCGCTGGTCATCCGGGCCGGTGGTGGTTCCGCGCGGGACACTCAGTCGGTGCTGGACCAGTTGCTCGCCGGCGCCGGACCGGAGGGTGTCACCTACCAGCGTGCGGTCAGCCTGCTCGGCGTCACCGATGTCGCGCTGATCGACGACATGATCGACGGCCTCGCCGCGGAGGACTCCGCCGCGGTGTTCGGCACGGTGGAAAAACTGGCCGAGGCCGGCCACGATCCACGGCGCTTCGCCTCGGATCTGCTGGACCGGCTGCGTGACCTGGTGCTGGTGCGCTCGGTGCCGGACGCCGCCGCGCGCGGCTTGGTTTCCGCACCGGAGGACGAACTCCGCCGGATGGCGTCACAGGCCGAGCGGGTCGGGCTGGCCACGCTCACCCGGTACGCCGAGATCGTCCACAATGGACTTCTGGAGATGCGCGGTGCCACCGCGCCCCGGCTCCTGCTGGAATTGTTGTGCGCGCGGATGTTGCTGCCCTCGGCCGCCGAGGGCGAGGCCGCCGTCCTGCAGCGGCTCGAGCGCCTGGAACGCCGGGTGACTCTCGGCGGCGTGCCGGGTGACGGTCAGGCCGCGGGCGGCGCTGCTTCCGGTGAAGGGACTCGTGGTGCCGAGCGGTTCCAGCGACCCTCCCAGCGCCAGGCCGCCGAAGCGCCCCGGCCGGTGTCCGGCGGCTCCGCTTCCCGGGATGGGGCTGGGGCTCCTGCCGCGTCGGTCCGTACCGGCCAGGCGGCTGGTGCCCCCGCGGCGTCTGTGGGGTCGGGGCAGGAGGCCGGTACCGCGTCCGCCCGTCCCGGGCAGGAAGCCGGTGCCCGCCAAGCCCAGGATCCGGCGGCCGCCGGCCCGGCGCGGGACGCTGCCACCCACCAGGCGCAGGCTCAGGCCGCCCGCCCGGCGCAGGGTGCGGCGACCTCGCAGGATTCCTCCCGCCCGGCGGGTGCCGCGCAGCCCCCTGCCCGTCCCGCCGCGGCGGAACCCGTTGCGGCGCAAGAGGATCCGGTACAGGAGCCCGGCCCGGCCTCGCCGGGTGGCGTCGATGCGACGGCGATTCGCCGCGTCTGGCCGGATCTGCTCGCGGCGATCCGCAAGACGAGCCGCAGCACCGAGGCCATGCTGACGAACGCCACGGTGCAGAGCGTCGAGGGTTCGCTGGTGGTGCTGGCGCACACCGCGGAACCGTTGGCGCGCAGGCTTTCCGAGCCACGGAACGCGGACTTCATCGCCGGCGCGCTGCACGAGGTGCTCGGCGGGAACTGGCAGGTGCGATGCGTGCACGGCGGTGGGGGCGGCGGCGGTGGTTCGGCGCGTCCGTCGAACCCGCGGCCGCAACCGACTCCGCCGCAGCGTGAGGCGCCGCAGCAACAACCGCAGCGGACGTTCCAGCGCCCGGCCGCCCAGGCACCGGCGCAGCCGCCCGCGCGCCCGAAGGTCACCCAGACGGAGCCGGACATCCCGCTCCCCCCGGAACCGGAGGACGACGAGGAGGCGATGATGGCCGAGGACGCCAATTTCGCAGCCCCGCTCCCGGACGCCGCCCCGGCCATCGACCCGGACGAAGCAGCACACAAACTCCTCGCCGAGCACCTGGGTGCCCGTCCACTCGACTGAGGTTCACTCGACCCCACCACTCACTCACCCCGCGCCGCCCGCCGCTCGTATCGCCTCCGGGCGCGGGTGTGCGCCTCCCGTAGTAACTCCTCGACCCGCGCCTCCGTCCGCGGTCCCGGGTTGACCACCGCGAGCCACCCCTGCCGCCCGTAAACGGGGTGCCGGAACACCACATCAGCCGCGGCGAAGTCCGCATCCCCGAGGTCCTTCGCCCGGGCGTCGATGTTCACCCGGAAGACACCGGGGCGGTCCAGCCGGGACGCCTCATCCCCGGGGTAGTTCTTCGTCACGATCGTGGCGAACGGCTGGGACTTCGGCACCACACCGTCCGGGGCGTAGTAGAAGAACACGTCGCCCCAGGCGATGTCCGGGGAACCGTCGCCGGGCCGTGGCCGCAGGGTCAGCACGCCGCCGAGAGCCTCGACGTGGCCGATGATGTCGTCGATCGTCATGTGTTCTAGCTTCACATTGAACTGCTCATGGAGACCTGACCTGCGAGGAGTCGTGAAAAGTCGCAACTCGCCGCTGCGGACGGTGGACATCGCGCGGGGCGCCGGGTACTCGGTCCAGCAGGTACGCGACCTCGAACGCGCAGGCGTCCTCCCGCCCGCAGGTCGCACCGAAACCGGCTACCGCACCTACACCGAGGCCCACCTGCACGCTGCCCTCGCGTACAGGGCGCTCGCGAAGGCGCTCGGGCCGGTCGCGGCCAGGGACCTGATGCGTATCCGCGACACGCCCGACCTCCTCGCCCGCCTGGACGCCGCACACGCACGTCTCCATGCCGAACGGGAGGAACTGCGGCTGGCCGAAGAGGCCGCGTCGCTGATCGCGAGCGAACCGGTCGAGGACGCCCGCCCTTCCGACTCCATGACCATCTCCGAACTCGCCGAAGCGCTCGGCGTCCGCACCTCGACCCTGCGGCACTGGGACGCGGAAGGACTCGTCACGCCAGCACGGGAACGCAACGCGCGCACCTACTCACCGAAAGCGGTCCGCGACGCGCGCATCGTGCATCAGCTTCGCCTCGCCGGTTACCGGATCGACCTGCTACGCACGCTCATGCCACGGCTTTCCCAGCACCGGCTCCGCGACGCGCTCGCCGCCAGAGACGCCGACATCACCGCCCGCTCACGCGCGCTGCTCGACGCCGCGGCCGCGCTGGCCGCGGTCATTCAGCCGAGATAGGCCAGGATTCCCGCGGCGATCGCGTCGGCGTACCGCTGCCGACCGTCCGATGTGGACATCGCGGCGGCCTCGACGGCGTTGCGCATGTTGCCGCATTCGACCAGAGCCGCCGGCCGGACCGACAGGTTCAGCCCGGCCAGATCGTCGCGCGGGGCGAGACCGTCGCTGCCGAGGTAGGTCGAAACCGGGAACGTCTGGCGCAAGGTGTCGCGCAGCGTACGCGCCAGCGAGATCGACGGCTCGCCCTGCGCGGCGTTCAGCGCTGGGCTCGAATACGCGACGTGGAAGCCGTGCGCGCCCGAGGACGTGGACCCGTCGGCGTGGATCGAGACCACCGCGTCGGCGTTCGCGTCGTTGCCGATGTCGGCGCGCTCGTCGACGCACGGGCCGACGCCGGTGTCGCTGTCGCGGGTGTAGACGACCCGGACGCCACGCGCGGTCAGCTCCTCCCCGACCCGCCGCGCGACGTCCCAGTTGAAGGCGTGCTCGGTGTACCCGGCGTTGGTGGCGGTGCCGGTGGTGTTGCACGCCTTGGTCTCGCCGCGGCCCGCGGGCACCTGCTTGTTGATCACGCCAGGGTTGCTCGCGTTGCCGCCGTTGTGGCCAGGGTCGAGCACGACGACCGGCTGCCGCCGCACCGAGGTCGGCGGCGGCGCCGCCGACGACGAAGGCGCCGCCGACGACGAGGAAGGTGGGGCGGGCACGGAAGAAGACGACGGCGCGGGCACCGCCGCACCACCACCGGAACACCCGCCGAGCACCGCGGTCACCAGCAACACAACGAAGAGACGCCATCGCACGGCGAACACAGTGTCACAGCGCGGGCGACTACGCTGGCGGACACGTGTGCAAGTCCCTCGAGGATGGGAAGCGGCAATCATGGTCCAACCCGGTGGTGGAATGCCCGACATGCAGGCGATCCTGCAGCAGGCGCAGCAGATGCAGCAGCAGCTGGTCGCCGCGCAGGAGGAGCTGGCGCGTACCGAGGTCACCGGTAGCGCGGGTGGTGGACTGGTCACCGCCACGGTCTCCGGTGGCATGGAGCTCAAGAGCCTGAAGATCGACCCGAAGGTGGTCGACCCCGAGGACACCGAGACGCTGGCCGACCTCGTGGTCGCCGCGGTGCGCGACGCCTCCAAGAACGCGCAGAAGCTCACCGAGGAGAAGCTCGGCCCGGTGGCCGGCGCGCTCGGCGGTGGTGGTGGCATGCCCGATCTCGGCAACCTCGGCCTGCCGGGTCTCGGCTAGAAGGCGACTGGCTTGTACGAAGGTGTAGTCCAGGACCTGATCGACGAGCTCGGCCACCTGCCGGGCATCGGGCCGAAGAGCGCGCAGCGGATCGCTTTTCACCTGCTCGCCGCCGATCCCGCCGATATCGCGCGGCTGCAGGACGTGCTCGGCAAGGTCCGCGAGGGGGTGCAGTTCTGCGAGATCTGCGGCAACGTCTCCGAGCAGGAGCAGTGCCGCATCTGCCGGGACGCGCGCCGTGACGCGTCGCTGATCTGTGTGGTCGAGGAGCCCAAGGACGTGCTCGCGGTGGAGCGCACGCGCGAGTTCCGGGGCCGCTACCACGTGCTCGGCGGTGCGCTCGATCCGCTGTCCGGCGTGGGGCCGGATCAGCTGCGCATCCGCGAGCTGCTGACCAGGATCGGCGGCGAGGAGGTCACCGAGGTGATCATCGCGACCGATCCGAACACCGAGGGCGAGGCCACCGCCACCTACCTGGTGCGGATGCTGCGGGACTTCCCCGGCCTCACCGTCACCCGGCTGGCTTCGGGGCTGCCCATGGGCGGCGACCTGGAGTTCGCCGATGAGCTCACGCTCGGCCGTGCGTTGTCCGGCCGCCGTGCTCTCTGACGTCGCCGACGCCGCACTCGCCGAGCCCGCGCGGCTCGGCGACGTGCGGGTCGTCGCGATCGACGGCCCGTCCGGTGCGGGCAAGTCGACGTTCGCCGCGTGGTTGTGCGCGGAATTCGGCCGGCGTGGTGTGCGCACGGCGTTGATCAGCTCCGACGACTTCGCCACCTGGGACGACCCCGTGGCGTGGTGGCCGCGGCTCGCGGACGGGGTGCTGGCGCCGCTCGCGAGGGGCGAATCCGGCCGCTACCGCAGAATGGACTGGACCAGCGGGGTTCCGGTGCCCGGCGAGGAGATCGTGATCGCGCCGCCGGAGGTGCTGGTGCTCGAAGGCGTTTCGGTCGGCCGGGCCTCGGTCCGGCCGCGCCTGTCGATGCTGTGCTGGGTGGCTGGTCCAGACGAGTCGGCGCGGCTGGAGCGCGCGGTCCGGCGGGACGGCGAGGCGAGCCGGGGCCACCTCCGCCGGTGGCAGGCGTTCGAGCGCGGCTGGTTCGCGGTGGACCGGCCATACGCGGCAATTCACCCGAACGGGTCAGTACCACTGGTCTGAACCGGTTTATTTTTCGACGCAGAGCAACATCAAACCACCTGCGTGCGACCCTTTCACGTTTTGCCGTAGCGGGATCGTAACCTTCGGTCCTCAATGTTTGACCACTGTTAGGGCTAGGGTCGTCGGTCACCAACGGCAATTTCTACAAGGAGTTCACATGCTCCCTCAGCGGGTGGCTCGCCTGCGTCGGCTCGCCCTGATCGGGCTGGCGGGCGCGCTCACGGTGGCCATGTCGGCGTGCGCGTCCGAACGCGGTTCGGGTGGCGGCGCGAGTGACACGTTCGTCTTCGGTGCCGCGGGCGCGCCGAAGAACTTCGACCCGATCTTCAACGACGACGGAGAGAGCTTCCGCCCGGCCAGGCAGATGTTCGACACCCTGGTCACCTACAAGGCGGGCACGACCGAACTCGAGGGAGGGCTCGCCACCGCCTGGACGCCCAGCCCGGACGGTAAGTCCTGGACCTTCACCCTGCGCCAGGGCGTGAAGTTCCACGACGGCACGCCGTTCAACGCCGCGGCGGTCTGCTTCAACTTCGACCGCTGGTACAACATGAAGGGCGCGGCGGCACAGAGCCAGATGATCTACTACGGCGACGTCTTCGAGGGCTTCGCGAAGAACGAGGGCGACGCCAGCGGCGATCCGGTGTACAAGTCCTGCGAGGCCAAGGACGACTACACCGCCGTGATCAACCTGAACAAGGCCAAGGGCGCCTTCCCCGACGCGTTCGGCCTGACCTCGCTGTCGATCTCCAGCCCCGACGCGCTGAAGAAGTACAACGCGGACAACGTGACGCAGAGCGGCGAGTCGTTCGCCTATCCCGAGTACGCCACGGATCACCCGACCGGCACCGGGCCGTTCAAGTTCGAGAGCTTCGACAAGACCAACAACACCATCACGCTGGTGCGCAACGACGACTACTGGGGCCCGAAGGCCAAGGTCGCCAAGCTGATCTTCAAGATCATCCCGGACGAGAACGCGCGTAAGCAGGAACTGGCCGCCGGCACGATCGACGGCTACGACTTCCCGAGCCCCGCCGACTACAGCTCGCTGCAGAACAGCGGCAACAAGGTGCTCATCCGGCCCGCGTTCAACATCCTGTACCTGGGCATCAACCAGAAGAACAACCCGAAGCTGGCCGACGTGCGCGTCCGGCAGGCGATCGACTACGCGATCAACAAGGAACAGCTCGCGAAGAACAAGCTGCCCACCGGTGCCTACGCGCAGGACCAGTTCCTGCCGAACAACGTGCCGGGTTACACGCAGTCGGTCGAGAAGCACAGCTACGACGTCGCCAAGGCCAAGCAGTTGCTGGCCGACGCCGGCGCGACCGGCACGACGCTGAACTTCTACGTGCCCACCGAAGTCACCCGCCCGTACATGCCGAACCCGGTCGACATCGGCGCGGCCGTCGCGGACGACCTCAAGGCGGCGGGTTTCAACATCAACGTGGTGCAGCAGCCGTGGAACGGCGGCTTCAAGGACGACGTGCAGAAGGCCGGCAAGCAGGACATCCACCTGCTGGGCTGGACCGGTGACTACGCCGACGCCGGCAACTTCATCGGCACCTTCTTCGGCCGGCAGAAGCCGGAGTTCGGTTTCGACAACCCGCAGATCTTCGGTGCGCTCTCCAACGCGGACAAGCAGGTCGACAAGACCGCGAAGGGCAAGGCCTACGAGCAGGCCAGCGTGCTGATCTCGCAGTACGTGCCCGCGGTGCCGCTGACCTCCTCGCCGCCGGCGATCGTGGTCAAGAGCAATGTCGAGGGGCTGGTTCCGAGCCCGCTGACCGACGAACGCTTCTACACGGTCTCCAAGGGCTGACACGCTCGGCGCGGGGATAGCACCGGTGCGCCCGGTGCTATCCCCGTATGAGCGTCCCGGACAGGGCACGACTTCATGCTGCGATTCACTGTTCGTCGGTTGCTGCAAGCGATTCCGACACTGCTGGTGTTGTCCATACTGGTATTCGCCTGGCTACGGGTACTCCCCGGCGGCCCGGCGGGTGCGTTGCTCGGTGACAAGGCGACCCCGGAGAGTCTGGCCGACATGCGGCGGCTCATGGGGCTCGACGAGCCGATCATCGTGCAGTACTTCAAGTTCCTCGGCCGGGTGTTCACCGGCGACTTCGGCAACTCCCTGGCCAGCGGCGACGCGGTGATCACCGAGATCGCCCGCCGGTTCCCGGCCACGATCGAACTGTCGATCTGCGCGCTCGTGCTGGCCATCGCGTTCGGTATACCGCTGGGTTACCTCGCCGCGCGCTACCGCGGCAGGTTGCTGGACAACGCCGCCGTGATCACCACGCTCGTCGGGGTCGCGGTGCCGGTGTTCTTCCTCGGTGTGCTGCTCAAGTACATCTTCGCGCAGAAACTCGGCATCCTGCCGCCCTCCGGCCGGCAGGACGTGACGATCGACGCCACGCACGTCACCGGCTTCTTCGTGCTCGACGGGCTGCTCACGGGCGAGCTCGACGCGGCGTGGGACGCGATCAAACACCTGATCCTGCCGTCGATCGCGCTGGCCAGTATCCCGTTCGCGGTAATCGTGCGGATCACCCGCGCCTCGGTGCTGGACGTGCAGCAGGAGGACTTCGTGCGCACCGCGGAGTCCAAGGGGCTGACCACGCCGGTGATCCGGCGCCGGCACGTGCTGCGCAACGCGCTGCTCCCGGTGTCGACGACGATCGGCCTGCAGACCGGTCTGCTGCTCGCCGGTGCCGTGCTGACCGAGAAGGTGTTCAACTGGCAGGGCCTGGGCTCGCTGCTCGCGGAGGGCATCGAACGCCGTGACTTCCCGCGCCTGCAAGGACTTCTGCTCCTGGCGGCCGCGGTGTACGTCGTGGTGAACCTGCTGGTCGACATCTCCTACGCGATCATCGACCCCCGGGTGCGTGTGCGATGACGAAGCTACTGACCCGCAAGGCCGAGCGGATCGACGAGCTCGCCGAGTCCGGCGGTACGAGCCTGGCCAAGGACGCGTTCCGGCGCATGCGGCGCAGCCCGGCCGCGATCACCGGTGCGGTCATCACGATCCTGTTCGTGCTGCTGGCGATCTTCTCGCCGTGGCTGGCGCCGAAGGATCCCTACGTCCGCTACGACGAACTCCGCGAGAACCTGACACCGAGCCATATTCCCGGCCCGATGCCCGGCTTCCTGCTGGGCAGCGACCAGAACGGGTTCGACTTCTTCTCGCGGTTGCTGGTCGCCTCGCAGCAGACGCTCATCGTCGGCGTCGGTGCGACGGTCATCGGCGCGGCGATCGGCATGCTGATCGGCGGGCTGGCGGGCGCGCTCGGCGGCTGGGTGGACACGCTACTCATGCGGTTCACCGACATCCTGCTCGCGCTGCCGTCGCTGCTGCTCGCGGTGTCCATCGCGGCGATGTTCGCCAACGGTACACAGTGGACGGTCATCATCGCGGTTTCCGTTGTCAGTGTGCCGATCTTCGCGCGACTGTTGCGCGGCTCGATGCTCGCGCAACGCTCCAGCGACCATGTGCTCGCCGCGACAGCACTCGGTGTGAAGCGCACGACCATCGTGTTCCGGCACATGCTGCCGAACTCGCTGGGCCCGGTGATCGTGCAGGCCACGCTGACGCTCGCGACCTCGATCCTCGAAGCGGCCGCGCTGTCGTTCCTCGGCCTCGGCGATTCGGACCCGGACCGGGCCGAATGGGGCCTGATGCTGGCGAAGGCGCAGGGGTTGCTGGACGTCAAACCCGAGCTCGCGTTCTACCCCGCCATCGCGATCATCGTCGTGGCGCTGGGTTTCACGCTGCTCGGCGAGTCGCTGCGCGAGGCGCTCGATCCGAAGAACAGGCGGTAAATCGCATGGCACTACTGGAAGTTCGCGATCTCTCCGTCGTGTTCCGGCGGAAGGGGACGCGCCCGTTCACGGCCGTGGACGGCGTGGGTTTCGACGTGCAGCCCGGCCAGACCGTCGGGCTGGTCGGTGAGTCCGGCAGTGGGAAGTCGGTGACCGCACTGGCGATCATGGGGCTGCTGCCCAAACGCGGCGCCGAGGTCACCGGCAGTGTCAAGTTCGAGGACACCGAAATGCTGCGGCTGTCGGACAAGCAGCTGCGGGACCGGCGTGGCCGGGACCTCGGCATGGTGTTCCAGGATCCGTTGTCCTCGCTGAATCCGGTGATCCCGATCGGCCTGCAGATCACCGAGGTGCTGGAACGGCACCGCGGTATGTCCCGCAAGCAGGCCTCCGTCGAGGCGGTCGATCTCCTTGGCCGGGTGGGGATTCCGGACCCGAACCGGCGGCTTTCCGAGTACCCGCACCAGCTTTCCGGCGGGATGCGGCAGCGGGCGCTGATCGCGATCGCGCTCGCCTGCCGTCCCCGGCTGCTGATCGCGGACGAGCCGACCACCGCGCTCGACGTGACGATCCAGGCGCAGATCCTCGCGCTGCTCTCGGAACTGGTGCGGGATACCGGTACCGCGCTGATCATGATCACGCACGATCTCGGTGTGGTCGCGGGACTGTGCGACGAGGTCAACGTGATGTACGGCGGCCGGGTGGTGGAACGTGCGGAGCGGCACGCGTTGTTCGCGTCCTCGCGGCACCCTTACACGCACGGGCTGCTCGCGTCGATTCCGCGGCTGGACGCGCCGCGCGGGGAGAAACTGTTGCCCATCAAGGGATCCGTCGCCGACAACATTCCGTGGGAGCACGCGTGCGCGTTCGCGCCCCGGTGTCCCAACGCGCTGGAGGTGTGCCGCGACGTGACGCCGGAGCTGTCGCCGGACAACGGCGGGATGTTGCGGTGCCACAATCCGGTCGGACAGATGAGCGGGGTGCGCTGATGGCCGCGTTGGTGAGTGTCGAGGACGTCGAGGTGCACTTCCCGATCAAGCGGGGCGTCGTGCTGGACCGGACGGTCGGGCACGTCTACGCCGTGGACGGGGTGAGCCTGGAGATCCAGCGTGGCGAGACCTACGGGCTGGTGGGTGAGTCGGGTTGCGGCAAGACCACGCTGGGCCGGTCGCTGCTGCGGCTGGTCGAGCCGACCGGCGGCCGGGTGGTGTTCGACGGCACCGATCTGTCGACGTTGAAGGGCGAGTCGCTGCGGAAGATGCGGCGGCGGATGCAGATGGTCTTCCAGGACCCGCTGTCCAGCCTCGATCCGCGGCAGTCGGTCGAGTCCATCCTGGTCGAGGGCATGCGCGCGCACGGTCTCGACCAGGACCGGGAGAGTACCCGCAAGCGTTTGCGTGAGCTGCTTTCGGCGGTCGGCCTGCCGGAAAGCTCGCTGCGGAAGTACCCGCACGAATTCTCGGGTGGGCAACGGCAGCGGATCGGGATCGCGCGGGCGCTGGCCGTCGAACCGGACCTGATCGTCGCCGACGAACCGGTGTCCGCTCTGGACGTTTCGGTGCAGGCACAGGTGATCAACCTGCTGGAGGAGCTGCAGGAGACGCTGGGCCTGACGTATCTGGTGATCGCGCACGATCTCGCGGTGGTGCGGCACATCTCGGACCGGATCGGCGTGATGTACCTCGGCTCGCTGGTCGAGGAGACCGATTCGGAAACGCTGTACTCCGAGCCGCTACACCCGTATACGCGGGCACTGTTATCGGCGATCCCGGTACCGGATCCGGACGTGGAGGACAGCCGCGAGCAGATCCTGCTGGCCGGCGACCTGCCCTCGCCCGCCGCGCCGCCGGCGGGCTGCCGGTTCCACACGCGCTGCCCGTGGCGGCAGGAGACCCAATGCGACACCGAACGCCCGGAACTGCGGGAGATCGGCTCGGGGCATCGCGTCGCGTGTCACTACGCGGAGGACATCCAGGCCGGCCGCATCACGCCCCAGGAGGTGAAGGCCGAACTCGTCGAGGCGACAGCGACCGCCGGCCCCGAAGTCACCCACGCCGTCTCGGTAACCGAAATCTGACGCGAGTCGAGCCCTCCACGCCCCCGAGTCGAGCGTTCGGTGCGGTCGAGTTGAGCCTTAGGGACGCCCGAGTTGGGTGTTCTGTGCGGTCGAGCCTTGGGCGCGCGGGCCGCGCGCGAGTCGTGGGTTCCACGCGGCCGAGTGGAGCGTTCCGTGCGGTGCGAGCGGAGCGTTCCGTGCGGTGCGAGGCCGCCGAAGGTGATCTGTGCGTCGTCGGAGGTCCGCGTACGCTGGCGGTCGTGCATATCGACCAGTGGCTGGAGGCGATTCCGCCGCTCCTCGTGTACGTCGCGGTCGGGGTGGTGATCGGGTGCGAAAGCCTCGGCATCCCGCTGCCGGGTGAAATCGTGCTGGTGAGCGCGGCCTTGCTCGCGTCGCAGCATTCCGGCCTCAACCCGTGGATCGTCGGCATCGTCGGCAGTGTTGGCGCGATCGTCGGTGACAGCGTCGGATACCTCATCGGCCGCAAGGGCGGTCAGCGGCTCTTCGACTGGGCCGGCCGGAAGTTTCCCAAACACTTCGGCCCCGCCCACGTCGAGAGCGCGGAGCGGATTTTCGCCAAACGTGGTATGTGGGCCGTCTTTTTCGGACGTTTTGTCGCGATTCTCCGAATCCTTTGTGGACCGCTCGCCGGCTCGCTGCGCATGCACTACTGGAAGTTCCTGGCGGCCAACGCGCTCGGCGGCATCGTATGGGCCGGCGGCACGACGGCGCTGGTGTACTCGCTCGGTGTCGTCGCCGAGAAATGGCTGTCCCGGTTCTCCTATATCGCACTGGCGGCCGCCATCGTCATCGGTGTGATCATCAGCCTCGTGATCAAGAAACGGATGGGCAGGCGTCACGACGAGGAGACCAGCTCACCCGAGCGGGCCCGCGCCGAACGCTGACCCGGCAGCGAACCGACGAGCACCCCGCCGACCACGACCACGCCGGCGAGAATCTCCAGAAGCGCCGGACGTTCGCCCAGCAACAGCAACGAGGCGGACATCCCGACCACGGGCACCAGCAGTGAGAACGGCGCGACGACGTTGGCCGGGTTGCGGCGCATGAGTGTGGTCCAGACCCCGGCGCCGAAGATCGTGCCGATCGCCACGACGTAGGCGAGCCCGCCGATCCCGATCCAGCCGTTCACGGTGCCGAGCGTGGCCAGCGAATCCCATTGCGCGCGCGGTCCCTCGAAGATCAGCGACAGCGCGAACATCGGGATCGGCGGGATCACCGACATCCACAGCGTCAGGTGCAGGGGGTTCTCCGGCCGCGCCTGGCGGGAGCAGATGTTCCCGATGGCCCAGCTGAACGCGCCGAGCAGGGTGAGTATTACGGGCAGCAGCGCCGCCGCCTCGGCCCGGTGCCACGCGATGACGACCATCCCGGCGACCGCGGCCAGAATCCCGGCCAGTTGGCGCGGGGTCAGGCGTTCCCGCAGGAAGAACGCGCCGAGCAGCACTGTAAACGGTGCGGACGACTGCAACACCAGCGACGCGAGTCCGGTCGGCATGCCGTTGTCGAGTGCGATGAACAGGAACGCGAACTGCCCGGTGCCGAAGCCGAGGCCGTAGCCGATGAGCCAGCGTGGCTGCACGTTCGGGCGCGGGATGAACACGATGGTGGGGACCGCGATCACGAGGAACCGGAGCATGCCCGCGAACAGCGGCGGGAAATGCCCGAGCATCGCGTGGATGGCGAGGAAGTTGAGGCCCCACACGACGGCGACGAGCATGGCAAGGAGACGGTCGCGCGTGGTCATGGGTCTAGCTTGCGGTACCTAACTGTGTAGGACAATCGAGATTATTTGCATCAACTCTTAAGCTGGCCTTCATGGACATTGCCCGGCTTCGTGTACTGCGGGAACTCGCCGACCGCGGCAGCGTGACGGCGGCGGCGCGTGCGTTGCACTGCACACCCTCGGCGGTTTCGCAGCAGATCAAGGCGTTGCAGGCGGAGGTCGGCCTGAGCCTGACCGAAGCGGCGGGGCGTGGCCTGCGGTTGACGGAGGCGGGCCGGTTGCTGGTGGCGCGCGCGGACGAGGTGTTCGCGGCGCTGGAGCGGGCCGAGGCCGAACTGGACACCTACCGCAGCGTGCCGCGCGGCCGGGTGCGGCTGGCGATCTTCCCGTCGGCGGCGCTGATGTTGCTGCCCGGTTTGCTGCGGCGGCTCGAGTCGGCCCCGGGTCTTGAACTGGACGTGCGGGACATCGACATGACCCCGCCCGAGGTCCCGGCGCTGGCCGGTGACTTCGACGTCGTGGTCACGCACCGGGACGAGGCCGCCGAACCGTTCCCCGTCGGCAGGCTGGAAGTGGTTCCCTTGCTGCGCGAGCCGCTCGACGTCGCCGTGCCGCCCGGTCACCGGTTCGCGGGCCGGGACCGGGTGGAGCTGACCGAGCTGGCGGAGGAACGGTGGATCGGTGTGGACGTGGGCTTCCCGGTGGACGACGTCCTGCGCACGCTCGCCGTGCGGACCGGCGTGCGGCCGCGGGTGGTGTACCGGATCAACGACTTCCGGATCACCGAGGCACTGGTGGCCGCGGGCCAGGGGATCGCACTGCTGCCCCGGCACACCATGGACACCTCACGGCTGGCGCGCCTGGAGCTGGCCGGAATCCGCGCGGCGCGGCACGTGGATGCCGTGTTCCGGGCAGGCTCCTCGGCTCGGCCGGCCATCGCGACGGTCTTGGCGATGTTGCGTGAGGAGGCGGATTTTCTCAGTGGCGGGAAGCGATAATCCCTCGCCGGACGGTGTGGTCATCCCGTCGCCCGCGAGATGACCACACCCGGCGTCTTGCCTCAGCGGTGCGAGCGGTTGACCGCCGACACGACCGCCCGCAGCGACGCCGTCACGATCGACGGGTCGATGCCGATGCCCCAGAACACTTTGTCTCCGATGGCGCATTCGATGTAGGAGGCGGCTTTGGCGTCGTCGCCGGGGGTGAGGGTGTGCTCGCTGTAGTCCAGCAGGCGCAGGTCATAGCCCACAGTGGACAGTGCGTCGAAGAACGCGGCGATCGGTCCGTTGCCGGTGCCGGTGATCTCCTGCTCCTCACCATCGACGCGCACCGTCGCGCGCAGGGTGTACTCGCCGTTGGCGGTGACGTGCTGCGTCACCAGTTGCAGCGGCGTCTGGGTTTCCAGGTACTCCGCCGAGAACGCGTTCCACATCGTCTCCGGGTCGACCTCGCCGCCTTCGGAGTCGGTGTGCCGCTGGATGACCTGCGAGAACTCGATCTGCAGCCGGCGGGGCAGGTCCAGCTGGTGTTCGGTGCGCATGACGTAGGCCACGCCACCCTTGCCGGACTGGGAGTTCACCCGGATCACGGCCTCGTAGGTGCGGCCGACGTCCTTGGGGTCGATGGGCAGGTACGGGACCTCCCACGGGAACTCCTCCACCGGCACGCCGGCCTTCTCGGCGGCGTTGTTCAGTGCGTCGAAGCCCTTGTTGATCGCGTCCTGGTGCGAGCCGGAGAACGCGGTGAAGACGAGGTCCCCGCCCCAGGGTTGGCGTTCGGGGACGGGCAGCTGGTTGCAGTACTCGACGGTGCGCTTGATCTCGTCGATGTCGGAGAAATCGATCTGCGGGTCGATGCCCTGGCTGAACAGGTTCATGCCCAGCGCGACCAGGTCGACGTTGCCGGTGCGCTCACCGTTGCCGAACAGGCAGCCCTCGATCCGGTCCGCCCCG
>Ga0164243_10008248_pt1 | contig 15414 bp, 20 predicted proteins | sample OricompcompostOP_FD_108781 | JGI IMG/M metagenome (GOLD analysis project Ga0164243, IMG submission 108781) | Organic Plus compost microbial communities from Emeryville, California, USA - Original compost - Organic plus compost (OP) | ecosystem: Engineered > Solid waste > Mixed feedstock >... | reverse complement strand
TCCGGCCATCAGGCGCGTGTTCGTTGGTGATTTCTCGGGATTGGCGTGGATCCGGTCACCGGGTGGCTTCCCAAAAATCCGGCCCTGTCGCTGGCGATCCATCGCGCTTCGCCCGCCAGCATAGGGTTTTCGCCAGGAAGGACCCGGAAATCGAACTGAAAGCGGCTGCGCGCGCCTCGCCTGAGGTTAGCCAGAAACCTAGCCTGATCCGCCGTTTTTGTCCGTTCGAAAAGTGTTCGCCGAACACTTTCCTCGGCGCTGCTCAGCTCTGCGCCGATCCGGCCAGCTCGATCACCTTGCGCTTCGACAGGTTGCGGTTCAGCCGCCGCCCGTTAAGCCGGAAGGCGATGACGCAAAGCGCGTAAAGCCAGTGTTCGTGGGCGGCGGTACGGTGCAACCCGACGATCCAGCAGATGGTCTTCCAGCGCTCACCATGGGCACGCAGCCAGACGATCTTGCCGTCGGTCGGATCGAGCCCGACCGTCCAGGTCAGCGTTTCCTCCATCCGGCTGATGGCGGCGGGCGATGGGACGAGCCGCATCGGCTGCGGCTCCTGGCCTACGAGGTCGGCGAATTCGTGGAAATAGTCCGGCCAGGTGTTGAAGTAGCCTTGCCGACGCGGCTCCGGCAGGCGTTTCAACACCGAGGCGGCTTCGGAGAGCCGGGCTTCGACGAGGCTGGGCGTCCATTGGGTCATTTGCGCACCTCGTTCTGCGTGGGGCGCGCGCCATAAAGCCGCTCACCCAGTTGCCGGACCAGCTCGCGTTCGGGCCAGCTGAGCCGATGATCGTCGATGGAGACCGCCAGCAGGCCCTGATCGTGCCAGCCGTCCCGCTTAACCTCGTCGGCGTCGCGACGGTGCCCGCCATAGCCGCGAGGGGTGAACTTCATGGTCTTCATGGCTGCACCTCCGGCAACAGGGAGGCATAGCCAATGACGTCTACGAGGCTGTCGCGGTGACCAGGATCGTGCGCCAGCCGGACCAACTTGAGGTCGATCATGCACAGCACCACCTCGGCCGGCGTGACGGTGCGACCGAGGGTGAGCGACCAGCGTGCGGCGACCGCTGCGAAGGATGCGGCGGCTGGGCCGTAGGTCTCGGCGCGGGCATCCAGCACCTGCGCCGCGCGATCGAGGATGGCGGACCGGGGCATCATTCCAGGCCTCCATTGGTTTCGATCGCCCAGAGCAGGATGGCGATGGCATCGGCCTCGTTGTCATCAGCGGGCGAAAAGCCTCGAGCGCGAACGGCGGCGATCATCGCTGCCTTGTCGGCATTGCCCTTGCCAGCGGCGTGGCGTTTGATCGTGCCGACCGGTACGCCCTGATAGGGTACGCCGCGCAGTTCTGCCCATGCGGTGAGCGTGGCCATCAGCCCGCCATAGACATGGGCTGCGTCGGTGCCGGCGTGACGACGAACCTCCTCGAACCAGATGGCGGCCATCGGCCCGGACAGCCGGTCGATCTCGGTCAGCCAGTTGGTAAAGCGCAGATAGCGCATGCCGCCGCCGTCGAAACGACCCGGGCGCAGCGACAGTGTCCCGCTGGTGATCAGACCGTCGGCGTCGCGCAACGCCCAGCCGGTGGTGGTGCCGAGATCGAGGGCAAGGATGGGGCGATGGGGTGTCATCGCGAAGGGCAGCGCGGGGATTGCACTGCGGTCCGCAATGCGCAGAGTCGGGTCAGCCATGATCGGTCTCCTTCTCGGGTTGGCTGGTCTGGTGGAAGACGACGGCGGTCTGGTGCTTGGCGGTACGGGACCGCTGTCGTCGGATCGGCAGGTTTGGGCTCATCGCTTGCGAGCCGCCAGATGACGCAGGAAACGATTGCGGCGTTGGGCACCGGCGGCCGAGACGGCTCGTCCCGGACTGTGATGGGTTGGGCAGCGACGGTTGATGTTGCCGAGGGGAGCCTTGAGGCCGGTGATGACTTCGAACGCGCGATCGCATTCTGCGCAGTGAGATTGCCAGACGAGAAGCCAGGTCGGTTTCCCATCGCGGCGGACATGCGGGCGGACTTCGAGCAGCTCGTATCGCTGCCCTTCGCGCAGAAGGACGGTGCCGATCTCCGGTGGGCAGGCAAACTCGAGCGCGTGGACGACGTCTCGTGGTTTCATGGTTGACCTCTTGTTGCTGGCTGGCTGACGGCGCGCGCAGACCTTCCCGAACGGGCCGTGGGAGGAGGAGACGCCAGCGCTGGCGCTGGGCGTCCTCCTCCCCACCCTGTAAGGGTGGGTTTCACCCCCACAACTTGAAATGACGGCTAAAGCTCTGGGATTGCTTGCTAAAATCAAGTTGTGAAGGCTTGAATCCGGCGCGGCATTCCCAACTTGAAGCTGAGCGACAGCGCGTGAGCCAGCGAAGGAAATCAAAGGTAGTTGGGAACGGTCTTCCCAACTTGCTGACGCGAGGCGGTTCGAGACCGGGCGTGATGAAGCGCAGATAGTTGGGAACCGATTTCCCAACTCTCCCAACTTGAAGCCAAGCAATTCTGCGCAAGATGAGACGCGATGCCGGAGGATCATTCGGTGTCCTCCGGATAGACCCAGACGTCCGGATTTTCGACCGGAAGCGCCGCGCCGCTGTGAGGGCACTTGTAGGTGGTGGGGAGCACCTTGATCCGAACGGGCATGATCTCGCCCGTTCTGGGGTCGGCAGCCTCTTCACCGGTTGGGAACGTCATGCCCTCGACGCAGAGATAGCCGAATTTCGACTTTGATTTTGGCAGCGCGAAAGGTGCGCCGTCGCGCACGAATTTGACGAAGCCTTTGGTGGCCAGAACGCTGATCCGTTCGCGGATCGTGTCCTTGCCGCCGAGCCCGGCCTTGTTCTCAAATGTTTCGGCAAACTGCAGCGCGGTGTAGAGGCGCCCAGCCTCCGCTTCATCGAAAAGCAGCTGCAGGATCACATCACCTTTGCGCACGCGCTCGGCGTCGTATCTGGCGCCGACCTCGGCGCGGACCAGCCGCTCGTTCATCGGATTGAGCTCGACCCAGCGACCATTCACCTTGTCGATGAGCTTGGCAGGCAATGCCGGGCCATTGCGCAGCTCGATTTCCAGTCGGCGCTGAGACGAGTCTTCTTCGGGCCGATGCAGGATGAGACCGGTGGAGTAGAAACCCCTGAGCGCGCTGGCGCCGGAGAGTGCCAGGAAGGGGTCGTCCTTGACCTGCTGTTTTGAGAGCTTCTTCGTGTGATGGACGAGGATGACGCCACAGTCGGGATCGATGTGGTCGCGCAGGGTCTCGACCCGGTCCTTCAGGAAGAACATCATGGCGGCATTGTCGTTCTCGCCGCCGCCATCCGGGCCGCCATCGAAGAGGTTGCGGATCGGGTCGATGCAGATGACGTCGACGGGCTCGGCCGGAAAGGCACGCCGGATCGCCGCAGCGACACGGACGCTGCCCTCGGCATCGAGCAGCATCTGCAGCTTTGGTGTGGCCACGAGATTGTCGCGCGCGGCGGCAAGCAGTTCCGGCGGCAGACCGATCTGCTGCATGCGCTCGCGCAGGTAATGGTACTGGATCTCGGCTTGGCAGTAGAAGATGCGCAGAGGCCGGCACGGTGTGAAGCCGAGGAAGGGCACGCCCGCTGCCATGTGCACCAGCCAGGCGATCAGCAGGTCGCTCTTGCCCACCTTGGGTGCACCGCCGAGTACCAGGAGGCCGCCCGGGGTCAGCACGCGCGGAGCAATGATGTCGCCAGGCATGGGGCTGGTATCGTCGAGCAGCGCGCCGAGCGTGAAGGTCGGAAGCTCGTTCGGTGCCGGTGCTGCACTGCCGAGGCGGATCAGTGGGGGGCCGTGCTTGTCGACATGGATGTCCCAAAGGCGGTCGGACTCGCGCTTCAACCGCTCCACCGGCCAGGCCGGGCGCAGCATGGCGGCATTGTATTCGCAGATTGCCTGCCAGCCTTCGTCCTTCGACAGCCGACCGTCATGCACCATACGGACGTAATGGCCGATGGCGGCCGAGGCACCCTCGAAGCGTGACCAGGCATCCTGCGCGCCCTCGCGTACCGGGGTCACCAGTACATCGGCAACGGCGGGCTTGTCGGATGCGGAGAAGTCTGGCTGGAGCGAGATGCCGGGCGCCGGCGGCATGTCGGTGACAGCCTCGATGAATTCCTCGAGATCGCGCTCGAGGTGTGCATTCAGCTCGACGATCCGCACCTGCGTCTTGAGGCCGTTCTTGTAATAGACGGAGCCGGCCACCCGGATCGGCTGGTGTGCCGAGCGGAAATGCCTGTCGCCACCGATCTTTGCGGCGATGTCACCGCGCAGGCGGCAGATGCGGGCGACGTCATTACCCTCGGCGGGCTCGGTCAGCTTCCACCAGACATGGACCTTGCGCAGGCCCTCGGGTGTCGTGCCGCCGCTTTCCACCACCATGGTGGGGGACCCAAGATGACGCTCGAGATGAGCGCGCTTGGCGGCGATGCCGCCGGTGTCGATGTCGACCACCACCGTCTGCATCTGCAGGATATCGGCGGCCTTGGCCTGACCCTTGGCAGCAACGGTGCCGGGGATGACATAGACGGCGGCCCCCTCTCGGCCGGCCCAGCCGGCGAAGGTCGCCATCTTGTCGGCAACCGTGCCGTCGGCGTCGATCCAGATGTTGTGCGGGCGGCCGTCAAAGCCCTGACCCTTGTCGATGAAGCTGCGGACCGGGATCAGACCCTCGCAGTAGCCGAACACCACCTCCATGAACTGCGCGATCTGCTCGGGATCGGGCTCGTCACCGAACACGTCGATCTGTCCAGGCGCGTCGTTGAAGTCGCGCCAGGGATTGAAATGAACGATCTCGCCAGCAGGCGGCTGCTCGGGACGAGCGGTCATGTCGTCGTCGCGCTCGTCGCTCATTAGGGCAACTCCCAGCAGTGCTCGGCCCATGGGCAGAAGCGGCATTCGAAGAAATCGCGATTGGTGGCGATACGGGGCAGAAGCTCGCCGGCGTCTGTCGCCTGCAAGATGCGCACACCCCGGTCCGACATGCGCTGCGCGAGATCGGCATCGAACGGCACCAGCTCGTGATGGAGTTCGGCTGTGTCCTTGTTGATGGCGGTAAACAGTGCCGGCGCGGCGGAAATGCCGGGCACCGAGGCTTCCATGTAAGCCTGGTAGAGCGCGATCTGGGCGGCATAGACCGGCTTCGACTTCGTCACGCCGTCCTTGACACAGGCGCGCCAGTTCTTCGCGTTCATGGTCTTGCATTCCCACAGCGCGGGAACGGCGAGGCCAAAGCCTTTAGGCCCGGCGGCGATAATGCCGTCGACATGGCCACGGATGCGGCCGCCAGCGGCGGAAAAACCGAACTGGCCGCCATCGGGTCGATTGCCCTTGCGCGTATAGAGATCGAAACCGGCGGCACGCAGCCAGCTGATGGCGAGGCCTTCGAGCGCATGGCCGATGGCGAAGATGCGTAGCGTCTGGCCGGAAAATCCGACACCCTCGTCTTTGGGCGTCGCGGTGAACTCGAACTGCAGGGCGCGCTCGCAAGGCTGTCCGAGGCGGGAACCGCCAAGGTAATCGCGCGGCGGCGTGGCTGCGTGCTCCGCCTCGAGGGCGCTATCGATCAGGTTGGTGATCCGCTCGCCCGGCTTCGGTTTGCGATTGAAGTCCAGCATCAGAACGGCACCTCGGGATCAGCGGTGCGATTGGCGGCGACGTATTCACGAAGTGCGTCCTGGTAACCCGTCACGGTCACCTCGATCAGGGTGAGCACCTGCGGCTCCGAAAGATCGGCGAGCCGGGTCTGCCAGCCGATCTCCTCCATGATCTCGGCGACGGGCTTCATGGTGCTGCGGATCGCAGCCTGTTCGGCGAGCGTCGGGTCGATCATCATGCCGCCCTCGCCAGGTCCTGCCGGTCGGCACCGAAGACGAGGCTGCGGATGGCGGCACGGTTGAACTGAAAGGAGAGCAGCGCCGAAGCCTGGTAGCGGGTCAGCCCGAAATCATGCCGGTAGTCGGTCGGCAGGTATGCAAGCTGGCGGTCGGTTGGCGGCTGCGACAGCCAGCGCCGGGTCTTGTGGGCGCTTTCGTCGGTTTCGTGCTCGTTCAGCCAGTCGTCGGCTGAGGCGAGACACACCATGCGTTCGCCGATCGACAACAGGCGTGGTTCGACGCCTTTGGCAGCGCCGACGGCATACCAGCGTCCGTTGAGGAAAAAGGCTCCGGCCCACGCTGAGAAACCGTTGGCCATCAGCGCGGCATCATCACCGAAGAGATCGCACCAGCGGAAGCTCGATCGTTTCAGGAGGTCGATTTCCGACATGACGAAATCGCCGAGCGGAACATTGCCGCCGTCATCGTCGATGCTGTCGAAGACAAAGCCGCAGAGCGGGCACTCCTGACAGCCGAGCGGGATGTCCGCCTCGCATTGCGGGCAGCATTTGGTCGGTGCCTCGCCGGAGGCTTCGTGACCGACGAGATCGACCTCCTGCTCGAGCGAACCATGCATCAGGCTGGAGGTGCCGAAATCGAGCACCACACAGTCGGTCTTGACGGCTCCAGGATGTTCGTTGGGATCAACGGTCCTCAGACCGCGCCCGACCATCTGGATCATGGTCGATTTGTAAGAGGACGGCCGCAGCAGCACGACGCAGGAGGTTGGCGGGTGGTCCCAGCCTTCGGTCAGCACGGCCACATTGACGACGACCTGGACGTTACCGGCGGCATAGGCCGCAAGCACAGCCTGGCGCTCGCGGTCACCCATCTCACCATGAACGAGGGCTGCGGCCACGCCCGCCACGTTGAAGGCATCGGTAACACCGCGGGCATGCTCGACCGTCGAGCAGAACACCACGGTCTGCCGCCCGGCGGCCTTCTCCTGCCAGTGCCGGATGACAGCATCCGTCACCGGCGCGCGATTCATGATGCGCTCGACTTCGCCCATGTCAAAATCGTTGGCGGTCTTCCTGACCTTGACCAGTTCGTCCCTGACGCCGACGTCGATGACGAAGGTGCGCGGCGGCACCAGATGGCCCGAGCGGATCAGTTCGCCGATGCGGATCCGGTCGGAGACGTTCGAGAACACCGCCCGCAATCCCTTGCGGTCGCCGCGATTGGGCGTGGCGGTTACGCCGAAGATGCGGCAGGACGGATTGCGCTTCAGCGCCTTATCGATGATGCGACGATAGCTGTCGGCGGTGGCGTGATGTGCCTCATCGATCACCAGCAGGTCGAGCGCCGGCATGCTGGCAAGATTGGTGGAACGCGACAGCGTCGGCACCATGGCGAAGGTGACCCGTCCACCCCAGGATTTTTGACCCGCATCGACGATCGAGGTGGTGATGTCGGGATTGACCCGGACGAACTTCTCCCGATTCTGTGCCGTCAATTCATCGCGATGGGCAAGCACCGCCGCCCTGGCGCCGCTATCGCCGATCATCTTGCCGGTGACAGCCGACAGCATGATGGTCTTTCCCGCACCGGTCGGGGCGACGCCCAGCGTGTTGGAGTGGGTGTCGAGCGCGGCGACACTGCGCTCGACAAAGAGTTTCTGGCGAGGACGAAGCAGCATGGCCGGTCCCTCGCGCTATTGTGCCCAGGTGGGACGGCCCGACGGCGCTGCACCCTGCTGCTTTGCCGCAGCATAGGCATTTCCCTGTGCGGCGCTTGCGGGGCTGAACTGCGGCCTCGCCGTGACTAGCCCCATGATTGGGGCATAGTCCTTGTGGTTCGCGGTGACGGCGGAACGGACCTCGTTCTTGTCGTCGCCATTCGTGTCGGTGCCGACGTCGATGCGGGCAACGAACTCCAGCCCGTCGAGATCGGCAAAGCCCGAGATGCGACGCGCGGCCTGTGCCGCCTCGCTCTGGTCCTTGTCGGAAAGGCCACGGGCGGAGTTGAGCATGCTGCGGATCAGGCCGCGCCCCATATTGGCCCATTCCGGACCCTTGGGGCTGTAGAGCCCGATCAGCGTGAAGATCTTGCGGCGGGCGTACTGACCTTCGAGCACGGTGAACTCGCCATTGAGATAGACCGCGCCGGTCGAGCCGCGCGTGGCGTAGCCGCCGGTCCAACCCTGTGACGGATCGTCGAAACCGCCGGGTCGGATGGTGAGCCGCACCTTGGCGAGTGTGCCCTTGGGGATCAGGTTGGTGTTGGTCTGGGCGTCGTTGAAATCGTTCCATGCCGACATGGGTCAGGCTCCCTGTTCTTGAGCTGCGGAGGAGGATTGGGGGAAGGCGGTTGTCGCCGGCGCGGCGAAAGCCTGGCGCGTGGCGTTGCGGATCTTGTCCATCAGCCGCCCGAGATCCGGCTGCTCGATCGTGTCGAGCCGACCGGAGCGGTCCTTGGCCGGAAAGCCGAAGGGGTTGAGCGTCTGGCAGATGAAGGCGCGGTAGGATGCGCCATCATCATCCTTCAGCTCGACCATGCTGATGACTTCATCGACGATGCCGGGGAGTTCGAGCCCGGTCTTGGCGCCATCGATCTGCGGCACGAAGGCCTTGCGATTGAAGTCGTCGAGCTTCTCGTCGAGGATGCCGACGAACCAGATGTTCTTCGAACGCGTGTGCTGCAGGTGGGTCAGCCAGGCGATCATCTCGCGGCCATGCAGCCCGTAGGCGCCGCGAATGTCGGGCTTGCCGGTCTTGTCGGAAAACGCTTCCGGCTGGCCCTTGGCCCATTGAAAGCAGAGCCGGCCGGCAACCGTGATGGAGTCGATGAAGACCGTCCGGTGGCGGTCGAGCTGGCCCGGATCGCCGAGCCTTGCGATGACGGCATCGAAATGCGCCTGGCTGTAGGGCTGGTCGTCGCGCAGCGCCGGATTGGGGCCACCGATGAACACCGCGAAATCGCGGCACTCATCCCAGGTCCTGGGGCGGATGGTGTCGCCGGCCCAACCCTCGATGGCGAGATCGCCGGCCTCCAGGTCCATGAACAGCGTGGTGGCCGGGTCGAGAGTCCAGAGAAGGCTGGTCTTGCCGATGCCGGACTTGCCGAAGATGCAGCCCTTGATGCTGCGGGGTGCTGCCAGACGCTCATCGGCCGAGATGATGGGAAGCGCGCCGGTCATTGCGCACCCCCGTTCAGCTCGAGCTTTACCTTGAGCGCGCCGGTCCTGACGGTACGGGCGGGCTCGAAGGTCTGGCGGATCGACTCGGGCCAGGCGGCGTATTTGCGTTCCGGTACCTTGAAGCTGACATCGACATATTCGGCAGGATCGTCACCGGCGGCGCTGATGCGCTCCACCAGAGCGGCAAGAGCAGCCTGGTCCCAATCGACGCGCTTTGGCAGGTCCGCGATCACGGTGACCGCGTCGTCGTCAAAGCGGACGGTTCCGGTGTCCTTGCTCGCCTCCATGCGCGCCATCACGGCGCGGTCGGTGTATTTGAGTGCGATGGCGCCTTCGAGCCAGTCGCTGACTGACTTCGCACTGCGCAGCGCCTCGTTGGCCGCGTCCTGCAGAAGGGCGAGCTGCTCGGCCGGCAGAGCGACGATTTCGCCAATCTGCATGGTACGCAGATCGTCGAGGGTGATGTGGTTGGGTATCGTCATCGCCACGCCCTCACGCTGTAGCCTGATGGCGATGGCCGGATGTGCTCTGGCGGATCTGCTCGGCCTCGTAGGCTTCGACGTCCTCGAGTCGGTAGACGACGCGGCCGCCGAGCTTGACGTATTGCGGGCCTTCACTCGTCCAGCGCCAGCGTTCCAGCGTGCGATGCGAAATGTTCCAGCGAGCGGCCAGCTCGATCTGGGAGAGGTGTCTGGTAGCCATCTCGTTCTCCGTGGGTCCTTGAGAAAACCTGAGGAGAGGATGGCGCAGGATCAGAATTGCGTCGTCGGGATCGGAAGTGGATCGTCAGGGGATCAGATTCACCCATTTCTACGCGTAAAGGGGGATCGACAGGGGGATGGCGAGGGGATGATGCCAACACCAGAATGCGAAAAGGCCCGACAGAGCCGGGCTTGCGAGAGGGGGATCAGATGAACCGGATATTCAGCCGATAGCGACCGCGGCGGTCGGACTGGATCAGCCTGCGCCATTCCGGCTGCGTCTTGAACAGATCCGACAGACGCGTGCAGGAAGAGCCGGCCTCGGCCAGCACCGCCTTTCCATGCTGCCATGGAATTCCGCGCAAGGCCGCGTCATGAAGAATGCGCACGACGCGCGCCTGGATCTGGCCCAGCATGAAGGTCCGGTCGCCGAGGATGATCTCGCTGAAATCGTGCCGTTGCTCGAAGACGAGCTCGGATGTTCGCCGCGTGCCGCCCAGCCCGTGCTTGGCCTCCGCGCGATCGCGCTCTTGACGCCGGACAACCAGTTCATCCTTGCGGATCAGAAGCCCATCCTCGGGTTGCAGCACGACGCAGTACCGATCTTTTGGCGCGTCGAAGCGATCGATCCGGAGCACGCCCTCGTGAAACAGGCGGTAGGCGTCATGGGTGCGAAGGTCCTGGAGCCCGTGGAACGGGGCCTGTTCGTCGGGAATGCTGCACCACTGGCCTTCGTCGACCTCCTCGTAGCTGCCATGTTCGAGGTGAGCCCCATAGAGGCGGACCGAGACCTTCAGCAGGCCGTTCTCGGCGAGATAGACCAGATCGCGCTGCGGCACCTCCCATCGCTCTTCCAGTTCGTCCAGTGCGAAATAATCCTTCTCGATAACCACCATCCCACGCACCCGCTCCGCAGATTTTCGTTCCTGATATGTTCTATTTTCTTGACGCGGATGAATCAATCCTCTTTAATCCACAAAATCCACATACCGGACGAAACCCATGACCATCACCATCGCCGACCGACTGAGAGCCCGAGCCGAACAGCTGGGGTTGAACGCGCGCGAGGTGGCCGAACAGGCGCGCGTCAACAGGTCCTTTGTCTACGACATCATGCGTGGACGCTCGGAGCGGCCGAACCTGGAAAAGCTCGACAAGGTGGCCGCGATCATCAAGGTCGATCGCAACTGGCTCCTGCATGGCAAGGGGCTGGTCGAGGGGGATGAGCCCGCCCTGGAGGAAGAGGCGGACCCGTTCGTGGCGATCCCGTCGGTCGAGGTGACGGCATCGATGGGCGGCGGCAAGCTCGTCGCGGATGAAGTGGAGAATGGTGAGCCGTACCACTTCCGGAATTCGTGGATCACGCATCGCCTGCGTGCCAACCCGGCAAACCTGCGCATCATGTATGTGGAGGGCGACAGCATGATGCCGACGCTGCATGACGGAGACGTCGTTCTCGTCGATCTTGCGCGCTGCATGCCGACCCCGCCGGGGATCTTCGTGCTGTTCGACGGCATGGGGCTCGTCGCCAAGCGGCTGGAACACATCCCGAACTCGGAGCCGCCGCAGGTGCGCATCATTTCCGACAACACCTTCTACAGCCCCTATGAACGCACCGCCGAGGAGATCAGGATCATCGGGCGTATCCGTTGGTTCGGCCGGGAGATCTGAGTCGGTCGGGTCCTTTGCCTGGCGCCGACGCTTTTCCACTGGGACGGACTTCGATCCCGTTCTCATGATTTCGCAACAACATGACAAGCAATTGAAACTGCTTGTGTTTCTTGGTTTCACGCCTACCGTTTGCTGGTCATTGTTGATTGCGAACGGTCTCATGCACGACATTTCCTCCACCCCGAACCCCTTGTCACCCGACCACTTGACGGCCGACGAGCGGCTTGCCGAAGTCGGCGCGATCCTCGCCGCCGGGCTGAGGCGTATCCTGGCCGAACAGTCCAGTCATTTATCTGCCGCTGGCAGAGACAGTTCATTCGACATTCTCGCCCTCAAACGCCGTGTTGGTCGTCGCAAACCGAGCAACCGAGTTGGAGGGCAATGATGTCGGGAACGACAAAACGAGCCGGATCGACGCAGAACCAGCATGAAAACACGGCGGACAAGCCGGTGTTGGCCAGGCTGGCCGCCCTGAAGCGCATGTCGGTCAAGGAACTGAAGGCCGAGTGGGAGGCCCTGTTCGCCGCGCCGGCGCCAAACAACAGCCGCGGCTATCTCGAGATGCGGCTGGCCTGGCGCATCCAGGAACTGAGCCTTGGGGGACTTTCCCGCGAGACCCGCAAGATGCTGGATCTGCTAGCCGACGAGGTGGACGGCAAGTCGGACCGCAGGGCGATCATTGCCGATCCGCGCAATCCGGTCATCGGCACACGGCTGGTCCGGGAATGGGACGGCATCGAGCACACCGTTACCGTGATGAAGGACGGCTTCGACTGCCAGGGGCGCAAGTTCAAGTCGCTTTCGGCCGTGGCCAAGGCGATCACCGGCACGCAATGGAACGGCTATCGCTTCTTCGGACTGGCCGATGCGCGGAGGGCTGAACGATGACCATGGCACAGGCCCCACGACGCCAGCGTTGCGCAATCTACACCCGCAAGTCGAGCGAGGAAGGGCTCGACATGGAGTTCAACTCGCTCGACGCCCAGCGCGAATCCTGCGAGGCCTATGTCGCCAGCCAGCGCTCGGAAGGTTTTGCCGCCATCCGCGAGCGCTATGATGACGGCGGTCATTCCGGCGGCACGCTGGAGCGGCCGGCGCTGCAGCGGCTGCTGGCCGATGTCGAGGCCGGGCTGATCGACGTCATTGTTGTCTACAAGATCGACCGCCTGTCGCGCTCGCTGATGGATTTCGCCAAGCTGGTGGAAATCTTCGACCGCAATCAGGTCACCTTCGTCTCCGTGACCCAGTCGTTCAACACCACCACCTCGATGGGGCGGCTGACGCTAAACATCCTGTTGTCCTTCGCCCAGTTCGAGCGCGAGGTGATCGGCGAACGCATCCGCGACAAGATCGCCGCCTCGCGCAAGCGTGGCATGTGGATGGGCGGCTTCGTGCCGCTCGGCTATCGGGTCGAAAACCGCAAGCTGCTGATCGAAGAATCAGAGGCCGCCACCGTTCGCATGATCTTCGAGCGGTTCGTCGGTATCGGTTCGGCCACGGTGCTGGCGAAGACGCTGGCTGCCGAGAACGTGCGCACACGACGCGGCAAGCCAATCGATAAGGGCTTTCTCTACAAGCTCCTCAACAACCGGGTCTATATCGGCGAGGCGGTGCACAAGGGCACATCCTATCCCGGCGAGCATGAGGCCATCATCGACCGTGCGCTCTGGGACAAGGTGCACACCATCCTGCAGACCAGTCCGCGCCAGCGCGCCGGAAATACGCGCTCGCAGACACCGGCCCTGCTCAAGGGGCTGATCTTCACCGACACCGGCTCGGCGATGACGCCCACGGCAACCAGGAAGGGCAGCAAGCTCTATCGCTACTATACGTCCATGGACCTGATCCGGAGCCGGACGACGGAAGCGGCAGGGCCGCAGCGACTTCCGGCAGGGATGGTGGAGGGCGCCGTCATCGATGAAATCCGACGCATGATCGCAACGCCCGAGGTTCGAGCGCGGGCGCTCGCGGCGGTGAAATTGGATATACCGGACGTCGACGCCAAGGCAGTCATCGCCGCTCTTGGCGAGTTCGATGCTTTGTGGGCGTCGCTGTTTCCGGCCGAGCAGGCGCGCATCGTCCAGCTGCTGGTGGCGCGCATCACGGTTGGCTCGACAGGTCTCGCTGTCGACCTGCGTCATGACGGCATCGGCTCGCTCGCCCGCCAGATGATGGCACCGCAGGCGGGAAGGAGCGCGGCATGACGGACAATACCATCCGTGTGGTGATCCCGCTCACTGTCCGCAAGAAGAACGGGCGCCCGAAAATCCTGCCGCCGGCCGACCATGGACTCGCCAAGGCACGGACGCAGGATGCGCATGTGCTACGCGCCATCGCCCGCGCATGGAACTGGCGGCGCAGGCTCGAGCGCGGCGAGGCGTCGACGATTGCCGATATCGCCACCGCAGAGAAGGTGACTGACCGCTTCGTCAGCCGCATGATGCGGCTGGCCTACTTGTCACCAGAGGTTCTTGAGAAACTGCTCGTCCACCGCATACCGCCAGCGTTGGCGCTCAACGATCTGATTGCGGTTGCAGACCTGCCATGGGCGGAGCAGATGGGGCCCGTGTTCGCTATTTCACGACCGATAGCCCTGAGGGATTGACCACGTCCCCGCCAGCCTTCACTGAAACAGAATGATTGGCTGCGGTGCGTTGGCGCCGATGCCAGAGTATTGGTGAGGTCATGGATGGCACAAAAGCCGAAACCGCCAGCAGCGGACGAAAAGCATATCCGACGGCTGCTCGAGAAGTACTCCTGCCCGGTGCCCTATCATGAGGTTCGCACCCGGTTTCTTGGCAGCATCGCGACGCCCGTGCCTGTACAGCCATTGCAGATCGTCAAGGATCTCTGGGGCGGCGAGTTGCCAGAGTTCGAGAGCATGGATGCCGTCAACGAGCTGATCGGTGCCCTGATCAACGGTCTGTGGAATTCCCTGACCCGCCATCAGAAGCGCGCCGACCCGTTCCGTCTGACGCGGACCATAACTGGTTCGACCCGCCAGGAGCTTGGTGACCTCGCCCTGCTTCGCCGGCAGGAACTGGATGGCTTCGTCGAAGGGCTGTTCAATGGCCAGGACAGGATCGACCTTCCGGGGAAAGCCAGTTCTGCGCTCGATACCCTCGGCGAAATCCGCGCGATGATGGCCGGCATCAGTGAACTGGCCAAGGACGACGGCAAATCAGCTAAGGCCGACGATCTTGATCAAACGTTCAATCATGTTCGTGAGCTGACGTTGATCATTGAAAAGGAGATCAACATCGTCGTGCTTGATTGCACCCGTGCACGTCGGCAGGTGATGAAAAGTGGCATCGGTTTCCCGCCGCCGACCCTGCATTGACGTCGGGTTGGTCGCCGATCAGTTCCTCGCCCGGCGCCACCCAGCCGCATGCGCCTCGTCCTCGGTGCAGAACCAGCGCTCCCCCTTGCTCTCCGATATCCTGGTCTTGTCGTAGTCCTGCTGGCCCGGCACGTGATAGATCCGCGTGCCGCTGCGGCTGATGTTGCCCTTGATCTGACAGCCAGTGACTGGACTCGTAGATGCTGCGGGTTGTGGAAGGAGGTGCTGCTGCGCATCGATCGGCACTGACAGGGTGCCAAGAATCTCGGTTTGCGGGCCGCGCTGGCGCCAATCCCACGGCGCAATGAACGCGCCGGACCACAGACCTGCCTGCTTTGTGCGCGCGGCTTTTTCTTCGCCAACATAGATATCCGAGTAGCGCCTGAATGCGAGCGCCCAGCCGCCGGCTACCATCGCGGCGTTGATGTCCGTCTCGCCGACAAAGCAGGTCATGATGCGCCGGTCATAGCGGTCGCTCTCACTACCCGTACAGGAAACGGTGCGACCGTGAATCAACCGGACCAACGCCTCGCGCGCTGCGATCCCGCAAGCGTAGGTCTTTTCAGCCTCATTTAGGCAGACCTGATCGGTCTCCGGCGCATCAATGCCATTCAACCGGATCCTCGTCTCCTCTATTGAAATGGTATCCCCGTCGGAAATTCTCGCGACACCTGTTATTGT
>Ga0164243_10008247_pt1 | contig 15415 bp, 14 predicted proteins | sample OricompcompostOP_FD_108781 | JGI IMG/M metagenome (GOLD analysis project Ga0164243, IMG submission 108781) | Organic Plus compost microbial communities from Emeryville, California, USA - Original compost - Organic plus compost (OP) | ecosystem: Engineered > Solid waste > Mixed feedstock >... | reverse complement strand
CGGGCCGGGTACGCGGCCGACATGTCGGTCGGCGGGCGCGGCCTGAAGGGCGCGATGAAGGGGGCGGACCGGTCCGGCGCCCGGTACGCGGTGATCCTCGGCGAGCGAGATATCGCCGAGGGCACGGCGCAGCTGAAGGACCTCGCCTCGGGCGAGCAGCGCGCGGTGCCCCTCGCGGACGTCGTGACCGAACTACGGCGGGCGCTGGCATAGCCGCCGGCCCTGCGACAGAGGAGATTTCGAAAGTGATCAGGACCCACGAGGCGGGGACGCTGCGTGCGGAACACGCCGGCGCCGAGGTCGTGCTGGCCGGCTGGGTGGCGCGCCGCCGGGACCACGGGGGCGTCGTCTTCTTCGACGTGCGCGAGTCCTCCGGCGTCGTGCAGGTGGTGGTGCGCGAGGACGAGCTGGCGCACGACCTGCGGTCGGAGTACTGCGTGAAGGTGACCGGCACCGTCCGCGTACGGCCGGAGGGCAACGAGAACCCGGAGATCCCGACCGGCGCCGTCGAGGTCGTCGCCACCGAGATCGAGGTGCTCAGCGAGTCCGCGCCGCTGCCGTTCCCCATCGAGGACCGGGTGGACGTGTCGGAGGACATCCGGCTGCGCTACCGGTACCTCGACATGCGCCGCGACTCCATCGCGCACGCGCTGAAGGTGCGCTCAGAGGCCACGTACATCGCGCACGAGGTGATGCGCGAGCACCGGTTCGTGTACCTGGAGACGCCGGACCTCACCCGCTCCACGCCGGAGGGCGCCCGCGACTTCCTGGTGCCCGTACGCCTGCAGCCCGGCACCTGGTACGCCCTGCCGCAGTCGCCGCAGCTGTTCAAGCAGCTCAGCATGGTCGGCGGCCTGGAGCGGTACTACCAGCTGGCGCGCTGCTTCCGCGACGAGGACCTGCGCGCGGACCGGCAGCCGGAGTTCACCCAGATCGACCTGGAGATGTCGTTCGTCTCCCAGGACGACGTCATGCACGTCGCCGAGGACGTGGTGGCCCGCATGTGGCGCGACGTCCTCGGCTACGACGTGCCCCGGCCGATCCCGCGGATGACGTACGCCGACGCCATGAACCGCTTCGGCTCCGACCGCCCGGACCTGCGGTTCGAGGTCGAGCTGACGGAGATGACGGAGTACTTCGCGAACACCACGTTCCGCGTCTTCCAGGCCCCGTACGTCGGCGCCGTGGTGATGCCCGGCGGCGGCTCGCAGACCCGCCGGGAGCTGGACGCCTGGCAGGACTGGGCGAAGGCGCGCGGCGCGAAGGGCCTGGCGTACGTCCTGGTCGGCGAGGACGGCACGCTGTCCGGACCGGTGGCCAAGAACATCACCGAGTCCGAGCGCGACGGCCTGGCCGCGAAGGTCGGCGCGAAGCCGGGCGACTGCGTGTTCTTCGGCGCCGGCAAGCGCGGCGACGCGCAGGCGCTGCTCGGCGCGGCCCGCCTGGAGATCGGCGAGCGCTGCGGGCTGATCGACGAATCCCGCTGGGAGTTCGTCTGGATCGTCGACTTCCCGATGTTCGAGGAGACCGACGAGGGCGGCTGGACGGCCGTGCACCACCCGTTCACCGCGCCCAAGCCGGAGTGGGTCGAGTCGTTCACCGAGCGGCCCGGCGAGGCGCTGGCCGACGCGTACGACATCGTCGTCAACGGCGTCGAGCTGGGCGGCGGGTCCATCCGTGTGCACCGGCAGGACGTGCAGCGGCGGGTGTTCGAGGCGATCGGGCTGTCCAAGGCCGAGGCGGAGGCCAAGTTCGGCTTCCTGCTCGAGGCGTTCCAGTACGGCCCGCCGCCGCACGGCGGCATCGCGTTCGGCTTCGACCGGCTGTGCGCGCTGCTGTCCGGCGCGCCCACCATCCGCGAGGTCATCGCGTTCCCGAAGACGGCCTCCGGCGGCGATCCGCTGACCGGCGCGCCGACGCCCATCACGCCCGCGCAGCGCCGCGAGGCCGGGGTGGACGCCAAGCCCAAGGAGTGACGCCGCCCGCGTCCGGGTTCAGCCGCCCGGCAGGTGGAACCCGGACGCGATGTTCAGCGTGGTGGCGAACGTCAGGTACATCAGCCAGACGCCCACCGCGATGTGCACCAGGCCGAGCGCGCGCTCGCCCGCGGCGACGCCGAAGCTGGCGAAGAACTCCGCGACGTACACCAGCGCCAGGCCGGTGAACAGCACCCCGACCGGCCACGCCCCGGCGCCGTAGAACACGGTCAGGCCGAGCACCGAGATGATGATGAACGGGATCGACATGAACCCGTTCGGCCGCGGGTCGGACTGCCGGTACCGGTTCCAGCCCATCGCGAACCAGTGGATGCCGTACGCGCTGAACGCCAGCGCCGCCATGTACACGGCCGCGTCGCTGGTGAACACCTGGAACCAGGTCATGCCCACGAACAGGTAGATGCCGGTGAACAGCTGGCACAGGCCGGGCATGAAGATGCCCCACACGCCGTTCGCGCGGTCCACCGCGGCGTCGCGGACCGGCCGCCCGGACAGCTCCTGCGGGCCGTAGATCAGATAGCCGGTGCCCAGACCGAAGAACCCGAGCGTGACCGGCAGGAACGGCGACGCCGAGAACACCCCCATGGCCTGCATATTGCCTCCCCCGAAGCGCATGTTTGTCACGGAGCGTGTCCGGATGGGCGCGAGGTGAAACCCGCGGCCGGAGTGTGCAACCGTTGGCGGGACCACGGTGTTCTGCTGGATGTGATGACAACGGACGAGACGTGCGCCGCCGCGGATCCCCGTGACCGGGTGCTCGCCGCGCTGGCCGCCGACCTCGACGCGGGGTTCGCCGAGCTGTACGCCGCGTACCGCACGGTGGTGTTCTCCACGGCGCTGCGCGTCTCCGGCCGCCGGGCCGACGCCGAGGACCTGACGGCCGAGGCGTTCCTGCGCGCGTACCGGGCGCTGGCCGGCTACCCGCCGGCGCGCGTCGCCGGGCTGGCGCCGCGCGCCTGGCTGCTGACGATCCTGCTGAACGTGTGGCGCAACGACCGCCGTACGGTGGCCCGCCGCCCGGCGTCCGCGCCGCTGGACGCCGCACCCGACCCGGCCGACCCGGCCGAGCCCGTCGACCGCACCGCCGAACGCCACGAGACCGGCCGTGAGCTGGCCGGACTGCTCGCGCTGCTGCCCGAGGACCAGCGGATCGCCGTCGTGCTGCGGCATGTCGACGACCTGCCGGTCGCGGAGATCGCGCAGGTGCTCGGCTGTCCCGTGGGCACCGCGAAGTCCCACATCTCCCGTGGCCTGAGCCGCCTGCGCGAGCTGCACGCCACCACGGCATCATCGGAGGTGCCAGATGAGTGAACACGACATCGTGGCCGGGCTGGCCGGGCTGTCCGCCGAGCCGCCCGCCGAGCTGCTCGACCGCATCGCCGCGCGCTGGGTGAAGGTGCCCGGCCCGGTCGGCGAGCTGTACGTGGCGTCCACCGACGCGGGCGTGGCGTACCTGCGCACCGCCGCGTCCGTGGACGACGACGCCCGCCGGTTCGCCGCGCAGTTCCGCGACCGGGTGGCCCGGCCGCTGCTGCCCGGCACCCGGCCGCCCGCCGGCGTGCTGCCCGCCCTGCGCGGCGGCCGCCCCGGCGACCTGCGGTTCGACCTGAGCGCGGTGAGCGGCTTCGAGCGCGAGGTGCTCGAAGCGACCGCGACGATCCCGCGCGGTCAGGTGCGCCCGTACGCCTGGGTGGCCCGCGAGATCGGCAACCCGAAGGCGGTGCGGGCGGTCGGCACGGCGCTGCGGCGCAACCCGGTGCCGATCCTCATCCCGTGCCACCGCGTGGTCCGCTCGGACGGCGCGACCGGCGAGTACGTCTTCGGCGCGGACACCAAGGTGCGGCTGCTCGGCGGCGAGGGCGTGGACCTGCCCGGCCTCGCCGACCTGGCGCGGCAGGGCGTGCACTACCTGGCCAGCGACACCACCGGCGTGGTGTGCCTGCCGACCTGCGCCAACGCGCGCCGCATCACGCCCGCCCACCGGCACGGCTACCGCACCCTCGGCCAGGCCGAGCGCGCCGGGTACCGGCCGTGCCGGGTGTGCCGCCCGGGCGCGGCCTGACCCGCGCGGCCCGGTGCAACCGCACCGGGCCGCGCGGGGTTCTCCCCGTACACGCTCACGCGTATAGGAGGACCGATGACGACGACCGACCTGCTGCCCGCCCCCGACATCGCCCGGATCTGGCGCGACCTGGACCGGCGCGGGCACGCGGTGACGCCGGCGCTGCTCACGCCGGACGAGTGCGCGACGCTGACCGGCCTGTACGACGAGGCCGGGCCGTGGCGCTCCCGGGTCGACATGGCCCGGCACCGGTTCGGCGCCGGCGAGTACAAGTACTTCGACTACCCGCTGCCGGAGCCGGTGGCCCGGCTGCGCGCCGCCTTCTACCCGGTGCTCGCGCCGATCGCGAACGCCTGGCAGGAGTGCCTGCGGCTGCCCGAGCGGTTCCCCGAGGACCTCGGCGCGTACCTGGAGGAGTGCCACGCGGCCGGCCAGACCCGCGCCACGCCGCTCGTGCTGCGGTACGGCGAGGACGGCTACAACTGCCTGCACCAGGACATCTACGGCGACAAGGCGTTCCCGCTGCAGCTCATGGTGATGCTGTCGGACCCGTCGTCGTACGAGGGCGGTGAGTTCCTGCTCGTCGAGCAGATCCCGCGTGCGCAGTCCCGCGGCACCGCGATCACCCTGCGCCAGGGCCAGGGCGTCATCTGGCCCACGCGGTACCGGCCGGCCCGCGGCACCCGCGGCTTCTACCGCGTGGCCGTCCGGCACGGCGTCAGCACGGTGCGCGCCGGCCGCCGCCACACCCTCGGCGTCATCTTCCACGACGCCCGCTGAACCTCGCCCGCGGCCCGCCGGCCCTCGCCGCTGACGCTCGCCCGGCGCCCGCGGCGTGCCGCCCCTCGCCTGCGGCCCGCGCCGGATTCCGGCGCGGGCCCGCTTTCTCCGAAAGGACCCCCGTGACCTCCCTACGTCCGCGTGCCCTGCTCGCGGTCCTGCTCAGCGCGCAGTTCATGGCCAACGTGGACAACGCGATCGTCAACGTCGCCGCGCCCTCGGTGCACGCCACGCTCGGCGCGTCCGGTGCGGAGCTCGAGCTCGTCGTGTCCGGGTACGTGCTGGCGTTCGCGATGCTGCTCATCACCGGGGCGCGGCTCGGCGACACGTACGGGTACCGGCCCGTCTTCGCCGCCGGCGTCGGCGCGTTCACCGCCGCGTCGCTGGCCTGCGCGCTCGCGCCGACCGCCGTCGTGCTGATCGTCGCCCGCGTGGCGCAGGGCGCGGGCGCGGCGATGATGGTCGCGCAGGTGATCCCCGGCATCACGCTGACCTTCACCGGCCGGGCCCGCGCCCGCGCCCTCGGCCTGTTCGCCATGACACTCGCCGGCTCCGCCGTCATCGGCCAGGTACTCGGCGGCCTGATCGTCGCCGCCGACCTGTTCGGTACAGCCTGGCGCCCGGCATTCTTCGTCAACGTCCCGATCGGCGCGGCACTGCTCCTCGCCGCCTACCGCTACCTCCCGGCCCGCCACACCACGGACCAGTCGGCGTCGGACCGCGCCGCATCGTACCGCCTCGCCTTGGACCGCCCGGTGCCGGACCGCGCCGCGTCGTACCGCCCGGCGTCGGAACGTCCGGCCTTGGACCGCCCCGCTTTGGACCGCCCGCCGCCGGGGCGTCCGGCCTCGGGGCGTCGGCGCCTTGATGTGCCCGGTGTGGTGGCGTTGTCCGCCGCGATGCTGCTGATCGTGCTGCCGCTGGTGCTCGGGCGGGAGGAGGGCTGGCCGGTGTGGACGTGGCTCAGCCTTGCCGCCGGTGTCGGCGGGCTCGGGGTGTTCGCGATGGTCGAGCGCCGCACCGCCGGGCACCCGCTGATCAACCTGCGCGTCCTGGCCCGCGCCCGGATCGTGTGGGGCCTGGTCGCGCACGGCGCCGCGACCGCGGCGTACCTCTCGCTGCTGTTCGTCCTGGCGCTGTACCTCCAGCAGGGCCGCGGATACGGCCCGCTGTTCTCCGGCGTGGCGATGGTCGCCTGGGTGGCCGCGTTCGGCGTCGCCGGGCCGCTGCTGCCGCGCGTGCCGCCGCGCCTGGTCCGGTACGTACCGGTGACCGGATACGTCACGCTCGGCACCGGCTACCTGCTGGTCGCCGCCGCGGCCCGCGCCCCCGGGATCGTGCTGGTCGCGCTGCTCGGCATCGGCGGCTTCGGGCTCGGCACCGGCTTCAGCTCGATGGTGGCGCACCTGACCGGCGCGGTCGACGGCCGGTACGCGGCCGACATCGGCGGGGTGATCACCACGATCGCGCAGACGTCCGGCGTGGTCGGGGTGGCGTCGTTCGGGACGCTGTACGTCGGCCTGGCCCCGGGCGGTGCCTCCGACGCGTTCGTCACGGTGTGCGCCGCGCTGGCGGCGACGGCCGCGGTGGCCGCGGTGGCCGGCGTACGGGCGACCCGGGCGCCGTCACCCCGTACGGGCGAGGTCGCGGTCGGCGAGGTGGCGGCGGTACCAGGCGGGGCGCCACACGAGTAGCGCGATCCCGCAGGCCACCGCGGCCGCGGCCAGCGTCACGGCGAACGCGGCCCCGTGCCCGTACGCGTCGGCCAGGTGCCCGCCCAGCGACGACCCGATCGCGTAACCGACGACGACGCCGCTGGTCAGGGCGCCCATGACGGTGCCGAGCCGGGCGGCGGGCACCACCTTCTCGGCCAGGCTGAAGTTCGTGATCATGTACGGGCCGACCGTGACGCCGAACAGCACCAGCACGGTCAGCAGACCGCCCGGGCCGGACACGAACACCAGCGGTACGCCGAGCGCGGTCATCCCCGCGGTCGTCACCCGCAGCCGCCACGGCAACGCGAACCGCTCCGGCAGGGCCGCCGTCCACAGCCCGGCGAGCGCGCTGGTCAGCCCCATGCCCGCGTACCAGAGCCCGGCCAGCCCGCCATGCCCGGTGCTCTCGGCCAGCGCGGTCACCCCGGTCTGGGTGGCGCCGAACACGATGCCCTGCAGCACCATCGCGCACATGAGGGCGACGACCGGTGCGGCGATCCGTACGGGGGAGCGGGGCGCCGCGGCGGCGCGGGGCGCGGGGCGGGCCGGGCCCGGAGCCGTACGGTGCAGGCCGAAGGCGGTGCCAAAGACGCCGACGAGGGCGGCGGTCAGGGCGAGGGCGACGCCCGGGTGGACGGCCGCGGCGAGCAGGCCCGCGACGGCCGGGCCGGTCACGAAGCTGAACTCGTCCAGGGCGCCTTCGAGGGAGAACGCGGTGGCGACGAGCCGGTCGCCGTCCGGGCGGGCCGCGGCGAGCGGCAGCCAGCGGGCCCGGGCGAGCGGCGCGATCTGCGGGATCGTGACGCCGGTGAGCGCGCCGGCGACGAGCAGGACGGCGAGGTCGGCGCGGACCAGGGCGGCGGCGAGCAGTACCGCGGTGAGCACCATGTTGGCCAGCGACGTGGCCACCGTGACCCCGCGCTGCCCGCGCCGATCCGCCAGCCCGCCCACGACCGGCCCACCGGCCGCCTGCCCGACGGCGATCGCCCCCGCGACCAGCCCCGCCCGCCCGAGGCTCCCGGTCGTCTCCGCGACCAGCAGCAGCGTCCCGATCTGCCCCATGGCCTGCGGAAGCCGGGCGAGAAACGAGACGACGGGCAACGCGGGCCCCGACAACGCGAGCAGCCCGCGATACGCGGAAAGGGCGGACACCGGCGACCTCCAGGCACGGCCAACGGCACGCCGTCCCACCCTCGCCGACGCGCCCACCATGCCCGCCCCGGCCCGATAGGCCGAGAAAGTCCGCCAAGCCTACTGCCCGCGCCCCGGCCACCCCGCCCCGGAACACCCACCCCGGGCGAGTCCCGGCCCCCTGGCGGCCCCACGACGCCGTGGCCACCCGCAAGCCCCGCGAGCGCCGCCCGGATAAAGGCCTCGCTTCGCGAGACTGATTTTTTGCGCGTGCGGCCGCCGTACGGGGCCGGTCGCCGTTTGCGAAGTGCGGGTGGGATTCGCCCGGAGTGCAGATGGCCGGCGCCGTGCGTTGTGGTACTTCCAGGGCGCCGAGCCTCGCCTGCGGCGGGCTTCCCGGGGCGGGGCCTTGGGGCGGCGAAGCGAGGCCTTTCTCCAAGCGCGCCCCCCGGAACGCCCTACGCCCCCGGCGCCCGCCCGCTGCTCATCCGGTGCTCCGCGCTGAACCCCAGCCGGTCGTACACCCGCCCCGCCGCGGCGTTCTCCGCGTACACCCCGAGCGTGACCAGCTCCGCCCCCTCCGCGAACATCCGCCGCGCCGCCCAGGCGGTGACCGCGCCCCCGTACCCCCGCCCCCGCGCATCCGGCGCCGTGGCGATCCCGGACACGTGCCCGACCCCCGGAAGCCGCGACGTGTCGGCCAGGCACGCCCGTAGCCCGCGCTCGTCCCGGATCCCCGCCCAGCGCCGCGCCGCCGGATCGCCCGGCCACACCGACGACCCGGGCGCCGCCGCGCTGATCAGCGCCTTCAGCGCGTCATGATCCGCCTCGGACAGCCACCCGGCCCGCTCCTCCCCGGCCTGCGGCTCCGGCGGCGCGCTCAGCGACCGCCACACCCACGCGTCCACCGCGTCCGGCCGCAGCCACGACGGGAGCAGCGGCATGGCCCCGCTCGGCACGATCACCTCGCCGGGCACGTCCCCGTCCCGCGCCGCGTACGCGACCACCTCGGCCACCGCCGCGTCCGCCCCGACCCCGAGCAGGATCGGCACCCGCAGCTCGGCGTCGACGGCGACCATCGCCACGGCCCCGTCCGCCCGCCAGGCCCGCGCGGCCCCGGGCGCGAACGCCCGCACCATCGCGTCCCCGTATCCGGCCAGCTCATCCGGCGCACACCGCGTCACGTCCACGCCAGGAGAATAGATCTCCCCGCTCACCGCTCGCCCGGTACGGGCGCCGCCGCGTGCGCCAGGATCTCCCCGACCGTCCACTGGTCATCGGCGTGCACCCCGTACTTCACCGCGACCATCCGCCCGTCCGCCGCGATGAGGAAGTCCGCGGGCAGCCCGAGCCGCCCGCCGTGCGCGCCGGTCACCACGGGCTGCCGGCGCCGGAGCACCCGTACGAGGTCCGCCGCGATCCCGCCCACGATGGCCGGCCACGCGCGCGGGTCGAGCAGCGCGCGCGGCGCCGCCTCCACGCCGAACTCCCGGTACAGCCGGCGCCCGGGGTCGGCGACCACCGGGAACGGCAGCTCGCCGACGTACGGGCGCAGGTCCGCGGCGGGGGAGTGGAACACCGCGACCTCCCGTACCCCGGCCGCGACCAGCTCGTCGTGCCGCCGCGCGACCGAGCGCAGACGCAGGTTGCAGATCGGGCACCCGGCGAACCGCCGGAACTGCAGGTGCACGAGCCGTCCCGGGTCCGGCACCGGCACGTCCTCCCCGGTCACGGACGTCAGCGTGCGGAACCCGACTTCGTCCCCCGTCGACCACATGGCCCCTCCTTAGGCGTATGCCGTACGCCTACGCACGCTATGCGCGTACGATGTACGCTGTCAACGATGCCTCGGCCGAAATCACTGACCCAGTCCGAAATCGCCGCCGCCGCGCTCGCCGTCGTCGACCGCGACGGCCTGGCCGCCATGTCGATGCGCACAGTGGCCGCCGAGCTCGGCATGGGCACGATGTCGCTGTACCGCTACGTCTCCGACCGCGAGCAGCTCGAAGGCCTGGTCGTCGACCTCGTGCTCTCCGGCGTCGACCTCACCCCGCCGCCCCGCGCCGCCTGGCCCCGCCGGATCTCCACCCTGGCCGAGCGGGTCCGCGCCGCCCTGGCCGAGCACCCGGCGATGGTCCCGCTGACGCTCACCCGGCGGCACGCGTCGACCGCCACGCTGATGTTCGGCGAGCGGATCCTGGAGATCCTCACCGCCGCCGGCTTCACCGGCCGCCGCCGCGTCGTCGCCCTGCGCTGCCTGCTCGCCTACATCGTCGGCGCCATCCAGCAGGAGCACCTCGGCGCCCTGTCCGGCCCCGGCACGGCGGCCCTGGCCGCACTGCCGCCCGAGGACTACCCGCGGCTGACCGAGAACGCCCGTACGGCCCGCGGCATGCGGGCCGACGAGGAGTTCCGCGGCGGCCTCGAAATCCTGCTGACCGGCCTGCGCGCGAGCGCGGAATGACGGGCGATGCCCGTGTCATGCCCGGCGCATAGGGTGACAGCGTGGCAGAACAACCCGACAGCCTCTTCGACGACGCGGGCAGCGAGGCCGCGCGGCAGCACGAACCGCTCGCGGTCCGCATGCGCCCGCGCTCCCTCGACGAGGTCGTGGGGCAGCACCACCTGCTCGACGCGGGTTCGCCGCTGCGCCGCCTGGTCGAGGACGACTCGCCGATGTCGCTGTTCCTGTGGGGCCCGCCCGGTACCGGCAAGACCACGCTGGCGTACGTCGTCAGCCAGGCGACCAAGCGCGAGTTCGTCGAGCTGTCCGCGGTCACCGCGGGGGTGAAGGACGTCCGGTCGGTGATCGACGGCGCCCGCCGCCGCCTCGGCATGTACGGCACGCAGACCGTCCTGTTCGTCGATGAGGTGCACCGCTTCAACAAGACCCAGCAGGACGCGCTGCTGCCCGCCGTGGAGAACCGCTGGGTCACCTTCATCGGCGCCACCACCGAGAACCCGTTCTTCTCCGTGGTCAGCCCGCTGCTGTCCCGCTCGCTGCTGCTCACCCTGGAGCCGCTGACCGACGACGACGTCCGCGCGGTCACCCGCCGCGCGCTGGCCGACGAGCGCGGCCTCGGCGGCCGCGTCGAGATCACCGACGACGCCGAGGACAACCTGATCCGGCTGGCCGGGGGAGACGCGCGCCGGTCCCTGACGTACCTGGAGGCCGCCGCGCTGACCGTCGGCGACGGCGCGACCATCACCACGGAGTCGCTGGAGCGCGCCGTCGACCGCGCCGCCGTCCGGTACGACCGCGGCGGCGACCAGCACTACGACGTCATCAGCGCGTTCATCAAGTCCATCCGCGGCAGCGACCCGGACGCCGCGCTGCACTACCTCGCCCGCATGATCGAGGCGGGGGAGGACCCCCGGTTCATCGCCCGCCGCCTGGTCGTGCACGCCAGCGAGGACATCGGGCTCGCCGACCCCACCGCGCTGCAGGCCGCCGTCGCCGCCGCGCAGGCCGTGCAGCTCATCGGCCTCCCGGAGGCCCGCATCAACCTGGCGCAGGCCACCATCCACCTGGCCGTGGCCCCGAAGTCCAACGCCGTGATCACCGCCATCGACTCGGCGCTGTCCGACGTACGCAAGGGCCGCATCGGCACGGTCCCGCCGCACCTGCGCGACGCGCACTACTCCGGCGCGAACGGCCTCGGCCACGGCGAGGGCTACCGCTACCCGCACGACCACCCGGGCGGCGTCGTCGCCCAGCAGTACGCCCCGGACGAGCTGGCCGACCAGGTCTACTACCGGCCGACCACGCACGGCGCGGAACGGCGCGTCGGCGAGATCCGCGACCGTATCCGCCGCGTTCAGCGAGGTGAGGAGCCTGCGGAGGGCTCCGGAGGCTGATCGCGGACCCGCCGGGCGGGGTAAGTCGGCCGACCTTTGCCCTCGTCGCGCGGTAGGGTCGGTGTTCTCCGATCCCGACCGCAAACGTGAACCAGCGGAGTCCGCATGCTGACCGGTGGGCAGCTCGCCGCCCTGATCGTCGCCGTCTTCTGGGCGATTCTCGTGTGTTTCCTCGCCGTCGTCCTGGTGCGGCTGACGCGCGTGCTGACCGAGACGTCCAAGATCATCGCCGAGATGGGTGAGCGCACCCCGTCGCTGCTCGACGACATGAGCCAGACCATCTCGCGGGCGAACGAGCAGATGACCAAGGTCGAGGCCATCACCGCCAACGTGGAGCGGATGACCGACGACGGCGCGGCGATGACCACCGCGGTCCGTTCCGCCTTCGGGGGTCCGCTGGTCAAGGGCTCGTCGTTCTTCGCCGGTATCCGCCGAGCTATCGAGGCCCGCCGCGAGCGGCGCGCCGCCAAGCCGGTGGGCCGCTCCCGTACGGGCCGCTGAGGCACCCGGGAGAACACGAGCGAAAGGCAAGGACAGTGAAGCGCCTGTTCTGGATGTCCGTGGGCGCCGGCCTCGCCATATACGGGATGAAACGCGCCGAGCGCATGGCACGCAGATGGACGCCTGAGGGGGTCGCCGCGCGCGTCAATCACTCCGTGGCCGGCGCGGGGGATACCCTGCGGGTCATCGCCGCAGATGTGCGGACCGGGATGGCCGAGCATGAGGCCGAGCTGCGCCCACGGGTCATCCCCGGCGAGAACGCCGAAACCGACGAACGTAGAACCAACGACAAGAAGGACGGCCGCTGATGGAGTCGGCAGAGATCGTCCGTCGCTTCCTCACATTCTTCGAAGAGCGCGGACACACGGTGGTGCCCTCGGCGAGCCTGATCGCCGAGGACCCGACACTCCTGCTGGTACCCGCCGGCATGGTGCCGTTCAAGCCGTACTTCCTCGGCCAGCGCAAGCCCCCGTACGACCGGGCCACCAGCTGCCAGAAGTGCGTGCGCACGCTGGACATCGACGAGGTCGGCAAGACCACCCGGCACGGGTCGTTCTTCCAGATGCTCGGCAACTTCTCCTTCGGCGACTACTTCAAGGACGGGGCCATCCCGTTCGCCTGGGAGCTGCTGACCACCCCGCAGAGCGACGGCGGCTTCGGGTTCTCCGAGGACAGGCTGTGGGTCACCGTCTTCGAGGACGACGACGAGGCCGCGAAAATCTGGCACGAAGACGTCGGCGTGCCCAACGAGCGCATCCAGCGCCGCGGCCTCGCCGACAACTACTGGCACATGGGCGTGCCCGGCCCCGGCGGCCCCTGCTCGGAGATCTACTACGACCGCGGCCCGGACTACGGCCGCGAGGGCGGCCCGATCGCCGACGAGGAGCGGTACCTCGAGGTCTGGAACCTGGTCTTCATGCAGGACCAGCTCAGCGAGGTGCGCACCAAGGTCGACTTCGACATCGCCGGCGAGCTGCCGTCGAAGAACATCGACACCGGCATGGGCATGGAGCGCATGGCGGCGATCCTGCAGGGCGTCGACAACCTGTACGAGATCGACACCAGCCGCACCATCCTGGACCGCGCCGCGCAGCTCACCGGGGCCACGTACGGCGACGACGAGAAGTCCGACGTGTCGCTGCGGGTCATCGCCGACCACATGCGCACCGGCACGATGCTGGTCGCCGACGGCGTGCTGCCCAGCAACGAGGGCCGCGGCTACATCCTGCGCCGCCTGCTCCGCCGCTCCGTGCGCAACCTGCGCATCCTCGCCGGCCACTACGAGGCCGACGACCGGCTGATGCACGAGCTCACCGACGCCACCATCGAGGCGATGGCGCCGCAGTACCCCGAGCTCACCCGGGACGCGACCAACATCCACACGGTGATCGACGCCGAGGAGGCGTCGTTCCTGTCCACGCTGCGCACCGGCACGACGATCTTCGACACCGCGGTCTCGGAGACCAAGCGGCGCGGCGAGAAGACGCTCGGCGGCGCGCAGGCGTTCACGCTGCACGACACGTACGGCTTCCCGATCGACCTCACCCTGGAGATGGCCGAGGAGCAGGGCCTGTCCGTGGACGAGGACGGCTTCCGGCGGCTGATGGCCGAGCAGCGGGAGCGGGCGAAGGCCGACGCCAAGGCGAAGAAGACCGGCAACGCGGACATCTCCGCGCTCGCGGCCATCCTCGACGAGGCCGGCCCGTCGTCCTTCTACGGCTACGACGCGCCCACCGGCGAGGCGAAGGTCGTCGGGCTGCTGTCCGACGGCGCGAGCGTCCCGGCCGCGGGCAAGGGCACCCAGGTCGAGGTCGTCCTGGACCGTACGCCGTTCTACGCCGAGGGCGGTGGCCAGCTCGCCGACCACGGGACGATCGTCACCGAGGACGGCGGCCACGTACAGGTCACCGACGTGCAGAAGCCGCTGCCCGGGCTGATGGTGCACCGCGGCACGGTCACCGAGGGCGAGGTCGTGGTCGGCACGCGGGCCAGCGCGTCGATCGACGCCGAGCGGCGCCGCGCGATCTCCCGCTCGCACAGCGCCACGCACATGGTGCACGCCGGGTTTCGCGCCGCGCTGGGCGACTCCGCCGCGCAGGCCGGGTCGGAGAACTCGCCGGGCCGGTTCCGGTTCGACTTCACCGCGTCCGGCGCGGTGCCGCCGTCGGTGCTGCGCGACGTCGAGGACGAGGTCAACGCGGTGCTCGAGGACGACCTCGACGTCCGCGCGTACGAGACGTCGATCGACACCGCCCGGCAGATGGGCGCGCTGGCGCTGTTCGGCGAGAAGTACGGCGACAGCGTCCGGGTCGTGGAGATCGGCGACTACTCCCGCGAGCTGTGCGGCGGCACGCACGTACGGCGGTCCGGGCAGCTCGGCATCGTCAAGCTGCTCGGCGAGTCCTCCATCGGCGCCGGCGTGCGCCGCGTGGAGGCGCTGGTCGGCGTGGACGCGTTCCGGTTCCTGGCGAAGGAGAACGTGCTGGTCGCGCAGCTCGCCGAGCAGCTGAAGACGCGCCGCGAGGAGCTGCCCGAGCGCATCGACGGCATCCTCACCCGGCTCCGCGAGGCGGAGAAGGAGATCGAGCGGCTGCGCGGCCAGCAGATCCTGCAGGCCGCGGGCGAGCTCGCGGCCGGCCCCGTGGAGGCGAACGGCGCTTCGTACGTCGGCCACCGCGCGCCCGACGGCGCCGAGGCCGACGACCTGCGCAAGCTGGCGCTGGACGTCCGCGGCCGGATGCCCGGCGACCGGCCCGCGGTGATCGCCGTGGCCGGCGTGCCCAAGGACCGCCCGGTGATCGTGGTGGCCGTCAACGACGCGGGCAAGGAGCGCGGCCTCAAGGCCGGCGACCTCGTCGGCGTCGCGGCCCGCGTCCTCGGCGGAGGCGGCGGCGGCAAACCCGACGTCGCCCAGGGCGGCGGCACCGACCCCGGCGCCGTCGACGAGGCGCTGAACGCCGTACGCCAGACCGTCGCCGAACGGATGACGGGCACGTGAGCGGATCCGGCCTCGTCCGCGCGGCACACCCCCGCCTCGGCCGCGCGGCCCGGCCGGATTCCGCTCGCGCCTCCCGGCGCGGGCCCACGCCGCAGGGGCGACGCCCTTGAGGCGGGGGGTGCGGCTCGGTGTGGACGTCGGCAGCGTGCGCATCGGGGTCGCGTCGTGCGATCCCGACGGGCTGCTCGCCACCCCGGTCGAGACCGTACGGCGCGGTAAGGGCGACCTCGCCCGCATCACCGCGCTCGCAGCCGAATACGACGCGATCGAGATCGTGGTCGGCCTCCCCACGTCCCTGTCGGGCACGGAGGGGCCGGCCGCGGAGCACGCGCGCGCGTTCGCCGCCCGCCTCGTACGCCGCGCCGGGGGCGTT
>Ga0164243_10008246_pt1 | contig 15418 bp, 12 predicted proteins | sample OricompcompostOP_FD_108781 | JGI IMG/M metagenome (GOLD analysis project Ga0164243, IMG submission 108781) | Organic Plus compost microbial communities from Emeryville, California, USA - Original compost - Organic plus compost (OP) | ecosystem: Engineered > Solid waste > Mixed feedstock >... | reverse complement strand
TTGATAGCCTGGTATGAAAATGGTGATCTGCTGAAAGAAACGAATTGCAAGGAGTGCATTGATATCGGTCTCTCTTCTTCTGAAAAAGGGCATACAGGGAGTGCTTCATATGACGAGGACGGTTTCGGGAGGCCCTCCCCGTTTTGATGATAATGCATCGGGAACCATGCTTGTTTCTCGGGGATGAGATAGCGTTCTGATGGGGCTGATGAAGCGGGAACAGCTCTCTTTCTGGCTTCATCTCTTGTGAGCGCTTCCCTTGCTCACCAGTACCTGTTTCGAGGGAAGATGTGACCCAATCGCCATAGAGATCGATGGTGAAGCGATCAGTGCAGCCTTCTCTTCTTCAGATGGGGAGACGCTAGAGCTTCCAGAGCCGGACGTTGCGGAACAGGGCGGTTGTGGGCTGATTGAGCGCATCGACAAAGGTCCCGATCTGTCCATGTTCGGCGGCGATGGAGCTCTGTTTCAGAAGTTGCCCGTTGACATAGAGCTGTATCGTTGTATCGCGCACGATGATCCCGAGCGTGTTGGCCTCGTTGGGCTTTGTGTGGATTGCCGCGCTGCTTCCCTCGGCCAGGATTTGCGCCCCCTGACGCCTGTTCTCGGTGTAGCGTATCAGCCTGTAGCGCCCCGAGAGCTCGATTTGAAAGACGTAGAACAGGCTGGCCCCTTGCGCGTGAAACAGAATGCCCGCCGTGTCGCCTTCAACAATTGTAACCTCCGCCGAGTAGCCAAAGTTCTGGAAGTCGCTTGCGGTGGCAATGCAGGTTGTGAACAGGTTTTGCTGTTTCTGGCTGACCGCATAGGCATGATCTTGTATCATGCATGAGCCTGCCTGATCGCTGGTCTGCTCCCATTGGAAGGCCGGGCTGTTCTGCTCGAAGGGAAAGACGGTCGGCGCTCCCTGCACCTGTTGGAGAAATGGTGACGTGGTTGTCTGCTCTATTTTCTGTGGTGATTTGTGCTGAAGGCCGCTGAAATGCGCCTGTAGAAGCAGGCAGAGAAAGCCTACCGGGACGAGCATACAGAGCGCCAGGATCAGCAGGATGGGGTGACAACCGCGCTTGCGCTGTGGCTCGACTCGGGTTGGAGGCTGCTTTTCCGGTTGTTTCTGGGCCTGCTGTGACGGTGGTTTCTGCTGTGGCGGAGGCACAAACTTCTGTATGATCGTCTCGTCGGTATAGGTGCGCGGGCTTATCAGCGCCTTTTCCAGCGTTTGAGCAAACCGCAGCACCGAGCCAAAACGCTCCTCGGGATCTTTCGCGAGCGCCTTTCCCAGTACGGTATCAACTGCCTGTGAGAGGCGTTTGTTCAATTCGCTGGCCGGTCTGGGCGAGCGATGTAAATGCTGGTACAGGATCTGCTCGTCAGTCCCCTGAAAGGGTGGTTTCCCGGTCAGCATCTCATATGCCATGACCGCCAGGGCATATTGATCGCTGGCAAAGACGGGTTTCCCCTTGATCTGCTCGGGTGCCATATAGGGTGGGCTGCCGACCCCCTCATGTTTCGTGCTGGTTGTTGTCGTCAGAATGCGCGCAATCCCAAAGTCAGCGAGGTGCAGATAGGGAAGACCGGTGGCGCTCTGAGTATCGAGCAGGAAGTTTGACGGCTTCACGTCGCAGTGCACGATCGCGTTTTGATGCACATAGGATAGCGCGTCGGCTGCCTGATTGATAAAGAAGATTACAGCCGAAGTTGAAAGCGGCAGCGGTTGCCCCGGGCGGTGTAACCAGTCGTGCAACGAGCCTGCCTGATAGTAAGGCATCACGAAGTACGCGGCAAGGCCCGGCTCCTGATCCTCGATCGTCCCGGAGTCGTACAACGGCACAATCAGCGTATGGGTGAGGTGGGCGATAATATCGATCTCGCGCTTGAGATCCCGCCGAAGCTGTTCCGCGGAAAAGCTGTTTGAGGCGTCAAGCGCAATCACCTTGATCGCAACAAGGCGCTGATGTCTGATGTCGCGTGCCCGGTAGACGGCGCCCATGCCTCCTTTACCAATCTCTTGAGTGATCCGGTAGCGTTGGTCCAGAAGCCTGTTCTCAAGCTGCATGCGTGTGTCCTCTTTTCATATGAGCACCGCACAGGGCGATGAACACCGTCCTTTTCCAGTGAAAACGGCATTTCAAAATCAAGCAACGAATATATTATTTTATCTCATATTCCGACCATACAACAAGAGGAGCAACAAAAAGCAGAGCGTACGCCCGCAGACGCCGCTCTGTCCTTCAACCGAAAAGCCTAGCGAAGCACTTTCTTGCCCGATCGGTTCAGCAGGATCAGGGCCACGTTCACCAGGCCAATGATACTCGCGATAACCCAGACATTCTTGAAGGCCGATACCAGCGCATCCTTGAAGGTCTGCGTGATAGTCTGTTGTGCCGCGTCAATGGCGGCTTTTGCCTCGCTGCTGGTTTGCTTCTGCGCGAGTGCTTTTGTATCAAGCTGCCAGTTTGTAATCACGGTCTGGTCGCCGTGAGTTGTTTGCTCGTTGACGAGCTGTACAATCTCGGTGCGTGAGGATTGGGGCAGGCGGGATTCGGCCTGAATGGCGGTGTTTACCTGCTGCTGTGCTTGCGCGATGTTGACGTGCGACTGGAGCGTAAAGAGGCTGATCAGGATCGTCACGCCCATCGTGGCCCCAACCTGCATAAACGTATTGTAGATGCCGCTTCCCATGCCGAGTTGTGTGGGTGGCACATCCATGAGCGACAGATTGGAGAAACTGGAGAAGGCCAGTCCCACACCTGCACCGATCACCGCGGCATGCCAGACCGCCTCAAAGGCTGTGGGATTTGAGGGCAGGAGTAACAGGAGCAGCATGCCAATTGAGATCAGAGCCATGCCAAGCGCCGCCGTTCGCGCCGGACCGATCAGGCGCCCGAGCGTATTGGACAGGCTTGCCGCGATCAGTTCCGCCAATGGAAGCCCGATGGTGAAAAGGGCTGCATGCATCGGATCAAAGCCAAGCGCTTTTGTATAGAACAGCACCAGCAGCAGGAACGCGCCCTGTGCTGCCAGATTGGCAAGGAACATGTTGACGTTCGTTATGGCAAAGCTCCGAATCTTGAAGAGCGAGAAGCGAACAATCGGCTCGGCCTGGCGCTTCTCGATCAGTACGAAGGCGATCAGGCCAACCGCGAACGCGATCAGCAAGCCCAGAATCGGCAGAGAGGTCAGGCCCCACTCACTCCCCTGGATGATTGCCAGTACCAGACAGAAGAGCGATGCTGTCAGGACCACTACGCCCGGAATATCGACGCGCTTGCTTGCCTCCTGATCCCGGCTCTCAGGAACGAAGAGCAGCACCATGATGATACCGGCAACGCAGAAGGGTAGATTGACAAAGAAGATCCAGCGCCAGTTGAGCATCTCAACCAGAATACCCCCCAGAAGCGGGCCTGCTGCCGCCGCCGCGCCAATGGCGGCACCCCAGATGCCGATGGCACGTCCACGAATCTGGGGCGGGAAAATATGGGTAATAATCGCCAGACTGATCGGGTTAATGGCTGCCGCGCCGATGGATTGGAGCGCGCGGGCCGCGATCAAAAAACCAATATTCGGGGCCAGACCGCATAGGAGCGAGCCCAGGCTGAACATGATCATGCCAAAAAGGAACATACGTTTCCGCCCGAACAGGTCGGCCAGACGGCCCATCGTCACCAGCAGGACGGCAAATCCCAGGTTGTAGGCGTTCAGCACCCAACTGACGGTTGTCAGATCGGTTTGAAGCCTGGTCTGGATCTCGTTAAGCGCGACATTCACAATGGTGACGTCCATAAGCACCATAAAGAGGCCGAACATCATGGAGAGAAGCGCTAACCAGGGACGGACGTTCGGCGTTCTGGCTGCGATTGCGTGTTGTGGCTGAACATCTCGCACTCCGGCAGTATGATCTGTCGGTGGCATATGCTTTAGCTTATCCTTTCGTGAATAGATAGATATCGACGTATGGACGAAACAGACAGAATGAAGGCATAAGAAAAGAGAACATGATAGCGCATGTTCCTGGCAGGTATCCTAGAGGATCGTCCGGGGTGAGGACCGCAGGCGAGTTGCAGGATACAGGACGATGATTGATGCTCTCTGAGAGACGCGCCTTACTGTTGCTTCGTGCGAAGCCCGGTCATCCGATAGCACAAATACGTGGCGTTTCTTGTCCGAGTTATTGTATCATATTCGTCGCGAACTGATACATCATAACCCCTGTAGTGGTTATTAGTGTAGCATGCCCGGGAGAAGATTGCAAGGGGAGTTGCAGGGAGAAGAATAATGGATGCAGGCGGGCCAGGGCAGCTTGTTGAACTGCTGCCACTGGCCGACGATCAGGCAAAGTGGCAATGCGAGATGCCGCGTTTTGCCAGATACTGCTGATGATAGTCTTCTGCTTTGTAGAACGTTGATGCCGGAACAATCTCGGTTACGATCGGGCGGTGATATTTGCCCGATTGCTCCTGACGCTCTTTGGAAGCGAGCGCAGCCGCCTTTTGTTCTGGCGTGTGGTAGAAAATGACCGAGCGATACTGTGTCCCGATATCGGGCCCCTGACGATTGGGCGTCGTCGGATTATGATTGTCCCAGAACAGGGTGAGCAGCTCGTCATAGCTGATCTGCTCCGGATCGTATTCGATCTCGACCACCTCCGCATGGCCGGTTTTGTCGGTGCAAACATCCTCGTACGTCGGGTTTTCCAGATGCCCGCCCTCATAACCAACAGTGGTCGAGAGGACGCCCTTTTGTGTACGGAATACTTCTTCGACGCCCCAGAAACAGCCCGCGCCGAACGTTGCTTTTGCTTTTGCCACGGTGAAGACCTTCCTTTCTTTTTGGCTTCCTTCTCTAAGAGAAAACAACCGTGTCGGGCGTTTGTTCCGTTCGATTGAGCTGTCTCCTATTCGTCCCAGACCTGAATGGTGAACTGGCGTGTTATCAGGCCGTCTCGAAGATCGAGAAAGGTGGCCGCGAGCATCGGCTGACCGCCGGGATACTGGCAGAGTTCGGTGAAGGCCAGCTTCTCCTTGCTGATGACCTCATCGACAATCGTACAGGCAAGGTGACGGGTCGTATTGTCGGTGTAAAAGTCGCAGATGGCCTCTTTCCCCTTCAGCTCCAATGGTGCGGAGGGCGGATGCAGCGTATCAACGATGGTCAGGCAGGCGTCGTCGGCGTAGAGCGTGGCAAGTACATCAACATTTTCCTGTTCGATTGCCTGTCGCAGTGTGGTAATATTGAGAGTTGTTTGTGTCATCACAAGTGCTCCTTACGCATATTCTACCTGAGGACAGCATAACATGGATCATTTTCAGTATATCCTTTCCTCAAATCAGGGGAATGCTGGAGCTGAAGAGCACTGTTATAGCAAGTACAGAGTAGATGCAAGCTCAATACAAATAAGGATAGAGAAATATGTTTGAGGATCAGCTTCAACTGGATGCCTATTTTGAACGAATCGAGTATCAGGGGCCAGCAACCCCCACAGAAGAGACGCTGTTTCAGCTTCACAACGGGCAGATCATGCATATTCCGTTTGAAAACTTCAGTGTACTGATGGGCGAGCCGATCGCGCTTGACCCGGCCAGCCTGTTTCAGAAGCTGGTTCAGAGCCAGCGGGGCGGCTATTGCTTCGAGCTGAACGGGCTGCTTGAGCAGGTATTGCGTCAGCTCGGCTTTCAGGTGACGACGCTGGCGGCGCGAGTGATGATTGGTGGCGTTGTGCAGCAGAAGTCACATAAATTGATGCTGATCGAGCTGAACGGGCGGCGCTGGCTCGTTGATGTCGGATTCGGCGGTAATTGTCCGGTTGCTCCCCTGCCTCTGGAGCCGGGTGTTGAGGTCGATCAGCGGCTCGAGGTGCTTCGGCTGGTCACCGATCCCGATTTTGGCTACATCCTGCAACATAAAGTCAGGGACGAATGGAGGCCGCTCTATGGCTTCACGCTTGAACCATACTATCCCGCCGATTACCGGATGATGAATTTTTACACCTCGCACTCGCCTGACTCGCCTTTTATACATAACCCTATTTGCGCAATCGCGGCTCCCGACGCCCGGGTGATACTCAATAATATGGAGTTGAAGATTCGCCATGTGAACGGCGAGAGCCATACAATGGAACTGGTGGATGAGACGATGTTCCGCGATGCGCTTCGTTCCTACTTCGGGATTCGCTTACCGGCTGGTGCGCAGTGGAGCAGGGGCAACCGCTAGAGGCTGCCCTTATCGCTCATGCAGGCTAGCGAATAAACGCTCGCTCGGTCTCTGTCAGCGCATCGGCAAGCCAGCGGCGTTGTAGTGGCAGGAAGGGATCAGGCAGATGCTTGGAGTCGACGAAACGCGCTTCGATCGTCTCCTGTCGGTCGCTGCGGAGCGTGCCGCCTGTTACCGTGCACCGGAAGCAGGTCGTGATAAAGTGAATGACCTCCCCGGAAGGATATGAGAAGACCTGGGTGGTGGGGTCGGAGTAGACACCGCTGAGCCGCTCAACGCGGATCTGTAGCCCTGTCTCCTCCTGTATCTCGCGGGTGATCGCTTCCTCGACCGTTTCCCCCGCCTCAACATGACCCGTGGGCAGGCTCCACAGGCCGGTATCGCTTCGCTGAACCAGCAGCACCTGTCCCTCCGCATTGAGCACAACAGCGGCAACGCCCGGCTGTATGCTCTGCGGCCAGCGATAACCAAGCGGCTTGTGAGGCTGAATCGTGTACTCTTCATCGAAGAGCGCGGCCAGATCCGGAATAATGCCATCCGGTTCGCGCAGGTCGCGGGCTCCGGTAAACAGGCGTGTGCTGGGAGCCGCTTTTGAAATAAGCAGAGCACTGAGACCCGCCTGATGAGCGCCAAGAATGTCGCTCGCAGGCGTATCACCGATCATCACAATGCGGGAGGCATCAACGCCATCGAGGCTCTTCTGCGCCTCAAGAAACATGGTGGGCGATGGCTTGCCGATGACGGTCGGATACTGCCCGGTGGCGGTTTGCAAGGCGGAGACGATCGCGCCGGTGGTAGGAGCGGGCCCCAGAGGCGTCGGGAAGGTCGCGTCAACCATTGTGGCGATAAAGTGTGCCCCTCTTCGGATATGGAAGGATGCCTGTTTAAGTTCGTTATAGGTAAAGAATTCCTCGCAGCCCACAACAACAGCCTCGGGGTGCTCCTCATCGATGCTGATGCCCACTTCGTTGAACTCCTGAACAACGCTCGGGCTGCCAATCGAGTAGACGGTGCGAATGCCCTGTTCGCGTAAATAGAGGCAGGTTGCCCAGAAAGCGCTCAGTATTTCCTCTTTGTGTGCCTCAATGCCCAGGTTGCGCAGGCGTTCAACCAGTTGTTCCCGGGTTGCACAGGTGGCATTGGTCAGAAAGCGAATCTGCTTTCCAGCGGCCCGGAGTCGTTGCAGAGACGGAACTGTATGGGGAAGCGCCTGACGCCCAACATAGACGACACCATCAAGATCAAGAAAGAATGCGTCAAATCTGTCAGCCAGCAAAAGAAAAACCTCCTGATGTAGAAAAAGCCCCGTCGGAGCCTGGATATGGCCCTTACAGTATAGCGGTTTTTGCGCCTGGACGAAAGGTTGTTGCTGACGCTGGAAAGTCGTTTTTAACCCGTCATAAAAAGTTTTGCGCCGTGCGAAATAGCAAAAAAAAGGACTCCTCTGCTTAAAAAAGAGGAGCCCTTTGGATTACCTGATTCTGGGAGTGCCTTTCCCCTTTATGCCAGGAGGTGAAAGCTGTTTCCGCACTGGCGGCTGCTCTACGGAGGGAGACCGCCCTGCGAAGATGTCGGCGGCGTTGGAGATCATATAGTCAGCATTGCGAGCGGCCAGCGCCTGAATGGTCAGCCCGGGATTGGCTGAGCCCTGCGTGGGAAGCAGGCTCCCGTCACAGATAAACAGGTTCGGGATGTCATGTGTCAGGCCAAAGCTGTTTGTGACCGAGGTCCGGGGGTCGTTGCCCATACGCGCTCCCCCGACCAGATGCGCATAGCGAGCCTCCTCAACGACCTCCTGTGCTCCCGCAGCATCCAGAATCTCCGTTGTCTTCTGTACGCCTGCTTTCGCAATTTTGCGATCGTTGTCATGGAGCCCGAACGTGATTTTCGCGACGGGAAGGCCGTACTGATCTTTCTCCTCGGCCAGTTCAACGCGGTTATCTTCCCAGGGGAGAATCTCACCCAGGACGCCAAGCGGTGCCCAGTGGTTGTAGTCCATCATCACGCGGCGCAGGCCCCAACCCCAGGCTCCCTTTGCCATCAGCATTTGTTTGGCAAAGGCGATCGGCAACGGTGCGACTGTTTGAATGGCAAAGCCGCGTGCGAAGTCATTTTTGGGATTGGTTTCGTAGAACTCCTCGGTAAGCGAGTGGGCGGGTGGGCCCTTATACATGCGGATTGGGTCCTCAAAGCGCCCCAGAACGACATTGCCAATCTGCACCATCAGATAGCGACCGAGCGTGCCGCTGGAATTGGCGAGTCCGTGTTCGAAGCCCGGGCAGGCCGAGTTCAGCAACAGGCGCGGCGTCTCGATCGCGTACCCACAGACCACGACCACCTTTGCCCTGAGCTCACGTTCCCGCTTGTCCGGATCGAAGTAGGTGACGCCGGTAGTCCGCCCGTTCTTCATGTTAATGCGGGCCACCATGCAGTTTGCACGGATCTCGGCCCCATGATGAATGGCGTCTGGAACGTGACTGACCAGGGTACTCTGCTTCGCGCCGACTTTGCAGCCCTGAAGGCAGAAACCGCGATAGATGCAGTGCGGGCGATCATTGCGTGATCCTTCCAGAATCGCGACCGGGCCGCCACTGCTGACCGGGATGCCAAGTTTGCTACAGCCCCGGGAAAGGACGTCGGGCACGCCAGCGGGCGGATGTGGCCCAAACGGGTAGCCGTGCGGGTCACCCCAGGGATAATAGGCCGGACCGGCAACCGGAATTTCCAGCTCAAGCAGCTCGTAATAGGGCTTGAGCGCTTCATAGGAGATCGGCCAATCGATCCCGACGCCGTCTTCGGAATAGACGCGGAAGTCCGAGGGATGGAAACGCGGCGTGAAGCCCGCCCAGTGCACAGACCCGCCCCCGACGCCCTTGCCGCTATTATTCGCGCCGAGCGTGATTGGATCGCTGCCGCCCGTGATGCGCAGGTCGTTCCAGTAGAGCTGGTGTGAGCCCGCCTCATCGCTGACCCAATCGCGTTCGGTATCCCAGAACGGGCCTGCCTCAATGCCAACGACCTTGAAGCCAGCCCGTGCCAGCCGTTGAAGCAGCACCCCACCGCCAGAGCCGACGCCGACAATACAGAAATCGACCTCCTCATCAGGATCGAAGCGGCGCATAGGCGTCTCGATCTTCTGCATCGGGCCGAGGTGATGGACTTTGTCCTCTGGCTCTCTGAAGGCTCCGAAAAGCGGTTTTTTCATCGCGTGTCATTCCTCCCTTCGCTAATGGGTGCCGCCCTGTCCGGGAGGCTGTTGACCGTGTCCACCGGGGCCGCCCGGCTGCTTGTATATATCGGAGAGGGAGGTAGGGGGCCCCTGCCACTCATAGCGTTGTTCCTCGACCTCCCAGGGCTCAGGCGCACCGCCTGTCAGGCGCATATAGCCACGTGGATAGGCAGGTCCTCCGAAGCCGATTTCATCCCAGGCGTAGGGGTGCGCATAATAGACTCCGACCGCATCCTGAAGGATCAGGAGCCAGAAGTAATGCACCTGCATTTTCTGCCAGATCTCGTGTGCGGCGGGTGGCTCGGCGGAATGCAGGGTGAGCAATACCTGATCCTGCTCGTGGGGGCCAAGCTGCACAAATGGCTGTTGAAACAGATGCTGAGCGATCTCATCAATCGCCCGCAAACCGAGACGGTAGGCCTCGTCATCGGGTGGCATCGATTCGTAGCGGTAGCCATCGATGCGCTTGTGATAGAGGCGCTCGTCCACAAAGTTCACAATGGGAATGGTATGCTCTTCGTCCCGATCGTCCTGCGGGAGCAAGCGATCAAAGATAGCTTTCGCTAGCTCAGCCTCTTCAGGCGTAAAGAAGCGGATCGGCGGCACATGTTCGACGCGATCCAGGACGACCTTACGAGTTGCCTCATCCCAGAACGCCTGCTGATCGAGCGTGTGGAAGCCAGGATAGTAGCCGGGTTGCGCGCGCGGTGGAATGGGTTGCCCGGTGTGTGGATCGACAGGCAGACGGTCGGTTGAATGCTTCATGGTCGAGTCCTCCTCAAAAGACTTGCAAGCAGTCCCAGAAAGCCGGTCGAGGCGAAGAGTAACGGCGCGAAGATGGGCGGGCCATAGAGCAGGTTATAGAGAAACTTCTTGAAGCCTCCGGGGCGGCGGGAAATGCCGCGCAAATGGTAATAGAGCCCGAGCATACCGTTGATGGCGGCCAGCATCGAGGTAATCGGCAGCAGCGTGCGAGCAATCGTGCGGCTCCAGATGGCGCCGATACCAGCGATCATGACCAGCGGCGAAAGCAGAATAGGCGTCCACTCGATCTTATAGGTGAAGTTGTTCTTATAGTGCGAGTACAGGGCCTCGGCTCCACTGAAGAAGGCTGAGAGGGCAGTGGCTCCGCCCATCAAGCCCTGAAAGCGTCCCTCGCGGATATCCTGTTCTGTTGAGAGGAGCTCTCTGACCGGGGCTTTGGGCATCAGGTCCATCCAGAGCGGGAACCGCCTCCTGACGCCTTTCACGTGTTCAAAGAGCTCGGGAGGAAGGGCGTTCTCACTGCGCAGAAAACTGGTAATCAGGCCCAGAAAACCGCTGGTTGCAATCAGCAGCGGCGCAAAGAGCGGTGGTCCCATCACAATATTGAAGATCGGGAGCCGGCACCCGCCGGGCTTGCGCTGGACACCGCGAATGTGCAGAAAGAAACCGACCACGCCATCTAGCGCCAGCAGCAGCGACATAATGGGCAACAGGACGCGAGCAATCCAGCGGTTGAAGATCGCGCCGATGCTGCTGAGAATATGACCGCAGCAAAGAATGACCGGCGTATACATGATCTTCTGGCTGTAGCTCCCGATATAGTGTTCGTAGGCGACTTCGAGCCCGCTCAACAGGCTGGCGCAGGCCGTAATCACAGCAAGACTGCGCTGGAAGCGTCCCTCACGGATATGCAGAATAATCGTGCGCTCCTCCTGCGCCAGCGATGCAGGAAGCAGGCGCTGAAGCCACTTTGCGGGTAAAGGCCACGTCTGGACAACGCGCATGGGTGGTTTGGCTTTCATAGAGTTGTGTTCCCTTTCGCTCTCAAATCGCATAGCGTGCGACGTCGGCGCGTTTGAGCTCAAGCCCCATACCCGGACGTGAGCGGTCTGGATACAGTGCACCTTTGTGGGGCGTCAGCACGCCGTCAAACAGCAGATGTTCAATGCGTACATGATCGTGAAAGTATTCCATATGGCGGAAATTGGGGACGGCACAGCAGGCATGCACATGGAGTGCCGGGCCACAGTGTGAGGAGAGTGGCAGGCCGTGCGCTTCGCAGAGGGCTGCTACACGCAGGAATCCGGTAATTCCCGCGCAGCGTGTGGCATCGGCCTGAAGCACATCAACAGCCCCGGCGTCCAGCATGCGACGAAAGTACCAGAGATCATACCCGTATTCCCCGGCAGCAATATCCATGCCAGCGGGCGCCCGATCCCGGATGAGGCGCAGGCCTGCCAGATCATCCGAAGAAACGGGCTCCTCAAACCAGCTCACGCCCTGCTCGGTGAAGCGCTCAGCCTGGGCCAGCGCCTGCTTGCGGCTGTACGCGCCATTAGCATCGACAAAGAGTGCACAGTGTGGACCGATGGCCTCACGTGCCTCACGAACGCGCTCTATATCGTGGTCGGGCTCTCTACCGATCTTCATTTTTACGCGCGGGATGCCCTGTGCGGCCCAGTCTCCTAGCTGCCGCTGTAACTGCTCACGTGAATACGAGGTAAAGCCACCACTGCCATACACGGGTGCGCACTCGCGTGAGGCACCAAGCAGCGTGACCAGGGCGACATCAAACAGGCGAGCCTTGAGATCCCAGAGGGCCGCATCCACGGCAGCGATCGCCATTGAGCTGATGCCAGGTCGTCCCAGATTGCGGATAGCTGCAACCATCGCTCGCCAGCAGCCGGGCACGTCCAGCGCGTTCTGACCGGTGACGATGCCCGCAAGCAAGCGCTGAATCAGGTGGCCCGTGGCCTCATCGGCATAGGTGTACCCGAGGCCACAGCGATCGCCCGCGTGCGCCTCTACAAGCACGATCGTTGTCTTATCCCAGGTATAGGATCCATCCGACTCGGGGAAGTCGGTCGGAATAGTACATGCTGTCACCTTGATAGCATCAACCGCCACTTTCTCAAGTAATGTCATAGCTTACCCCTTATTGCGCTTTCTTGTCTCTATCTCTTATCTATAGTCTCCATAGAGTGGTCTGGGTGTGAGCTGTAATTGTCCGGGATGCCTGTTTAACATCTTATCCATCGTAGTGCAGGCGCTAATCAGCGATAGATGCGTAAAGGCCTGAGGAAAGTTCCCGAGCGCCTCACCTGTCGGGTTGATCTCTTCGGCATACAGGCCGACGTGGTTACTGTAGGAGAGTAGCTTTTCCAGCAGCAGGCGTGCCTCCTCCAGGTGCCCGGCAAGGGCCAGATTTTGCACAAACCAGAAGCTACAGGCGCTAAAGGTCCCCTCCTGTGAGCCCAGGCCATCATCTGCGGCATACTGTGGCAGATAGCGCCGGACCAGCGCTCCGCTGGCAAGCTCGTTTTTCAGGCGCCGAAGGGTAGAGAGCACGCGCGGCTCTTTCGTCCCGGTAAAATGAGTGAGCATCAGCAGCAGTGAGCTTGCATCAATCGCCTCGCTTCCGTAGTATTGCACGAAGCTCTGCTTCTCCTGACTCCAGCCACGTTGCATGATCTGCTGATAGATCCTGGAGCGCATTTTGATCCAGCGATTAATAGGGGCAGGCCAACCGCGCAAGCGGGCGATGCGGGTAGCGCGATCGAAGGCCACCCAACTCATCAGGCGTGAATGAACAAATTGTTTTGGGCCGCCACGTACCTCCCAGATGCCTTCATCAGGGTCCTCCCAGTGCTTTTCCAGCCATTCAAGCAGCAAGAGCAGATTACTCCAGAGATCGTATGAAATGGCGTCATAGCGATTGTAAATATACAATGCGTCCAGCATCTCGCCATAGATGTCAAGCTGTTTCTGGGTATAGGCTCCATTTCCGATACGCACAGGGCGGCTCTTGCGGTAGCCTTCCAGGTGGTCAAGGGTGATCTCGGTCAGCGTCTGTTGACCGTTAATGCCATACATGGGCTGAAGCGTGCCCCCCTCTTTGAGCTCATGACAGCGGTTATCAAGCCATTTCATAAACGCTTCGGCCTCCTGCGTAAAGCCAAGCGAAAGCAGGCTATCGAGCGTAAAAGAGGCGTCGCGTATCCAGGTATAGCGATAATCCCAGTTGCGTGCGCCGCCGACTGATTCGGGCAGGCTGGTAGTTGCAGCCGCCAGCAGAGCGCCTGTAGGAGCATAGGTGAGTAACTTCAATACCAGAGCCGAACGCTGTACCACATCGCGCCAGCGCCCCTGATAGAGGCATTGGGAAAGCCAGCTATGCCAGTACATGGCCGTGTTCCGAAAGGACTGATTATACTCCTGCTCATCCAGAGGGCGGGGCGAACTCCCGTCTCTATGATCGCTCGACAGGACGAAGCGAATGGTATCGCCATCGTGTAGCGTCAGCGTTGCCTTTACACCTCCGTGCCCATCTTCTTCCAGCGGGATCGGCGAGGCGAGGCCCATCGTTATCTGCTTGCTCTCAAAGATGGCTCCGGTATCGACCAGGTGGACCTTGTGTCTCATACGCGCATAATCGAACGTGGGCCGACAATGAATGGTAAAGGTCAGCGAGCCATGAATGATACTCAGAGCACGTACCAGGAAGTGTTGAAGCTCCGTCGATTCCGCTTCTTTGATTGGCATGAAGTCCGTCAGTTCTGCGACGCCCTCTGTGCTGAGAAAGCGCGTCAGCAGAATGTTTGTTTCGGGAAGATAGAGCTGCCTGCATTTGACCTGCTCGGTAGGCGAGATGCGAAAGAAGCCGCCCTTGTTTGCGTCAAGCAGGGAACAGAAAACGGCGGGTGAGTCAAAGCGAGGTAGACAGCACCAGTCAATGGATCCATCAATGCCAACCAGTGCCACAGTATGCAGATCTCCGATGAGTGCATGATCTTCGATTGGAAGATAGGTGGCGGGTTGTTCACTCATAAAACGATATCTCCTCAACTGAACACGACAGTGATCCTCTGTTCACACGTATAGAGCGGGGTGTGATGTTACATGCTCTGCCGTAATAGACGGTATTGCCTGTATTTTGTGTTTCGGGGTGAACACGCTTTATTTGTGGGCCGGAGAGAGCCGGGAAGGGCATGCGCCGCGCATGTTTCCGCCCCATTGTCACCTTTTTGAGCTTCGTTCGTGAGAAACAATAGCGGAGCGTGTCGTTTATTCAGAAGCGCGTATTTAGCGTAGGAGTAGAATACAAGTGGTGAGTTGAAATAGGGCAAAGTGGCCCTGTTCAATAGTTCTATCAGTCGAGTACTTTGCCGGCAAAGGGCAAAGTCTCGTTTCTCACGTAATAGTCGTAACCGCTCAATAAAAGGAGGAAAACATGCAGCGTACAACGACAACCCAGAAGACGCTTCAGCAATGTATTCAGGAGTGTCATGAGTGTCATGCAAGCTGTCTCCAGACCCTTCAATACTGTATTCAGCAAGGTGGGAAGCATGTCGAACTTGACCACATTCGGCTGATGCAGGATTGTAGCCAGATGTGTCAGATGTGTGAGGATTTCATGCTGCGGCAGTCGCCCTTGTATGCGGCACTGTGCACGCTTTGCGCTCAGATCTGTCTCCGCTGTGCCGAGTCCTGCGAGAAGGTAGATCCGAACGATGCTCAGATGAAAGCCTGTGCTGAGCACTGCCATCGCTGCGCACAGACCTGCCAGCAGATGTCTCAGGGAAGGGCATAGCTCCTTCTACTCCCGTTTGTTGTGGCGGCACCTGTTTTCCACTCTGGAAGCAGGTGCCGAATTTTTATTTCAGCTCATCTCTATATATTGTCAGTATCTCTCCCGGGTAATCTATTATGCCATATCATAGAATTGATGAATCTATACTTTTCTGTTTCAATGCACAGTATAGTGAAAGAGGAAACCTCACTGACGTGGGCATCATTCGAACCGGTCGTCAGCCATTTTACACTGCGGATCGGGGAGGGAGAGACAAAGACTGGCTCTCCCTCTCTTTTTATGTTCACTGCGGATCGGGGAGGGAGAGACAAAGACTGGCTCTCCCTCTCTTTTTATGTTCACTGCGGATCGGGGAGGGAGAGACAAAGACTGGCTCTCCCTCTCTTTTTATGTTCACTGCGGAT
>Ga0164243_10008245_pt1 | contig 15419 bp, 15 predicted proteins | sample OricompcompostOP_FD_108781 | JGI IMG/M metagenome (GOLD analysis project Ga0164243, IMG submission 108781) | Organic Plus compost microbial communities from Emeryville, California, USA - Original compost - Organic plus compost (OP) | ecosystem: Engineered > Solid waste > Mixed feedstock >... | reverse complement strand
CTTCGAGCTCGACACCTCCATCCAGAAGCTGACCGCCGACAGCGCCGACGCCGAGGCGGTGCTGCGGCTCACCGGCATATATCACAATCTCCTAAGGCTCTGGTCGGAAACCTGATCCCCCTCAATCCCCTCCCATCAAGGGAGGGGAAGCAAGGCGGGCATGACGAATGGGGAAGCCGACTCCGATCATCATGAAACTGCTCCAGGATTTCGCTCCACTCTATTGCCATGGCCCGCGATCGGCCCGCCGGGCTGGAACCTTGGGAAACCGGGGTCGTTAAGGCCGTCTCTGAAAGTCAGAGCCCTCCGTCGGACCGTCCGACGGCAATGCAGACAAGGAGTGGACCATGAATGTCAGCGAATGCATGAGCACCAACGTAAAGGTCTGCGCGCCCCAGACCACGCTTCGGGAAGCCGCCCAACTCATGAAGGACATCGACGCCGGTATCCTGCCGGTGGGGGAGAATGACCGCCTGATCGGCATGATCAGCGACCGGGACATTGCGGTCAGGGGCGTGGCGGCCGGACTGGGCCCGGACACCCCCATCCGGGAAGCCATGACCGAGGATATCCGCTACTGCTACGAGGATGACGACCTGCAGAACGTCGCGATCAACATGGCCAATGCCAAGGTGCGGCGCCTGCCCGTCCTCAATCGGGAGAAGAGGCTGGTGGGCATCATTTCTCTGGGCGACATCGCCCAGGCGAACCCGCCGGGCGCCGAGGAATCGTTGAGTGCCATCGCCCAGCCGGGCGGACAGCACATGCAGTAAGGCAGACTGCAAGAAAGGCGGCAGGACCGCCCCGGCGGCGGTTCCTGCCGCCGCTCGCCTGTGTTTCCTCCAGCAAGAGAGTTAGATGCTCGATATATTTGTTATGGGTCTTGAGCCGTTCAATCTCCGGCTCCTGAAGGCGCTGCCGCATGCCAGGGAGTGCCGCTTTCACGAACTGTTCAGCGCGGACGAGGTGGTTGAGGTCGAGCCGGGCTTCAGCTTCAATGCACTGTACGATGAGGCCGTCGCGCGGCTGAACGTCCATGGGAACGTGGATGGAATTCTCAATTACTGGGATTTCCCCTCTGCCTGCCTGGCACCCCTCCTGGGCCGCGACTTCGGGCTGGCGACGCCGGACCTGCATGCGGTCGCCACTTGCGAACACAAGCTCTGGGCGCGCGAGAAGATGCGGGAATGCCTGCCCGACCTCACCCCCGCCTTCTGCCCCGTCGATCCGTTCCATGTGACGTCGCCCGACGATATCGAGCTGGACTACCCCTATTGGCTGAAGCCCGCTGTTTCCCACTCTTCCTATCTTGGCTTCAGGATCGAGAAGGACGAGGACCTGAACACCGCCCTGGCGGTGATCCGCGACAAGATCGGCCATTTCGGCAAGCCCTTCCAGGAATTCCTCAGCCACCTGGGCGGCTCCGCCGGAAGCGGCCGGACAGAACCCTCCCTCTGCATCGCCGAAGAGATCATCTCCACCGACAACCAGGTCACGCTGGAGGGCTATGTCTGGCGCGGCCGGCCGGTGGTGATCGGCTGCATCGATTCCGTCAGGGTGGGCGGCGGGCAGTCCTCCTTCGCGCGGTACGATTACCCGTCCCGCCTGCCGGAGGCGGTGCTCTTGCGCATGCGGGAGGCAACGGTCCGGCTGCTGACCCATCTGGGCTATGACAATGGCGCCTTCAACATCGAGTTCTTCTGGGACGAGCCGTCCGACCGCATCAGCATTCTGGAGGTCAACAGCCGCGTCTCCAAGTCCCACAGCCCCCTTTACCTGATGGTGGACGGACAGAGCCAGCAGGGCGTGCCCCTGGACCTTTCGCTCGGGGTCGAGCCCCGGTTCCGCAACGAAGGGGGCGACTGGCCCCATGCCTCCAAATTCATGGTACGCCTGTTCCAGGACGGCGAGATGCGCCGCCTGCCCAGCAAGTCGGAGCTCCAGTACCTGAAATCCCACTATCCCGAAACCTGGTATCAGGTCCTGGTGAAGGAGGGTCAGAGACTGTCCCACCTTTCCTTCCAGGACAGTTACAGCTTCGAGATCGCCGACCTGTTCTTCGGCGGCCAGGATCAGACGGAAATCCTGAAGAAATATGCGCAAGCCATGGAGATCCTGCCCTTCGACGTACACCTGACGGCCCCAGCAGACGATGCGGTTTCTTGAGGAATTTCCATATGAGGTGGATGTCCGCCCTCATGTAGAAATCCCCCTGTCCGACGGTGTGGTGCTGTCGGCGCGGGTCTGGCGGCCGAGGGCCGACGGGCGTCCCCTGCCCGCCATCCTGGAATATATCCCCTACCGCAAACGGTTCGGCACCGTCCACCGGGACGACATCACCCACGGCTATCTTTCTGGACACGGCTATGTCTGCGTGCGCGTGGATCTGAGGGGCAGCGGAGAGTCGGAAGGCGTCCTGACCGGAGAATATCTGGAGCAGGAACTGGCGGACGGCGAGGAGATCATCCGCTGGATCGCCGAGCAGCCCTGGTGCGACGGCAATGTCGGCATGATGGGGATTTCCTGGGGCGGCTTCAACGCCTTGCAGGTGGCGGCGCGCCGGCCGCCGGCGCTGAAGGCCATCATGGCCGCGTCCGCCACCGACGACCGCTATGCCGACGACGTGCACAACATGGGCGGCTGCCTCCTGGGCGACAATCTCTCCTGGGCGTCCGTGATGTTCGCCTACAACAGCCTGCCGCCGGACCCGGCCCTGGTGGGCGAGCGCTGGCGCCGCATGTGGTTCGAGCGGCTGGAGGGCAGCGGCCTCTGGCTCGACACCTGGCTGCGCCACCAGCGGCGGGACGAGTTCTGGCGCCACGGCTCCATCTGTGAGGACTATGCCGCCGTTCAATGCCCGGTCATGCTGGTCAGCGGCTGGGCGGACGGCTATTCCAACGCCGTCTTCCGCATGCTGGAACGGCTGGAGGTGCCGCGCCTCGGCCTTGTGGGGCCCTGGGCCCACACATATCCGCATTTCGGGCGGCCCGGCCCGGCCATCGACTTCCTTTGCGAGCTCAAGCGCTGGTGGGACTGCTGGCTGAAGGGGATCGACAACGGCATCGCGGACGAGCCCATGCTGCGGGCCTGGATACAGGACAGCGTGCCGCCGACCACGACCTATGAGAGACGGCCCGGCCGCTGGGTCGCGGTGCCGTCCTGGCCGTCCAATACGACCGAAATGCGCAGCTTCAGGCTGGTCCGCAACGGGCTCGTTGCCGAGGAGGAGATGGAGTCCGCACCCAAGCTGCCGGCCTCGGCGTCGCTGCAGTCCCCCCTCACCCTCGGTCTCTTCGCCGGCAAATGGTGCTCCTATGCCTCGGGGCCGGACCTTGCGCACGACCAGCGGCAGGAGGACGGAGGGGCCATGACCTTCGATACCGAGGCGCTGGCATCGGATGTGGAGATATTGGGAGCACCGGTCCTCGAGCTGCGGTTCAGCGTGGACCGGCCGGTCGCCATGGTGGCGGCACGCCTCTCCGACGTGCGGCCCAACGGCGCCGCCACCCGTTTCACATACGGGCTCCTCAACCTCACCCACCGCAACGGCTCCGCCGACCCCGAGCCCCTTGTGCCGGGCGAGGTGTATACGGCGCGCGTCCTCCTCAACTACATCGCCCAGAAAATCCCAAAGAGCCACCGCATCCGCCTGGCGCTTTCCACCTCCTACTGGCCGCTGGCCTGGCCGCCGCCCCGGCCCGTCCAGATGGATGTGCATTTCCAGGGCAGCCGCCTGACGCTGCCCACGCATCCCGCCGGTACCGGCTCGGCGGTGGTGACCTTCAACCGGGAACCGGTGGGCGCCCGGCCCAACGTCCGGCGCCTGGTGCGGCCGGAGCAGCATGACTGGCTGGTCCACCGGGAACTGGCGAGCGATGAATCGGTCCTGGAGGTGATCGATGACCGGGGCGCCCATTTCCACGAGGCCACGGGGCTGACGGTGGATACCAAGGGCACCGAGCGATATATCTCCCGCGGGAACGATTTCGACTCCGTGCGCGGGGAGACGACATGGGAGCGTTCGCTGGCCAGGGACGGCTGGTCCATCCACACCCGCACCCATACCGTCCTCACCTCCACCCCCGATATCTTCCGCATCCATGCCAGCCTGGATGCCTATGAAGACGAACACCGCGTCTTCTGCCGCTCCTGGAATCTCTCCATCGAGAGAGACCTGGTTTAGCGGACGTCATCACACCCGCGCCCTTCTCCAAATCTTTCGGTTGAAACTTGGGAACTCTTGCTCGCTGACGGCATTTCGCAACTGTTTGCTTCATGCCCCGAGCAAACGGGCCAACTGCAGCCGGACGCGCCCCCAACGTGGCTGCAGTTGGCCGAGGGGGCATCTCCCCTTCGATTGTCATTTGAGGAGTATCGCCATGGCCGCCGACGAGGACAAGCAGAGACAGTTGCTGGACGAGGCAGGCGAGACTCTCATGCGCCTCGCCCGGGACCGGCAGGCCGTCAGCGGCGATGAGATCGACAGGGCCATGGCCGTGCTCGCCGAAATCGAGCAGCATCCGGCCAGCAACGGCCTCGGCAAGGAGGCCGCCACCAAGCTGGACCAGCTCAACCGCACCCGGTCCACCCCATCGGGCTTCGTGAGATAGAGACGGAGGCGCGCATCGCTCCCGTGCCCACGTCAGACAGCGCCAAACCGGTGGTGGTCATCACCGGGGCGGCCGGCAATATCGGCACGGCCCTCTGCGGCGCCCTCAGGGACAGCTACGTCCTGGTGGCGTTCGACCGGCACGAGGCCAAGGGGGCGGATGCCACCTACACCTTCGACCTTACCTCGGAATCCTCCGTCCGCGATGCCGTCGCCCGCCTGAAGGCGGATCATGGAGGCAGGGTCGCCGCCGTGGTGCATCTGGCCGCCTTCTTCGATTTCACGGGAGAGGAGAACCCCCTCTATGAGAAGGTCAATGTGGAAGGCACTCGCAATCTCCTGAAGGCGCTGGAGGATATCGAGGTCGAGCGCTTCATCTATTCCAGCACCATGCTGGTGCACGAGCCCACTGCGCCGGGCCGGCGGATCAGCGAGCAATCGCCGCTCGGCCCCGCATGGGCCTATCCCATATCCAAGCTCAAGACCGAGGAGGTGATCCACCGCGAAAGCGGTGATATGCCCTATACCATCCTCCGCCTGGCCGGGCTCTATGACGAAGAGACGGCGGTCCCGACCCTCGCCCACCAGATCACCCGCATATATGAGCGCGACCTGCAGAGCCATCTCTATCCGGGCAACCGGGCGGCCGGGCAGGCCATGCTGCACCGGGACGACATGATCGACGCCTTCCGCCGGGTCATCGACCGCCGGAACGACATGCCGAAGGAGGACGTCATCCTCATCGGCGAGAGCCATGCGCCCAGCTACGAGGCATTGCAGAACCGGCTGGGCGAGCTGATCCACGGACGCAAGGCCTGGGACACCATGTCCATTCCGGCACCGGCGGCAAAGGCCGGAAGCTGGGTTCTGGAGAAGGCCGAACCCCTGGTTCCGGACCAGTTCGACCATGGGGAGAAGCCCTTCATCCGGCCCTTCATGGTGGACATGGCGTCCGATCATTACGAGCTGGACATCCGCAAGGCCAGGGACGTGCTGGGCTGGCAGCCGCAGCACGCCCTGATGGATGACCTGCCCTGCCTGGTGACGGCCCTCAAGAAGGACCCCGTCGCCTGGTACGAGGCCAACCACATCACGCCCCCGGACTGGGCCGAGGTGGCGGAAGACAGAGGCCTCGATGATGCGGATGACCTCAAGGAGCGGTATGACCGGCGCTATGTCGCCGCCCACCTGGACACCATCTGGGCGCATTTCATGAATTTGGGGCTGGCCTGCTGGCTGCTGACGGCCCCGGCCATCATGGGCTACCAGTCCACCGGCATGTGGTGGAGCGATATCGCCTCGGGGGCATTGCTGTTCGTTTTTGCGGCCCTTTCGCTGTCGCACCGCATGCGGTGGGCGCGCTGGGTCTGCTGCGTCATCGGGCTGTGGCTGCTGACAGCCCCGCTCATCTTCCTGGCGCCCACGGCGGCGGCCTATCTCAACGGCACGCTTGTCGGCATCCTGGTCATCGGCTTTTCCGTGCTCGTGCGGCCGGCGCCGGGCCTCGCCCCCATGGCGGTGATGACGGGTCCGGTGATCCCGAAGGGCTGGAACTATTCGCCCTCCGGCTGGTTCCAGCGCCTTCCCATCATCATTCTCGCCCTCCTGGGCTTTCTCATCTCGCGCTATCTCTGCGCCTATCAGCTCGGCCATATCGACGGAGTATGGGAACCGTTCTTCGTTGGCGCCCTGCCCGACGCCAGGAACGGCACCGAGGAGATCATCACATCCTCGGTCTCACGGGCATGGCCGGTGCCGGATGCGGGGCTGGGCGCGCTCACCTACGCGCTGGAAATCCTCACCGGCATCCTGGGCTCGGCCCGCCGCTGGCGCACCATGCCATGGCTGGTGCTGCTCTTCGGCATCCTCATCGTGCCGCTCGGCATCGTCTCCATCACCTTCATCATCATCCAGCCGGTAGTGCTGGGCACATGGTGCAGCCTCTGCCTGCTGGCGGCAGCGGCCATGCTGATCCAAATCCCCTATTCGGTGGACGAGATCGTGGCCACCTGCCAGTTCCTGCGCCGCCGCATGAGGGCCGGACGGCCGCTCCTGCGCATCTTCTTCACCGGCGACACCGACGACGGGCCGACCGCAAAGACGGAGGAGCGCTTCAACCGGCCGGCCGGAGCCATTGCCCGCGACATGCTGGGGGGCGGTATTTCGGTGCCGTGGACCCTGGCGCTCGCCGCCATTATCGGTATCTGGCTGATGTTCACCCGGCTGACGCTGGGAGCCGCCGGCACCCAGGCGGACCTGGATCATGTCATCGGCTCGCTGGCCATCACGGTGGCGGTCTCGGCAACGGCGGAAGTGGCCAGGGCCTTTCGCTTCCTCCTGGTGCCTCTCGGTGCGGTATTGCTCATCGGCGGGTTCTTCACGGGGGCCGGGACGGGTCCCCTCGTCTCCAGCGTGGTCTGCGGGTTGGCGCTGATCGGGCTCAGCCTGCCGCGCGGCCGCATCCACCAGAGCTACGGCTCATGGGACCGTTTCATCCGGTGAGACCGGGATATCCGTCAGTCAAAAAGGGACCAGAGACCGCCGGCGATCAGCAGCACGGCCAGCACGATGATGGTCCAGAGCATGGCGGGGCGGCGTTTCTGGTGGGGGATGACCTGGCCCTCGAAATCCGTCTGCTGCCGGCGGCGCAGTTCCCGTTCCGCTTCCTCCGCCGTGGTTCCGAGCCGCGATACCTGCTCGTGAGGCGGGTGCTCGTTCAGCGTGTCATCCACCGTTTCTCCGACCTCCGGCGGCACGGGGCCACGCTGGGCCGCCGCTTCCCTGGCCAAACGCTGCCGGCGGCGTTCCTCGGTTTCATGCGGTCTGGCCGGATTGTCCGCCATTTCCTCCTCCTCGCGTCCTAGAGACGGTCCCTTGCCTCGTTGGCGCCGTGCTTGGCAGCACAGTTGGCGCAGCAGAACATGTCGGTGCCGGCTTCTATGCCGTGGCCCACGATACGCACGCCGCAGGCCCCGCACCGGGGTGCCAAAGCCTCGATGGCGCATTCGAAGGAATCGAAGGTGTGCATCGAACCGTTCATGCGGATTTCCATGGTCTTGTCATAGTCGTTGCCACAGGTCTCGCAGCGCGCCATGCCGTCCTCCTTACGTTGTGTGCCTTCCATAACGACAGGGCCGCCGGAAGGTTTCACGCGGCGCAAACACACGGATTTCGGGGAACCTCCGGGGGGTGCCGGCGTTGTGAATACAGACATTCATCCAGGAGAGTCCGATGCCTGTCTCCAATACACCAATCGTCGAGCGCGTCGCCCGTATCCTGGCCGCCCAGCATATCCGCAAGCATTTGGAGGACCCGGAAGAGAGCAGCATTGGCCGGCAGGTCGATGAGAGTTGGCCGCAATATACCGACAATGCCCTGGAAATCCTGAAGACGCTGCGGGAGCCGGACGCCAGCATGGCCCAGGCGGGCAATCTCGTGAACTGGCAGTCCATGATCGGTGCCGCCATCAACGGCGGCGCGGCGTGCAAGACGAAACACTGATATGATATGGAAGCCCGGCGCGGTTGCTGTCGCCGCATGCCGGTTTGACGGCCGGGACCGGGCCGTCCGGGAAGTTACGGTCCCGGGCTATGCGCAGCGGGGCACGTGCCGGATGTTCTGCATTTCCCGCACGCGGTCCACGACGTGCAGCCATTTCGCGGAATTGGCGACGTCGCCCAGCATGCGCAACTTGTCCGCATGTTTCAGGGCCTCCAGGTCGGCCGTGGCTCCATAGAGCCTGAAAAGCTGTTCGGCGAGTTTCTCGACATCGTCGATTTTCATAGTCTGGGCATCCTCACTCGGCTTGTACAGTCGGTCAATGCCGATCTCCGCGAAAGGTTCCACGGCGTCTCTCCGTCCCGCGTACTTTGATGCCTTTCAGTCATTCGGCAACCGCATCCAGCGCCTTTCTGGTGATGGACTGGCGCAGGTCGCCATATCCGGGCCAGGGCTCCGGGCCTTTGAAGCGGTCATCCATGTCCGCCAGGGTAAAGGCGGCGCTGCTGTCGATGTCGGGTAGCTCGTCCCAGCTCACGGGCGTGGCGACGGGCGCACCCTCGTGGGCCCTGAGTGAATATGGCGCCACCGCGGTGGCCCCGCGGTCGTTGCGCAGCCAGTCGATGAAGATGCGGCCCTTGCGCTTCTGCTTGGAGGCGGTCGCCACATAGGATTTCGGGTCTTGTGCCGCCAGCATCCTGGCGAAGCCGCGGCAGAAGGTCTTCACCTCGTCCCAGCCCTGCCGCCGCGCGACGGGGGCAATCACATGGATGCCCTTGCCGCCGGTCACCAGGGCAAAGGTCTCCAGCCCCAGGCTCTGGAGCCGCTCCCTCACTTCAAAGGCGGCGTCCCGGACCACCGGGAAGGGAACCGATGGGTCGGGGTCCAGGTCGAGGACGATGCGCTCCGGCCGCTCGATCCGGTCGGCCCGTGCCCCCCAGATGTGCAGCTCCAGGGCGCCGATCTGCGTGGCGGCGATCAGGCCGGCCGGGCTGTCGATCAGCAGGTAGGGTTTGATCTTGCCGCCGGACTCGGTGATGTCGATGGATTTCATCTCGTCCGGGATGGAAGCGTTGTGATGCTTCTGAAAGAAGCAGGTGCGCCCCTCGCCCTCGGGACAGCGCAGGAGACTGAGGGGACGGTTCTCCACCCAGGGCAGGATACGCTCGGCGTGATCGGCGTAATAGCGGGCGATGGCCCGCTTGGTGACCTTCTGCCCCTCGAACATCACCTTGTCGGGATGGGTGATGGTCACGCCGAAAAATTCGGCCTTTTCCGGCTTCGCTGTCACCTCGCCCGCCTCCTTGTCCTCCCTCAGCCCCAGGAAACTGGGGTGGCGCAGCGCGCCGTCCGCCGTACGCTCGGTATAGGCAATCTCGCCGACATAGCGGGGCTCCACCCAGACGACGCCGCGCCGGGCCTCCGCCGGCGTTTTCTCGAAAGGGCTGGTGTCGCGCGCCAGGCGTTGCAACTTGGCGCCCAGATCCTCGAGCAGCGCATCGTCGAAGCCCGTGCCCACGCGGCCGCGATATTGCAGCTTGCCGTCCACATATTCGCCCAGCAGCAGCGAGGCGAAGGGCCGCCCCCTCTTGTCGGACTTGCGGTAGCCGCCGATCACGAATTCGTCCCGCCCGATACACTTGCTCTTGATCCAGTCCGTGCCGCGCCCGGAGCGGTATTTCGAGGAGAGCTTCTTGGAGACGATGCCCTCCAGGTTCATCTTGCAGGCGTTGAGGATCACCCGCTCTCCCTGTCCTTCGATATGGTGGCTGAAGCGCAGCGGCGCCTTGGCACCCTTCATGAGCGCCTCCAGGCGCGCCTTGCGTTCACTGAGCGGCCGGTCGCGCAGGTCTTCGCCGTTCAATTGCAGCAGGTCGAAGATATAATAGAACAGACGGCCCTGCCCGGTCTCGGCATAACGGCCCAGCAGGCCGAAGTCGCTGCGCCCCTTCTCATCGAGCGCCACCAGTTCGCCGTCCAGCACCGCCGATTCCACCTTGAGCCAGCCCAGCGCCCGGGCGACGGGGGTATAGCGGTCCGTCCAGTCCTTCTGGTTGCGCGTGATCATCCGCGCCTCGCCGTCCTGCAGGAGCGCGATCATGCGGTAGCCGTCATACTTGATCTCGTGCAGCCAGTCGTCGGCCTCGGGCGGGCTGTCGCGCAGGGTGGCCAGCTCGGGCGCCACGAATTTGGGCCGCACCCTCTTGCCGCCCGTCCCGCCTTCGCTTTTCGGCAGCCAGACGTCATCGCCTTGAGCGATCTTCTCCATGTCGCGGCCGGTGGTGACGCTCTCGCGCCATTCCTCCACCGGCTCCTCGCCCGTGGCCTCGTCGTCCCGCTCCTTGATGAGCAGCCAGTTCTCCTGCTTCTCACCCTTCCTCGGCTTCATGCGCACCAGGGCGAAGCCGCCCTTCAGGCGCTCGCCGTTCAGGGTGAATTTGAGATGGCCTTGCCTGAGCCCGTCCTCGGCGTCGCCCTGCGGCTCCCAGCTCCCGGTGTCCCACAGCATCACCGTGCCGGCGCCATACCCCTTCTCGATCACGCCTTCGAACGAGCCATACTGAACGGGATGATCCTCGGTCATCACCGCCAGGCGCTTCTCCCCCGGGTCCAGGCTGGGGCCCTTGGGCACGGCCCAGCTTTTCAGAACGCCGTTGAGCTGCAGCCGGAAGTCGTAGTGCAGGCGTCTGGCGGCGTGCTTCTGGATGACATAGAGGTTGCCCTTGCCCGCCAGGCGCCCCTTCGGCTCCGGCGTCTGCTTGAAATCCCGCTTGCGCCGGTACTCGGCCAGATGGTCCGATGCCTGAGCCATGCATCACTCCGCCGCTTGCGTTTTCTTGCGGCCCCGGGGCTTGCTGGACCCGGTCTTCTTTCCGCCGCCCTTGTCCCTCTCCACGCTCTTCTTGAGAGCGGCCATCAGGTCCACCAAATTCTCCTGGTCCCGCTCCAGCTCCTTGTCGGACGTGGGGGAGACCTTGCCCTTCTTGCGCTTCTCCTCAATGAGGTCGCGCAGCGCCTCGGCATATTTCGACTTGAAGATCGAGGCATCAAAAGGTGCGGATTTCCGCTCGATCAGCTCCTCCGCCAGACTCTGCATCTCCTTGTCGGGCTTACGGTCCTCCACCTCACGGAAGATCTTGTCGCTCTCGCGGATTTCCTCGGGGTAGCGCAAGGTCTCCAGGAGCAGGCCCACCCCGCAGGGGCGGATGGCGCAGATATGGTCCCGCCCGCGCACCGCCAGCTGGCCCAGCCCCGCCTTCCCGCTCTTGCGCAGCGCCTCGCGGATGACGGTGAAGCCTTCCTGCGCCACCTCGCTGTCACGGGGGACGACATAATAGGGCTTGTCGAAATAGCGCGGGTCTATCTCCCCCTGCTTCACGAACTGGATGAGATCGATGGTCTCCCGGCTCTCCAGCTTGACGGCGTCCAGCTCCTCGTCGGAAAGGAGCACATAGTCGTCATTGTCCACCTCGTAGCCCTTGACGATCTCGGACGTGTCCACCGGGCCGACGCCGGGCGCCACTTTCTGGTAGCGGATGCGCTTGCCCGACGGTTCGTGGATCTGGTGAAGCTGCAACTGGTTGCTGCGGGAGACGGCGGTATAAAGCTCCACGCCGATGGTCACCAGCGACAGTTTGAGATGACCTTTCCAGTATGCGCGGGGTGCCATGCCCTGTCCTCATGCATTGACGATATAGCCGCCATTGGGATGCAGCACCTGGCCGGTGAAATAGGATGCGTCGTCGCTGGCCAGGAAGACGTAGGACGGCGCGATTTCCGAGGGCTGCGCCGCGCGGCCCATGGGGACCTGGCTGCCGAACTCGGCCACCTCATCGGCGTCCATGGAGGACGGGATGAGCGGCGTCCAGACCGGCCCCGGCGCCACGCCGTTCACCCGGATGTTGCGGTCCGCCAGCGTCAGGGCGATGGACCGGGTGAAGGCCACGATCGCCCCCTTGGTGGAGGCATAGGCCACGAGATGCTTGTGGCCCTTGTAGGCGTTCACCGAGGTCGTGTTGATGATGGCGGAGCCACGCGGCATGTCCGGCAGGCAGGCATGGGTGAGATAGAAGTAGGCGTGGATATTGGTCTGGAACGTACGGTTCCATTCCTCCACCGTCACTTCCTCGAGAGCGTTCACGCCATGCTGCTCCGCCGCGTTGTTGACCAGCACGTCGATGCGGCCGAAACGGGAAACCATATCCTCTGCCAGGCGGCGGCAATTGTCCGGGTCTCCCATATCGCCGCGGTAAAGGAAGCAGGAGGCGCCCTCCTGCTCGACGAGAGCGCTGGTCTGCGCTGCATCCTGGTCTTCCTCCAGATAGGATATGGCAACGGTGGCGCCCTCGCGGGCGAAATGCACCGCCACGGAGCGGCCGATACCGCTGTCGCCGCCGGTGATCAGCGCCACCTTGCCGGCCAGCTTGCCCGATCCCTTGTATCCCTCGCGGATCACCTCGGGATGGGGGTGCATCTCCGATTGGCGGCCCGGCTGGTGCTCCTGGTGTTGAGGCGGCCTCTGGCTCATGAGTTTTCCCCGTTGAACTGCGGTTTTCCGCCTCTGGACGGCGCGGCGGCGCGATCAGGATTTGGATGCATGCTGGGGCTTGCCCTTGCGCTTGGTCTCGGCCATCTCCTCGAGCTGCTTCTTGTTCATGGACTCATACATGGACTTGGAAGCGCCCTTGAGGTCGCTCACTTTCTTGTCGCCCTTCTTGGCGGAGAGCGCGGCGCCCGCCGCCATCTGCTGGGCCTTGGATTTCGCAGGCATGTCACACCTCGCTTGACGTTGATACAGATAGCAACGCAGGCGGCGGGCCGGAGGTTCCCACCCCGTCCGCCAACCTTAAGAGGGCAGCCACCGTCCTTCCCCGTCACCCCTGAGCTTGATTCAGGGTCCATTCCTGAGCGGCGCCGGCACCCTTGTTCCAGACGAGCAGTCTCAGGACTGGATGCTGAACCAAGTTCAGCATGACGGTTGAACAAACGGAGCAGTGATGCGCCAACTGTCCACAGACCTAAAGCAGGGTGACGAAGACGAAATAGAAGGCGCCGGCCGTCAGCGCGAAGGCCAGCGCGGCCAGCACGCCGTCATGCGCGGTCAGCGCCAGGCCGAACGCCACGAAGGCGCTGGCCGGAATGTAGCCGGCAAAGGGCACCAGCTCGATCACCGGCACCGAGACCGCCAGCAGCATGCAGGTGACGCCGATAATGGGCGTGGCCACGCCGCGGGTCAGCACGGTCAGCCGGGGGCGGATGATCTTGTCCACGAAACGGGCCGGTTTCTGCAGCACGGAGACGGATTTCTCGATCTTGCTGCTCTCCACCGAACGCTTGAGCAGGAACTTGGGCAGCCAGAGGGAGCGCGGTGAAAAGACGATCTGCACGGAGATCAGAAAGACGATGCTGGCGAGCACGGTCGGCACGCCGGGGATACCGCCGATGGGGGAAACCGCGATCAGCCCGAGGGTGAGCAGGATCGGCCCATAGGCCCTCTGCCCGACGGCATTCAGCATGTCGCGGACGGACACCCTGTCGCCTTCCGTGCTCTTCTGTACGGCACCGAGCACGTCCTCGATATCGTTCACCTGCTCGTTGCTCACGGCATCGCGTCCTTTCCCTCTCGTGCAAGGGAAATGCCCTCCCCGCCTTACGGTTCCCCGAGAAGACAAACGCCCCATCCTGGAGGATGGGGCGTTCCATGTTGTTGGAGCGTTCTGCCGGGACAGGTCTCCCGGCGGCGGCTCAAGTGGTGGGCAGTTGGTCCTCCCGCACCCACCAGCCGTGGATCTGGCCGACGATGCGGGTCGGCAGGTGCACGGTGGCCACCGGCCCGTCGGAGAGGTGCTGGGCATCGAGGATCACCAGATCGGCCCGACCGCCTTCGTTCTGGCGGAAGGCGACGCCCATCAGGTAGCCGTCGCCTTCGGCGGCATCCTTGCCTCTGGGCGCGAAGCAGCATTCGTTGAGCGTGACACCCGGCCCGGCATCCCACAGGTCCACCTTGCGGGTCTGCTGGTCCATGCGCACGTAAGAAGCGTTGCCGTTCTCCGGATTGCGCGTGCCCAGGAAGCCCCAGCGGTAGGGCATGGTGTTGTAGCGGTCGTCCTGGCGCGGCAGGGCGCCCGGATGGTTGGGGTAGAGCTCCTCGATCGTGTAGCTCTTGGCGCTCCGGTCGGAGAGATCGACGGAAAGGCGGGTGATATGGCTGGTGCCCCTCACCGGGTCCCATTTCGAGCCGTCCCGCATGGGCATGAAGGGGAACGGGTTGGAGAGGGACATCTCCACGTCCACATAGACCTTGTCGCCATCGGAGAAGGCGCCCATGACATGGGTGGCGCTGCGCTCCGGCCCCTTGAACCACTTGATGTCCTTGCCGTCACCGCCACGCCGCATCACGCCGAAATAGGTGGGCTGGCCCGGATACCAGGACCAATGGATGCCGCCGTTCTTCATCTGCTCTTCGTCGATGGCCAGCGGGATGACATAGAAGACGATATGCTTTTGCGTCACCGCGAAGTCGTGCAGCATGCCCACATAGGGCACCTGTATCCAGGCGCTCCAGACCATCTTGCCCTCGGGCGTGATCTGGAAGACGTTCACGTCCTTGGTGCCGTGCCCCTTGGCTTCATAGCCGAAAGCGATCATGTCGCCGGTTTCCGAATCCACCTTGGGATGGGCGGTGAAGGTCTTGCTCTCGAGCTGGTCGTCGAACGTGTAGCTGCGGTGCACGGTTTCCAGCGTCAGGAGGTCCAGCGCCGCGGGCGGGCTGTCCTCCTTCAGGGCGAGGAGCATGGTTTTGTGGTTGATGATGTGGGTGTTGGCCGTGCTGCGGCTCAGCCCCTTGGCCTCGGGCAGGTTGAGGTAGGGGTTGCGGTACATCGGGAAGAGGAGCTTGCGCGCCTTCTCCTGCGCCACGTAGCGCTCGTTCCGGACATAGCGCGAGCGGAAATCCACCCGCCCGTCCTTGATCCGGAACATGCTCACATGGCCTTCCCCGTCGAACGGGATGTTCAAGGGATAGAGCGGATATTGCGGGTCCGGTCCCACGCGGTAGAAGGCGCCGTTGAGGTCGCCCGGAATCTTGCCGGAAACCTCGCAGTCCGACACGTCGCCTTCCAGGCGGAAGAGACGCTGGGGGGCCGGCGGCATGCTGGGCATCGGCCCCTTGCCGCCGCCTGCCGGCTGCTGCGCCTTGGCCTCCATGGCTCCGCCCGCCGCCAGTCCGGCGCCGGCCACGGCGCCCACTGCGGCTCCCATGAAACCGCGGCGATGCAGATTCCCACTTTCAGAATTCATTCTTGTCCTCTTG
>Ga0164243_10008243_pt1 | contig 15421 bp, 7 predicted proteins | sample OricompcompostOP_FD_108781 | JGI IMG/M metagenome (GOLD analysis project Ga0164243, IMG submission 108781) | Organic Plus compost microbial communities from Emeryville, California, USA - Original compost - Organic plus compost (OP) | ecosystem: Engineered > Solid waste > Mixed feedstock >... | reverse complement strand
TACCAGTCCGACACCCAGGTCCCGCTCTGGCCGTGCCGTTTGAACGTCCGGTTGCTGGCCATCAGCGTGTTGCCGCCGACCCCCATCGGCGTGAAGACCGGGCCGAAGCTCGGCGGCAGCGGCTTGCCGTGGTGAGTTTTGAGCGCGGGCTTGGGGTCGAACAGGTCGATGTGGCTCGGACCCCCTTCCATGAACAGGAAGATGCAGCGCTTCGCCTTCGCCTTGTGGTGCGGCGGGCGGACCGCCACGGGGCGCAGCGGGTCGATCTCGGGGGGCTCGGCGCGGGCCTCGTCGTCGGCGAGCATGGCGGCGAGCGCCAGCCCGCCGAACCCGAGCCCGGCCTTCGTCAAGAACTCGCGCCGGGTGGCCGGCCAGACGACGTGGGGGATGCGCATCGGACGTCACCTCGGCGGCTCGGCTCAGTCGACGAAGACGAACTCGTTCAGGTTGAACACCGCGTGGCAGTAGTCGACGAGCGCCGCCCCCTGGGCCGGGCCGTAGCCGTCGGGCATGGGGTCGGGCAGGTCGAGCGACCGGGGGTTTTCGGCCTGGGCGCTGAGCAGCGCGGGCTGGTCGCGGAGGAAGTCGACCCCGCGCTCGACCTCGTCCGGCTTCGGGGCGCGGCTGAGGGCGAGGCGGTAGGCCCGTTCGACCAGCGCGGCCGGGTCGTTCCGGTCGGCCGCGGTCGCGAGGACCCGGCCGGCGAAGGCGCGGGCCTGGTCGAGCACGAGGTCGGAGTTCAAAAGCATGAGCGCCTGCGGGGCGTTGACCGTGACGTTCCGCTCGGGGCAGGTCGTGTTCGAGTCGGGGAGGTCGAAGGCGTCGAAGAGGGGGTACTTCAGGTTCCGGCGGACGAACACGTAGATGCTCCGGCGGTTGCGGTCGGCCGCGGAGGCCGAGCGGGTCCAGCCGCCGCGGGTCTCGACGCCCGGCGGGAGGTCGGGGAAGACACTCGGGCCGCCGACGCGGCCGTCGAGGCGGCCGGAGGCGGCGAGCAGGGCGTCGCGCACCGCCTCGCCCTCCAGGCGGCGGCGGAACATCCGGCTGAAGAGCGCGTTGTCGGGGTCGTCCGCCAGGGTCGCGGCCGACGCCGTGCTCGACTGCCGGTAGGTCGCGCTGGTGACCATCAGCCGGTGCATCGCCTTCATGCCCCAGCCGCGGGCGACGAACTCGGTGGCCAGCCAGTCGAGCAGCTCGGGGTGCGACGGCTCGGCCCCTTGCGTGCCGAAGTCGCTCGGGGTGGCGACGATCCCGCGGCCGAAGTGGTTCAGCCAGAGCCGGTTGACCATCACCCGGGCGGTCAGCGGGTGGTCGGGGCGGGCGAGCCACTCGGCCAGGGCCTTGCGGCGGCCGGAGGTGGCGGGGGTCGGGCTCGCCTCGAAGTCGGGCAGGAGGCCGCGGAAGACCGACGGGAAGCCCGGCCCGACCTCCTCGGCCGGGGCGGCGAAGTTCCCCTTCACCAGCAGCCGGACGGCCGGGGCGACCGGCCCCTCGTCGGTCATCCCGCTGGCGATCGAGGGGGGGGGCGGGGCGTTCTTGTCGAGCGCCTTCATCTCGTCGGCGAGTTCCGCCCAGGCCCGACGGTCGTCCGGCTTCATGGCCGGGCCCATCGCGGCCGGGCTGACGGTCATCTCCTTGGCGTACTTCTTGAGGAGGTCTTCCTGGAAGGCCGACCGCTCCTCCGGGTCGGTGGCGAACGCCTTGCGGACGTCGGCCGGGAGCCGGTCGAGCTTGTCTTTCAGCAGGACGGCCAGGTAGGGGCGCTCGATCGCCCCGATCTCCTTGCGGACCGCGTCGCGCCGGGCGCGGTGTTCGGCGGCGACCGAGGCCTGGTACGCCTGTTCGAACGGCGAGGCGAGCGGGGCGTCGTCCTTCGGCTCGCAGGCGGCGAAGAGGGCCTGGAACCGGTAATAATCGCGCTGGCTGACCGCGTCGTACTTGTGGTCGTGGCAGCGGGCGCAGGCGAGGGTCAGGCCGAGGAAGACGGAGGCCGTCGTGTCGGTCATGTCGTCCAGCATGAGCTGGCGGTTCAGGCCGGGGACCTTGTTGTTGTCCTCGTACGGCCAGTTCCGGTTGAACCCGGTCGCGACGAACGCCGAGGGGTCGAGCGGGGCGACCTCGTCGCCGGCGAGTTGCAGGGTCAGGAACCGGTCGTACGGCAGGTCGTCGTTCAGGGCCTTGATGACCCAGTCGCGGTACCGCCAGGCGTTCGGGCGGGTGACGTCGCTCTTGAACCCGTCGCTCTCGGCGTAGCGGGCCAGGTCGAGCCAGAACCTCGCCCAGCGCTCGCCGTACCGCGCCCCTTTGAGCAGGCCGTCGACCAGCCTCTCATACGCGTCGGGCCGGTCGTCCTTGAGGAAGGCGTCGACCTCCTCGGGGGTCGGAGGCAGGCCGGTGAGGTCGAACGTGACGCGGCGGATCAGGGTCCCCCGGTCGGCCTCGGGGGCGGGGGCCAGGCCGACCGCCTCCATCTCACTCAGGATGAAGGCGTCGATCGGGTTCCGAACCCAGTCCCGCTTCTGGACCGCCGGGACCTCCGGCCGTTTCGGCGGGACGAACGACCAATGCGAGCGCTGGGCCTTGGTCCATATCGGTTCGCCCTTCCCGTCCGGCCCTGCCCCGGACGCGGGGCCGAGGCCGAGCCATCCTACGACGACCAACCAAGCGGTGACGGGTACAAGGCGGAGCCTTCGCATCGGCCGTTCCCTCCCTTCTCAAGGGGGCTTCGGGACGCTTCGGTTTATGTCGATCGAACCGGGGGGAAGCGGGCAGGCTAAGCGTCGACGGTCGGTCGGCGGTTACGGTCCATGGTTTACCTTATTCGGTTTGATGGTTCAATTCACGAAGAATCTCCCCCGACTTGTTCAACATTTCGCGCGAGCGACGCCGGCGACCCCGGTCAATGTGATGGTTTTGTGTAATCGGATCATTTTTCCTATTCGCCCCAGATTTTCTCGATACGACCATCCCCGGGAACCGATACCACGGATGAGGCCCTTTGATCCGCTTCAAGCGGCGAAGACAGCCGCTGGGACGGAGACCCTCAACGGGTCCGCGCACGGCGTCCGTGGGCGGGTCGGGGGCCCCGACGCTTGGCCGATGCAACGTGATTTGACACCAGGGGGACGTGCCGGGCTTTGAGCCGGTGCGGGTCGCCGTCGGGCGGGCGGTGGCCCTTCGGCTTTCGGACCGATGGGGGTTCGGGGGCGGGGGGCGGCCGGGGTCCGAGGGTGTGCCGCGCGGCCGGTTCGGTCGCGTCCCTTCACGGGGGACGTGCCGGCGATGTTCGGACAGATGCTCCAGATCGTCATGCTGGTCGCGACGACCCACGGGGTCCGCGCGCTCGGGCGGTGGGCCGGTCCGCGATGGGGCGGGTTGTTGACGGGGGTGCCGAGCACGACGGCGCTGGTGCTCGTCGGGTTCGGGGTGAACGGCGGTTTGGCCGCGGCCTCGACGGCCTCGGAGGCGTGTCTGGTGGGGCTCGTCGCGGCCTCGGCGCTGCCGCTGGCGTACGCCCGGGCGGCGTCGGCGGGCTGGCGCTGGCCGGCGGCGTCGGGGGCGGCGGTCGGGGGGTATGCGGCGGTCGCGTCGGCCCTCTGGTGGCTCCCGGCGACGGGGACGGTCGGGTGCGTGGCCGCGGCGGCGGTCGGGCTGGCCTTCGCCTGCCACCTCGCCGCGCGGGTCGAGGCGGGGGCGGCTTGGGATCACCCGGCGGAACCCGGCCGGGCACCCGCGTCGCCCCGGCCCGGGGCGACGTTCACGGGCCGAACGGCCGTCCCGGTCGCCTACTTCGGCGCGCTCCAGGTGTTGCGGCCGCTGGCGGGGGCGGGTTTCGTGGGCCGGTTCGTCACGTTCCCCGGCGCCTCCTTGGCGGTTCTGGCGTCGATCCATCGGGAGGCCGGGCCGGGGACGGCCTGCCGGACGGCGGCGGCAATGCCGTTCGGCGGGCTCGGGATGCTCGCGTTTTTGACCGCCTTCCGGTTCGGCGCCCCGCGGCTCGGGCTCGGCTGGGGGACCGCGGCCGGCTACGCCGCCGCGTTCGCCGTTCTGGGGGCGTTGGCCGTTCTCCGCCCCGCGGGGCGGTCCCGTCGCCGCCCCGGACCGGCCCCCTGCCCTCCGACGCCTCGGGGGCCGCGGCCGACCCGCCGGGCCTCGTGGCGGGTCTCGCCGCCCCGCCAGGCGGTCCGACCCGGGGCCTGGCGCAACGGGGCCTGGCCCCGCCGCCCGCGACCGGCCGGGCCGCGGGGCCGACGCTCGCCGGCGGCCCGCCGGGGCTTCGCGCCGCGCCTGGAGCCGCTCGCGGGTTGACGACCCGCCTCTTCGAAACGACAAAGGCCCGGGGTCGTGCGACCCCGGGCCTTCGCGGAAGACTCGTCCGAAGGTTCGGATCAATACTGGTCGGCGGAGAGGACTTCACCACCCTTGAGGGTGACGAGGCCGCGGAGGACGACGACGTTGACCGAGTCCTTGATGAAGCGGACGCTGCCGTCGCCGAAGAGGCAGTTGACGCCGCCGGAGTGGAACGAGAAGAGCTCGTCGTTGGCGCCGGCGTTGTTGCCCGCGGTCGGGCTGCCGGTGACGTACGGGGTGAGGTCGCTCATCGGGCGGAACTTGTTGTTCGGGGCGCCGGAGACGCCGAACGCGTTGTCGGGCTCGGCCCACCGCCAGTAGCGGCGCTTGGCGCCGACGTCCCAGGGGCCGAGGCCGCGGAGGTCGCCGCCGGCGGAGGTCATCGTGTAGGGGCTCTCGAACCGCTCATCGCGGCCGGCGTCCTCGCCGATGGCGATGGTGTTGCTGGTGCCGTCGGTGATCTCGCCGATGCGGGTCTGGCCGGCCTTCAGCAGGCCGTCGGCGCGGGCGCCCTTGTTACGGTACGGGGTCGCGGTCGGGGTGGGGTAGGCGGCGGTGCCGGTCGGGTCGATGTCGGTGTAGCAGGTCGGGCCGTAGTCGACGTAGCCGTAGCCGCTGCCGAGCAGCTTGGAGATCTGGTCGGGCTGGCTGCCGGTGCCCGACTCGGCGCCGTCGCGGGACTGGTTCGCGCGGGCGGCGGAGGGGCAGATGTAGACGTTGATCGCGGCGCCGGCGCCGGTGAAGTTCTGGCCGGTCTTCTCCCAGTAGCCGACCGAGAAGTTCAGCGCGTTGAACTGGGAGCCGCCCTCCAGGTAGGAGAGGAGGCGGGCGAAGGTGCTCCAGTCGCCGTCGACGAACTGGGTGCCGGGGCCGCTCGTGACGCTCAGCGCGGCGCCGTTGTTGTAGTTGGTCGACTCGCCGGCGGGCGGGAAGGCCCCGTTGGCGCTCTCGTAGTTGTGCAGGGCGAGGCCGATCTGCTTCAGGTTATTCGTGCACTGGGCGCGGCGGGCCGCCTCGCGGGCGGACTGGACGGCCGGCAAGAGCAGCGCGATCAGGACCGCGATGATCGCGATCACGACCAGCAGCTCGATCAGGGTGAAACCGGCACGGCGGGACCGAGGAGTCATCGCGGACAACCTTTCAAGAAAGAGCAAGTCTTTGAATCCTGATTCGGGGGAACGTCGATCAGTCGCGGTTGCGGGAGCCGCCTTGGGCGGGGGCCTCGGCGGTTAACTTGAACGGTTCGAGCGTGGTCGGGCCGGTCTGGACGGTCGCCGTCAGGCCGGTGTTGCCGTCCTCGTCGGTGTACCGCGCCGGGAAGGGGAGCGACTTGGGGTCGTACCTCCCCCCCTTCTTCGCGGCCTGCGACGCCGACGGCTCGATGCGGACCTTGTACTGGCCCGCGGGGGCGCCTTCGCGATCGCCCCGGGTCTTCAGCGTGAACGACCCGTCCGGGCCGAGCTCGCCGCGGGGGCTGGAGCTCTGGCCGGAGCTCGGCAGGAGGACGACCGTGCCGCTGGTCAGCGGCTTGCCGCCGGGCAGGAGCACCTGCCCCTTGACCGGGAAGAGCGGCTCGGTGCCCGGGCCCGCGACGGGGTCGGCGCCGCAGCCCGCCAGGGACAGCAGCAGGGCGACGGGTAGCGCCGTCGCGAACGTCCGGACGGCCGGAATGGCGGGGGCGAAGCTCGCTCTCATCGCGTCCTGTCTCTCGGTAGGGGCCGCGCCCCGCCGCGGGGCGGGGGCGGCCGCCGCGAACCGCCGCCGCGGGGTCGATTCTAAGGCGGGGGCCGCGAACCTCAAAATGTATTCAACGTGAAGACTATTTTTTATGGTCATGGACGAATCGTTTCCCGTCGCCGGGGGTTCGTCCCTGACCCGCGCGCTCCACCCAAACGGCGGGTGTAATCGTGGCCCGACAAGGGGGTCGGCGTCGGGCGCCTTGGCGGGGCGGCACGCCCGGGCGCTTCGGCGCCCGGACGGCCGGTGCCGTCTCGCACGAAGAGAATGATAGCGGGCGGAACCGAACGGGGCCGGCAAAGATCGGTGAATTCTTCGTGTATGTCTTGTGAAGGCGTGGCCGGTCCGTCGGGCGTGTCGATGGGGCCGAGGGGAGGAGACGGCGGTGCGGCCGTCCGGACGGGCGTCCGTGCCGCAACCCGAACCGTTGAGAAGGGCAACGGCGGGCGCCGCGGCGCGGGACGTCCCCCGCGCCGGGCGGTTTTAGGGGGCCGGCCGGCCCCCCGGAATCGTTCGGGAAGGGTTGGTGAAGACGGGGGGCCGGGGGGCTTACATGTCGTCGTCGGACGGGGCCTCGACGAACTCGGGCTCGGCCGGGGCGCGGGAGGCGACCGGCGCCGCGGTGTCGACCCGGGCCGTGGCCCCGCGCTGGCCGACGAGGCGGACGTTGTGCTCCTGCACGGTCGCCTTCAGGCTCGCGATGAGCTGGTCGTCGTACCGGATCTTCAGCGCCGGGCCGACCCGGTAGATCGCGCGGCGGACGCCCGAGAGGCCCGTGATCTCGAAGTAGAGGTCGAGGTTCCCGGGCCAGTTGCGGATGTGGCGGAGGAGGACGTTGAGGTGGTTCTCCTCGATCGCCCCCTTGTTGAGCGTGACCACCACCCCCTTCGACAGTTCGGCGGGGGCCTGCTCCAGCGGGATGATCTTCGAGACGATCAACTCGGCCGGGTCGCGGCGGCGGTCGAGCGTGCCGCGGACGAACCCGATCAGGTCGTTCTTGACCAGCGCCTCCAGCTTGGCGAACTCCTCGGGCCAGAGCATCGCCGGGACCGACCCGGTCAGGTCTTCGAAGGTGAACTTGGCCATCCGGGTCAGGCCCGACCGGCTCTTCTGCACGTTCTTAAGCTGGACCCCGGTGATCATCCCGCCGAGCACGACCTCGCTCTTCTCGCCGACCCCGCCGAGGTCGGCGGCGCGGTGGGTGGCCAGGGCGCCGAGCACCCCGGCGTGGCGCGTCAGGGGGTGGCTCGACATGTAGAAGCCGAGCACCTTCTTCTCCTCGGCCAGCCGCTCGACGTCGGGCATCTCGGGGACGTCGGGGAGGCTGAGGGCGGCGGACGGCTTGTCGCCGTCGTCGGAGGGGGCGTCGAACGATTCGAACAGGCTGCGCTGGCCCCGGCGGCGGTCCTCCTGCGCGGCCGCCCCGGCCTGCGCGGCGCGGGGGAGCACGGCGAGCCACTGGCTCCGGCGGCCCCCCAGCGCGTCGAACGCGCCGGCCTTGATGAGCGCCTCGACGCAGGCCTGGCTGACCGTCCCCTGGGGGACCCGCTCGAACAGGTCGTCGAGGCCGCGGAACGGCCCCCCCTGCTTGCGGGCCTCGACGATCGCCTCGACCGCCTTGAAACCCACCCCCTTGATCGCCGCCAGGCCGAAGTGGACCTTCCCCTCCGCCGCGACCCGGAACGAGGACTCGCCCTCGTTGATGTTCGGCGGGAGGACCTCGATCCCCATCCGGCGGCAGTCTTCGATGTGTTCGACGAAGTACTTCTCGCGCTCCGCCCCGTCCATCTCCGAGGAGAGCAAGGCGGCCATGAACTCGGTCGGGTAGTGCGCCTTGAGGTAGGCCGTCTGGAAGGCGACGAGCGCGTAGGCGGTCGTGTGCGACTTGTTGAAGCCGTAGCCGCCGAAGAACTCGATCAGGTCGAAGATCTTCTCGGCCCGGTCCTTCTCCAGACCCCGCTCGGCCGCCCCTTCGATGAACTGCTTGCGGCCGGCGGCGATGACGTCGGCCTTCTTCTTCGAGATCGCCTTGATCGTCGCGTAGGCTTGCGAGAGCTCGATCCCGCCGAGGCGGTTCAAGATCCGCATGACCTGTTCCTGGTACACCATCACCCCGTAGGTCTCTTCCAGGACCTCTTTCATGACGGGGTGCGGGTAGCTCGCGGCCTTGCGGCCGTGCTTGACGTCGACGTACTCGTCGACCATGCCGCCGTTCAAGGGGCCGGGGCGGTAGAGGGCGAGGATCGCGATCAGGTCGGCGAAGCGGTCGGGCTTCATCTTCACGAGCAGGTCGCGGATGCCCGCGCCGTCGAGCTGGAAGATGCCCTTGGCCTCGCCGCGCTGGAGGAGCTTATAGGTCGCCTCGTCGTCGAGCGGGAGGGAGAAGAGGTCGAGCGGCTCGCCGCGCTTCTGCTCGACGAGCTTCACGGCCGCGTCGAGGCTCGTGAGGTTGCGCAGGCCGAGGAAGTCCATCTTCAGGAGGCCGGCCTTCTCGACGTCCCCCATCTCCCACTGGGTGCTGACGACCTCCTTCTCTTTGTCCTTGTTCGGGATGCGCTGGAGCGGCACCATGTCGCGCAGCGGGCGGTCGGCGATCACGACGCCGGCGGCGTGGGTGCCGACGTTGCGGACGGTCCCCTCCAGCCGGCGGGCGAAGTCCATCATCCGGCCGATTTCGGGGTCCTCGTCGCAGAGCTTCCGCAGCGCGGGCTCTTCCTTGAGGGCGTCTTCCAGCGTGATGTTCAGCCGGGTCGGGACGAGCTTGGTGACCTGGTCGACCCGCGAGAGGGGGATGTTCAGCGCCCGGCCGACGTCCTTCAGCGCGGCCTTCGCGGCCATCGTGCCGAACGTCCCGATCTGCGCGACGTTCTCCGCGCCGTACTTGTTGCGGACGTACTCGATGACCTTGTAGCGGCGCTCCTTGCAGAGGTCGATGTCGATGTCGGGCGCCTCCGAGCGGTTCGGGTCGAGGAACCGCTCGAACAGCAGGTCGTACTTCAGCGGGCAGACGTGGCTCAGTTCGAGCAGGTAGCTGACCAGGGCCCCGCACGCCGAGCCGCGCGCCGAGTTGGGGATGCCCTGCTCGCGGGCGAACCGGACGAAGTCCCAGACGATGAGGAAGTACGAGGCGAACCCCATCCGGCAGATGATGCCCAGTTCGTGCTCCAGGCGCTCCCGGGCGGCGGCGGGCGGGTCTTCGCCGTAGCGCTTGAGCATGCCCGCCTCGCAGAGCTCGCGGAGGTAGGCTTCGGGCGTCTTCTCCTCGGGGGGGTGGAACGACGGGAAGCAGCGCTTGCCGAGGCCGAGGCTCTCGTAGTTCGGCTCGACGAGGTTGGCGATCTTCATCGACATCGCCAGGGCCTCGTCGTGGCCCGGCATGGCGGCGTACATCTCGTCGGGGCTGCGGAGGTAGAACTCGTTCGTGTCGAACTTCATCCGGTTCGGGTCGTCGAGCGTCTTGCCGGTGTTGATGCAGAGCAAGACGTCGTGCGCCGCGGCGTCGTCGCGGGTCAGGTAGTGGGCGTCGCTGGTGGCGACGACCGGCAGGCCCATCCGCTTGGCGATGTCGAGCGCGCCGGCGGCGCAGTCGTGCTGGATCGAGACGCCGTTGTCCTGCACCTCGACGTAGAAGTTCTCCTCGCCGAAGACCTTCTGGTACCAGGCGCAGAGCTTTTCGGCCTCGGCCGTCTTGCCGTGGAGGATGTGGTCGGAGAACTCGGCCGAGGCGCAGCCGGAGAGGCAGATCAGCCCCTCGCTGTGCCGTTCGAGGATCTCCTTGTCGATCCGGGGCTTGTAGTAAAACCCTTCGAGGAACGACCGCGAGGAGAGCCGCATCAGGTTGCGCACCCCCTCGCCGTTCCGCGCCAGGAGCGTCAGGTGGAAGGCGTACTCGCCCCCCGAACCGCCCCCCATGCTCCGGTCGGTCCGCCGCCCCGGCGCGACGTACGCCTCGATCCCGACGATCGCCTGGAACGAGTTCGCCTTCGCCTCGCGGAGGAACTCGACCGCCCCGTACAGGTTGCCGTGGTCGGTGATCGCCAGCGCGGGCATCCCCAACGACTTCGCGCGCTTCACGAGGTCGGGGACCTTGCTCGCGCCGTCGAGGAGGCTGTAGTGGCTGTGGCAGTGGAGGTGGACGAACGGCCGGCTTGCCATCGATCGCGTCATCCGTGTCGGTCGCGGGTCGGGTTCCCGCGGCCTCCGCACGGTGACGCGTCACGGGAACGAGCGACCAGAGGCCATTCTATCACAATCCCGGCGCGGGCGCACCCGACCCCCCGGTCGGGTTCGACCCGTGCGGGACGAGGACGGCCCGGGCGGCGCGCACCGGGGCGACGACGCGACCGAACCCGCGTGCCCGGAGGGCGTCACCCCCGGCCGCGGCCCCGGCGCGTACCGCGAGACCGTTCCGACCGGGCGTCGCGCCCGGCCGGGGCCTCAAGTCGTCGAGCGGCGGGGGGACGGGGCGGCGCGACGGCGGGTCGCGCGGCGGACGCCATTCCCCGACGGTCGTCTGCGTGCCCCAGGCCCGACCCGAAAGAGGGGATGGTCGGGCCAAATCGGCACGTCGCACATCAACGAAAGCGAACGAGACGGGTGTCGAAACGAACGGGACGTCCGGGCGGCTCAGACGCCGACCAATTCTTGCTCTTCACAGACGCCGTTCGGCGTTTCGGCCAGTTCCTCGGCCGCGGCGTTCGATTCGAGGCCCTGAACCAGGGCGCCCAGTTGGAGGGCCAACAGGCGGTCTTCCGCGCTGTGCCCGCGCAGCAGGGCCAGGAACGCCTCGGCGCCGATCAAAACGGCCTTCGGCTTACTGTGGATCGTCAGGACGTACCGGGCGTTCGGGTTTTCGAGCGATTCCAGCACCTTCGGGAGGTCACGGTGAAGCTCACGGCTACCAATGAAGCGGACGCGGGACTGAGGCATCACATCCTCGGGGCCGAGACCGGCCGACAACACGTGGGAATCGGGCGGAAAGAACAGGGACCCGCCCGGGCAGTGATAGGTAAGTTTGAATTTAACCGGCGATGAACCATTCGTCAACAACTAGCCCCGGACCCGGGGGCGGAATCGGCGGAATTCTCGGAACGTTCATCGAAACCCGAAGACCCGTGGGCGGGTCTCCCGCGATCGCGTGTTCGTATGAGAACCCGGGGGGGGCGTGACGTGCGGAAGCCTCCCGCCCGGCCGCAAACGACGGCGGTTCAGACCGGTCTACCCTACTAATACGGAGCCGGCCCTGAATCCGTGGGAATTTCGGCCGGATTCCCGCGGGCCGGCCGGGGTCATTTGTCGGAGGCCGGCGCGGGGGCCGCGGGTTCGGGGGCCGGCTCCTCGGCGGGGCCGATCAGGTCGGCGAGGTCGGGGTAGCGGCCGTAGCGCTCGCGGACCTCCTTGCGGAGGCCGTCGGCCTCGGCCTGCTTCCCTGCGAGTTCGGCCTGGTGGACCCGGGCGATCAGGCCGGTCACGAGCGCCCGGCGTTCGGCCATCGCCTTCTTGAGCTCCTCGGCGTTCCGCTTCGCCAGGAGGTGCCAGGCCCGCTCGGCGGAGTCCTTGGGGCGGTAGCTCTCGGCGAGCTCTTCCCAGGCGGCGAGGGCCGCGGGGTCGTCGTTGGCCTTCTGGGCGGCGGAGACGCGGGCGTAGTAGGCGACCCAGCGGTTCTCGACGTCCCCCTTCGGGCGGTTGAAGGGGGTGTCGGCGGGGCTCTGGATCATCTTGGCCCGGCCTTCGATCTCGGAGACCATGATCTTGTCGCGCCAGGCGTCGGTGGTCGCCTTGTAGGGGTGGTCGGCGAACCGGCGGTCGAGCGGGTCGAGGAACTGCTCCTGGGCCTCGCGCCACTTGTGGGCGTCGGGCGAGTTCATGAGCGCCTCGGCCTGGTGGAACAGGTAGTCGCGGCTCGGGGGCCAGACCATGTAGGCGATGAGGCCGCCGATCGCGAAGAGGGCGGCGACCAGGCCGGCCGTCTCCAGCGCCCGGCGGGCCGACCACGGCCCGTCCGCGGCGGGGGCCTTGTGCTTGGCCTTCTTGGGCTTTTTGACCGCCGCCGCCGCCGTCACGCCGGAGACCGTCCCCAACGAGGTGCCGTCGCCGTCGGTGGGCCAGACCATCGGGACGGTCTCGCCCTTCTTCGCCTTCTCGCGGACCTCGTTCAGGACGACGCCCGACGCCGCGGCGTCCCAGGGGCGGTCGGCCGGGGCCTTGGCCATGAGCTGGACGACCAGGTCGTCGAGCGCCTTGGGGATCTCGGCCACCTTGGCGCTGGGGCGGGGGACCGGCTCGTTGAGGTGGCAGTGCATGAGGACGACGTGCGACGTCCCCGAGAACGGCGGCTGGCCGGTGAGCATCTGGTAGAAGACGCAGCCGAGCGCGTACAGGTCCGTCTTGTGGCTGACCTCGGGCGTCCCGCGGATCTGCTCGGGGGCCATGTAGGCGGCCGTGCCGAGGGTCCGGCCGGTGGCCGTCAGGGCGGTCTTATCCAGGTCCTTGGCGATCCCGAAGTCGGTCAGCTTGACCCGGCCGTCGTCGGTGACCATCAGGTTCGACGGCTTCAGGTCGCGGTGGACGACGCCGTGCTCGTGGGCGTACTGCAGCGCGTCGCACATCTGCACGCCGAGGTCGACGACCTCCCGCCAGGGGAGCGCCCCGCGCTCCTCCAGGAGCTGCTCCAGGGTCTTCCCCTGGATGAACTCCATCGCGATGTACGACGTCCCCTGGTACCGGCCGACGGCGAGGAACCGGACGATGTTCGGGTGGCGGAACTGCTGGAGGATCTCGGCCTCGCGCTGGAACCGCTCGTAGGTCTTGCCGCGCTGGGCGATGTCCTTGTTGACGACCTTGACGGCCGCCCACTTGCCGGTCGGCTCGTGGACGGCCTTGTACACGACCCCCATCGCCCCGACGCCGAGTGTGCCGGAGACCTGAAACGACCCGAGCTTCTCGCCGACCATTATGACTCGCCCCTCGCGTCGCGCGGCCGTCGCCGACGCACCGACTAGGGTAACAGACGCGGCGGCCGTCGCCCACCACAATTGCGCCGGCGCGCGGGCGGCCCCGGGGGCACGCCGGGGCGCGTCCCCGGGGCCGTCTGGGCCGCGGGTGTCAGGGGGCCGTTCCCGAGGGGGCGGTCAGGCCCGGATCATCTGGCACGAGACGCCGCCGGCGGCGGGCAGGTAGCAGTTGGTGGCGTAGTCCATCACCATCCGCTCGGCGTTGAACCGCCAGGCGAGCGACCGGAGGGCGTTCTTCTGGCGGCCGATCCAGCCCCGGGGGAGGCCGGTCGCGTCGCGGTCGTAGTAGAGGGGGACCACCCGGTTGACCAGCGTGTCGATCAGGTCGGCGTGGTCGCGGTCGTCCTGCACCGAGGGGACGGCGTGGGTCTTGCCGACGCCGATGGCGAACCCGTTGGTGCCGTCGTACGCCTCGGCCCACCAGCCGTCGAGGATCGAGAAGTTCAGGGCGCCGTTCAGCAGCGCCTTCTCGCCCGACGTGCCGCTCGCCTCCTGCGGCCGGCGGGGGTTGTTCAGCCAGACGTCGACCCCCTGCACCAGCTGGCGGGCGACGTTCATGTCGTAGTCCTCGACGAACACGACCTTGCCCACGAACGGCCCCTGCTTGGTCAGGTTGATGATCCCCTGGATCAGCTCCTTGCCGAGCCGGTCTTCGGGGTGGGCCTTGCCGGCGAAGATGAACTGGATCGGCCGGTCGACGGCGTTGAGGACCTCGGCCATCCGCTCGACGTCGCGGAGCACCAGGCCGGCGCGCTTGTAGGTGGCGAACCGGCGGGCGAACCCGATCGTCAGGGCGTTCAGGTCGAGCGCCCGGCCCGCCTGCTCCACGGCGGCCGGGCCCTCGCCCCGGCGCTCCGCCTGCAGCACGAGCCGGCGCCGGACGAAGTCGATCAGCCGGGCCTTGAGGACCTGCTGGGTCTCCCAGAGCTCGGCGTCCTGGACGGTCCGGATCCCCTCCCAGGTCTCCGGGTCGCGCTGGCGCTTGACCCAGTCGGTGCCGAGGTGGCGGTCGAACAGCAGGTGCATCTGGGGGGCGACCCACGTCGAGACGTGGACCCCGTTGGTGATGTGCCCGATCGGCACCTCCCCCTCGGCCTTCGACGGGTAGAGCGGCTGCCACATCCGCCGCGAGACCGTGCCGTGCAGCGCGCTGACGCCGTTGGCGTGCCGCGAGAGCTTCAGCGCCAGCACCGTCATGCAGAACGGCTCGTTCGGGTCGGACGGGTAGACCCGGCCCAGGCCCATGAAGTCGTCGTACGAGAGGTGGAGCGACTCCCGGATGTTCCCCAGGTGCTCCTCCACCAGCGGCGCGACGAACCGGTCGTGCCCGGCGGCGACCGGCGTGTGCGTCGTGAAGACGGTCATCGCCGCGACGTCGCGCACCGCCTCGCCGAACGGGACGCCGGTCTCCTCCATCTCCGTCCGGATCATCTCCAGGCCCGCGAACGCGCTGTGCCCCTCGTTGAGGTGCAGCACCGACGGGTGGATCCCCAGCGCCTTGAGCGCCCGGACCCCGCCGATCCCGAGCAGGAGCTCCTGCCGGATGCGGACCCGGGCGTCGCCCCCGTAGAGCCGGGCCGTCAGGGCGCGGTCCGACTCGCTGTTCTCGGGGACCGCCGAGTCGAGCAGCAGCAGCGTCGTCCGCCCGACCTCGACCCGCCAGACCCGCGCGTGCAGGACGCCGACGCGCGTGTCGATCCGCACCATCAGCGGCTTGCCGTCGTCGAGCGTCACCAGCTCGATGGGGAGCAGGTCGGGGTCGGCGTTGAGGTAGTTCTCGACCTGCCAGCCGTTGGCGTCGAGGCTCTGGCGGAAGTACCCCTGCGCGTACGCGAGGCCGACGCCGATCAAGGGGATGCCCAGGTCGCTGGCGCTCTTGAGGTGGTCGCCCGCGAGCACGCCGAGGCCGCCGGAGTAGATCGGCAGGCTCTCGTGCAGCCCGAACTCGGCCGAGAAGTAGGCCACCGGGCGCGACCGGAGCGACGCGGCGTGGACCGAGCCCCAGCTGTCGGTGTTCTCCAGGTACTCGGCCAGGCGGCGGAAGGCGTAGTCGATCCGCGAGTCGAGGGCCATCTCGGCCGCCCGCTTCACGACCTGCTCGGGCGCGATCTGTTTCAGGAACTCGACCGGGTTGTGGTCGACCTCGCGCCAGAGGATCGGGTCGAGCTCGCGGAACAGCGCGATCACGTTCGGCTGCCAGGTCCACCAGAGGTTCCGGCTCAGCTCCCGGAGTTTTTCAATCAAGGGTGTCTGCCCCACCATCGGCTCCCCCAACGGTCCCAGAACCCGACGCCGCCCGCGGCCGTCGAACGCCGCGCCGT